>ENA-ORXM01004481-ORXM01004481.1-marine-metagenome-genome-assembly--contig:-NODE-4481-length-12160-cov-6.535049_pt1 | contig 12160 bp, 15 predicted proteins | sample MGYA00237867_ERZ511480 | MGnify/ENA primary metagenome ERZ511480 (study PRJEB26309, sample SAMN06266103) | marine metagenome | isolation source: Algal blade | place: United Kingdom:Sidmouth, United... | reverse complement strand
TCTGTAGTTTTTCTCTGTTCCAAAGAGGTTGCAATGTGAGACGCGCAGTGCACACGCATGCGGTGGGAAAAAGAGTGTCTTGCAGCCGCTCTTTCGTATCTTCTGGCTGATATGAAGTGAAGGGAGACCGAGGAGCCAGTGTGAGGGGAGGCGACGACATAAAAAGTAACTGAGAGCAATTGTCCATTGCTGCAAGCTACGATGGACCGAGGAGGCGGGCCGCAGAGGGCCGCAGAGCATGGTGACGTTGACGAGAGATCAGGGCAGCGTTTCAGAGCTCAGGACCAGTTGTGAGCGGCCAATCAGACTTGAACATCACGGAACCTACCTGGATAAAAATCTCTTTGATCTGTGTCATGCAAGCGTTTTTCAAAGCACGTCGTGCGCGTTTGGCGAGTGCGATCCTGTCGACTGGATTCTAACGAGCCAGCCGCCCAACCAGATTGACGAGGTGCCAGCACCGAGCACAATGCTGGGCTGCCCTGGAGCGTTGCGTGAGCCGCAGCGCACGGCCACCAGTGATACGTTGCGGGCGCACTGGAGACGTGCCTCACGAGCCTCGCCATATATAGAAGAGAATCCAACGAAGGCTCCCCACGTGTGACGCAATTGACGGTGGGGTGGGAAAGGCCTACTAAGCATACGGTTTACACTGGGCAGCAGACGGTTTAAATGTTGGAAACCTTGAAGGCCGTGGATTGGAGGAGGGTCCCCGCGCGGAGCGAAAGCCGTCAAAGGGCATGCGTTGGCGGATCGAAAGCCGTCAGAGGGCATGCATTAGACGCACGTGGCCTGGAGGCAGGCGCCAGTCATGCTATTTAGGTGTGGAAGAAAACTAGTCGCCTGACAGGGAAGGGGCTGGAAGCGAATGAGACCAGGATGGCTGCGTAGCTCGCCCTGAAGCTGTCCGGGTCGTAAGGAGCGAGGCGCACTGCGGCCAGACCCCCTGTCTGTGGCGCGTCGCTTCCATGGGCGAGCGCTGACACGGCGCTGGCCGGGCAGTGAAAATAAGGCAGCACGAGGCAGGGTAACAGGTGAGGGGATGAAAGTCTCCAGAGTGGACGCGACCGTAGCCATTAACTGAGCAAGTGCATGTAACGTGGGCTGCGCACCCGTCTCACGGCACCAGCAAATCCTGCTTACCGCACGACTCGGCGTGCGCTTTCTCGCGCCCCCCTGCTCACCGCACACCGCACCCACCCCCTACCCACTCGGCAGGAGAGCCCCCCCACGCACCATGCCCATGTCTTCGTCGCCGGAAGGATGTGGCGATGCGGCCCACGGTACTCTCCGTGGTACCCTTCCGGCCGCCCACGCGGCCAGGCTTGAGCGCGCTCGTGGCGGAGCCGGCGCGCGAGGTGGCGATGTCGACCATACCGATGCCGCGGCCGCCGAGCGCGCGGGCTCTCCCCATCCCGTCAAGGTTTACTACGCGACGGAAGCCGGTGTCGATGACGAGGCGGCCGATTTCACGGCCGGGATGGATGCGGACGTTCTAGCGGCCTCTGAAGAAGCCGGCAGAAGCGCTGAAGACAAGGTGATTGAGTACTGCGGCATCGACACTGAGACGGCCTACGTCAAGGCCGGCAAAGGAGGCAAGCGCAAGGCCGACGACGACCTGCCGCACGCAAAGGCATTGGGCGGCAAGAAGGGCAAGATGGACGGCACGGCGGCCTTGGAAAAGGCCGCATGCGACGCTGTTCCTGATGTGCGAGGGCTCGTGGCCGACGACGGGCCAGCAACTGACGACGGCGCTTGCAACCGCATGAACGTCAAGGTGAAAGCTGTGGCGGCCTCTGACGAGGCCGTACGCGGCGTTGTCGGTGATGTGCATGAGGACGTGGCCGACGTCGGCCACGCGGCAGACGTCGACGTGTCAGGCTGCAAGCAGGTCAAGGAGGAGGTCGTGGCGGCCTCGGATGAGGCCGCCCGCGGCGCAATGGATGGAGTGCTGTGCGACGCGGCCGACGACGGCCACGGACACCCGAAGCCAGCCAAGGACAGCGATGCTGAGATGCTGCACGCGACGGGCGACGAGGACTCTACGGCTCGCGAGTCGTACTCCGACCAGTACGCGGCGGCCGTGGAGGCCGTGGAGAGCATTGGTGTGTCCGGTGTGCCGCTGGAAGAGCAGCTGGCCCATCTCCAGGCCATGACAATCGACCACCGCACCCTCTCCCGACTGATGTCAATCAAGACTGACGCTGTCGACAGGCACTTGGCTCGGTCGGGCAAGACGTACCGCGCCGCTGTTCAGTGGTCGGCCAAGTGCCACATGGCCATGGAGGCGCTTGGCGCGCACGGGCGCCGCGGTCTTCCGTCTACATCGGTGGCCTCGGCACTTGAGGCCATGCCCGGCTTGCACAATCTGGGCTCTGCACCGCATACGGTGGTCCACAGAGCCAGCCTGGCAGCGGCGTATGGGGAGGACACGGCCGCGCTGTCCTCGGCCGAGGCGCATGCGGGGGGGGACGACGACGATGTCGTCCTGGGCGGTGTGACGTTGGCTAAGGACAACCTGAAGCTGACCCCTGTTAAGGGCCTTACTGTTAATGCGGAGCAGTTGGAGAATCCGGACAAGGCTGGGGACCTGTGAGGAGCTGTGGGCCCCTCCCGGGCCTTCTACGTCGGCCCTGAGTACTGGGCCGGGTTCCTGGGAGATTGTAGGTGTTTTTACTTTCTCGTTGCCAGGGGGGATGGCGGGTGCGGCGTGTACACGCTGTACCGCGAGTGACTCCACCACCGCCATTTGTGTATCTTTTTATCTTTGTCAGACTGGAACCGTGTGTTCTGTTAGTCGTTCACGGGGAGCATAGTGATGATAGGGGCCGATTCTTGTAGTGTTCCTTCTCTGTCATCTTATGAGGGAGAGCGTTGGCGTGTGACTCCGATAGATACTCTTCCGGTAGTTGCATTCCCCTTTTTTCTTGGTAGAGCCAGTCGATTGTCTTTTGTGACTCTTTGACGAGGGAGGGGGGGATCAACGGGGGTGCTCAGCCGGCACGCACTCGTCTATCTTTCGTTCTACCTCTCTGGGAAGAGTGGCTCTCCTGTCGTACGTAGCAACCACTCCCTCAGTCGCTTTTTTAACAGCCAGGTGCGCCTTCTATCTCCATGCATGCACACGGGAAAAAGGGAATGCGATCTGGGCAATGGCAGCACTTGGGCGATACGTGCCAGGTCAGTGGCCCACTCTGGCCAACAGATGGCGTTGCAACTTCATCGTTGGGGCGACACCGCAATGATCAAACGGCAATGACAGGTTTCTCTGGGCGCCTTGGCAAGGAGCAAGCGGCAATGACAGGCTTCTCTGTGGTTTCCATAAATGCGGCGGCTGACTTCCGACCGTTTGGAGCCATCCAATGAAATGATGACATCAAGATCCGATGACGAGATAAAAAATCTGGTGTGGCTCACATGACGAGGTGAGCAAAACTCGGGTGTGCCCTGTTAACAAACCACGTGGCGGATCTTTAGGGGCGCCTGCAAAGGCCCCAAATAGCTACGTCTCCGGCAGGCCCTAGAGGCGGTGCACGAGCCACGGAAAGTCACTCGGACAGCCAATGAGGGACGCGCACGTACCTGTGCGGCTGCGGTGACGGCGGGTTGGGCAACCCTGAGCGATGGCCTAGGGGCCAGGCTGATTAGGTTTGGACGAGAACCACTCAGTGCTCGGATCGCTGCCAGATGAGAAAGCGTCAGAGGAGTGCAGTGGATCGTGCTTCCACTGGTTCTGTGGCGGAGAGTGGTTCGGTCGTCCTCAGGCTGCTTTCGATGCCGTGAGCGCTGACACAGCCAGGCAGGCGGCTGACAAAGGATTGCACGATGGCCGCTAACAGGGTGAATGCACCACAGACCTTCAGACATGTGACTGATAACGGCCGGCGCCGGCTCTACGCGGCCACATGGGGCCAGCTTCAATGGTCAGAAAGAGGATGTTTTTCGGGCCCTCTGACTCATGGCTTGGCGCCACCAGCGGCGAGAGTCTCCGGACTTGCAGACACTGCTCCCTCCTGCGGAACTCACAGTGTCCTGAACCCGTCAAGAAGGTACCTTTGGCCGCATTTTCTGGGCCCACGGGGCCCTGCGCGCTGCTAGACAGACGGATGGGCGCGGCGCGACACCTCTGGGCCAAGTGGGCCAAGCGCTGGGTCGTGTGCTCGCATGGCCACGCCCGCGCTGCAAGCACCTCCTGCGTTGCAGCCGCTCTCTCCAACACTCCCCGTTCCGCGACACTTTCACCTTCGCTGACACAACTTTGCCTGCGGCGGTTCCGACGATCGCGGCCACCCCTCTGGCGCCAGCTCCTTCGACGAGTTTTGCGGACCGCGTGGCCGTGAGGTTGCTACCAACGCGTACTTTTTCCGACCTTTCCATCAACGCTTTCATCCAGCGAGCGTGCGAAACGCGGCGCGTCGGGGAACCCGTCTACGTTGCACCACTGCCATGGAGGGCTCGCCTTCCTCACTCGCACAACCCTCGCACACCTCGCCCACAGCGCCTGTCACCTCTTCATCTACGGCGCCGGCCACGGCGGTGCCGGCCACGACGTCGTCTTCACCGCCTGCGAGCTCTTCATCCACGCCTCCGAGCATCCCTCCGTCTATGCTTCCAACTACCTCATCGCCCACGTCACCCCGCGACTCGATACCGGGGGCGTCTACGCCCCCCACTTCCGGCCTTCAAGCGAGGCCGACGGGGCCGAACGGGACTGGTGACCGGCGCGGCACCATGGCGTACACGCCGCGGACGGCTCATGGCCCCCCCGGTCGGCCTATCTCCAAGGCCCCGCTACAACGGGGCCTGCGGAGCATTTGCACTGAGTGCAAGCGCGCACAGACGGTGAGCTCCAATCTTTCGATTTGCCCTGAGACGTGCGCGTGCCCTTGGGCGCGTCGGCCCTCCGCACATCCGGGCTGGGGGTGGCGCTGGATTGGCACCTCCCGTGGTTACATGAGCCGTACGGCGGAGCGGCGGGCGCATCGGCGCATGTGTTATGTGTGCCGCCTCGCCGTTACTGTCGGACCTGAGCATCCTACCTGCCCACCGTGGTGCCCTTGCCCGTGGGCGTCGCCGCCCATTGTGACTACTCCCCCGGACGAGATCGGCTGGGTCCACCACGTGAAGTGGGAGGGCTACGTGCGCCTCGAGAACGAGCGGCGCAAGGCCGCTGAGGCCAAGGTGCCGCCGCGGTGGATTCAAGTGCCGACGTGGCCTGACGCTGACGGTGTGCGCGGATTGCGGTGGGTGGACGCGAGCAAGCAGCAGCCTCCCGAGTGGTGGGAGCCGGTGCCTTTGGGGCCGCTGCCGCCCCGCCGTCGTTTGTAGCCTGCCCTCGTTCAACTTTGGCCGTGCTCCTGGCTGTCCTTCCCGCAGCTGTGCCCGTCTTCCCCAAGCCCGAGCTCGTGTCCTTCGGCTCTTCCATCTCACGTCAACATCACGCACGAGGCCCAACACCAAGGCCGCAGGACATGAACATTGACGAGATCGTCCCCATCGCTCGCTCGCCGCGGCAAGCACAAGACCAACATCCAATGCAAGACCAACAACCAGGCGGCCAAAACATGGCCGACTACGACACCAACGACGACCACCCCCCCGGCCCAGACCGCACCCACCTCCCCGATCCCGACGACGACGACCGCCCCACCGCCAACCGCAACCACCCACCCGCCCTGCCTCCTCACCGCGCTTGCCTCCGCGACGGAGGGTTGGAGGACGCGAGTGCTGGCAACAACTCGCCTGTCCGGCAACGTTCGGCGGCGGTACGTTCTGCTGCAGAGCCGTCCGACACTGACGGCGCCGGCCACGCCGAGGAGGAGGAGCCGCGACGCGGTACCCCACCTTCCGAGAACAACGGCGGCGCGGGTACCCGCGGCGTGTCGTGGACGCGAGACGAGCGCGAGGTTCTGTGCGCCGTCTATGTCGAGGCCACGCTCAACGCCGAGGTTGGCACCGACCAACGCATGGAGGTGTTCAAGTCGGACTACTGCAATCGCTTCCGAGAGCGCTTGCCGGACACAATGCCACAGGTGGCGAGGCGCCGTGGCCGGTCGACGTCGGCCATCGACAAGGAGCTGAAGTACAACATCTTCCCTATGGTCGAGCGCTTCAAGAACGCGTATGTTTCCGTCCTCAACGCCAAGATGACCGGCAATCCGACGGCGAAGGACCTGGTTAACGCCGCTGTTGCCAAGTTCAACGGCCTGAGCCCCTATGAAGGCTTCAATGCCGAGTACGTGGGCACCCTCAAGTGCGCACCGCTGCCGTATTGGGAGATTCTGCGCGGGCTCGACCGATTCAGCGGGGCTGCCACCATTGCCGCCATCGGCGGGTCGCGGGGGGCATCTGCGGCACGAGGCGCGACGGGCGCCGCGCATTGCGATGAGGACCCACTGTACGACCTCTTTGATGACGAGGACGACAACGACGACCTCGCCAACGACCCCACGAGCTCGACGTACGCGCGGGGGCAGCAGCAGCTGAAGCGGCGCTCTCGGAGTGCGTTTCAAGCACGGCCTCAAGGAAACAAGGCCTCCAAGGCGTCATCCCGCATGGAGGCGACACTGCAACGCGAGTCTATCACCAACACGGCGGCGCTCAACTCTATTGCCCGGTCGGCTGCCCAGCGCGCCACCATTGCGTTTTGATCGTCACCCATGGCGGCCGACGCGCCGGAAGGGCGCCTCTGGTGGCAGCGAGAGATGCGCCGTCGCCTACAAGAGGACGAGAATGGCCAGCCCACGGCCAATGCCAACATGCCAGATGCACAAGAGGAAGCTGACATGCAGGACCAGTTGGACGCTGCAGCTGCCGCAGTGGCGGCCGCCTTGCCACCATCACGCCGAGGGGGTGCCCGCGGTGGTGGACGTGGTGGTATGCGCGCCGGAGACCGCGGGCGTGGACGTAGGCGCGGCCGTGGCGGCGGATGTGCCCGTGGCCGTGTCACTGGACGAGGAGCTGGACTTGAGCGCACGCGTGGCCGCGGCAGTCGACTGCAAGGAGCGCGCGGAGGTGGACAGTATTCATCCTCAGAAGAGGAGTCGGTGTCTGATGCGGACGCGGCCAATGTCTTCACTCCTCCTGGCTGTGCGCACGCTGCGGAGGACGCGGCTACTTCTGCGCAACGAGCTCCATCCCCCCCGCCGTCGGCAATCGCGCCGGCGCCAGCCAGCTCCATTGAGGAGGCTGCCACGGCGGCCGCGGCGCTTATTGCGTCGCAACCGTCGGGCGACAGCGGCCTGAGCAACGACGCGGACAAGGAGGAGGAGGCAGGTGACACCCACGACACGCACGTGGGCCCGGCGGGGAGAGACATTCCTGGTAGCCGCGAGCTGGGTGGCTCCTCCCGCGTCACGTCTCAGGGCGTCAGTGGCTCCCGCTCGCCGCTGCCGCCCCATCACCGTGCGGCCATGAGTCGTGGCCGCGCCTCCCTCGTGACCAAGCGACGGCGCTTCGAGGACTTGGCTCGCCGTGGCGGCATCGACCTCGACGCGCGCATCGTCGACTCCATGGACTGGGACACGGAGACCGACGAAGAGGAGAGTGCTGGTGAAGAAGAACATTGACTGAGCGGCCTTGGTCATCTTGGCCGAGAACACGAGGCGGACACGTGCACGACCACGCCACTGGTGTTGTTCGCTGTCTTTGCGATGGCCACGTACGTGGCCAACTTGAATATTGAACTCTCTGCTTGTATTGTACCTGCCTGTAGTGTGTGTGGCGATGCTTGCTTTTGCGGACCTGTGCTGCTACGATGAGTAGTGTGTGCTGCTACGATGACCGCCGCGTAGAAGAACAACATGGTTTTTTTTTCCCTTCCAGGGTTTTTTTCCTCCAACGTTGTACCATGGTTTCCGTTGCCTTTCTTCCAGACAGAAGCGCCTAAGGAGCCAAATGCACGTGTGTGTAGGGGACTCCTTTGCGGACTCGTGCGACCCAAAGAAGCAGTCTAGGGACTCAGTGGCCGCAGAGCGCCGGCGGCTCGACGCGCACGCTGCGCAAAGTCCATGGCCCCACATGCTCGTCACACATACATGGGAGGCTCACACATACGATGCACACATTCTAATAGTAGTTGTGCTTCATAGCCTTTGTCCACACCCTGTTGCATACTTCATCGCCTTTGTCCACAACCTGTTGCGTACGAATGGACGCCTACGGCTAGAGCTTCAAGGAAAAAAACCCTGCCCAACGGGGAAAAAAACCGTTTGCCAAAGCCATGCACTTGCTCACATCACGCACGAACAACAAGCCCTCAGAATAGCGCTGCGGTGCTACTACGCGGAAGTCGCACATAGGGAGCGAGAAGCCTGCCTCGGTCAGCCCACACGTGCTCCGCCAAGTCGCCGAGAAGAGACAGGTGCGCGTTCACGTCCTTGGCCTCTTTCTCGGCCATGCGCATGTACCTGCCTGTCCCGACGGGCGGGCCTTGGTCACCACGTCCATCAGAGACTTGGTCGTCAGTCAATGCGGTCACAGGCCCGCCCCAAATCTCGTCACCGCGAGGTCCGCCGTCCTTGGTAAAGGCCTCACTAGGCCTATCACTGCTCCGCGAGCCACCACTCCCAGCTCCGCGCACAGCAGCCGCGGCGTCCCTCCGCGTCTGCGCAATGAAGCCATGTCTGCTGTGCTCGATGGCCATGTTATGGAGGATGGCCACTGCTTTTGCGGTGTTGATCAAGCGTGGAAGAGACATGTATCGCGCCGGGTACTTGGTGATGAACCAACGCGACCATAGCACGGCATACAGACGCTCTGCATCCTTTCGAACAGCCTCTTGCAGGCGATTGTAGACCAGCCGCTTGGGAGTGTCGAGCTTGGCGTGCGGCAAAGCAAAAATAGCGTACCTCGGGTACCCGGCATCGGCCGCGTAGAAAAGCAGTCGACGCGTTCGGCCGTTGAGGGTGTACTTGTACGTCCTTGGCGGCCAAACCCCATCGTTGATGTCCAGCATCAGCGGCGAGGCGGCAAGGACGTTCTTGTCGTTGTACGCCCCCGGGCATCCCACAAACAAGTGCCAAATGTACAGGTCCTCGTCGCAAACTGTCTCAATCACTACAGAGACCTTTCCATTGCGGTCCTTGTACTTCCCGGCGAGGGCCTTGGCGCATCTTGCCCACGTCCAGTGCGTGCAGTCAATAGAGCCGATGCAGCCCGGAAGACCTCGGGCAGCGTTGCGTCGTAGGATGTGCTCGAGCTCCTCGTCTGTAGGGCGTCGCAGGTAGGTTGACTCCCACTTGTCGATGATGAAATGCGTCAAACGGCGCGTGTAGACGTCGATGGAGGAGCGGGAAAGGCGCACATACTCGTCCGACCGGTCGAATGGCTCGCCATAGCCCAGCACGCGCAATGCGGCAGACACCTTCTGGATAGCGTGGGCCTGCGGCCGTCCAGTGGCGTTGACACTACGCCTCCAGCCGGGCTGGTCATGAATCGCACGGAACAGCCGGTTGAACACCGGACGCGGCATGCGAAACCGCTCCTCGAAGGCGTCCTCGCCGTACACTGGCGGCTGCCCATCCACCCCAAAGTAGTCGCGCATAATAGCGCGCGCACCGAGGTCGAAATCTCGCGGCCGATTAGGGCGGCGACCTGGGCGGGAGCCTCCTGCGCGCTTGCGCACGCGGCCATGACGTGCGGCCAGCAGGGCGCGGCGGACGTTGAGCTGCGCTCGAGCCCCGAGCAAAACAGCCAGGTCGAGCTCGTCATCAGCCGCCTCGCGGTCCATCGAGCACCGGCCACGAGATGGCCAGGAAGATACACAGGCGGAAGAAGACGTGCCCACGACGGTGGTGGGAACGCATGCGCCCCAGGTCGGAACGTGCAGTGCAGTGCGGTCCCCCCCGCGCAGGCACCGCCCGTCCGCCCACGGTTATCAGTACCTGCGCTGACGCGTTCGGCCGCGCTGACGTGGCCGCCGCCTGCCCGCCCTGAATCTCGTCGCCTGAGGGTGCTCGGTCCACCCGTGCCCTGCCTCTCCCTGCCCAACGGACCCCCTCAGAGAGGCTATGCCATCAATGCATCGCTTTCACTGATAATCGGGACGGCTGAGGGGTGCAGCTAGCGTCAGGCCCCTCCACAGGAAGATGGTCCTCGCACGTCGAGCCGGGGATCTCGGCCAGCCACTCATGGGCCGTCGGGGCGTCCACTGGAAAACTGGTACGCCGGCAAGGTGCGGCTGCAGTTCCTCTGACGGAGCCCCACCGGCCCGCACGGGACCGTGCTGCGCGATTTTTAAGAACTAGTCAGCTCCTGTTGTGTGGCGGTGACACCAACCTGTACGTCCACGCCTCATTGCATGCCTCGGACGAGTCGCTGTCAAGCTCTCGAGAGGATATCTGTCAGACGGCCCTACGCTTCGAATGCTGGGCCGATGTCGCCAGTGCACGGTGACGCGTTAGGCACGGGCCAGCTCACAGCCCGGTACCAAATCCGGCCGTCCGATCAAAGACGCCACACGTGGTCACAATCGCGATCGTTGAGTGGCGTTCTCAAGCACACGACAGCACTCAGATTCGTCTGAAACGGGTCGGATGGGTTCGGAACAGTCGCGAATCGGGCTCGACCTTCTCCAAATCGGCCTTCTATGCGGAAGGTCCGCCGTGATTACCGAATGCTTCCGAACCCCCCCAGACGATATCCGGTTGGACTTATGTGGCGATTCTAAATTCGCAGATCGGCGTATGTGGTCGTTTCTGCATACATGACGTTGCTGGTGGCACGGTTTTCCGCATACGGTGCCACGTTAGACACGTTTCGCCACGTGGCGCGAATATTTGCGGAACGGAACGTTGTTGGCAGTGCTCTAAGCGTCCGTCATCCTTCTCTGCTCTCCCCGTTCCTCCGCCCCGATCTTCATCCTCGCCCACCACGCGGCGCGGCGGCGGTCACCTTCCCAACCCTCCCGTTCGTCTCGCCTTTCGCGAGCCTCTCGCTCGCTCCTTGCACTTCCACCGAGAGTTCCAATCGGTCCTTGGGGTGGACGCATTCGACAGGGCCTGTAGCCCTGATCGCCGCCCGGTCGGACCCAGTGACAATGCTCGTTCGGGCCGAGGAGCCAACGGAGGTCCGGCACCACGACGACATCAGCCGCTTAACGAATAAATTGGTATCAAAACTACAAAGTTAGCTGCACGAAGGAAATATGCATTCCTGTGAAAGGTATACGCATACCCGCGCCTCGGAACGACATTGGATACCGACGTCCCAAAACTTCAAGGGTATGTACTCTTGATACCCGCTCTGTCAGGTTTGAGCGATACTCATACTCGGACGTCTAAAATCCGGCTCACTGTCAGCCAATACTCGGTGGCTGGATCCGAGCCACATACCGTACTCGTGGCTGAAACTGATACCCTTGGTGAGGCCTGCTCATGAGACAGCAACAGCTGGTTGTCTGGTACTTACACTGCCGCTGGCGATTAGACCAACTTACATGTATGAGTACAAGAAGTGTGCCGCCGGCGAGCTAATATCCCCAGCTTCAGAATCTCATGCAAATGGGCTATCGTCCGTTGTGGGTGTCGCCTCCTTCCGTTGCTTCCGCTGCTGCTGCTCAGTGTCCCGCCTTTGTCTGGGCTTCCCCATCCCGCTCGTACCCGCCTACGCGCACCCGTACCTGCCTACACTGGCAGCCTCAAACGGCTAGCGATATTGTTGTTCGACACCTGCCACACTTCTCCGCGTGGAGCTGCTTTTTTTTGCTTCTTTCGTACGCGTCTCGCCGGCTGCCATCCCGACTCGACCCGGCTCTGCACGTCGCCCCTGCCGTGACCATGGCGCCGCCGCCGTGGAGCATCGCGACTGCCACGGCGTTTGCGTCTTCGGCGCACGTGCTGTGGCGCACGGCGTCGCGGCAGCTGCCGCCGGGTGCATTTGCCGCCTGCGCCGGGCGCCGCGCGCTCGGCGGCGCCCCGGCGCCCCTCGCCCCTGCGGCAACCGTCTGCGCGTCCGCAGCGGCGCCCCGACGGGACGCCAGTGGCCGCCCCCGCCCCATCGCCTCCCCGGCGCCCGGCCGCCGTGGGCCCGCCGCTGGCCTCCACGGCGCCGCCAAGCCGGGCGGCCGGCCAGCGGCTCCCCGCGGCCGCTCCGCGGGCGCCGCCGCCGCCGCTGCCGCCGTAGCAGCATCTGGCGGGGGCCCTCCCCCCCGCCGCGGCGC
>ENA-ORXM01004479-ORXM01004479.1-marine-metagenome-genome-assembly--contig:-NODE-4479-length-12169-cov-3.393731_pt1 | contig 12169 bp, 9 predicted proteins | sample MGYA00237867_ERZ511480 | MGnify/ENA primary metagenome ERZ511480 (study PRJEB26309, sample SAMN06266103) | marine metagenome | isolation source: Algal blade | place: United Kingdom:Sidmouth, United... | reverse complement strand
CTCGAAGGCCTGCTTGACCTGCCGGATCGCCTCTCCGCGCCCCTTGCGAAGATCGGTGTGTCGCTGATCGATCCAGCCGGACACCTGCAGCGTGACGTTCGAATCACCGAGTTCGTCGACCACCACGCTCGGTGCCGGTCGCGCGAGCACGCCGTCCACCTCGGCCAGTGTCCGGATCGCCAGCGCCTGGGCGCGCCCCGGGTCCAGATCCGTGTCCACGCCGACGCCGAAGGTAAAGCGTCGCTCCGGATTGCGCGAGTAGTTGATGATCGTGGACTTGAACACCGTCGCGTTCGGGATGCGGATGTGGTTCCCGTCGAGCGAGATCAGGATCGTCGCTCTCGAGGTCAGACGCGCGACAGCCCCCTCGTGCTCCCCGATCCGCACGTAGTCGCGCGCGACGAACGGGGTACGCAGGCTCAGCAGTACGCTCGCGATCCAGTTCTCGACCGTGTCACGCACGGCGAAGCCGACGGCCAGACCGACGATGCCGGCGGCGCCGAGAACGGTGCCGATGATGGAAGTCGCGTCGAGCAGCGAAAGTGCCAGGAACAGCCCGAGGAGCACGATCACCACCCGCACGAGCCCGCCGAGGAGCTCGGCGATGAAGCCGTTCGGAGCGAGCGCGTCGAACACTCGCCGACGCCTACCCACCCAGCTTCCGAGCCACCAGAACAGAGCGATGACGGCGAGCGCGAGGAGTAACACCGGCAGCGCCGCGAGCACCGCCACGGCGCCCGAGCTCAGCCGCTCGATCGTCGCGCGGAGCCGTCGGGCGACGTTGGTGTCGACCGTCATCTCGTCGACGACCTCGACCACGCCCTCCACCTGGGAGGCGATCTCCACGGCCCGCTCGGCCCCGCGGGCGGAGTCGACCGTGCCGCCGAGCGTGACGATACCGCTCGCCACCCGCGGCTCGACGGCGTCGAGCGCCTCGAGCGCACCGAAGATGCCGAGCAGGCGACGGCGGATGCCGGCATCGTCCGCCGGCGAGCTGTCCGCGTCGATCGTACCGGTCCCGTCACCTCCCTCGGTGGCTTCGCCCTCGACGGCGGCCGCCCCCTCCGGGGCGAGCAGATCGGTCAACGGATCGGCGCCGGCGCTCGGTGCGATGACCAGAGCGAACAGCAGCAGCACCGAACGGCAGGAAAGGCGAACGCCGCTCACGAGGACGCGGCATCCCGATTCCGACCCGAAGCTAGGGACGCAGAGTGGGCCGGCAGGACGCGCAACGGCTAGGTGACGCCGTGATGGGTGAGGCCGCCGTGCACGACAGGCACGAGCTCACCGCGGGGTCGTCGCGAGATGCGGCTCGCCGATCCGATCAGGTCGACGGGCACCGGCTTCCGCCTCGGAACTACGCCTGCGAACCGATCGGACATGGACGGAGGATAGCATCGGCGTCATCCCCGGCAAAGCAGCTCGAGCCCTGCCCCTCGGCGAGCTGATCGATCAGCGCGCCCACGTTCCACCCGGTCACTGCCCGACCGCTCGCCAGAAGACATCGAAGATCGCCTCGAGCTCGATCTCGCCCTCGAACCGCTCCATGGTCGGCGTGCCGGCGCAGGTCGATATCGTCATCGCTCCCGGTGGGAACGCTACGCCCGGTCGGGGGACGTCGTCGGACCCTCGCGCGACGATCCCGCCCCCCCCGCCGCACCCTCGGTGGGACCCGCTCGTCCCTCGCCGGCGACGACGGTACCGGAGCCGATCACCCGCGGCGGAGCGGACGTGGTGGACGGAACGGATACCGGACCGGACGCGCGTCCCGCTCCCTCCGGCAGCGCCGTCGAGGACGCCGTCACGGGGCGTGACTGCCGCCAGCGGAGCAGGTAGCCGCCCAGTGCACCGCCGGCCGTCGTCATCGTCAGCAGCCCGAGCGTCAGGAGCTCGCTGAGCACGAACAGCACGCCCATGCCGGAGGTGGCGGCGAAGGCGAGCCCGACCTTGAGGTTCGCCCGTCGCCCGACACGCCGCTCCTCTCGACGCACACTGCGCTCGGCATCGCGCGCCAGCTCGACCCGCTCGCGCTCCACGCCCTGACGCAGCCGGTCGCGTTCGCCGGCGGCCTCCCGCTGCAGCCGCTCGCGCTCGCGCTCGTGCTCGAGACGAGTGCGGGCGAGGTCGCGCTCGCCGTCGACCTTCGCGAGCGCGCGGAACCACAGGGCGGCGAGCAGCGCGACGGCCAATGACGGAAGCCCCGCCTGCAACGCGAGCGCGCGCGGCGCGGCGTCCGCGTTCAGCACGAACAGCCCGACCGTCACGATCTGTACCAGCAGAAGCCCGGCGAAATAGCGGAGCATGAGTTCACTGCAGAGATTGCCAGGGCACCGATGATACGCCGCTCCCTTCCCGCGACTCTCGCTAAACTCCGCTCATGACGACCGTCCAGGGCTTTCTGCTGACGCGCGGCTGGCGCGACACACCGCAGGGCATCGAGCTGACACTCTGGGCGACGACCGCCGAGGGTCCGCTCAGGCTCGTGGTGGACGGCCAGGAGGCGGTGTGCTTCATCGAGCGCGGCACTCCTCTCGATCTGCCCTCCGGTTCGCGCCGCCGCGAGCTGCCGCTCGAGCGCCTCGGCGGCGGCGCCGTCGACGGACTCTACTTCCGCAATCAGCGAGATCTCCAGGCTATCCGTCGTGGGGCCACCAGGCTGTGCGAGTCTGACGTTCGACCGGTCGAGCGATTCCTGATGGAGCGATTCGTGCGGGCCGGGTTCGAGGCGAGCGGCGAGCTCGAGCACGACGGGCACGGGCAACTGATGCGTAACCCGGTACTGCGCCCGGCCGATGTCGTGCCGCGCCTGATCACCGTCACCCTCGATATCGAGATCCGCGGAGGCACGAACGAGCTCTACTCGATCGCCGGCGCGAGGATGGATGAAGCGCGAGAGCGCGGCGCGAGCGCGCCGGCCACGCTCGGCTCGGCGAGCGCGATCGGGGCGGAAGCGGCGGCGGTCGTCTTCATGATCGGGAGCGGAGAGTCGGAGCGGCGCGCCGGTTACACGCTGCACTACGTCGCCGACGAGCGCGAAGCGATCGAGCGCTTCCTCGACTGGCTCCGGCGCATCGATCCGGACGTGCTGAGCGGTTGGAGCATCGTCAACTTCGACATCGACTTCCTCGAACGTCGTGCCCGCGCGCTCGGAGTGCCCTTTCGTCTCGGCCGCGGTCCCGAGAGCGCGATCGTACTGCAGCCGTCGAGACCCGGCGCCCCGCGCATCGCCCGGGTGCCGGGGCGCGCCGTGCTAGACGGGATCGAACTGCTGAAGGCCTCGTTCCGAAACTTCGATAGCTACTCGCTCGAGAACGTCGCGAGCGAGCTTCTCGGCACCGGCAAGTTGATCGCCTCCGAGAGCGACAAGCTCGCGGAGATCAACCGCCTGTTCACCGTCGACAAACCAGCGCTGGCCGACTACAACCTTCGCGACTGCACCCTGGTGAACGAGATCCTGGCGGCGACTTCCCTGATCGATTTCGCCGTACGTCGGGCGAGCCTGACCGGACTCCCTATCGATCGCCTCGGCGGCGCGGCGGCCGCCTTCGACAACCTCTACCTGCCACGGCTGCACCGCCGCGGACACGTCGCTCCCGATATCGAGCGGCGCGAGGGGGCGAGCGGCGGCCCCGGCGGACACGTCATGGAATCGGTGCCAGGCCTGTATCGCGATGTGCTGGTGCTCGACTTCAAGAGCCTCTATCCGAGCATCATCGACACGTTTCGCATCGATCCTCTGGGCATGGTGCTCGGCGAGGGCGACGAGGAAGCGATCCCAGGCTTTCTCGGGGCGCGCTTCGCCCGTGAAGGGCACATCCTCCCCGCCCTCATCGAGGAGCTCGGGGCCGCGCGCGAGGAAGCGAAGGCGCGGGACGACGCCCCGCTCTCCCAGGCGATCAAGATCATCATGAACTCGTTCTACGGCGTGTTCGGCACGACCGCCTGCCGCTTCTACAGCGAGCGCCTCGTCACGAGCATCACGCGGCGGGGGCACGAGATCATCAACCGTACCCGCGAGCAGGTGGAAGCGGCCGGGCACCGAGTCATCTACGGCGACACCGACTCGCTGTTCGTGCAGCTCGAAGCCGGCGCCGAGGGGACGCAGGGGTGCGAAAGGGCTCCGCTCGAAGAGCCCACGACTCTCGCCGGGGACCGAGCCGCCCTCGAAGGGGGCAGTGGCGACGGTGGGTGGTTGGGCGCTCCGGGCGTGGCGGAGAATGCGCTCGCTGCAGGCGAAACGCTCGCCGCGTCGCTGAACAGGTGGTGGCGGGAGGAACTCGCGACCAGTCTCGGTCTCGTGTCCCGGCTCGAGCTCGAGTGCGAGACCCACTACGAGCGCTTCCTGATGCCGACCGTGCGGGGCATGCCGACCGGAAGCAAGAAGCGCTACGCGGGGTTGACGCGGGGTCCCGACGCGACACCACGACTCGTCATCAAGGGGCTCGAGGCGGCGCGGAGCGACTGGACTCCTCTCGCCCGCGACTTCCAGCGCGAGCTCTTCCGACGAGTGTTTCTCGATCTGCCTTGGGAGGACTGGATACACGAGACCGTCGCGCGCCTGCGCGCGGGCGAGCTCGATGACGCGCTCGTCTACCGAAAGCGCCTCGCGCGCGAGCGGGACGAGTACCGCAAGAGCGTCCCGGTGCACGTGCAGGCCGCCCGGCAACTCGCCTCACCCGGCCGCTGGGTCCGATACGTGATGACCCGTAGCGGCCCGGAACCGCTCGAGGCGCTTCGTTCGGAGCCCGATCACGAGCACTATCTCGAGCGCCAGCTCGCCCCGGCGGCGGACGGGGTACTGCGTTTTCTCGGCACGAGCTTCGCCGACATCACCGACGCTCAGCTCAGAATGTTCTGAGCGGCGCCGGCCCCGACGCATGCACCGCTCTCGAGCGCGACCTCCCGCTTCGCGCCGGGTTCCTCACGAACGCCACCGATGCGATCGCGCGGCTCTCCTCGTGAGAGATGAGCTCGGTAAGCGTCGGCGCGGACGAAGTATCGGCGAGAGCCACTGCTCAGTCGAGCGAACCATTCTGAGGGATCGCGCCCTACCACACGATCACTCCGAGCATCAGGCAGACGCAGAGAGTGGTGATCGCCGCTCGAGCGGCGACGCTCGACCGCGGCAGCGCCGGCGCCGAGCGATCGGCCCTCGATCGGCGAACGCCGGCCCGGTCGCCGTACTCGTCGGATTCCGGGAACTCGGGACCGAGGCCCGTCAGTGCGCGACAACTGCCGCCCGGCGTGAAGAAGGGTGCGGTCATGGTGATCGTCTCCTCTGCGGTGCCTTCGCGACTCGCCGACGTGGCGTACTCTCGAAGGCCGAGCTCACACTGTCGGCACGCGGAGCCACGAGCGCAACCGGACTTTCACCGATGAAACGACCGTTGATGATCTGGGGTGCGCGCGCGGTCGGGCCGTGCGTGCGCGCCCTGCTGATTCCCCAGCTTGTCGCGTTCGTGCTCGTCGCCGGACTCGCATCGGGCGCGCTCGACGCCTTGGTGAACGGCGTGTTGCTCGAGCCGCTGCCGCGCGCGTTGCTGCTGAGCGGTCTCGCGCTGGCGATCGCGCTCTCGCGGGAAAGCTATCGTCGCGCGCTGTGCCCGGAGGCCGTCGCCGCGCTGCGCCGCCAGCCCCTTGGCGGTGGAGCGTTCGCACTGCTCGTGCTGCCCTGGGCCCTGCCGCTCGCGTGGCCGTGGGCGCTGATCGCGGTGATCGCTCACCCATCCTCCGGCGGTGTCCTCGTCGCGACGACGTTGGCAGGCGTGCTCGTCATCGTGGGCGCGGCGAGTGCCGCTCGCTTCCTCCCGCTGACAAGCTGGACGTTGCTCCCCCTCGCCGTCGCGCTCGTCGCCGACCACCATCCGTCGCTGGCGTGGCCGCTGGCGTTCGCGCTCGTCACGGTCGGTGTCCCGCTGGCGGGTCGGACTCTTCGGCACGGGGCCGGGCGGATCGCCGTCGCCATGTCGCCCCGAACGAGACGTGGAACGGTGGCCCGACGCCTCCGAGGCCATCGTCCCTACCGTACGCCGATGACCGCGCTGGTCGGAATCGACACGGAGCTCTTGCGTTCGATGGCGGCGCGGTGGCTCGGGGCGCTGTTGCTGCCGACGCTGTGCACCGCCTACCTGCTGGTGCTCCGCCACAACGGCAACTGCGGAGCAGAGTGCACCGACGGGGCGGCACTGTTGATCCTCGCGTCGGGCGCGCTGCCCGGCGTCGCGGTGCTGGCGACGCTTCGACGCTGCCACGGGACCAAGCGGCTGCTCGTGCCGGACCGCATCGTGCCGACCCGGCTGCGTCTTGGCACCCTCGCGCTCGTGACGCTCGCGCCAAGCTTGCCGTTCGCCGTCGTGCTCGGCTTGCTCTCCCGCGAAGCGGCGCTGTTACCTCACGCCATCACCGTCGTCGCCGCCGTCCTGTTCGTGCAACTCCTACGTCCCGACCGCGAGGGTGACATCGCCCTCGTGCTCTGGTTCGTGCTGCCGCCGACGCTCGCGTTGCTGCTGACGAGCGGCATCGCGCGCGTCTTGATCGCCCTCGTCGTCGCGGCGTCGCTGGTGGCGCTCGTCGATCGGCGTGCCGCCGCGCTGCGGCGCGCGATCATGGCGGGTAGCTGGTCGGTGCAGAGAGCGTGACTCAATGACGGTTCTCTCGGTGTCGGACCTCGCCTTCCGCTATGCGGGCTCGATCGAGATCGGTCCGCTGAATCTCGCGCTGGACACGGGCCTGCACCGGCTCGCCGGACCGAACGGGGCGGGGAAGTCGACGCTGTTGCGATGCCTCTGCGGCGATCTCGAACCGGTTCGTGGTAGCGTCCGGGTACACGGTCGCGATCCCCTCGAAGAGCTTGACGCTCGCGCTCTGATCGGCTTCGCGCCGTACCCCGATGACCTACCGAACTTCTTGAGCGTCGAGCACTGCTGGCGGAGCGTCGCGGCGTTCCGGCGCTGTCCCGACTGGGAAGGAGGCGAGCTGATGCGACGGCTCGCATTGCCGCCGGAGCTACCCTTGAGCCAGGGCAGTGCGGGGCAGCGGCGTAAGGCGGGGCTACTCGTCGCGATGGTCGGCGATCCGCCGGTGCTGCTGCTCGACGAGCCGTGGGCCGCCCTCGATGGCGCGGGCATGGAGGTGGTCACCCAGCTGATGGAATCGCTGCGCGGCTCGCGCGTCGTGCTGTTCACCTCGCACGGGGAGTGTCCGCTCAGCGCCGATTCAGAGCACCTGCTGGCACCGCCGCCGATCGGTGCGGAATCGGGATCCGGGGTCGGGCGCGAGCTCTGACGAGACTCTCCCGTCGTGCGGTTCGGCGCCGCGCTCGCGATCGGATGACGCTCCTGCCGCCACGTGCCGCTCGGAGAGGTCAAGCGGCTGGTCGGCTTCGACATCGGCGCTGACCATCACTCTCGCACCGGGGGCCACCGACCCCGCGCATTGCGGCAACCGCCATCCGGGCGCCTTCCACCGGGTCGTGGACGCGCTCCGCGTGGAGTTCGAAACCTCGTCGGCAGCTCCGGTGACACCGAGCCTGGTGCCCTACGACATCGATTCGGCGAGCGAGCTCTCGGTCCGGCTCGGAGGCGGCAGTCGCAGATTCCTGGCGAAGGGAGTCGGCAGTCGCCGTTTCGCCAGACGATCGTTCCACTTCGAGAACGTACCCGCCGGCAAGCACTAGTCACTCGACAGCGGACAAGCGCACAAAACTGATATAAAATACAGTATTCGAAGAATGCCCGGGAGTCGTCTCGGCCAAGCGGTAGAGCGCTTTCGGCGGCGAACGCCAGCCCCGTACCGGGGTCTTCGCAAGGATGGATTCGCACTGTTCGCGGCGGAGGATCGGAGTGATCGAATCGGGCGAGCGAACCGAAGCCGCGAGCGGGTCCAGGGCTCGGGCGGGCGCGGAGCCACGCGTCACGCTCGACGCGCTCGACGCGCTCTACGCACGCGACTCACGCCGCATTCTCGCGACGCTGATCCGTCTCGTCGGTGACTTCGAGCTCGCCGAGGAGGCGATGCACGAGGCGTTCGTGATCGCGCTCGAACGCTGGCCTCGCGAGGGCTTGCCGGAGAACCCGCGCGCCTGGCTGGTCTCGACCGGTCGCTTCAAGGCGATCGACCGAATCCGGCGGCGCGCCCGCTTCGAGGTGGCCGTGCCCGATGCCGCCGACGTATCGGACGCGACGGGTGCAACCGAGGAGTCCGAGCGGCTCGACGCGGTGGAGGACGATCTGCTACGGCTCGTCTTCACCTGTTGCCACCCGGCACTGTCGCCGGAGGCGCGCGTCGCGCTGACGTTGCGCGAGGTCTGCGGGCTGAGCACCGAGGCGATCGCGCACGCCTTTCTCGTCTCACCGGCGACGATCGCCCAACGGATCGTCCGGGCCAAGGCGAAGATCCGCGACGCGCGCATCCCCTACGAGGTGCCCGCGCGCGCCGAGCTCTCCGAGCGGCTCGACAGCGTCTCGCGCGTGATCTACCTGGTCTTCAACGAGGGCTACCTCGCCTCGTCCGGTGATGCGGCGACCCGCCCGGATCTGTCGAGCGAGGCGGTGCGTCTCGCACGTTCGCTGCTCGAACTGCTCGGTGAGCCCGAGACGGCCGGGCTGCTCGCGCTGATGCTGCTGCACGAGTCGCGACGCGACGCGCGCACGACGCCGGCGGGGGAGGTGGTGCCGCTCGATGAACAGGATCGCGAGCGCTGGGACCGGGCGCTGATCGCCGAGGGCGAGGCGCTGACGGTGCGGGCGCTGTCGTCGGGCCCCGCCGGGCCCTACGCGCTGCAGGCGGCGATCGCCGCCGTGCACGCCACGACGCCCTACGCCGAGGCGACCGACTGGGGCGAGATCGCGGGTCTTTACGACGTGCTCTTGCGAATCGAGCCCACGCCGGTCGTCGCGCTGAACCGCGCCGCGGCGATCGCGATGCGCGACGGCCCGGCCGCGGGGTTGCCTCTGATCGACGCGCTGCTCGCCGACGGCGCGCTCGAGGGTTATCACCTCGCCCACGCGGCACGTGCGGAGCTGTGCCGGCGGCTCGGACGCTCCGGCGAGGCGCGCGATGCCTACACGCGTGCGCTCGAGCTCGGCGCGTCGGGGCCGGAACGGCGCTTGTTCGAGCGACGGCTTCTCGCGCTCCGAGCGCCGTAGATCGATCGTCGGGTGCCGGCTCTCGATCGCCGTCGCGGCGCTCGGGTCGACGGTTGCCCGTTTCGATATGTCCGGTTTGCAATCTGAGGGGACGTCGTTTCCGTCGAACGAGACCGGTGCCGATCGACTATTCATTGGATAGCCCGATAGCCCGTCCGAAGGGTGATTCCGGAGCCACAAGGAACCTCGAGCGATGAAATACCTCTGCCTCGTCTACGGCGACGAGAAGGTGCTGCACGATCACCCCGACAGCCCGGCAGACGCCGAATGCCACGCCTACGACGTGGAGATCGGCGCGAGCGGACGGAGCATCGCGGCCGAGGCACTGGCGCCGGTCAGCCACGCGACGACGGTGCGCGTGCGCGGCGGCCAGACGCAGCTGCTCGACGGGCCGTTCGCCGAGACCAAGGAGCAGCTGCTCGGCTTCTACCTGATCGACGTGCGCGACCTGAACGAAGCGGTACGGGTCGCGGCGGGAATTCCCGCCGCCCGCGTCGGCAGCGTCGAGGTCAGGCCGGTGCGCGAGCTCGACATCGGCCCGACGGGCGAATGAACGGCGAGCGGCGTCCGAATCGTGCCCTATCAACCGAAGCCCGTCCGGTCCCCGCGACCGGCCGATCTCTCCCTCCCCCACCCACAGGAGTCTTTCCATGACGAGCTACATCGACGGATTCGTCGCCGCCGTGCCCGCGGACGACAAGGAGGCCTACGTCGCCTTCGCCACGCGCGCGAGCGCGCTGTTCCGGGACTTCGGCGCCACCCGCGTCGTCGACTGCTGGCCCGACGACGTGCCTGACGGCGAGGTGACCGACTTTCGCGGCGCCGTGAAGGCCGAAGAGGGCGAGGTCGTCGTGTTCTCGTGGATCGAGTGGCCGTCGAAGGCCGCGCGCGAGGCCGGCCAAAGGCGGATGCGCGAGGACCCGCGCATGCGCGAGCTGGGCGACATGCCGTTCGACGGCAAGCGGCTGATCTACGGTGGCTTCGAACCCGTCGTCGACGAATGACGGCGGCCGCCCTTCACCGAACACGGAAAACGGAACCGATGGACAAGATCAGCACGCATCTGTGGTTCGACGACCAGGCCGAGGAGGCGGCGACCTTCTACACCGGCCTGTTCCCCGACAGCCGGGTCGACGAGATCATGCGCGCCCCGGCCGATTACCCCAACGGCAAGGCGGGGGACGTGCTGCAGGTGACCTTCACGTTGGTCGGGCGGAGCTTTCTCGCGCTGAACGGCGGTCCGGGCTATCCGTTCACCGAGGCGATCTCGCTGTCGATCGACTGCGACACGCAGGCCGAGGTCGATCGCTACTGGGAGGCACTGTCCGCCCATCCGGAGAACGAGCAGTGCGGTTGGGTCAAGGACCGCTTCGGACTGTCGTGGCAGATCATCCCGACGCTGCTCCCGACGCTGCTCGCCGACCCTGATCGGGAGAAGGCCGGGCGAGCGATGGAGGCGATGATGAAGATGAAGAAGATCGACATCGACGCTTTGAAGCGGGCCGCCTCCGGATAGCTCGCTCGGCCGCGCGCCGAAACGCCACCGCCCGCCCCCCCGCAGCGCTCCACCCCATCGTCCTCGAGCCGCACCGTCGCCGCGTCGAGCACCGCGCGCGCCGGCATCGCCGCTCGCGCCGATCGTCGGACGCCCGACGAGGCGTTTCGGGAGATCGGTGCTGGAGGTATCGCGGCGAGCGACGCCACATCCCTGCGCTATCTCGTCACGCGATTCGGATTCCGTACCCCAGCACCCGGTATTCGGCAGGACGCCGGAGTTTCGCCGCTCGGACGGTCAAGGTGAGCGACTCCGGAGACCCTTACGAGGCGATCAGAGACGACGCACCCGCGTCGGGCTCGGGCGGGAGAGCGCTCAGGCGGCCTGTCGGTGCAGCGTCGGCCCGAGCGACGCGAGCGCTTCGGGCAGAGGCATCGGCTTACCGATATGGTAGCCCTGCGCGTAGTCGACGCCGATGCGAATCAACTCATCGACCGTGGCCTGATCCTCGACGAATTCGGCAACAGTGAGGATGCCCATCGATTTTCCAACCTCGTCGATCGCGCGCACGACGGTCCGGTCAACTGACCGCTCGACGATCGAACGCACGAACTGTCCATCGATCTTCAGCACGTCGATCGGTAGGTCCTTGAGGTAGCCGAACGAGCTCAGACCGGACCCGAAATCATCGAGCGCCACCTTCGAGCCGAGCGCGCGGATGCGGTTGGCGAGCTCGACGGCGACCGCGAAGTGCGAGATCGTCGCCGTCTCGGTCAGCTCGAACCAGACGCGCGCGGGATCGATATCATGGTGCCGGTACTGCGCCTCGATAAAGTCGATCAGCGTCGGGTCACCCGCCGATTGACCCGAAAGGTTGATCGAGAAGCTGCAGCCCCGGCCACGACCCTCGTTCACCCCGGCGATCAGTTCGAGGCCGCGGGCAATGACCCAGCGGTCGATCTCACGCATCAGCCCGTAGCGCTCGGCCGCTTCGATGATGCGGTTCGGAGTGATCGGACGACCATCGTCGTCCGAGAGTCTCAGCAGGAACTCGAAGTGCGTGATCTCACCTTCGGGGCGCTCAGCGCCGAGCTTGGCGATGGCCTGCGCGTGCAGCTCGAAGCGATCCTCGTGCAATGCCCGCTGCAGCTCCGGCAGGCGGTGCAGCTCGCGTGAGCGCTGCGCCAGCGCCTCGTCGTCGGCAGCATAGACGTACAGCCCGTTGCGCCCGCCTTCCTTCGCCGCGTAGCAGGCGAGGTCGGCCGCGGCGAGCACTTCGCCGATGTCGTGGCTCCTGCCGTCGAGGGGCACGAAGCCGATGCACGCGCGTACCGCGAACGACCGCGTCTCGTGCCTGAACCGATAACCCTGGAAGAAGTCGTGGACCTTGTCGGCGACGCGGCGCGCATCCTCGGCACCGGCGTCGACGATGAGCAGTCCGAACTCGTCGCCACCGAGGCGCGAGAGCACGTCGCCACGACGGCACAGCGCACGGAGCTCGCCGGTCAGGTCCTGCAGCAGTCGATCG
>ENA-ORXM01004477-ORXM01004477.1-marine-metagenome-genome-assembly--contig:-NODE-4477-length-12173-cov-3.685764_pt1 | contig 12173 bp, 9 predicted proteins | sample MGYA00237867_ERZ511480 | MGnify/ENA primary metagenome ERZ511480 (study PRJEB26309, sample SAMN06266103) | marine metagenome | isolation source: Algal blade | place: United Kingdom:Sidmouth, United... | reverse complement strand
TCTTCGTGTTGCTGCTCGGCCGGGCGCTCGGCCGCCGCGTCGGCGTGCTGCACGCCCATTTCGGCTGGAGTGAATCGGCCGCGCTACAACTCCGACGACATCTGCTCTGGCTCGCCTGGGCGCTGCTCCTGATCGGCGTGCCGCTCCTGATGGCGCTCTCGAGCGGACAGGGCGCGCTCCGTCACGGCATCGGCGTGCCGGCCTTTCTCGCCATCTCGTTCGCGCTGATGCTGTTCGTTCACGCGCTCTTCCACCCCTCGCGCGGTGTCGCCGCCCGGATCGATCCGGACACCCCGACCCCGCGCGTCATGATCGCGCTGTACCCGCTGTTGTTGCTCGTGCCGCTGGCGATCGGCGCGCTCTCCCTCGCCGGCTATCTCGACACCGCCGTGGAACTGCAACTCCGCGCCTTCGCCTCGCTGCTACTGATCATGGCCGTGGTGCTCGGTCACGGCCTGGCCGTACGTGGCTTCGCCGTCACCCATCGCCGCTTCGCGCTACGCCGCGCGCGCCGCCTCCGCGTCCGCCTCGCCAGCGAACGCCTCGCACGCGCCACCCTGCCTGCCAGCGGGGAGGCGCCGCCGGCGGTGCCGGAGAAAGGGGTGTCCGTTCCGATCGATGTCGAGCGCGTCGGTCGGCAGATGCGCCGGATCCTCTTCGATGTCGCGGTGCTCCTGCTCCTGCTCGGGCTCTGGCTGGTGTGGCGATCCCTACTCCCTGCCTTCGGCGCGGACGTGGGAGGCGTGCCGTGGCGCGAGGCGGATACCGGCGCGGTGAAGGTCGATGGCGTCACCGGTGGCGTGACGCTCGGCAGCGTCGTCGTCGCGCTGTTCCTGATCGCCGTCGGGCTGATCGCCTCGAGAAACCTCCGGGGCTTGCTGGAGCTCGCCGTGTTCGAGCGCCTGAGGCTCGATGCCGGCGCCCGCTACGCGATCGTCGCGATTTCCGGCTACGTGCTGGTCGGGGCGAGCCTCGTCGCCGGGCTCGCCCAGCTCGGCGTCGATTGGTCGAAGCTGCAGTGGATCGTCGCCGCCCTCGGCGTCGGGCTCGGCTTCGGGTTGCAGGAGATCGTCGCGAACTTCGTCTCCGGGCTCATCATCCTGTTCGAGCGCCCGGTCAGGGTCGGGGACGTGGTGACGATCGGGAACCTGAGCGGCACGATCAGCAACATTCGCATTCGTGCGACGACGGTAACCGATTTCGACAATCTCGAGGTCCTGCTGCCCAACAAGACCATCATCACCGAGAACGTCATCAACTGGACGCTGAGCGACTCGGTCACCCGCCTCCTGCTCACGATCCACGTGGCCCACGGCTCGGACATCGAACGCGTGCAGAGACTCCTGAAGGGGGCGGTACACGCGACCGAGGACATCCTCGAGGAGCCCGAGCCGACCGTTTTCCTGATGCGCCACGGCGAGAGCGCGCTGCACTTCGAGCTACGCGTGTTCGTCGCGACGCCCGATCACCGGCTGCCTGTCACCCACGAGTTGAACGCCCGCATCAACGAGGCGCTGCGCGACGCCGACATCGAGATCCCCTTCCCCCAGCGCGCCGTGACGCTTCGCCAGGCGATGGAGAGCACTGCGCCGGGGCCGGCACCCGCGAGGTGAGAGGCAGCATCGACGATGCGACTTCGACCGGTACGCCGATTGGCGCGGGACGAGGGCGCTTGCTCGACGAGCCCTCGTCCGTCTCCGAGGCACCCTTCGCGAGCCCGGCATCACACCGAGGAGTCGAGCAGCGCGCCGGCGAGTCCGGCGAACGAATCGGTGACGACATCCCAGTCGGATTCGGCCGCGATATCGCGGGTCTGACGCGTGCCGTACTCTTCGGGTCGATTGACGTAGGCGGTGCGGAACCCGAGTGCACGGGCGGCATCGAGATCGTCGTTGTGGGCGGCGACCATCATGCACTGCTCGGGTTCGAGACAGAGCATCGCGGCGCTGCGGAGATAGGCGTCGGGTTCGGGCTTGTAGCTCCTGGTCGGCTCGGCACCGAGAATCACGTGCCACGGCAAATCCGCGTGCCGAGCGAGATTGCGCATCAGCTCGACGTGGCCGTTCGAGAGCGTCGCGAGGCGGTAGTGCGAGGCAAGCCGCGCGAGCGCGGGGCGCACGTCCGGCCAGGGCTCGAGTCGGTGCCAGATGCCGGTCAGCTCGTCGAGCTCGACGGAGCTCAGTCCGTGAACGTCGTGCGCGTCGAGCACCGTGACGAGGCTCTCACGGTGCAGCACGTCGAGCACGACGAAGTCTCGCTCGCCTTCCCTGACGGCCGCCATCGACGGTCGGTAGAGGGCGCGCCAGTCGAGCGCGAACGCCTCCCAGTCACGCGTGGTGCCGCGCGGCTCGAACCAGGCGGCGAGCGCGTCACGCACCGAGCGGCGCCAGTCGACGACGGTGCCGAACACATCGAAGGTGAGCGCCCGCACGGTACCGAGATCCCGCTCCGTCATCATCGTCTCCTCTCCCCGTCCGGTGCCGTCCCCTTCGGAACGGTAGCGCGCGCGGCGCGCCCTCGGGCGGTCCGCCTCCGTACCCACCTGCTGCCTCCGTGTCCCGTGTCGATGTTGCCCTCTCTCTGTACAGGTCGGTGGCGACACGGCAGGGTCGAACCGACGAGAGGCCCTCGCCCGTGCGGGCGGACGACATCGAGACGACACGCTCCTCCTTGGCGGACGATACCGAAGATCGAGGCGGCGAGCGCCGGTCCCGGCGAGCACGGCCTCGCGTTCGCGCCGAGGCTCGTCGAGGAGCACCGATGGAACGCTCGGCGATCGATCGGATCGCCGAGAAGAGCGTCGTGGCGAGCTTCACGAGCATCGGCCCGCGGTTGCGTCGTCGCCTGTTCGGCTGGCGCCCGCTCGAGCGCTATACGCTCGACGGCCGCGTCGTCGTGCTGACGGGCGCCACCTCCGGGATCGGGCGAGCGGCGGCCGACATCATCGCCGCGCTCGGGGCGACGCTCGTGATCGTCGGACGCGACGCCGAGAAGAGCACCGCCTTGGTCGAGCGGCTGCGACACGAGAGCGGTAACGGCTCGATCGAGGCGGTCATCGCCGATCTCGGGCGACTCGACGACGTGCGGGCGGTGGCCGAAACGCTCGCCGAGCGTCACCCGCGCATCGATGTTCTCGCCCACAACGCCGGCGCCCTGTTTCCGAGGCGGCGGCGAGCGGGAGACGGCACCGACCTCGCCGTGGAGCTGATGGTCGCCGCGCCGTTCCTGCTGACCGGGCTGTTGCTGCCGCGACTGCGCGGAGGCGCTCACTCACCGGCCGACCGCCCCTCGCCCGGGCGCGTCCTGACGATGAGTTCGGGCGGGATGTACACCGAGCCGCTGACGGTCGAGGGGCTGGAGATGGAGGAAGCGGACTACGCGGGCGCCGCGCAGTACGCCCGGGCCAAACGCGCACAGGTGGTGCTGAACGAGCTCTGGGCGGCCCGCGTGCCGGCGACCGACATCGTTTTCCACGCGCTGCATCCGGGTTGGGTCGATACGCCGGGCATGACCGAGGCGCTGCCGACGTTCTCCAGGCTGCTCGCCGCGCTGGGGCTCTCGCGGACCGCCCGCGAAGGGGCGGACACGCTGGTCTGGCTGGCCGCGGACGACCGTGCGCTCGGCTCGAGCGGGCGTTTCTGGCTCGATCGAGAACCGCGTGCGGTGCACCGCATGGCGAGGACGCGGGCGAGCGACACGCCCAGGCGGCGCGAGGCGCTATGGCACTGGTGCGAGGATCACACCGGTTGGTCGTTCGAGGGCGGAGCGACGGAGGAGGCCGGCGTAGTGGGGGGTTCACCGAAGCCGTCGCCCGGCTGACCGAGGGTGGTTCGGGACGCCACCCGATCGGTGGCAGTGCCGGAGACCCGGTCGCCGCGCCGCGGACCCACCACGTCACCGACCCGGAACGGCTCGCCCGCGTTGCGACCGATGTCCCGCACGCGGATGACGAGCGGGCGGCCCGGCTCGATCCGACGCGGGCCGCTGGCGAGCAACGCCTCGAGATCGTAGGTCCCGTTGTCCGTCGAGAGCACCGACGGGTACACCTTCCGCAGCACGATCACCGCGGCGGTCTGGTTGACGAACGTGACGCTCGGTGCCATGCCGTGATCGTCGTTGACGATCAACCGCAGGCCGGGGCGATCCTGTTCGACGGTCTCGATACCGACCGGCTCGGCCTCGCCGTCCCCGCGTCCGCCGACACGCAGCGCGCTGTTGCTCGCGCACGCGAGCATCGGCAGCGGCTCGGCCGCGGCCAACAGAGCGATACCGGGCAGCCAGTGAAGGCGGTGAAGCGTGTCTTCCGTCGGCATGCAGGAGGTTTCAGCAGGAGAGTGGGCGCGCAGAAGGGCTCGTCATGAGAAACAGGAAACGAAAACTCACCCGAGCGAGACGCACGATCTCTGCTTAAGAAACAATTTGTGACATTCGATCACGCCCACTACGCACGCGAACGCCGCTCAGACGCCGCCGTAGTCCTTTTTCTCCTCCCCGATCCACCGCCGGATCAGGCCGCGCACACTCTCCGGATACGCCTCGAGAAGCGCGTCGGCCACGTCGCCGACCGTCTCGAGGAGGTCGTCGTCCCGCCCGAGCTCGGCGATGCGGAACTCGGCGAGCCCGGTCTGACGGGTACCGAGCACCTCCCCCGCCCCCCGGAGCTCGAGATCCTTCTCAGCGATGAGGAACCCGTCGGCGGTCTCGCGCATGATCCCGAGGCGCTCGCGCGCACCGTTCGACAGCGGACTCTGGTAGAGCAGGATGCAGGCGCTCTGCGCGCTGCCGCGCCCGACCCGTCCGCGCAGCTGATGCAGCTGGGAGAGCCCGAGGCGCTCGGCGTTCTCGATGATCATCATCGAGGCGTTGGGCACGTCGACACCGACCTCGATGACGGTGGTGGCCACCAGCAGGTCCAGCTCGCGGCGCTTGAACGCTTGCATCATCGCCTCCTTCTCGCGCGGCTTGAGGCGCCCGTGCACGAGCCCGACGCGGGCGTTCGGGAGCCTCTGCACGAGTGTCGCGAGCGTGTCCTCGGCCGCCTCCGCCTGCAGCGTCTCCGACTCCTCGATCAGAGTGCAGACCCAGTACACCTGCCTCCCTTCGCCGATCGCGGCGCCCACCCGTCCGATGACCTCGACGCGCCGCCCGTTGTCGATGGCGACGGTCGTGACCGGCTTTCGCCCCGGGGGCAGCTCGTCGATGAGCGACACGTCGAGATCGGCGTAGGCGGTCATCGCCAGCGTTCGCGGGATCGGCGTCGCCGTCATGATCAGCTGGTGCGGCATCGTGGTGCCCGTCGTCCGTACGTCCCCTCCGTCGTGCCCGCTCGCGTCACCCGCTCCGACGAGATCATCGGTCGAACCGGGCGGTGAGCCCCCGGGCTCCTCCCGCCCCTCGTCGCCGATCCCCTTGTTCCGCAACGCCATGCGCTGGTGCACCCCGAAGCGATGCTGCTCGTCGATGATCGCGAGCCCCAGATCGGCGAACTCGACGCTCTTCTGGAACAGGGCATGGGTGCCGACGACGATACGCGCGCGGCCCGAGCGCATCGCCTCGAGACTCGCTCGCCGCTGCGCCGGGCTGAGCTTGCCGGTCAGCCACCCGACGTCGATGCCGAGCGGCTCGAACCAGGCGGCGAAGTTCAGCAGGTGCTGCTCGGCGAGGATCTCGGTCGGCGCCATCAGCGCGACCTGGTGACCGGCCTCGACCACGTCGGCGGCCACCAGCGCCGCGACGACCGTCTTGCCCGCGCCCACGTCCCCTTGCACGAGGCGCAGCATCGGCTCGCCCCCCGCCATGTCCGCACCGAGCTCGGCGAGCACGCGTTCCTGCGCGCCGGTGGGGACGAAGTCCAGGCTCGCGCGCAGACGCCGAGCGATCTCCCCTGCCGGCCGGATCGGGTGCGCGCGGCGCACCTGCGCGTTGGTGCGCAGGAGACGCAGCCCGAGTCGATGAGCGACGAGCTCCTCGAGAGCGAGTCGTCGATGTGCCGGGTGCAGCCCCTCGAGCAACGCCTGCACGTCGGCCTCCGGCGGCGGTCGGTGCACGATCCGGAGTGCCTCGGCGAGCTCCGGCAAGGAGCGCTCCGGGATCAGCTCCGGCGGCAACCAGTCGATCAGGGCACGCTCGTCGAGGAGGGCCAGCGCCTGCTCGGTCAATCGCCGGAGCATGCCCTGCTGGACTCCGTCCGTCGCCGGGTAGAACGGCGTCAGCGATTCGTCGAGGGCCCCCGGCGCGTCGTCCGGACCGCGCATGCGGTACTCGGGATGCACCATCTCGAGCATGCCGGGGCCGCGCCGCGCCTCCCCGAAGCACTGCAGGCGAGCACCGCGCTGGAACTGGCGGATCTGCGTCTGGCTGAAGTGGAAGAAGCGCAGCGACAGCGAACCGGTACCGTCGCTGACGCGCACGAGCAGAGCGCGGCGGCGACGGACGACGACATCGGCGATGACGACCTCCCCCGCGACCACCGCCTCGGCGCCGGGCTGCAGCGCCCCGATCGGCGTCAGCCGGGTGCGATCCTGGTAGCGGAACGGGAGGTGGAACAGGACATCCTGCGCGCTCCGGATGCCGAGTCCCTCGAGCTTCGCGGCCACCGCCGCGCCCACGCCTCGGAAGGCCGTGACCGGTATCGCGTCGAGCGCCCGTACCGGCTCGTCGGACACGACCGAGGACACGGCGGGCGCTTTCCGGGCGTCAGGTGCCGAGCACCATGACCCCTTCGATCTCGACGGCGACATCGCGCGGGAGCGCCGCGACACCGATCGCCGCCCGCGCGGGATAGGGCTCGTCGAAGCGCTCCGCCATGACGTCGTTGACCAACGGGAAGTCGGCCAGATCGGTCAGGAAGACGTTCAGCTTGACGATCTCGGCGAACGAGCCTCCGGCGGCCCTGCAGACCGCCTCGAGGTTGTCGAACACCTGGACGATCTGCGCGCGCACGTCGTCGCCGACGAGCTCCATCGAGCCGGGCACGAGCGGAATGGCACCGGAGAGGTAGACGGTATCGCCGGCCTTGACGGCCTGCGAGTAGGCACCGATGGCGTCCGGTGCCTCGTCGGTGCTGACGGCTTGGCGGGTCATGGCGGGAGGGTGTCGCGTGTGAGTGTGTGGGGAGACGGGATCGCGAGTATACCGTGGCCTCTCGGGGCCCGACCCGCACCGCCCTCGCGACCCGGCACGGGCGTCAAGACCGCCGCCGGCGCCCTGGCGCGCGGCCCGTTCAGCTATCGCGACGGACGCTTCGAGCGACGGTGAGGTTACGCAGCCTTCTGACGATGCGGGCAAGCTGCCTTCGCCCCGCCACCGCGAGCACGAAACGGATCGAGATGTCGTCTTCGGCCCGGCGCACGAACTCCATGTTCTCGATATTGACCTCGAGGAGCGACATCGTCGTCGTCACCCGTGCGAGCGCGCCGGGCTGGTTGGCGAGCTGGACGACGATGACGACCTCGAACCCGCCCGTCGTCTCCGGTGCCCAGGCGACGGCGACCTCCTCGCGGGGGTTTCTGCGGAAGCGGCGCACGTTGCGGCAGCCCGAGCGATGGACCGCGACACCGCGTCCGGCATCGAAGAAGCCGCGCACCTCGTCCCCGGGGATCGGGTGGCAGCAGCGGGCGAGGTGCAACGTCGAGTCCCGATCGCTCTGGATCAGCACCGGGGCGGTCTCCCTCAGCGGCACGACCATGTCCTCCCCGAGCTCCTTCTCGATCAGACGCTCCGCGATTCGGCTCGGCAGCCTCAGACCGAGACCCATGTCGATGTAGAGCTCGGTCACGTCGGCGAAGCGGAACTCGGCGAGCAGCGACTGCAGCGCTCGCTCGGGCACGTCATCGAGCGCACGATCGTAGCGACCGAGGGCGCGACGCAGCAGCCGCTCGCCGAACTCGGCCGCCTTGCTCCGATCGAGATCGCGCAGGTGCTGTCGAATCGCGCTTCGCGCCTTCCCCGTCACCACCGAGTTCAGCCACATCGGGTTCGGATCCTCCTTCGGCCCGCAGATGATCTCGACCGTCTGTCCCGACTCGAGCGGAGAGCTCAGCGAGACGAGCCGGCGGTCGACGCGAGCGGCGACGCAGGTGTTGCCGATCTGCGAGTGCACGGCGTAGGCGAAGTCGACCGGCGTCGCCTCGCGCGGCAGCTGGATGATGCGCCCCTTCGGCGTGCAGACGTAGATCTCTCCGGGGTACAGCTCGAACTTGACGTTCTCGACGAACTCGACGGTGTCCGGCGCCTCGTCGTCGAGCTCGATCAGGTCCGACAACCAACCGTGAGCGCGGTCGTGGGCGCGATCGTCGTCGGCGCCGGAGACGCTCTCGCCACTCTTGTAGGCCCAGTGGGCGGCGATGCCGGACTCCGCGAAGGTGTCCATCTCGCGCGTGCGGATCTGCACCTCGAGCGGCATACCGTCGGCGCCGTCGGCGAGCACGGTGTGCAGCGAGCGGTACCCGTTCTCCTTGGGAACGGCGATGAAGTCCTTGAAGCGGGTGAAGATCGGGGTGTAGAGCCGGTGCACGATACCGAGCACGCGGTAGCACTCGTCGACCGAGCCGACGACGATGCGAAGCGCGGCGAGATCGAACACCCGCTGGAACGGCAGCTGCTTCTTCAGCATCTTCTGGTAGAGGCTGTAGAGGTGCTTGTCACGGCCTCTGACCGTCCCCTCGATGCCCTCCTCGCCGAGCGCGTTCTCGATGCGGGCGGCCACCCGTGCGACGCTCGCCCCTCGGTTCTGACGCCGCGCCTGATCGACCGACGTGGCGAGCACCCGCGCGCGCATCGGGTAGACGGCGCGAAAGCCCAGATCCTCCAGCTCGTTCTTGACCGAGTAGATGCCGAGCCGGGCGGCGATCGGCGCGTAGATGTCGAGCGTCTCGCGCCCGATGCGCCGTTGCTTGTCCGGCCGCAATGCCCCGATGGTGCGCATGTTGTGCAACCGATCGGCGAGCTTGATGAGGATCACGCGGATATCGCTGACCATCGCGAGGAGCATCTTCCGGAAGCTCTCCGCCTGCGCCTCCTCCTTGCTGAGCGACTCGATACTGGTGAGCTTGCTCAACCCGTCGACGACATGGGCGAGCTCCTCGCCGAAGGCCGTGACGAGCTCGGCCCGACTGACATCGGTGTCTTCGAGCACATCGTGCAGCAGCGCCCCCATGACGCTGACATGATCGAGCTGCATGTCGAGGACGATGCCGGCGACGGCGATCGGGTGGGTGACGTAAGGCTCGCCCGAGTGACGCCTCTGCCCCTCGTGGGCGTCGCGCGCGACGGTGAAAGCGCGGGTGATCTCGTGGATCTGCTCGGTGGGAAAGCGGGCGCGAACCCGTTCGAGCAACGCGCCGAAGGCGACGAGCTCGGGACGCTCCTCGCGCGATGCCCGGGCCGCCCCCGGCTTCGATTCCGCCGATTCGCTCAATTCCGCCGATTCCGCGTGCTCCGTCGCCCCCACGGGCGAGGCCGCGTCCGTGGCGACACTCGACGAGGTCCTGGCCGTCGCCGCCGGAGGCGGCGCCTCCGCCACGATCGGCGCCTTGTCCTCCGAGAGCGGGTCCGCCTCGGCGACGCTCACGCCCTCACACCCGGCATCGAGCGTGGCATCGCCGAGCGACGGTTTCATCGGACGCGCCGAGCGAAGAGGAGAGGAGGGGACGGTCGATCGGTCAGAAATCCTCGCGCAGATCCCGATCGTAGATGACCGGCGTCACCGGCGTCGGCGGCGGGGGCGGCGCCTCCTTGAGGATGTCCTCCCCGACCAATCCCTCCGCGATCTCCCGAAGCGCGATGACCGTCGGCTTGTCCTTGTCGTGCGAGACCATGGGCTCGGCACCCATGGAGAGATTGCGCGCGCGCTTGGCGGCGATGAGGACGAGGTCGAAACGGTTGTTGACCTGGACGAGGCTATCCTCGACGGTAACACGGGCCATGCGCGGATCCTGAAGGGTATGGGGGTACTTCGAGTCTAGTGGTGCCGGCGCACGAACACCAGTGCGCTATCTGTCCGTACGGTTAATGTGGGAGAACGGAGCACGGCGGCGGGAAGCGCCGAAGGGGCTCGAGAGCCGGGACGGAGTCCGGAACCGGAACCGGAACCGGGATCGTGACCGGGACCGGGGCCGGGGCCGGAGCGACCAGGGCGCCTCGCGATCGAAGCGTCAGTGGGTCAGACTCGTGATGAGCCCCGCGTGACGAAGCGCCTGACGCGCTTTCGTGACCCGTCGGGCGAGAATCACCGCCTTGAGCTCCGCCAGCGCCTGCTCGAAGTCGTCGTTGACCAAGAGGTAGTCGGCACGGTGGTACTGCTGCATCTCGACGACCGCCTTGGCGGTACGCGTGGCGATGACCTCCTCGCTGTCTTGACCGCGCCCGCGCAGGCGCTCGATCAGCGTCGCCCGCGACGGCGGCAACACGAAGATCGAGACCACGTCGTCGAGTTTCTGCCGCACCTGCTCGGCACCCTGCCAGTCGATCTCGAGAATCACGTCCTGACCGGCCTTCAGACAGGTCTCGACCGCCTGGACGCTGGTCCCGTAGTAGTGATCGAACACCTCGGCGTACTCGAGAAAGCGGTCGGCGTCGATCATCGTCTCGAACTCGTCGCGGGAGACGAAGTGGTAGTCACGCCCGTCGACATCGCCGGGGCGCCGCGGACGCGTCGTGTGCGAGACCGACACCGCGAGATCCTCGAGCTCCGCGATCGCGCGCCGCACGAGGCTCGTCTTGCCCGCCCCCGACGGGGCCGACACGATGAACATCGTCGCCTGGCTGCTCTGCATCTCGAACGCTCGGTTGACCGGCTCGGGGCGGCACGTCCTACTATATAGCGGCCGGAAACCGCCCGAGCTGTACGGCACGAAAGCCCGGACGCTCCACGCGCCCCTCCGTCGGATCCGTCTCGTCTCGAGACCCACCGCCGCCTGTTCCCCCCCGCCCGTCCCCACCGCCAGAGACCCCGCCATGGCCCGCACCGAATCCGTCCCCCTGCCCCCGGGTACGCCCGCCCCGCCGTTCACGCTGCCCGACGCGCGCGGCAACCAGCCGGTCTCGCCTTCCGATCACGACGGCTCCCCCCTGCTCGTCGGGTTCATCTGCAACCACTGCCCGTACGTCGTGCACATCCTCGAGCCCTTCGTCGCGCTCGCCGCCGAGCTTGCCGAGCGCGGTGTCGCGACCATCGCGATCAGCTCCAACGACATCGTCGCCTATCCCCAGGACGGCCCGCTGGAGATGGCGGCGCTGGCCGAGGAGAAGGGGTTCGATTTCCCCTACTGCTTCGACGAATCGCAGGACGTGGCTCGCGCCTACGGGGCCGTCTGCACACCCGATCTCTACCTGTTCGACGCCGAGCACGGGCTTTACTACCGCGGGCAGTTCGATGAGACGCGTCCTGGCTCGGGAGGGGCGGCACACGGGGAGGACCTGCGCGCCGCGGCCGAGGCGCTGCTCGCCGGCGAGCCGCCATCTGCCGATCCGACACCGAGCGTCGGCTGCAGCATCAAGTGGAAGAGCGGCTGAGCACGACCGGCCGTCCCCTCGTCTCGGTCCTGCTCCCGGTCCGCGCCTGGCGCCCGAGCACCGCCGTCGCGGTCGCGAGCGTGCTCGGGCAGACGCTCCGCGATCTCGAGTTGCTGCTCGTCGGCCACGACGACATCGACGCCCTGCTCGCGCGTCTGCCACCCGATCCTCGTTTGCGCGGCGTGGCGCGGACAGCGCCCGGTCTGCCCGGCGCGCTCGCGAGCGGTCTGGCGGCGGCCCGCGGAACCTACGTCGCACGAATGGACGACGACGACATCGCCTATCCCGAACGCCTCGAGCGCCAGCGCGAGCGGAGGCGACTCGTGCAGCCGCCTCAGCTGTTCGAGATCCGCCTCCGGGATGTCGTCACCGACGAAGCGCACGCTCGTCACCAGGTAGCCCTGTCGCTCGGCACTCTTCAGCAGCCGCGAGACATGTGCTTGAGAGAAGCCGCCGAGAAGAACATGGCTCGCTTGGCGGAAGAAGTGCGAGCAGGTACCGACATCGTCGTGCCGCAACCGGCGTGCGCCCATGTGTTGGCCGTCGACTCCGCCGACCATGTCTCGGGAGCGACCGCAAGCGCCGATGCGGCGCTGGTTGCCGAGCACACCTATGACGCGGCGAGTTATCTGATGAGCCTGCATCGCGCCGACGACTTC
>ENA-ORXM01004475-ORXM01004475.1-marine-metagenome-genome-assembly--contig:-NODE-4475-length-12175-cov-8.375765_pt1 | contig 12175 bp, 10 predicted proteins | sample MGYA00237867_ERZ511480 | MGnify/ENA primary metagenome ERZ511480 (study PRJEB26309, sample SAMN06266103) | marine metagenome | isolation source: Algal blade | place: United Kingdom:Sidmouth, United... | reverse complement strand
GTTTCGTTGGCGTTGCTCTTCGATGTCGGCGATTAGCCTGCAGGCATGTCAACTGGTGGATTCGCTGCGTCTCCAGAAATCAATCGCGAAGAACTCTTTGCCGACCGTTCGCTTGTTGGCACGGTTTTCTGCCGTGCCTACTCACGCCGGGTGGATGAGTGGCTACAGAAGCTGTTCAACGATCGGCTTGGTGGCCGTGCGGGGATCAGCCTGGTCGCAATTGGTGGTTATGGCCGCGGCGCGCTTAGTCCGCAGAGCGATCTCGACGTCATGCTGCTGCACAATGGGTGGAACGAAGCCGACCTCGAAGAAGCTGCGCAGGCGCTCTGGTTCCCGGTCTGGGACGAGAAGATTGCGCTCGGCCACTCGGTTCGCACCATTGGACAGAGCATCGAACTGGCATCAACCGACCTGGAGACGGCCACATCGCTGCTGAGCTTGCGTCATCTCGCAGGCGACGCCGAGTTATCAGATGACCTGGCCGAGCAATCGATTCGCGCCTGGCGAAAGAACCGGCGCAAGTGGTTGCCCCAGATCGTCGAAGATGTCCGCAGTCGCGAACGAACAAACGGCGAGGTCGCGTACCTGCTCGAACCGGACCTGAAGGCATCGAGTGGTGGACTGCGCGATATCAATGCGGTGCAGTGGATCGAATCGGCGGGGATCGCCTTACTCGACCAGGAGAAGCGAGACTTGCGCGCCGCGAACGATGTGCTGCTCGCAGCACGAGTGGAGCTGCACCGCGGCACCTCCCGCAAGGGCGACGTGTTGCTGCTCGAAGAGCAGGACTCGGTCGCCGACGCGCTCGGCATCGGGGATGCCGACGTGATGATGAGCCAGATTGCGGCGTCGGCTCGCACGATCACCTGGATCGCCGACGACGTGGCCTTGCGGGTCAGGAACAGTCTGCGTCGACTGAAATTCAGGGCCGGGAAACCCCGCACGGTCGACGAGCACATCCAGCTCGTCGATGGCACCGTTGCCGTTGCACCGCACAGCCCGGTTGCCACTGATGAGTCGCTGGTCCTGCGGCTCGCAGTCGCCGCGGCGGAGAACGAAGCTCGTCTCGATCGAGACTCGTTGGATCAACTCGTCGAACACGGACCGACGATCACAACACCATGGTCACGAGAGCTTCGAGAGCTCTTTGTCCGTCTCCTGCTCACCGGTGATCGCGCCATCCATGTCGTCGAGGCGCTCGATCATGTCGGCTTGTTCGTGCGCTTGCTCCCCGAGTGGGAACCGAACCGGTCCAAGGTGCAGCGCAATCAATACCATCGCTTCACCGTTGACCGTCACCTACTCGAGGCGGCGTCGATCGCTTCGGGGCTCACCGACACCGTCGACCGGCCCGACCTACTGGTGGTCGGTGCTCTGCTGCACGACATCGGCAAGGGATATCCCGGCGATCACACCGACGTGGGTGTCGTTCTGATCGACACCATCGCTACCTATATGGGCTTCGAAGCCGACGACGTCGACACACTCAAACGGCTTTGTGAACACCACCTGCTGCTACCCGATGTGGCCACTCGGCGCGATATCGAGGACCCGGGCACGATCGCCGTGGTGGCAGAGCAGGTTCGTACAACATCGTTCTTGCACCTGCTCGCTGCGCTCACCGAGTCCGACTCGATTGCCACGGGCCCATCGGCGTGGACGCGTAACAAGGCGTACCTGACCACCGAGCTCGCTCGCTCGACCGCACGCTGGCTCGAGTCCGACGGTGATGACCACGTCGAATCGTCTTTCCCCAGCGAAGAGCACCTGGCCATCATGGCCCAGCACGACCACGTCTTACTGGGCAGCGACCATGTCCTGCAGGTGGTTACCGCAGATCGCCCCGGTCTGTTCGCTCGGGTGGCGGGCGCGCTGGCGCTGGCCAACCTGAGCATTGTCGACGCGCAGATCCATGCAACGGGTCCAAAGGCGCTCGAGGTGCTGCGAGTGGTCGACGCCGACGACGAAGACAACTCCATCGACTGGGATCGTGCGATCGGCCTGGTCGAAGATGTCTTGGCTGACGACGACGATCTGACGCCGCGTTTCGAGGCCCGAGAACGGTCGATCCTTCGTCGCTCGGTGCAGGCGCCAGTGCCGATCGAGACGATCCGAGTCGACTTCGACAACGACGTGTCCGCAGACTGCACCGTCGTGGAAATGGCGGGTCCCGATCGACTCGGTTTGTTGTACGAAGTCAGCTCCACAATGGTCGCCGCCGGGCTCGACACGCAACAGGCGAGAGTCCAGACCGTGGGCGGCGATGTCGTCGACGCGTTCTACGTGCAAACACTCGATGGCAGCAAGCTCACCGATGTGGACGCGCAAGAGGCTCTACGGGCTGCGCTGCTCGAAGTCCTGAACCCCCGCACCGACGACTGAACTGTTGAGCGAGAAGCCCTGTCCGACGAGTGCCGGCCCGGGTGCAACGGTGACAGACGGTATGAGGGGAAGTCACTATGGCGGTGGTGTGCCTGCCCTGGCATCCTCTACGGGTGGCCCGCACGTTGACATCAACCGACCGCAGCTTGTTTCAAGCCACGGTTGTCGTGCGCTGGCTCACCTGGACATGGGCCGCCATTGGGCTGGCCATAAGTACCGAACACCTCGTGCATGCCACGACCGCCATGACCCTCATGGGCGTGGCGCTGGCTTTCACCGTCGCGACCACGGTGTTCTGGCGGACCGAGCCCGCTCGGCTGTCGACCGTGGTCGTGGTCGTCATCGAGGTGTGTATCGCAGCGCTTCTTCTCGTTGGCGACGGCTACGTGTACGCCGACTCACGCCCACAGTCGCTCCCGTGGGCGTGGCCGGCCGCGGGACTGGTCGCGGCCGGTGTAGTGCTTGGTCGCCGCTGGGCGGTGGTCGCCGCCGTGGGTCTTTCCATCGCCAGCTTCATCGGCGAGGGCTTGAACGATGGCGGCAACGGATTCGGCGAGTGGGGTGTCACGGCGTCTTCGAAAGCCGGTTTGTACATCATGACGGCGCTGGTCGCCGGGTACGTCGCCCATCGACTCCGCAAGGCTGAAGCCGAGATCTCCGAGGCGCGAGCCCGAGAAGAAATCGCGGTGCGCCTGCACGACGGCGTGTTGCAGACCCTGGCGGTGATCCAGCGGCGATCGAGCGACACCGAACTCGCTGCCCTGGCCCGTGACCAGGAACGAGACCTGCGTGACTATCTGGCGGGCACCACCAGCTCCCAGCCAGGCCTGACCGCATCGCTGCGCGAGGCCGCAGCGCTACACGAGCGACGTCATGGAGCCCGGGTCGACGTTGTCATCGCCGACGACGCCGAGGAACCTGGGCCAGATGTGATGGAAGCACTGGCAGGTGCGGTGGGCGAGGCGCTTGCCAACGCCGGCAAACATGCCCAGGCGGAGCGCATCGTGGTCTATGCCGAGCCCGACTGGGAATCAGGGTTGTTCGTGTCGATCAAGGATGATGGCATCGGGTTCGACCCAGAGACCGTGCACAAGCGCATTGGTCTGAAAGAATCGATTACCGGTCGCATCGAGGCGGTCGGTGGCCGGGTGGAGATTTCCAGTAAGCCCGGACGAGGCACGGAGGTACGGCTATGGGCTCCCTAGCAGCAGTGCGAGTGGTGATTGCCGACGATCATCAGATCTGGCGGGCGGGCGTGCGAGCCGACCTGGGCGACAACTTCGAGGTCGTCGGCGAAGCGGGCGACGGCACCGAGGCGGTAGAGGTCATCAAGGCCACCGAGCCCGATCTGGTGTTGTGCGACTTGAATATGCCCAACGGTGGTGGCATCAAGGTCGCCACCGAATGCGGCGAGATGACCCGAGTGGTCATGCTCACGGTGTCGCAGGCCGAACGAGATCTGCTCGAAGCAATTGCGGCCGGAGCGTGTGGCTATCTGCTCAAGTCCACACCATCAGACGAGTTGCGCAACCAGCTGTGGAAAGCTGCGCAGGGCGAACCGGTGTTCTCGCCGTCGCTGGCCGCGCTGGTGCTCACCGAGTTCCGGCGAGTGAGCAAGGCCGAGGCTCCGGGCGAAGCGCTGAGCGCTCGAGAGCGCGAAGTGCTGCAACATGTCGCTCGCGGTCACACATACAAGGAGATTGGCGAAGAGCTTTTCATCGCCGAGAAGACGGTCGAGAATCACGTGCGAAACATCTTGGCCAAGTTGCATCTCAACCGCAAGAACGAGTTGATGCGCTACGCCATAGAACACGGCATCGGGTAGAGCCATGAGCGCTGCCCACTCTGCTGCATTCCAGATGTTGCACGCAACCATGCAGCTGTCGCCGTTTGGACACGGTCGACAGTCGGAACTGGCTGCGCAGCTCCGCGCATGGCTTGCCCAGTGAGTTGTGGGTTGGTTGCCACAATTCGATCTGGCAGGGTGCGCAAGCGGGCCGGTGTCACGTATCGGCGGTCAGTCGCGCTGCTCGCAGGGCCGCAGAAGTTCGTACTCCTTGGCCTGGACTAGCGGTGCTGAGAACGCAGCGAACGATGATGAATGGTCGTTGAGGCGCGCCGCCTGCGCTTTGCGCATCCTGTCAGAGATTGTCGAGAAAGGTGCGGGCGGCGATGGCGTTTTCATGGCGCCATTGATCGACGACGTCGCCGGCCGAAGGTGCGACGAGCAGGTCGAACGTGGGGGCGAGTTCGTGGCGTTGAGCGGCAACCAAGGGCTGCACATCCTGATTGCAGCGTTCGGTCAGACGCAGCTTGATCAGGAATTCGATGCGCAGGTCGCGAATATGGTCGACGGGCTGCACGAACCAGCGCTCGAGTGCGGCCTTGCCCGACCGGGTGGTGCGCATGATCGTGCGGTTGGGACCGGCATCGCCAGGCTCGGTGGCGGATTCTTCGACCAAGCCGGCCTCTTGTAATCGGCTGAGCGCGCGATAGATCAATGGGCGGTGCACCGTCAGAATGCGACCCAGATCGCTCTCGGCCCGCAGTTCACGAGCGATGGCGAAGCCATGGGTGGGGGCCTCGCTGACCAACGCAAGCACGACCCATTCGGTCAACGAGAGTTCTGGCGTCGCCACGACCCGAACCTAGCCGACGCAAGCAACTAGTAACAACGAGACTATGACGCTATTCTCATCGAGACTATTACCCGAGGACTAGCCATGATCAAGCGAGCAGCATGGAGCGCAGTGCTCTTTGCCGCGATCGTGCTCTCGTCATGCGGGGGCCAAGACGAAGGTGAGGTCGTGTTGGTCATGGCCGCTTCGTCCTTGACCAATGCGTTCAGTGAGATCGAGCTGGCGTTCGAATCTGCGCACCCCGAGATCGATGTGCAACTCAACCTGGCAGGAAGTGCCTCGCTACGAGAGCAAATCCTGCAGGGCGCGCCCGCCGACGTCTTCGCCTCGGCCAATAGCGCAACCATGCAGGCCGTCCTCGACGCTGGCGAAGCAACCACGTCGGTCACCTTTGCCACCAACACGCTGCAGATCGCCGTTCCGCTCGACAACCCCGGTGCCGTCACCGGTATTGCCGACCTGGCGAATGAAGACTTGTTGGTCGGCCTCTGTGGCGAGCAGGTTCCCTGCGGCCAGTTCGCCCGCCAAGCGCTCGAACAAGCAGGCGTCGTTGCATCGGTCGACACCAACGAGGGTGATGTGCGAGCGCTGGTGACGAAACTGGAAGCTGGCGAGCTCGATGTCGGCATCGTGTACGCCACCGATGTCCTGTCGTCCAACGAGATCACGGGAATTGCGTTGCCAGCCACGACCGATGTAGTCGTCGCCTACCCCATTGCGCAGTTGACCAACGCCGCAAATGAAGATGGCGCACGGCAGTTTGTCGAGTTCGTGCTCTCGGTCGAGGGTCAAGCCATTCTGGCTTCGACGGGCTTTGCGTCACCATGACGAGTCGCCGCATTCGCCAACGAGCGCCGTGGCAACTGCTCGTGCTGGGTGCCATCGGCGCAGCGGTGTTCGTGCTGCCGTTGATCGGTCTGGCCACCCGCACGCCCTGGTCCCGACTGGGGGAACTTGTCACCAGCGATGTCGTGGTCGATGCACTCAGGCTGTCGTTGATCACATCGCTTCTCGCGGCGGCTATCTCGCTAGTGCTCGGGGTGCCGCTGGCATGGGTGCTGGCGCGGGTCGACTTCCCCGGCCGCAGTGTCGTGCGAGCAATCGTGACCCTACCGATGGTTTTGCCGCCAGTCGTGGGCGGTGCCGCCTTGCTGTTCGCACTCGGTCGCCGAGGCGTCGTGGGTGAACCACTGAACGATGCCACCGGATTCCTTCTTCCGTTCTCGATATGGGGTGTCGTGATCGCCAATGTGTTCGTCGCGATGCCATTTCTGGTCGTGACCGTGGAGGCAGCGTTGCGCAATCTCGACGGCCGCCACGAAGCCGCCGCCGCCACCTTGGGTGCGTCGCGGCTCACGGTCTTTCGTCGGATCACCTTGCCCATGATCGGGCCGTCGGTGCGAGCCGGCCTGGTACTGGCATGGGCCCGAGCACTAGGCGAGTTCGGTGCGACCGTGACCTTTGCCGGCAATCTGCAAGGGCGCACTCAAACCCTGCCGCTGGCGGTGTTCGTTGCGCTGGAGCAGGATCGAGATACAGCTGTGGCCATCAGCCTGGTGCTGGTCGCGGTTTCCCTAGCGGTGCTGCTGCTGTTGCGTGACCGCTGGTGGTCGACCGGCGGTGACACATGACGGGGCTCGACGCACACCTGGTGGTACAGCGGCCCGATGGTTTCGTGCTCGACGTCGAGTTCGCCATTGCGTCGGGCGAGACGGTGGCCTTGCTCGGCCCGAATGGTGCAGGCAAGTCGACAGCAGTCGAAGCACTGGCGGGAATCACCTCGGTCGATCGTGGCCGCATCACGCTCGGCGGTCGTCAGCTCGATTCGCCGAGCACCAATGTGTTCGTGCCACCTGAGCAGCGACGCATCGGCGTGGTGTTTCAGGATTACCTGCTGTTCGAACATCTCTCGGTGCTCGACAATGTGATGTTCGGCCCCGTCTCCCTGGGACAACGCAGGGCAGAGGCTCAGGCTCGAGCGCAGGCGTTACTCGAACGGCTGGAGATACAGGACTTGGCCGATCGCAAGCCACCGCAACTGTCCGGTGGCCAAGCCCAACGGGTGGCGCTGGCCCGAGCGCTGGCGACGGAGCCGGACCTGTTGTTGCTCGATGAAGCACTGGCCGCACTCGACGTTGCGACGCGCGGCACCTTGCGTCGCGTGCTCGCTCACCACCTGGCGGACTTTGGGGGCCCTCGCCTGTTGATCACGCACGATCCGACCGACGCATTCTTGCTGGCGGACCGCATCGTCATCATCGAGAATGGCCAGCTGACTCAAGTCGGTTCACCCGAAGACATTCGGCGCCGACCCGCCACGCCGTATGTGGCAGCGCTGGCGGGCACCAACCTGCTCGCGGGCACGAACCATGGTGGACTGCTGACCCTGCAGCATCGCGCCCAAGGTCTGCAAACCGCAGACACCACCGTCGAGGGCTCGGTGCTGATCACGATCCACCCCACGGCGATCGCGCTGCATCGCGAGCAGCCGTCGGGTAGCCCGCGCAACACCTGGCAGACGACCGTTGCCACCGTCGAACCGTTGGGCGACACCACCCGCATCACGCTAGCTGATCCGATTCCTCTCGGCGTCGACATCACGCCAGGGGCGACGGCGGCACTGGACCTGCGCCAGGGTTCGGCCGTTTGGGCTTCGGTCAAAGCCACGGAAATAGCGGTAACTCCTGCGGCTCTGGGGCCTCGCACCAATCCCCCAGACGAGGTTGGGGGATAACCCCCGTTACCGCCACCCCCAAAGATCACCACGATGAGTAGGTGGAAACAAAACCGCTTCAGACACGCCCGCTCGATGCCCGCCCGTCGCCCGACCCGACTACGCGCGAGCCCCGGTGGCAGGAGCCACCGCCGACAGATCCCGGCGAACCGGGTGGTGGAGGTCTGCGCCCGACCGATCCAACCCGCTCCGGCGCCCTCTGGGTCGGCGGTGCAGGTGTCGCACTTCTGCTCGCCGCCGCCGCCGTACTCACTGCGGTGCGCTGGGACGACATCGGCCAGTCGGCCAAGCTCGGCGGGCTGGCGCTGATCACCGCCACACTGCTCGCTGCGGGTCGACGCTTCACGAGCACCATCCCGATGACCTCGCAGGCGCTCTTTCACCTGGGCGCGTTGCTGATTCCGTTCGACATGGCGGCGGTGGCGATGCTGGCCGGCCGTACGTGGCAGGAAACGCTGCTGTTGACGTCGGTCACCACGGTGGTGGCGTTGTACGGCATAGAACGTGCGGTGCCATCGATCGTGTTACGCATCGCTGCCGGCGTTGGCGTGGTGGGTCTCAGCGCGGGTGTCGCTGCCGTTACCGAGGTATCCATGGCTCCTGTGTTGGCAGTGGCCGCAGCGATCGCCATTGCGGTGCGCAAACCAACCGAAGCGGCTGTGTGGGCGCTCATGGCCGGCGTGTTGCCGGTCGCAGTCTTCGTGGAGTGGCCGTGGCGAATCGTTGGCGCAATGAACGACCTGGGATTGGATGGCATGGACCGGGTGCAACCGCTGGTAGCCGGCGTCTTGTCCACCCTCGTACTCATTGCGGTGACGCGGATGGTACCTCGAATGGAAATCGCGTGGTCGGCAATCGTGATCGCCATGGTGACCTTGCTGGTGAACGTCGGAGGTTTCGCCGACGTCCAGGGCGGGTTGCTGACGCTGGCCGTGGTGATACTCAGCCTGGAACTGGCAGCCATCGCGACCGATCGCAATCCACTGTGGAAGCCGATCATGGCCCTCGTTGCCACCCTGGCCGAGCTGCTTGCCGCCGCCACCACTGCCGCTCTGTTCGCGCTGGGCGCGCTGGCAACGATGACAAGAACCCCTGAGAGTCTGCCGGGCTACGGTGCCGCCGCCGCGCTGCTCGCACTCGCGTGGGTCGTAGCCGATGCTCGTCGTGTCGATGACGACGTGGATTGGTTGACGGCACTCGTGATGGGATCGGACTGGTCACCCACGACGATCATGTTTCCGGCTGCAGTGCTCGCTGCTGTCACCCTGTTCGGCGTCCCTCTGGCCGGAGTCGCACTGGTGGCTTTGGCGCTGGCGTTCTGGATGGTCGCCACGTGGCGATCCGGATCCACCTACGGAGCCCTGGGGCTGGTCGCACTCGCTGCGGTCGCTGGCTCGCAGGCCGGACCGTGGATCGAACTTCTTCTGGGCGGCGTCGGCGCCGGCGTGCTGAGCTACGCCGCTCGACAACGAGTCCGGGCACGAGATCATTTCGCCGCGTTGATCGCGGCCTGTGCGAGCGTGTTCATCTGGCTGGTCTCGGCCGAATCGCTTCTACAGGACCACTCGTTGGGCTGGCCACTGCTCTTGGTGTTGATCGGTGCCTGGGCGACGAGCTGGGCGCTCGATGTTCGCACCGCTCAGCCTGCGCACGCGGCGCATTACATCGGCCGTGCAAGTGCCTGTGCGCTGCTCATTGCCTCGCTGTGGATCGATTCCGAAGTCAGCTTGGCGATGGCAATTGCCGTAATGGCCTTGGCGGCTGTCGACTATGTGCGCACCATGGGCTCCGGTGAGGTCACGGGCGCTCCCGCGACCACCGCCTACGCCGTGATTTTCGGCGCTGCGCTCGGTGTGGCCGGTGTCCCGGTCGCAGCACTGGTCGGCCTGTCGTTGGCCACGGCCGGGGCGACCCTGGCGGGGGCGGGCTTCGTGCTGGTCGGCATTGCGCTGGTCTCGCCTCAGCGCGCAGAACTGGCGCTGGCATCAGCGGCAGTCACCACGTCGGCACTCGGACTCGTGTTGTCGTTGGGGCAGGCCTCGACGTTCGCCATAGCGCTCGTCGCCGTGGGTGCTTCCGTCATGTTCGCGGCCGCCGGCTTGCGAGACCTGGCCATTGGTGTCACGGGGTACATCGTGTGTGGCCTTGGTGTGTCGCTGCAACTGGCGGTGTGGAACGTGATGTGGCTCGAGCCGTACTTGGCCCTGCCTGCCTTGGCTGCCCTGGCGGCTGGCTATCACTTCCAGCGATCCGGGATCAGCAGCTGGGCCACGTATGCGCCGACCGTTGCGCTGCTGGCCTATGTGAGCATCGCCGAACGCTGGGCAAGTGGCTCGGCGTGGCACGCCGTGATCGCAGGCGGTATCGGTGTCATGGCCGTGATCGCCGGTGGCTACGGCAAACTCGTGGGTCCGCTGATCTCGGGCTCGGTCGTGTTGGCCGTCGTTGTCGGCTATGAGAGCCTCGGCCCCGCAGCGCTTGTGCCGACATGGGCATGGCTGGCGACCGGCGGCGCAGTGCTGTTGGCCGCAGGCGTGGCCATCGAACGCAGCGACACCAGCCCGCTCGAGCGTGGCCAGCAGATTCGGTCGGTCATCACCACTCAGTACTCGTAGGGATTACGAGCCCGGTGGTTCCGCTTTCTACACTCTGCCTTGCCGTGATGCCAACGAAAGATGCTTGCTATGGCCGATGAACTGTTGACCGAAGTCCGTGACCGGGTGATGGTCATCACCCTCAACCGACCCGAGGCCATGAACTCGGTGAATATCGAACTGGCTCAGCAGATGGCCGCAGCCATGGAAGAGCTCGACGCCAACCCCGATCTGTCAGTCGGTGTGCTCACCGGCAACGGTCGAGGCTTCTCTGCTGGCATGGACCTGAAAGCCTTCGTCAGCGGCGGCATGCCCAATCTGCCAGAGCGTGGTTTCGCCGGCATCACCGAGAAGGCGGCCGACAAGCCGCTGATCGCTGCCGTCGAAGGCTTCGCCCTGGCTGGAGGCCTGGAGATTGCGCTGAGCTGTGACCTGTTGGTTGCTTCCAAGGGCGCCAAGCTCGGCATACCCGAGGTCGGCGTCGGCCTCTTCGCCGGCGCCGGTGCGCTGTCACGTCTGCCTCGTCGGGTGCCATACGGCCTGGCCATGCAGATGGCCCTGACCGGTGAACCAATCACGGCCGAGGTCGGTCACGACTTCGGGCTGGTCCAGGTGCTGACCGAAAAAGGTGAAGCACTCGACGGCGCCCTCGATCTGGCAGCACGGGTGGCAAAGAACGCACCGCTCGGCCTGGCGGCATCGAAGCGGTTGATTCGCGACCTCGGAGGCGTCGATGGCGAATTCTGGGGCGACCAGCAGCCACTGATCGACAGCGTATTCAGCAGCGCCGATGCCATCGAGGGTGCAACGGCATTCGCAGAAAAGCGCTCGCCCAACTGGACCGGCAAGTAGCGACGCCAAGAAAAGCAGTAGCTTCGAGGTTGCATGGCTGACGCTCCCCTGACCGAACTCGAACTGCTGCGCTGGGCAGAATCGCTGGCGGCGATTGCCCAGACCGGACTGGCATTCACCGAAAGCCTCTACGAGCAGGAACGCTTCGAAGAGATATTGCACGTTGCGGCCGAGATCAAAGCGCACTCGGCGTATGGATTCGACGAAGATGCCCAGGTCAACGAGTGGATGAAAGGCGTTGGCCAACGCACTGCCGGTTACGTCACCCCAAAGACTGCCATCGGCGCGGTTGTCAGCAACGACGACGGGGAGCTGCTGCTGGTTCAGCGGTCCGACAGTGGCATCTGGCTCTACCCGACCGGCTGGGCCGACGTGGGCTACTCACCGGCCGAAGTTGCGGTCAAAGAAGTCAAAGAGGAGACCGGAATCGATTGCGAACCGGTTCGATTGTTGACGGTCATCGATGGCCTGCGCGCCGGGTTCACGCGCATTCCGCTGTACTCGCTGGTGTTCTTCTGTAGAGCCACCGGCGGCGAGCTGAAACCTCATCCCCTGGAAACGCTCGACGTAGGGTTCTACAGCCGCGACAATCTGCCCGAGCCGCTGGCTGGCCAGGGTGACTGGGTAGAGCAAGCTTTTGCCGCCATCGATGGCGCCGAGCATCCAACCCGCTTCGACCAACCACGCCCCGCTGCTGAATGGCCGCCGTTTCCGAGCCCCGACGCCACCTGAGCCATGGCAGATCGAGAGATCAATGCGATCACCTTGATCGTGGGTGACATGGCGGCGGCGGTGCAGTTCTACAACCGGCTCGGCTTCGAGACGGTCTACGGAGGTGCCGATACGCCCTTCACATCGTTGAAGATCGGTGCCAACTTCGTGAACCTGCAGCTCACCGGCGCCACGCCCGGGACTGGTTGGGGTCGCGTGATCTTCCACGTCGAGAGCCCCGACGACGTGTATGCCACGGCGCT
>ENA-ORXM01004473-ORXM01004473.1-marine-metagenome-genome-assembly--contig:-NODE-4473-length-12186-cov-17.693616_pt1 | contig 12186 bp, 8 predicted proteins | sample MGYA00237867_ERZ511480 | MGnify/ENA primary metagenome ERZ511480 (study PRJEB26309, sample SAMN06266103) | marine metagenome | isolation source: Algal blade | place: United Kingdom:Sidmouth, United... | reverse complement strand
AAGAATTACACCTACTAAAATAACGCAAAAAGAAGGACTCGCCATTAATCCTAAAATTACGGAACTGGAACAAATCATCGAAAGTGATTTTTTTGATGAAGTGATTCGAATGAAGAGGATTGGATAGTTGAAAAAGATATTAGATCGTTAGATTTTAGATTACTAGAACTATCTAAAGCATGACTAAAAATAGAAAGCAGTTGCCCAAAAGGACAACTGCTAGTTTGAGAGAGTATTAAGTTTCTTTTACCCTTCGACTTCGCTCAGGGTGATAATTTAGGTAGTTAGATTACTAGACCTTATCTAAAGTCTAGCAATCTAAAATCTAATATCTAGCATCTAACATCTAACTATATGGACGCCTACGTAAAACAGGAAATTTTGAAGCCATCACAAAATCTTTACAATCATGACCAAGCAAGTAATCATTGGGTTACATACAGAAGGTGTAACAGACAAACGGTTTTTAGAAAGCGTGGTCAAACGAACCTTTGAAGAAGTTGCTTTTGAATGTGTAGGAGATATTGAAATTTTGGACATTCAGTTAATAAAAGTTCCCAAACAAGAATTTATAAAAGAAGTGAAAGCTGCACAAATAGGATATGAAAAGTATGGAATTATGGTTCTCTGTGTTCATGCAGATTCAGATAGTTCTACTGATAAAGACGTTTTTGAACATAAAATTTTACCTGCTTTTGAATTTGCGGAGATAACAGAAGAAGAAGAAATTTGCAAAAATTTAGTCGCTGTTGTGCCTATTCAAATGATTGAAGCTTGGATATTGGCTGATAAAGAACTTTTTAAAGAGGAATTAGGAACAGATAAGAGCGACCAAGACTTGGGTATAAACAAGAAGCCTGAAAGTTTGTCTGATCCTAAAAAAACAATAGAAGAAGCCATTAAAATAGCTTTTTCAAATCTTCCTAAGAGAAGAAGGAAGCCCACTATTGGAGAATTATATGGACCTATTGGACAAAAAATAAAAATGAATAAGCTCGAAAAACTACCATCCTATCTGAAATTTAAAGAAGGAGTTAGAGATGCATTTAAAAAGCTAAACTATCTACATTAAATTCACGCTCTCAAATTTTTTCCCTATCTTAATACCCTCTTTTCAATTTGGCAAAAACAAAAAATATACGCTCATGAAAAATGTAAGAAAAATAGACTTGTTTTTTATGCTCTCCATCGTGTTAATCATGTGTTCCATCGGTGCTTGTAAAAAAGACGATGATGATATGGACGACGACGATATGATGAACGATACCATGGTAGTGGACAATGATACCATGACAACGGATACGATGGAGATAGACACCATGATGGGCAATCCCAATGCAACCGTCTGGGTATTTTCCGAAGACAATTACACACAAGATGACTTACAAACGGCCTTAACAACGATGGACGACGAAGATACCATTCGATTTGAAGCAGGAACTTATGAAGTAACGACCCAAATATCTTCTTTAGACAAAAGCAACGTCACCATTATGGGGGCAGGCATAGACGAAACCATTTTAGATTTTACCAATCAAATCGAAGTGGCAGGCACAGGGGCAGAAGGTTTGAAAGTAACAGGCGGTGAAAACATTATCATCGCACATTTGACCATACAAAATACCATTGGCGATGCACTCAAAGTAACAGACTGTTCCCATGTATTATTTTATCAAGTAGCCACGATTTGGACAGGTGAAGCCTCCGAAAACAACGGAGCTTACGGTATATATCCCGTCGATTGCGAACACGTTATGATCGACGAATGTACAGCGATTGGAGCATCAGATGCAGGAATTTATGTAGGACAAACCTCTTATGCCATCGTCCGAAATTGCTTGACAGAAAACAACGTTGCAGGTATCGAAATTGAAAATACCAAATACGCTGATGTCTATGGAAATACTTCAACGAACAATACAGGCGGAATCTTGATTTTCGATTTACCTGGTCTTTCTATGAATGGCGAGCAATGCCGTATTTTCAACAATACCGTTGTAGAAAATAATTATAGAAATTTTGCGCCCGAAGGAAATATTGTTGCAGATGTTCCTTCAGGGACAGGCATTATGATTATGGCTTCCAAAGACGTAGAAGTGTTTGACAACGAAATCACCAATAACAATGTGATGGGCTTAGGCTTTGTCGATTACGAAGTTCTTACATTCTTCTCAAATGTTACCCTTGATGATCCAGATTACATTACCAATCCAAGAGGAATTTATGTACACTCAAATACATTCTCCAGAACCAATGAATGTCCAGCAGAACAAAACACAATTGGTACTTTCATCGAAAATTTATTTGATAACTGCGAGATACCTGATATCTTATATGATGGTACAACACCACAAGAAAATTTAGCCGACGGAGAAAAAATCTGTATTGACAACAATGGAGACGCATCAATGGCAAATCTATTGTTATCAAACCTTGGCAACACGCCAATAATCAATCCAGAAGAATTCCTCTGTGTAGGCACAGCACTTCCAGAAGTAATGGTAGAAGTCCCAGAATTACCATAGGATTTGGGAGATTAGTTTATTCGGAATTAGTGGATTAAGTAGTATGACAAAAATAAGCTGATATTAATAATTTTGTAAAAAATTGATTAATAGACAATTATCAACGTCCCTCTCGTCCCTATAAAATCGTCCCCTTACTTAGTTTATGAGGAATTAGTAGATCGGTTTTTGTAGAGCCTAATTTTCTAAAATACAATTACACCAATCCACTAAATCTAATAAGGAGCGAACTGTCAGGAGCTTCGTCGTCACGCATGCTCTCGCTATCCGTTATTATGGCAAGTCAAAACAAGATTATTAAGGTTTAGTAACTACAAAAACTACCTAAACCACAAAAACTACATAAACTAACTTGCCATACCACTACTATCGAGGCTATCTTAAACAGACAGAACCGCTATCAAGAAAAAGGAATGAACCTTTGTAAAGTACAGTTGTTTTTAATAAAGAAAACCTGTATTTTACAGAGGTTTTTTATCAAAAATAAGAGTAGAAGTAAAGACCATGAAAAATAGCCCTGATAGCAGTGGTATGGCTAACCAAGTGCTGTAGTTCTTGGTTCTTAGTGCTGTGGTTTGGTTCTTCCGTGATTTATGATTCTTGGTTAGCCATAAGAACGAATAGCAGGACTAAACGAAACGACGAAGCACTTTACCTTTCGCTCCTTTTTAGGGAATTAGAAAATAAGTAGATTCATTAATCAGTCAGTACAAAACCCACTCAAACAAATAAGAAACATGCAAACAAAAATCATCCTCACCCTCCTCCTAACAATCCTCCTAATAAACGCATGCAACAAAGACAAGCCCGACGATGACGACAACATGAACATGGACAACGACACCACCGCCGCCATCATCGACACCCTACACATCGACTTCACCAACGTCCCATTCGACAACCTAAGCGAATACGGATTTTTTGAAGACCTCACGAATCTCGTTCCCCATAAAGCCCTATTGCCCTACGACATCAATACCACCTTATTCTCCAACTACGCAACCAAACAACGGCTCCTCTACATGCCCATAGATGCCCAAGCAAGCTACCACAGCAACGGACAAGAAACCCTCGACTTTCCCGACGAAACCATCATCATCAAAACCTTCTATTACGAAAATGACTTCACCGATTCAAGTCAAGGCAAACGCCTTTTAGAAACCCGATTACTCATTCGCCAAGACGGAGAATGGATACCCGCAAGCTACCATTGGAACGAAGACCAAACCGAAGCCGTCCGTTCCGTCGTCACCAAAGTCTTAAACGTCGATTGGATACATTTTGATGGGAGTGAACGCAACGAATACTACGTCATACCCAAACAAGACGACTGCAAAGGCTGCCACAGTCTAAACGAAGAAATGGTTTTAATCGGACCCAAAGCCCACTACCTCAACAAAGACTACGACTACACCGATGGCACCATGAACCAACTAAAAAAATGGGAATCAATGGGCAAACTCACAGGATTGCCCACGATGTCAGAAGTCCCAACAGTCGCAGCAGAAGGCGATGTAAACGCAAGCATCGACAGCCGAGCCAGAGCCTACTTAGACATCAACTGCGGACACTGCCACAACGAATACGGCCCCGCCAACAATTCAGGTTTATTTTTAGACATCTATCAAACAGATTCCTTCAAATTAGGATTTTGCAAACCACCCGTAGCAGCAGGCGGCGGAAGTGGAGGCTTAGAATACGGAATCGTACCAGGCAACCCCGACGAATCCATCATGATATACCGTCTCAATTCCTTAGAACCCGACGTCTCCATGCCCGAATTAGCCCGTTCTGTCATCCACGAAGAAGGACTCCAATTGCTAAGAGATTGGATAGAAACGATTGAAGGGGATTGTGATTGATTAAAGCCACTAAAATATCTGATTACTTTAATGTTTGTGTTTGGTTGTGTATACAGCCAAGCACAAATATTTACTTATTTTAATAAAGTCAGATTTGAGAAGATGATTCACAAAAATCCAATAAAATTCGTGATTAAAAGGCTTAGTGGATAGGCAAAAAAAAAAGTTGAGACAAGTATAACAACTCGTCCCAACTCAAAATATTTTAAAAACGTCAAATATCACTCGCCCCTCGTCACCAGTCACTCAAAAAACCTACTTCGACTTCATCTGCACAAAAGGAATCAAAACTTCCTCCAACGAAATACCCCCATGTTGGAACGTATTTTTAAAGTAATTGACATAGTAATTGTAATTGTTTGGATACACCAAGAAATCATTGCTGCGAGCAAAAATAAAGGCAGAACTCACATTTGGGCGAGGCAATCCAATCTCCAAAGGCTTGCGAACAGTGTACACTTCCTTTTCCTTAAAGCTCATATTTTTACCGTGCTTGTACCGTAAATTCGCCGTCGTATTTTTATCACCGACCACCTTCACAGGATTTTGTACCCGAATCGTTCCGTGATCCGTCGTAATCAATAAGTTGATTTTACGATCAGCAATACGTCTAAGCGTATCGAAAAGCGGAGAATTGTCGAACCAAGATTGTGTCAAAGAACGATAAGCCACCTCATTACTTGCCAACTCTTTGAGTACCTCCATTTCGGTACGAGCGTGAGAAAGCATATCCACAAAGTTATACACAATAACGCTCAAATCATTGTTGAGTAAATTGTGGGCATTGTCTACCAAAATTCGACCATTGTGGTGATTCGTTATTTTGGTGTAGCTGAATTTTATATCCTTGCGTTTACGACTCAAATGGTCTTGTAAAAAATCTGCTTCGTGCATATTTTTACCACCTTCATCCGTATCATTTTTCCACCAATTCGGATATTTTTTTCCCATTTCGGCAGGTGTCAAACCAGAGAAAATAGCATTACGACTGTATTGCGTCGAAGTTGGTAAAATACTATAGAACATCTTTTCCTGCTCTAAATGAAAATACTCTTTCAACATCGGCTCAATAATCTTCCACTGGTCATAACGCAAATTATCAATCACCACTAAAATCGTTGGATCACTGTTGCCTTCCAATGCAGGAAATATCAAATCATTGAACAAGGTATGAGACATGGTAGGACGATTATCACCTTCCGTATTCATCCATTGTTCATAGTTTTTTTCTACGTATTTGACGAATTGCGCATTGGCTTCCGTCTTTTGCATTTCCATCATTTCCAACATGCCCTGTCCTTGCGTTTGCTCCAATTTCAATTCCCAACGAATCAAGTCTTTATACAAATCTTTCCACTCCGTAAAATTAGAACAGTCTTGAATTGCAGCGGATAATTTAGCGAATTCTTGTTGATATGCAGAATTGGTTTTTTCGGTTGTAATTTGGCGATTGTCCAAGATGCGTTTAAGGGTCAATAAAATTTGGCTTGGTTTGACAGGCTTGATCAAATAGTCCGTAATTTGAGAACCAATGGCTTCCTCCATAATGTCCTCCGCCTCATTTTTAGTAATCATCACAATCGGCACATTATTGTCTATATCCTTAATTTTTGTGAGCGTATCCAATCCCCCAATCCCAGGCATAGATTCATCTAAAAACACCACATCAGGACGATTATCTTGACAGTATTCAATGGCATCATATCCATTCGTTACCTGTATAATCTCATATCCCTTCTGCTCTAAAAACATTATTTGCGGTTTGAGATGATCTATCTCATCATCTGCCCAAAGAATTTTTACTTTATTCATAGTTGATTTAATTCGTTTTTTTGTTTAAGTCGTTTCTTTTCGTGCTGTTGTTCTATAACTAAACTACAACTACAGTATTAAATTAACTACAGCACAACAGCACTAATAAAAAAAATAAGGAGCGAAAGGTAAAGAGCTTCGTCGTTGCGGAAAGTCCTGCTATCCGTTCTTATGGCTTTTCACTGATTATCGAATGGAGTCGAGATACAACTACATAAACCACAAAAACGACATAAACTACAAAAACCACAAGCCATACCACTCCTATCAGGGCTATTTTTCATGGTCATAACCTAACAGACCAATCCAATAATACCAAATCAGGCTGCAAAAGTACATAATTATACATGGGCAACAATCATTTCAAAGTAAAAATAAGTGCTTTAAAAAAAGAAAGATGCCGTAGATTACATGTAATATTTATCCAAAAAATATGTTTGATTAGAAAAATAGGAATGTTGTAGACTATACAACCATTAGGACACAGTTGCGTAACAATAATAAAAACCTAAATGTTAAAAAAATATTGTTCAGTTGCTTTTATTTTTTTCACCATATAAGTAATTTAAGTTGATGTTTCAGAACACATAAGTGGAGACCGTCCAAAATAGACCCGATGGTAGTGGTATGGTGGCGGTAGGGCTTGTAGGGGCAGACCCATGGGTCTGCCCGAAGCGCAGGCAAGCCACCATAAGAACGGACAGCGGGACCATACATCACGACGAAGCAACAAACCGTTCTCTCCTTATTTAGTTAATCAGAAAATTAGTAGATTCGTTAATCAGTCAGTTCAAAAACCACAGAAACCACAAAAACTAAGACAATGAATAAAAAGAAAATAATAAACGACCCTGTATACGGATTTCTATCTATCACATACGACATCATGTACGATTTGATGGAACACCCATATTTTCAGCGATTGCGTCGGATTCAACAATTGGGCTTGACCTCTTATGTGTATCCAGGTGCATTGCATACCCGATTTCACCACGCATTGGGCGCAACGCATTTGATGGGACAGGCGATAGATGTGTTGAGGGCGAAAGGGGTGGAGATTACGGAGGAAGAAGCCGAAGCGGTGACGATTGCGATTTTATTGCACGATGTGGGACACGGACCATTTTCACACGCCTTAGAACACACCATTTTAGAAAATATCGAACATGAAGATATTTCTGTCTTATTTATGCAGCGACTCAATGAGGAATTTGAGGGAAAACTCTCTTTGGCTTTAGAAATCTTTGAAAATCGGTATCCTAAGAAATTTTTGCACCAATTGGTCTCAAGTCAGTTGGATATGGATCGACTGGATTATTTGACCAGAGATAGTTTTTTTACAGGGGTTCACGAAGGGGTGATTGGCTATGATCGGATTATTAAGATGCTGAATGTACGAGAAGATGAGCTTGTGGTTGAAGAAAAAGGGATTTATTCGATAGAAAAATTCATTATTTCCCGTCGTCTGATGTATTGGCAAGTCTATTTACATAAAACGGTTTTGTGTGCGGAAGTGATGTTGGTCAAAGTTTTGAAACGAGCCAAAGAGCTTTTTAGAAAAGATGTGGCCCTTTTTACAACGCCTGCACTCGCCTTTTTTATGGGAAAAGATTGGGAAATTGACGACTTTAAAAAAAATCCCGCTATTCTACAGCATTATGCGAATTTGGACGATACCGATATTTTTGTGGCAATGAAAATATGGCAGGAACACGATGATTTGATTTTATCGACCCTAAGTAAAAGCATTATTCAACGAAAGCTATTTAAAATAGAATTGCAGAAAGAAGCGTTTAGTTACAACAAAATCAGCGATTTACGTACAGCGATGAAGGAAAAATATGGATTGAGTGAAGAAGACATTGAGTATTTTGTGTTTACAGATGTGAGCAGCAACAGTGCGTATTCTCCCAAAGAAGATAAAATCAATATCTTGTTTAAAAATGGCGAAATATCTGATATTGCTTACGCCTCAGACCAGTTAAATATTCAACTATTATCCGCTGCTGTGGTAAAATATTATCTTTGTTATCCGAAAAGTATTTGAATCAACTAATAGCAAGAAACCTACGTCTAAAATAATACATGGAATTTACCGCACAGCAAATAGCGGAACTTGTGGGGGGAACCGTCGAAGGCAATCCCAAAGCATCCGTACACACCATCGCCAAAATAGAGCAAGCCGAGGTCGGCAGCTTGAGTTTCTTGGCAAACCCAAAATACGAAGCTTTTTTGTACACAACCCAAGCTTCTATCCTCATTGTTCCCAAAGATTTAGTCCTTAAAAACCCCATTGCAGCGAGTTTGGTACGGGTCGCTAATCCCTATTTAGCCTTTTCAGAATTGTTAGATACCGTAGACCGAATTCACAATAGCGAAGCATTGGCAGGAGTACAAGAGGATGCTTTTGTGGCAGATTGTGCGACTTGTGGCGAAGATGCCTATGTAGGCGCATTCGCCTATGTGAGCGAAAATGTAAAATTGGGCAAAAACGTTAAAATTCATCCACAAGCCTATATCGGCAAAAATGTCGAAATTGGAGACAATACCACGATTCATGCGGGCGTAAAAGTCTATAAAAATTGCAAAATCGGCGAAAACTGCATCATCCATTCAGGAACGATTGTAGGCAGTGATGGCTTCGGCTTTGCGCCCCAAACAGACGGCACTTTTAAGAAAGTTCCCCAAATCGGCAATGTCATCATCGAAAACAACGTCGAAATCGGCTCAAATAGCTGTATTGACCGAGCGACTTTTGGCTCAACCATCCTTAAAAGTGGCGTAAAATTAGACAACCTGATCCAAGTTGCACACAATGTCGTTATCGAAGAAAACACTGTGATTGCCGCACAAACAGGCATCTCAGGAAGCACCAAAATTGGCAAAAACTGTATGGTCGGTGGGCAAGTCGGTTTTGTCGGTCATATCGTCGTAGCAGATGGCTCTAAAATCAACGCAAAAAGCGGTATTTCCAAAAATATCAAGGAAAAAGGCAAGTCGTGGAATGGCGTTCCTGCCCAAGAATTCCGAGCCTCCTACAAAACCCTCGCCCATATCCGAAGAATCCCACAATTAGAAAAACGCATCAAGGAATTAGAAGCATTGGTGCATAAGTTGGTGAGTGACGGGTGACGAGTGACGGGTGACGAGTGACGGGTGACGAGTGACGGGTGACGGGTGACGGGTGACGGTTGTGTATGCCTGAAATAGGTTGACCAAAAAATCACCTATTTATGGCAAAAAAGCAAGATGTGTCTACCTTGAAATTTGAGGTAAACAACAATTACAATCGTAATTTTAGTGACGCCTTTAAAAAGGCAAAAGTAAAAGAAATCATAGAAAATCGTTTAAGTGTACAACAAATTAGCGAACTTTATCAGGTCAGCCGTAGCTCCGTATATAGATGGATCTACAAGTATAGTAATTCTACTCCTGAAAGTAAACAAGTTGTAAGCGAAGCTTTGAAAACAAAACGCTTATTAGAACAAGTAGCCGAATTAGAAAGGTATATAGGTCAAAAACAGCTAGCTATTGACTTCTTAGAAGCGACCTTATCTGCCGCTTCTGAAGAAGTGGGCTATGACCTAAAAAAAAAGTACGCACCCAAGTCATCGAACAATTTCGAGAACACAGCTACAAAATGAAAGATGTCTATTTACATTGTGGTATCAGCAAACAAGCTCATGCACAAGCCTTGTTAAGGCAGAAGTTACTCGAAACTAAAGAACAAGTATACATAGGCTTTATAGATATGGTTCGGCAATTTCATCCAGGTATGGGACTGCGAAAAATGTATCAGCAGTTTGAACCAGAAGGAATTGGTCGAGATGCTTTTATTGCCTTAGGGCTTTTAAACGGCTTTAGATTGCGAACAATACGTTCTCCTTTCAAGACCACTCGTTCTATCAAAGGTAAAGGGTATCCCAATTTATTGGCTCATAAAGTCGTTACAGATGTGAACCAAGTTTGGGTTAGTGACATTTTCTACTTTTCCATTAATGGACAACATCATTATGTTGTATTGATAATGGATGTGTATTCTCGTCGAATCGTAGGCTATCACGGTTGTGATAACCTAAGAGCGACTGCCAATATTAAAGCTTTAGAAAGAGCACTAACTTTAAGAGGTATACAAGACTATAACCAAAAGCTCATACATCATTCTGATAGAGGTAGTCAATATATTAGCGAAAACTATACAGCTTTATTAGATAGCTATGGCATCCAAATCAGTATGTGTAAACATGTGTTAGAAAACGCTCATGCTGAAAGAGTTAATGGTACCATCAAAAATGATTACCTAGCCAAATGGGACATTGGACAGGGTAAGTATTTTGATCGCTGGGTCAAGAAAGCTGTTGAGGGCTACAATAACAGAGCTCATGACAATATTGATAAAAAAACACCTATCAACTATGAAATCTATATCAAAGAACTTCCCAAAAGAAAAAGAAAAAGAATGAAGATTTTTACTATTAATAAACAAGATAGAAATCCTTATCAACTTTCTCTATTTGATGAGTTATAATTTTTTAAAAAGGTCAACCTATTTCAGGCATACACAACCCGTCACTTGTCACCCGTCACTTGTCACCTGCCACTTTATTTAATTATTGAGGGGCGATAGAGTGTTTGACGGAATAGGCAAAGACGGAGAAGAAGCCGACGAAAGCCATCGCATGAATCGGTAGTAAACTGACATCACCAATAGAGATTCCATAGATGATGCCAAATAAAAAGTAGCCTGACAACGCACCTTCCAACATCGTAATAAAATCTATTTTACGAGAAGTATATTTATTGTTTTTCCAACCATCTTTTTTGGTCGTTATGTTGAATTTAGGTGTGCGAATAAAAGGAGTTCGCTCTCTTGCCAATCCTCGAAGAGCTGCAACGGCATTGTGTAGGGACAAACCCATCGTAATTAACAGGAAAGTTGGCATCATAAACAGGTATTCAACAATGCCACTAACTTTTTTAAAGTTTTCTTTATTAGACGCATAGTAGACGACTGCCATAGCGATATTGCTTATAAAGAAAGGCGCACCATAATGTATGTACTCTGATTCAATGTAAGTGTTTTTGACTAAGAGCAATGGAATGCTCAACAACACCAACAAAAAGACCATAATGTACACGCTGCTACTCAATAAATGAGAAAAGGCGTTCAGTTTGATAGAGAAAGGCAAGTCTGATTTAAAGATGGTCGGCAATAATTTTCGGGCTGTTTCTGCACCGCCTTTGATCCAACGAAATTGCTGCGACTTAAAAGATTTCATGTCGGCAGGTAATTCTGCGGGAGATAAAAATTCTTCTAAGTACAAAAAGAGCCAATCTTTCATTTGCGCTCGATAGCTCAAATCCAAATCCTCTGTCAAGGTATCTGCTTGCCAACCGCCTGCATCTTCAATCGTGGCTTTTCGCCAAACGCCTGCCGTTCCATTAAAATTGATGAAATAGCCTTGTGAGTTGCGTCCTGCTTGTTCTACAGTAAAATGTGCATCTAAGAAAAAGGCTTGTACTCGTGTCAGCAAAGAGTAGTTTTTATTGATGTGCGACCAGCGAGTTTGCACAACGCCCAATCGCTCATCTGCAAAATAAGGAATTGTATTTTTTAGAAAGTCTTTTGCTGGCAAGAAATCTGCATCAAAAATAGCAATAAATTCGCCCTTACAAACTTTCAGGGCTTCTTGCAAAGCACCTGCTTTAAAACCTTTTCTATCAACTCGATGGTGTAAAGAAATATCAAAACCTTGTGCTTTGTATTCCTCTACTTTTTTTTGGGAAATTTCTACTGTTTCATCTGTCGAATCATCCAAAACCTGTATTTCGTAACGCTCTTTAGGATAATCAAACTCCACCACTTTGTCAATGAGCCTTTCGACCACATACATCTCATTGAATACGGGCAATTGAACCGTGACAAAGGGATATTCTTCGGGTGGCAAACTTGCGGGAAATAGCTGTTTCGTTCGCTCCTTTCGCTT
>ENA-ORXM01004472-ORXM01004472.1-marine-metagenome-genome-assembly--contig:-NODE-4472-length-12187-cov-3.660776_pt1 | contig 12187 bp, 8 predicted proteins | sample MGYA00237867_ERZ511480 | MGnify/ENA primary metagenome ERZ511480 (study PRJEB26309, sample SAMN06266103) | marine metagenome | isolation source: Algal blade | place: United Kingdom:Sidmouth, United... | reverse complement strand
AAAAGGAAGCTTTACTCAATCTGAGGAAGGTCTTCCGGACATGAAAACTAATTCCTCTACAGTTAAAGCTGCCGATTTTGATCGCGATGGAGACCTAGACCTTTTTGTTGGAAGCAGAGTTCTCCCTTTTTCCTACCCCAGACCAGATCGTTCATACATCTTAAGAAATGACAGTACTAATGAACAAGTTAGATTTACCGATGTAACTACAGAAGTAGCCACAAACCTTGAATATCCTGGGTTGATAAGTGATGCGCTATGGACAGATTTTAACGGAGATTTTTGGCCTGACCTAATTTTGGCCGGAGAATGGGCTCCGTTACGTTTCTTCCGAAATGAAAATGGAAAATTAATTGAAATTACCGATAATACAGGTATATCTAATTATTCTGGCTGGTGGAACAGCTTAGCCGCTGCTGACCTAGACAACGACGGAGACATAGATTATATTGCAGGAAATGTTGGTGAGAATATTAACTTTAAAGGCTCAAAGGAAGAACCTGTACATATATACTCTAAAGACCTTGACCATAATGGCTCCATAGATCCACTTATCTCCTTTTACTTAAGGGATAGCATCGGTATTAAAAAGGAATATTTATACCATCCTTGGCAAGATGTAACAAAGCAGTACGTAGGTATTAGAAAAATGTTTAATTCATACGGTGAGTTTGGCGAATCCACACTACCTGAAATGTTTTCTGATGGTCTTTTAGATGATGCCACCGTTGACTCTCTTACCTATATGAAAAGTTCATGGATAGAGAATTTAGGAAATGAAAAATTTAGAATGCACGAACTGCCAGTTCAGGCACAGTTTGCTGCTGTCTACGGGATTCAACCTCTAGACTTTAACGCTGACGGCCTGAAGGATATTCTTTTAGTAGGTAATGACTTTGGTATGGAAGTACAGCAAGGGTCTGCAGATGCCCTTACTGGGCTTGCTCTAAAAAATGAGGGGAATGGTAATTTTATACCAGTTTCATTGGATAAGAGTGGTTTCTTTGTTCCTGGAGATGCCAAAGCAATTGTTAATTTTAGAGTGGGTGATTCAAAAACATTGATTGCGGCATCTCAAAACAATGATTCTTTAAAAGTGTTTAATACGCCTAAGTTAACCCGATTGAAAGTACTTGCTTTACAACCAAAAGAGGTAAAGGCGCAAGTAGTATTGCACGATAGTACCAAACAAATGCATGAGTTTTACTGGGGCAGTACATTTCAATCACAATCAGGACGGTTCATAGAAGTTAAAGAAGACTTTATAGAAATTCGTTTCTATGACAACAATGGAAACCTAACTCGACAAATTCAACCCTAAAATTATTTTAGCAAATTTGTTAAAAGTAATATGTCAAGTGTTTTTTTCCTAAACTAAGAATAACTTATCAAGCTTAAAAATTAAATTAGGGTTAGATGTATCTATAAATCAATACTCCCCCTCATGCTTATAATCTCCAAAACGATACTTTATCGTTTGTTTTAAAGGTATTTGCATACCATTCGTTTGTTCTAACCAGTTATAAATATCCGTAGACATAGATTTAACAATCTCTTGTTTATCAGGTTCTGCAATTAGATTATACATTTCCTCTGGATCGTTTTCAAGGTCATAAAGTTCATTCCTGTCCCAAATTCCTTGGTATTTCATGTACTTATATTTCTCTGTACGCATACCAAATACTGTAGGTGTCATGGGAAAATCATACTCCCAAAAATATTCGTAAAAAACCTCTTCACGCACTTTAGCTCCAGGTTCTCCTGTAAGCGCTGGTATAAAGGAAACACCTGGCATATTTTTTGGTTTCTCTACTCCTGCTTCTGCCAAAATTGTTGGTCCTATATCTATATTCTGAACCATTGCTTTAGGTTTCAACCCTCCTTCAAACAATTCGGGACACCTTACCAACAAAGGTACTTTTACAGATTCCTCATAAAAATGTCGTTTATCAATGAGACCGTGTTCTCCCCAACTAAATCCATTATCGCCCATGTAGATGACCAGGGTGCCAGGAAATTTGGCGAGCGCATCCCAGTCCAGTGCACTCTGATTTTTACCGGGTTCCTCGTGCCCGGTGACCAAAGCGACCGCTGAGGCGATGCCGCGATGGGTCACGGGAATGCCCGCGTAGGAGCCGGCGGCCAGCGCCGCGGCGACGGCCAGCGGAAGTGCGTGTGCGGATCGTGTTCCCATCGGTGCTGCTCCTATTATTGAATCGGGGCTTGAATCGGGGCGCCCGGCATCCGGATGGATGCCCCGGAGGCGCCGTCGAACAGGTGGACCCGGTCGAGATCGACGTCCATCTCCACCCGCTCGCCACCGGCGAGCGCTTCTTCTCGCTGTATCAGTTCCAGGCGCACATCCAGCGCGGCGCCATCGACTACGCGCGGGTCTCGGTGTGCCTGTGCGGCGGGCTGACCGGGGCGCGCAAGATCGCCGCCCTCGCCGAGGCCTTCGACGTGCGGGTGGTGCCCCACAACCCGCTCTCGCCGGTCTCGCTGCTCGCCTGCCTGCACCTCGACGCCGCGATCCCGAACTTCGCCATCCAGGAGTACCCGCTGGTCACGCTGACCGCGGACAGCGACGAGGCCACCGATCGGCTGCGCGGCGCGGCGCTGGTCGACTGGCAGCCGGAGACGGTCGACGGCTTCGTTCGCATCCCGAGCGCGCCGGGTCTCGGGGGCCGGCTGACCGACGCGGCGCGCTCCACACCGAAGGTCGAGCGCGAGATCCGCATGCGCCCACACCTCGACGGCTCGTTCGTCGATCAGTGAGTCCGCGGCCCTCACCACCCCGTGGCGCCTCGCCGGCGTAGTGGCGTCCGCCCGCCCGTTGCTCGATGCGCCGCGCGAGCCTCGCTGATCCCCGAGGAGGAACACTCATGCCAGCGCCCTCTCTCGGCACCACGCTGCTCGCCTCCCGCCACGCCTCGGAGCTCGGGCTGCTGATCGCCGGCGAGACGAACGTCCAGGAACGCGACGATCCGCGGACGGCGTTCGACGGCGTTCGGGAGGTGTTCGCCGCCGCCGACGTGCGCTTCTGCCACCTCGAAGGACTGCTGGCGCCGCCCTCGGACGATCCGTCCGACCCGGACATCCCCCACAAGCTGCGCTGGCGCCACTCCGGACCGCGCATGGTCGAGGCACTCACGAGCGTCCGCATCGACGCGGTGGGCTGCGCGAGCAACGTCTCCTACCCGAACCACGCGGTCGAGGCCAGCGCGGCGGTGCTGACCGAGGCGGGCATCGCGTTCGCCGGCATCGGCGGCGACCGCGCGCGGGCACGCGCCCCGGCGATCGTGGAGCGGCGCGGCACGCGCATCGCCTTCCTGAGCTACACCTCGGTGTTCTGGCCCTCGGCACACGCTGCCGAGGCGGATCGAGCGGGTACCGCCGTGCTGCGCGCGCGCACCGCCTACGCTCCGGGCCGCCGGGCGCTGGAGATGCCGGGTGCAGCGCCCGACATCGTCACCTTCGTCGAACCGGAGGAGCTCGAGGGCCTGCGTGCCGACGTCGCGGCGGCCCGGCGCGCGGCGGACATCGTCATCGTCTCGTGCCACTGGGGCGTGTCGAGCTCGTCCGAGCCGATCGAGTACCAGCGTACGCTCGGGCGCGCCGCCGTCGAGGCAGGCGCCGACGCGGTGATCGGGCACCACCCCCATGTGCTGCAGCCGGTCGAGTTCCACCTCGGCCGACCGATCTTCTTCAGCATAGGCAACTTCGTGTTCGATTGGCCGAAGATGCGCGGGAGGAACCTCGACGGGCTACTGCTGAGGCTCGACGTCGCGGACGGCGGCGTGCGGCGCGTGCGCGTCGCGCCCGTGCAGCGCGACGCGGACAACCAGATAGCGCTGCTCGACCCGGCCTGCGGGGAAGGCCATCGCATCGTCGAGCGGCTGCGCGCGCTGTCGGGCGAAGGCGTCGCCTTCGATACGGGCGTCGACGGCCTCGAGCTCTCGGCGCCCGGCTGAGCCGGACCGCGCCGCTACCGAGGCGTTCACCCGCACGCTCTGCAGGCGATCGAACGGCTCGTCAGGACCGCGCCGCGCTCGCCAGTGCCGTATAGCGAGCGTGCAGCTCGTCCACCTCGGCAAGCGTCGTCTCGAGCGTGCCGTCGTTGACGATGACGTCGTCTGCCACCGCGAGCCGCGCTGCGCGCGTCGCCTGCGCCGCGAGGATGGCGCGAGCCTGCTCCTCGCTCGAGCCGTCGCGGGCGAGGAGTCGCTCGAGCTGCACCGACTCCGGTACGTCGACGACGAGGACTCGGTCGAACCGGCCCTCCTGACCGGTCTCGACGAGCAGCGGCACCGCGTAGACGGCGTACGAGTGCCCGGCCGCCTGTGCCTCCCCGATCCGGCGCTCGGACAGCTCCCGGATCAGCGGGTGCAAGGTCGTGTCGACGATCTCCCGATCCGGCGGGTGGGCGAAGATCAGCCGCCGGAGCGCCGCCCGGTCGAGCTCGCCCTTCGGCGTCAGGATGGCCGTGCCGAAGTGCGTGATCAGCGCGTTCAGACCCCGGCTCCCCGGCGCGACGACCTCGCGGGCGAGCAGGTCGGCGTCGACGACGGGGACGCCGTGGAAGGCGAAGCGATCGGAGACGAGAGTCTTGCCGCTGGCGATGCCGCCGGTCAGGCCGATGAGGAGCATGCGCACCATTGTGGCACTTTCCCCTCGCTCTCCCGCGCGAGCTCGCTCAGAAGAACAACGCGTCGTACCGGGCGCCGAGCTCCTCGCCCCAGAGCATCGCGATCCAGCCGGCGGCGGCCAGATACGGCCCGAACGGGATCGGGATGTCGCGGCTTCGCCCGGTGACGAGGATGATCGCGAGGCCGACGACGGCACCGACCAGGGAGGAGAGCAGAATCACCATCGGCAGCGCCTGCCAGCCGAGCAGCGCGCCGAGCGCCGCGAGCAGCTTGAAGTCGCCGTAGCCCATGCCCTCCTTGCCGGTCACGAGCTTGAACAGCTGATAGATCGACCAGAGGATCAGGTAGCCCGCCGCCGCTCCGATCACCGCGTCCCGCACGTCCGCGAAGAGCGGCACGAGCGAGGCGAGTAGACCGATCCACATCAGCGGCAAGGTCAGGGTGTCGGGGAGGAGGTGACGGTCGAAATCGATCATCGTCATCGCCACGAGAAACCACGTGGCCACGATGCCGAGCGCGGCTTCGGGCGTCGGGCCGAGCCGCCAGGCGACGACGAGCGAGAGGAGCATCGTCACCGCCTCGACGAGCGGGTAGCGCACCGAGATCGGCGTGCCGCAGTCGGCGCACCTCCCGCGCAGCAGCAACCAGCTGACGATCGGTACGTTCCGCCAGGCCGAGATCGACGCTCCGCAGGACGGGCAGCGGGATCGGGGGACGGCGAGGTTGAAGGGGGCGGCGGATGGCTCTCTGGCGTCGGTCGCGCTCTCCGCCGCCTCCGCGCTCGGGCGCGACGAGTGGTCCGCGGCGGCCCACTCCGCCTCCATCTCCCGAAGGCTCGCCTCCCACTCGCGATCCATCATGATCGGCAGGCGGTGGATGACCACGTTGAGGAAGCTCCCGACGAACAGGCCGAGAAGACCGACCACACCGAGGAAGAGCGCCGGGTTCTCGCGCAAGAGATCGAGCGGGTTCATCGGGCGATTCTACCCGCGAAGGGCCGGAGGGGAGACGCGAGCCTCGCTCGCCACGCCTCTCAGAACGCGTCGCCCATCTTGAAAATCGGAAGGTACATGCCGACGACGAGACCGCCGATGACGACACCGAGAAAGGCCATGATCATCGGTTCCATGAGAGAGGTCATCGCGTCGACCGCGTTGTCGACCTCCTCCTCGTAGTAGTCGGCGACCTTGCCGAGCATGTCGTCGATGGCGCCCGATTCCTCGCCGATGGCGACCATCTGCACGACCATGTTGGAGAATAGACCCGAGTTCTCGATCGATTGGGTCAGCCGCTGTCCGGTCGCCGCCTCCTCTCTCATCTTGAGGATCGCCTTCTCGAAGACGGAATTGCCGGCCACTCCGGCGACCGAGTCCATCGCCTCGACCAGCGGCACGCCGGCCTTCGACATGGTCGCGAGCGTGCGGGCGAAGCGCGCGGTTGCCGCCTTGACGACGATCTCCCCGAATACCGGCGCCTTGAGCGCGAGACGGTCGAGGACCTCGGAGAAGCCCTTGGAGCGCTTCTTCGCCTGACCGAAGGCCCAGACCGTGACGCCGACTCCGCCGAACAGCACGTACCACCACTTCTGCATGAACTCCGAGGCCTGGACGATCATCTTCGTGAAGGCCGGCAGATCACCACCCATGCCGGCGAAGAGGGACTCGAACTGCGGCACGACGAAGACCAGGAGGATGGCCGTGACCACGCAGGCGACGACCAACACCGCGATCGGGTAGAACATCGCCTTCTTGATCTTCTTCTTCAGCGATTCCGACTTCTCCTTGTACGTCGCGATCTCCCCGAGAAGGGTCTCCAGCGTACCTGATTGCTCACCCGCCTCCGTGAGGCTGCAGAACAGATCGTCGAACTGATCGGGGTACTTTCTGAGCGCGAAGGTGAGATTGCTGCCGGACTCCACCTCGGCCTTGAGACCCATGACCATGTCTCGCATGGCTTTGTTCTCCATGCCGTTGGCGACGATGTCGAAGGACTGGACCATCGGTACGCCGGCGCCCATCATGGTGGTCAGCTGGCGGGCGAAGAGGGCGATGTCCCCGGGCGTGATCTTCTGAGCGCGCATGCTCGAGGCGCGTTTCCTCCGCACCTTGGGCCCGATGATCCCCTGGCGCCGGAGCTTCGCCCTGACCAGGTCCGCGCTCGAGCTGGAGATCAAGCCCTTCTGCAGGTTGCCCTTCTTGTCCTTGCCCTGCCATTCGAAGAGGACCGTCTTCTTCGCCTTGGTACTTGCCGCTGTGCTCGCCATCGATCAGTCCTTGGTGACCCGGTTAGCCTCCTCGAGGCTCATCACGCCGCTCCGCACCTTGTTCAGGGCCGATTCGCGCAGGTCCGGGATGTTCTCTCTCTTCGCTTGCTCGGCAATCTCGATGGCGTTGCCGCCGGCCATGATGATCTTGCCGATCGCATCGCTGATCTTCATGACCTGATAGATCCCGACCCGTCCCTTGTAGCCGTTGTTGCACTTGCTGCAGCCGACGGCCCTGAACAGGGTCAGACCGTCCAGCTGATCGTCCTTGAACCCTTCGGCGAGCAGCAGCTCGCGCGGCAGATCTTCCTCCGGTGCCTTGCACGCCTCGCAGAGTCTGCGGCCGAGCCGCTGCGCGATGATCAGCGTGACGGCGGTGGCGATGTTGAACGGCGGCACTCCCATGTTGATGAGTCTCGAGAGAGTCTGCGGGGCGTCGTTCGTGTGCAGGGTGGACAGAACCAGATGCCCGGTCTGCGCCGCCTTGACGGCGATGCTGGCAGTCTCGAGATCGCGGATCTCGCCGACCATGATGACATCGGGGTCTTGGCGGAGAAACGACTTCAAGGCCTCGGCGAAGGTGAGACCTGCCTTCGGGTTGACGTTCACCTGATTGATGCCGGCGAGATTGATCTCGGCCGGGTCCTCGGCGGTAGAGATGTTCGTCCCCGGTTCGTTGAGAATATTGAGACCGGTGTAGAGCGAGACCGTTTTGCCGCTGCCGGTGGGGCCGGTCACGAGAATCATGCCGTAAGGGTTGGCGAGAGCGTCCGTGTAGAGCTTCTTCTGCTCGGGCTCGTAGCCGAGCGCGTCGATTCCGAGCTGGGCACTGCTCGGGTCGAGTATTCGGAGCACCGTCTTCTCCCCGAAGAGCGTCGGGCAGGTGTTGACCCGGAAGTCGATCGCCTTCGTCTTCGACAGCTTCAGCTTGATGCGCCCGTCCTGCGGTACGCGGCGCTCCGATATGTCCATGCGCGACATGACCTTGATGCGTGCGGTCAGCCGACCGGCCATCGCGAGCGGGGGGTGCACGACCTCCTCGAGCACGCCGTCCACCCTGAAGCGTATCCGGAAGATCTTCTCGTAGGGCTCGACATGGATGTCCGACGCTCCCCGCCTGATGGCGTCGAGCAGGATCTTGTTGACGAAGCGGACGACCGGCGTCTCGTCGATACCCGACGTGTCGTCGTCGCTCTCCAGACCCTCGGGGTCGTCGATGTCGAGATCGAAGCTGTCATCGAGCCCATCGGTGAGCGTGGCGCTCTGGTCGGACACCCGACTCCGCAGCTCGGCGAGCTTGTCCTCCTCGACGACGACCGCCTCGACGCTCAGACCCGAAGTGAACTTGTACTTGTCGAGCGGCTCGCTGTTGGTCGGGTCGGAGATCGCGACGAACAGCTTCGAGCCGCGCTTGGCGATGGGGACCGCGTTCTGACTGGCGATCAGCTCTTCCTTGATGTACTCGTGTGGCAGGGACTCCGCCTGGAGGGCCTCGAGATCGAAGAGCGGCAGACCGAAGTCGGCGGCGACGATCTGGGCGATCTTGCTGGCGTCGGCGTTGCCCGACGCCATCAGTGCGCTGAGGAACGGCCTACTGTCCTTGCGCGCCTGCAGCGTCGCCTCCCGAGCCTCGTCCTCGGTGCAGAGCCCATGGTTGACGAGCTGCCGGGCGATGCCGCCGAGCGCAGCTGTCTCGTTGTCGCTCACTCTCCAAGCCCCTTTCGGCGATGCAGCGTTTCACACGTCATCGGGTGGTGATCGGCAAAGACGCGGTGGACTGAAGCGATTCGGGAGACGGAGCGAGCTTCTTCTCGTCGGAGATCGGTGAGCCGGCTGGGGCTCGAACGCTACGACGCCGCCCGCTCGCGAAGCTCGCCGTTCATCGGACGGCGTTACGGGGTCCACGGTGTCGAGACGCTCTTCCGCGCCTTCTCGGGCACGCAGCCGACGAGAATTTTCCGGCTTCCCGGACGCGCACGGGCTCAGTCGAATCGACGGGTATCCGTGCCGCTCGCTCGGTAGGTATCGTCCGGCCCGCGAACCGGCTTGATCGGGAGGACTCGAGCGGAGACCGGTTCGCCGTCGGGCATGGCATCCGCCTCGTGCTCACCCCGCCGGTCGGTGGGACTGGTATCCGTGAGACGGGCACGATTTCCTCGGCTGGTGTCGCGATAGTGCAACGCCGAGACTTGTTCCGAGACGATGCCGATGAGAAACGTGGAAAGCGATGTCATGTACAGCAGCATGCCCATGTTCGTGAACCGTCCGGCCAGGGCAAAGGTGTAGAGATAGTACGAGGTCGCGATGGCGAACAGCGTGACGCTCACCGGCAGGAAAAGCCGCATCGGAGAGAACAGTGCGCCGATCTTCAGGATGATCACGAGAAAGCGCATACCGTCGCGCATCAGCCTGATGTGACTCTTGCCCTCGCGGCTGGCGGCTCGTATCGGTACGTACTTCACGAAGTAGCCGGATCGAAAGAACGCCATCGTGCTGGTGGTCGGATACGAGAATCTGTTCGGCAGCAGGTACAGAATCGAGAGAAACTTGTCTCGCCGAACGGCTCTGAAGCCCGAGGTGAGGTCGAGAACCCTGAACCCGACCATCAGCGAGGCCAGGGCGTTGTAGGAGCGATTGGCGATCGCCCGCAGCGTGGAAGCCTGCGAGTGGCGGGTACGGGCGCCGACGATCAGATCGTAGCCCTCGTCGAAGGGCTGGAGAAGGCGGGCGATATCCTCGGGGGCGTGCTGTCCGTCCGCGTCCATGAACAGCAGAATCGAGCCGCTGGCCGCTCGCGCCCCGGTTTTCACCGCTCCGCCGTTGCCGATGCTGACCGGGTGGCTGATGCGTTCGACGCCATCGACGGAATCGATCACCAGAGCGGTATCGTCCGTGGAACCGTCGTCCACGACGATCAGCTCGAAGTCGGGGTGGAGCGTGCGGATGCGTGGCAGGAGTCGAGCGAGCCCACGAGCCTCGTTCTTCGCCGGAATCACGATGGTGACGCTATCGATCATGGGTCGCGGTCATGGGTCGCGGTCATGGGTCGCGGTCATGGGTCGCCGGTCCTGGATCGCTCGCTCCGCGCTTGACGTAGGACGCGTACCGTTCGTCGGGACGGATGCGGAAGCGCACGCTCGAACCGAACGAGCGCGACGGTTTACGCCCGAGTCGAACGGCAGGGCCGATGCAGCTCGAGAGCTCGAGCAAGTGTCGTGCCGTGAACGGGTCTCGAAGGCGGGGGAGCGAGGCGCCGGTGCCGGGGCGAACGGGTCGGAACGGCCGCTCGGCGTCCTCGACCGAGGACGTATCCGATCCCCGTTCTTCACCGCGTCGAACCGCCGATTCGCACCCGGTCGACGATTTGCATGGTGTCGGGAATGCCGATCTCGTCGCCCGAAGCTCGCACGAACCGATCGACCGTTCCGCGCTCCACGCACGGCTCGGCGGTTCGGCCCGAGCACCTCGTTCTCGCGGCATCGATCGGTCTGGTCTGCGCCGTCTACTGGGTGGCGCTGGGCGGGCCGTTCCTGCTCGACGACCAGTCGAACTTGCCCCCCACCCGGATCTCCTCACTGGACTTCGCGTCGTTGCGGGAGGTCGCGACCGGGAACACCAGCGGCGTTCTCGGCCGCCCGCTACCGGTCCTGACGTTCGCGCTCAACTTCTACTTCGGGGAGGACCGCGGCGCCTTCGACTTCAAGCTCGTCAATCTACTGATTCACGCGCTGAACACGCTGCTGGTGTACGTGCTCTGCACCTACCTGATCGCGTTCCTTCGCCGACGACCGACCGCGCTCGGCCCCGATCGCCTGGCGGCCGCGCTCGCGGCGGCGGTCTGGACGCTTCACCCGATTCAGGTCGGTACGGTCATGTACGTGGTCCAGCGCATGACATTGATGATGAGCCTGTTCACGCTCGCTGCGCTCTGTGCCTACTGCATCGCCCGCCGTAGACAGATCCTCGGCGAGGGCAGGGCGGTGCCTTGGCTTGTCCTGTCCGCCTCGCTGGCGCTGCTCGCTTGTCTGTCCAAGGAGAACGGTGTCCTGATACCGGCCTATGCGCTGTGTATCGAGCTGATCGCCGTCGGGCGAGTCGTGACGAGCGCAAGGAGTGACGTTCTCTGGCACCGTCTCATGGCGTGTGCCTGCGCGATGGGAATCGCGGTCGTGGTGATCGCTCTGCTGACGCGGCTGCCGCAGCTGGCCGACGACTATGCCGGGCGTGAGTTCGGCCCCGGGCAGCGATTGCTCGCCGAGCTGAACGCGATGGTTCTCTACCTGCGGATGATGCTGGCGCCGGATCTCTCCGTTCTCACGTTCTACCACGATCACTTCCACGCGCCAGCACGCCTCGGCGCGAGAGAGATCGTCTCGGCGCTGATCCTGGGCGGGCTGTGCGTCGTCGCCGTGCTCGAGCGCCGGAAGCGTCCGGTTCTCACGCTCGGAATCGCGCTGTTGTTCTGTGCGCATTCGCTCGAATCGACGCTGCTACCGCTGGAGCTCGTCTTCGAGCACCGGAACTACCTCGCCCTGCTCGGACTCGCGCTGCCGCTCGCGATGGGGCTCGCCGCTCTCGCGGGTGACGACCGGCGCCGTCGGTTCGGTCTCGGACTCTCCCTCTGCCTGATACCGATCCTGAGCGTCATCACCCAGCAGCGGGCGGTGATCTGGTCCGACGGACTGATCCTGCACTACGAGGCGGTGCGCCACGCGCCACGCTCCGAGCGCGCGTGGGTGGCTCTCGCGGTCACCCTCGCCGAACGCGGAGACTTGCACGGCGCTCTCGCGACGCTCGAGAGAGCGGCCGAGACGCTCGAGCCCGGGCCGGGCCTGCCACTGCAGCGGCTGCAGATAACGTGGTTCTACGACCTTCACGACGAGCGCCATCTCGACGCGGCGATTCGGGCGTTTCGGCGCGGTTCGCTCGCGGCGGACGACGCGGTACTGCTCAGTGAGCTGGTGGAGCAGAGAGCGCTCAGCACCCACACCTATCCGCGACCGGAGCACTTGCTCGCTCTCTATGACGCGGCCGCCGACGCACCGGACCGACGATTGAGCGACAGGAGCGAGGCGATGCTGCTCGCGCAGCACCAGTGGCTGCTGACGGAGGCGGGGGAGGTCGGGCGGGCGCTTCCCTTGATCGCCAGGGCAGCAGCGCTCAATCCCGACAACGGCGAGATCGCCCTTCGTCACGCCGAGACGCTGGTGCTCGCGGGCCGGGCGAATGACGCGGCGGCGGCCTACGCGGCGCTCGCGGCGGCGGGCGGGCCGCGCCT
>ENA-ORXM01004471-ORXM01004471.1-marine-metagenome-genome-assembly--contig:-NODE-4471-length-12192-cov-4.087330_pt1 | contig 12192 bp, 8 predicted proteins | sample MGYA00237867_ERZ511480 | MGnify/ENA primary metagenome ERZ511480 (study PRJEB26309, sample SAMN06266103) | marine metagenome | isolation source: Algal blade | place: United Kingdom:Sidmouth, United... | reverse complement strand
TCATCTGAAAGAATCCGTAGAGCAGGAGAAAAAGTAAAAGAAGATCATCCAGATGCCGATGTGGATATTTGATTTAAATATTTCTCTCTTGATAGCACTAATCTCAAGAAACGAGATGAGAACCCTGATGATATTTCTCAAAGTCTGCTCGACTATGCTGATCCTCTTATATCTGATAGATCACAGGATGATCTGCTGTATGAAGTGATGTTGAAGCTCTGATACAAGCTCTCTGATCCAGTAAAGGAATCAGAGGTTTTGTGAAAGAAAGTGTATAATGTCGCTCACGGACATATGTTTGTGTGTATGGAAAAATGACTAAGTGCAGAGTTTATCACAGCACTCAGGAGCAGTATCTCATCAGAAGCAACAGAACCGACTATAGTACTGTATGACGAATGATTTGCAGACGATGTCGCTAAGCTAAATGCAATTAAACAATTGGAAGAAGCAGGAACGAGAGTGATGGTACTTTAGTGTTTTATCTTTTTATATCGCTATGGAAAACTCAAAAAATATAGCTCTGTTTGATTATAAAAATATACAGATCAGGACAGTCATTATTGATGGCGATATTTGGTTTGTGGCAAAAGATGTCTGTGATGCACTTGGGCTGACTAATCCTACAGAATCATTGAAAAACATCTGAGACAAGATGAAGATGACTTTGGAAGGGAAAGAAAGCATCCTAAGTATTACTGAGGATGCTAATACCGTGAGACTATTGCTCATATCTGAGCCTGGTATGTATAAGCTGGTGTTCAAATCTAGGAAGCCTGAAGCAGAAAAGTTTAGTGATCGAGTCGTGTCTGAAGTACTGCCGACTATCCGTAAGACAGGTAGTTATGGAGTGACCAAACGCTTGAGTCCGATGATGATGAGATTTAGTCTCAATGCTAAGCAAAACAGTACACTATGATATCGATCAATGCTAAATAAATTAGTGGAACTATTTGCATTACCACTAGAACTCAATGGTTTTGAATTGCCTGATAATGTGATTCCAGATATCAGTACGGGCATTTTGTTTAACAAGTATATCAAAGACAAATGATATGATCCAGTCGAGATATGCAAGACATATACCCATATCTACCCTGATGGGAGAGAGATACCTGGTGTAAGACAATACCCTGATACCTTATATCCATTGTTTACAGAACGATTTCAAAAAGAACGACTAGCACATAGATGTGCTAAGTATCTTATAGAAAGAACAGATGAAATGGTATTGCCATATCTCCAGAATACGTTTCCTGGAGTGATTGCCTATGACAATAATTCTCTCTCATAAAAGAGAGCCTAAGTATATTGCAAAAAATGCAAAATAGCTTAGATCAGCACAATATATGGCATAAAGCACTTTATCTAGAAATCCACTGTCTATGACTAGCGTAACATATAAATTTGATGACAAACAGAAACATCAGCTAAAAGCTATCAATGCTGTAGTAGATGTTTTTGAGTGAGAGGACTTTAGAGATGGTCGCTTTACTGTACCAAAGATTCAAAACTCAGTAGATGATACCTGAAGACTTCTTACCTCAGGTACAGTGACCCCTGATACAGATGTGATATGAGTAGCCAATAAGCTTACCTTGGATAAAGAAGATCTTCTCAAGAATGTGTATGAGATACAGGATAGAAACTGACTGGCAAGAAGTAAGTCCCTGATAGATCCTGACTATGAAGTACCTAACTTTACTATAGAGATGGAGACAGGGACAGGAAAGACCTATGTCTATACAAGAACAGCACTAGAACTTCACAAGAAATATGGATTCAAAAAGTTTGTAATAGTCGTACCAAGTGTTGCTATTAGAGAATGAGTCTATGAATCTCTAAAAAATACTGAGGAGCATTTTCATCAGCTGTATGGTACTGGAGTGAAGTTTTTCAAATACAATTCCGATCAGCTATCTGATATCAAAGAGTATGCTGAGTCAGATATAGTGCAAATAATGATTATGAATATAGATGCTTTTAGAGTTATTACTGTGAAAGAAGATAAGAAATGAAATGTAAAGAAAATTCATTCTGATGATAATGAGGACTTTAGATGAGTGAAGCCAATTGATGTGCTTCGTAGTACCAATCCTATCGTGATTATAGATGAACCTCAAAGTGTAGATAATACCGACAAAGCAAAAGAATCTATCCAAGCGTTGAATCCAATGTGTATCTTGAGATACTCAGCTACACACAAGAAGAAGATAAACCTGATGTATCAGCTGGGACCAGTAGAAGCATACGAACAAAAGTTGGTAAAACATATACAAGTGCTAGAAGTCGAAACAGAATGAGATATGAACAAGCCATATATGAAACTCATCAGTGTAGAGAAGAAAGACGGACTATGATTTTCTGCACAAGTCGAACTCGATATACAGGATAAGAAGTGAAAAATCAAAAGAAAGATTGCAAAAGTAAATACAAGTAAAAAGTCTAATATGTTCCTCATCTCAGGAGAAAGAAATATGTATGACTGATATATTGTTGCTAATATAGATTGTACCGAATGAGCTGAGTCACTTACCTTCCTGGATGGATCTAAGCTGAGGGTATGAGAGATACGATGAGCAACCAATGATGTCCAGATGAAAAGAGCTCAGATTAGATGAACCATACAGACTCATCTGGATAGAGAAAGAGATCTGCTTAGCAGATGAATTAAAGTGATTTCTTTGTTCTTCTTGGATAGAGTAGATAAGTATAGAAGCTATGACGAAGAGGGCAACAGGGTAGCTTGAGATTATGCAGTAATTTTTGAAGAAGAATACAATAAAGCGATTAAGCTACCTAAGTATCAAACCTTATTTGAAACAGAAGAACGAAAACAGATGCTTGACGTGCCAGTAGAAAAAATTCACGATGGGTATTTCTCAATCGATGGTAAGTGAAAGATGAAAGACTCCAAAGAATGATGAGGAAACAAAGATGACTATTCTACCTACGAGCGTATTGTGCAGAACACCAAGCTCTTGCTTAGCTTTGATGACCCTATTAGATTTATCTTTTCACATAGTGCTTTGAGAGAGTGATGGGACAATCCAAATGTGTTTCAGATATGTACCCTAGTAGATACAGTAGATCCATTTACCAAAAGACAAAAGATTTGACGTGGGCTTCGTCTCCCTGTAAATCAGAAGTGAGAAAGAATAAGAGATAAGAATATCAACGTACTTACAGTAGTAGCAAATGAAAGCTATGAGATGTTTGCAAAAAATCTGCAGAATGAAATAGAAAAAGCTACTGGTATAAAGTTTGGTTATCTTGAAATTCAAATGTTTGCTAAAATAGAATATAAAGATGATAAATGAAAAGTTACACCTATGTGATTTTGAAATTCGGAAAAGTTATTTAAACATCTTACAGAAAAGTTATATATAAAGCCAAATGGAAAAACTAACGATTCATTAAAAGAAGCTATTGATGCTGATACTTTAGAGTTGCCAAAAGAATTTGAACATCCCGACGTTAGAAAAAAAATTGTAAAAGAGATTAAGGACAGATTTAAGACAATTAAAATTTCTAATGCATCAGAATCTGTAGAAGTAAAACGTAACGAAACAGCCTATGAAATGTCTCAAGAGTTTAGATTGTTGTGGGACAAGATAAAGTACAAGACTCGCTACAATATCAATTTCGATATTGCTGAGTTAGTAAAAATGTGTACGTATAAGATCAAACAAATGCCACCAGTTCCAGCCAGTAAAATGTTTTTGAAAGTATCTAAGTTGTGAATAAAGAAGAAATGAATCACTGCAGGCGATCCTCAGACTATTGCTGTCCTACAACAGTGATGATATAGATCAGAATTGCCTGATATCGTAAGATACCTAGAAGATCAAACAAACTTGAAGAGATCCACAATCGTAAGAATGCTTGTAGATTCATTGAGAATAGAGCGTGACTTTATTGTTAACCCTCAAAAATTTATGGAGCAAGTCGCTCAGATCATCAATGAAGAGAAGCAGAAACTAGTGGTGTCGTGAGTGACATACGAGCAAATAGAAGACCTGTATGATCAGAATATATTTGAAAAGGAAATGAAATGATATGCTAACAATACAGTACAGGTAGAAAGAAGTCTGTATTCACACGTGATATTTGACTCAGAGGTAGAGGAGAAGTTTGCAAATGCACTTAGTGTAAATGAGAACCTAGTAAAGTTCTTTATCAAGCTACCACCTAAGTTCCTCATAGACACACCACTAGGTGGCTACAATCCTGACCGAGCAGTCCTGATGGAGAAAGACTGAGTGGAGAAGTTGTACTTTGTAGTAGAAACAAAGTCTACGGAGCTCGAGGCACAGAGAAGATGAAATGAGAACAGTAAGATCACCTGCGGAAAGAAACATTTTGAAGCTATTAGTGATGGAGCTGTGTATGAGACTGCTACGTCTTGGGATGGTTTTGTTGGGAAGATTTAGTTAATATTTATTTTTATGTGTAATTGGTTTATAGAGAATCTTAAAAATTTAAACTTGCCAGGATTTATTCTTTCATTTGTGTGATTGATTTTGTCATTTACTGGTAAAAATATAAATATTAGTTTCATATCTTTAGCATAAATAAATACTACATTGAATATATAGATGATATATACATATTGTAAGTAATTTATTTGTTGTAATACTATGAAAGCATTAGATAGATCTCTATATCAACGATATACCATTATAGAACATTGACAATTGAAACTACCTAGTTTCCAAAGACACGAAGCATGGGATAGTAAAAGGATAGTTAGTTTTCTTAATGCTGTTATTAATAATCTTCCCTTAGGTATAACATTGTTGTTACAAGTTTGAGAAGCAGAGCAATTCCGTTCTAGATATATTACATCTGCACCTAAAGAAACAAGGTGATCCGTAACCGAACAGTTACTTGATTGACAGCAGAGATTGACTGCTTTCTGGAGATTAATGCAAAATAACTATGAATGAGAAAAGTATTTTGTTTATATCCCTGAATTATGCACTAATCAAAGCAGAAAAAAAGCATATTGAGATGAATTAATCGTACATAAGGTTTGAAGATGGAAGAATAAAGAGTGACAGCAGATGCCGATACGGGCAGATGAAGAAAAAGATTTAATAAATAGATGATTGATACCAACAGAAGTCCTTTCTCCAGTTAATGAAACTGGCATGTCAGAATTTTTAGAAGCTTGATTAGAGGATGTGAAACCAAGCAAAGAAGATACTGGTGAAAAGCGGAGTCAGTACCATGACTTGCTAAGTAAATGGAAAGATAAGATCACAAAAATGAGAGAGATTATTTATCATTTTAATTTGCCTTATTTAGCTCTTCCTAGTACAACTTCTAAAGACGTCGCCTTACAAGTATTTATCAATATGAATACTAATAGTAAACCATTAAGTATATATGATATTATCGTGGCTGAAGTAGAACAAGTCAAAGAACAATCTTTGCATGAACTATATGATAAAATTAATACTAGATATCCTAATATTCAAAAATATCTTAAATTAGAGCATCTTATTCTTGAGACCTCTGCATTAATGCAAGAAAAAATGCCAAACAATAAGGGTATGCTCAACATGGATAAATGAGTGATGATAGATAATCGAGAAGAAATGCTTCAATGAATGGCATTTATGGCTGAGTTTCTAGAACAAGAAAAAATATTCGATGCAAAAAGATTACCAACAAATGTTGTGCCAGCAGTTATTGCAGCTCTATATCCTTTTATTTGAACTAAGTCAGATGAAATTTGATATGCAAAAACTTTGCTAAAGAAATACCTTTGGTCATCTTTCTTTACAGATCGTTATGAAAATGCTTCGGCAAATAATGCATATAATGATTATTTAGCTATGAAGAAAATATTAACCAAAAAAACACATGAAGAAGATTGATCTCCCTATTCAGAAGTTCATGTGCCAGTACTAAATAGAGAACAATATCCTTTGGTTGATATTGATGAATTAAAGAAAGTTGGTCGACCTACTAAATGAATTAGATCCAAGGGGATGCTATTGGTTTCTCTGCAATATTGAGCTATAGATTTTGCTACAAATGATCCAATTTCTGTTCATAATATTAGTAAAAGAGAATATCATCATGTATTTCCTAAAGCATTACTCAACGAGGCAAGAATCACTTCTGATCTAGCTTTAAATAGTATGTTAGTATCTAAAACTACAAATCGTGAAGTATGAAGACAGGATCCGTTAAAGTATATTCAGGATAGATATGAAGGGGCTTCTTTATCAGAAGTTAAAAGAAGACTGCATTCACATGTTATTCCTTTTGATGAATTAGAAAACTGAGGATATGAAGATGTTATATGAGAGGATAAGATGAATAAATTGAAAAAAGATTATGATATGTTTATTACAAAGAGAGCAGAAATGGTATTGCATGAAATTCAAAAACTATGTGATTGACAGTCATTAGATCATGGTATAGAAAAATTTGAAACTGAAGAGAAATCATTTCTTCAATTAATAACTCAAGAGGAGGATGATGTATTAGAATTCAAATCTACTTTAAGATGGGATGTCGTAAACCAGATTAAGAATAAAGAAATGGAAGAATCTGTGATTAAGACCATTATTGCATTTATGAATTCTAGATGATGATCTTTATTTATATGAGTTACCGATGATCATAAGATACATTGATTAGAAACTGATTATCTTACTTTAAGAAAAGAATGAAAAAAAGATCAAGATTTATTTGAACTTCATTTCAATCAGTTGTTTAAAAACTATATTGGTTCTGATAGTAGTTGATTGCTAAAAGTTAAATTTCATAACATTGATTGAAAAGATATTTGTCAGGTTATAGTGAATTGGAGTACAACATGACCAGTCTTCTTAAATAAGAAAATCAAAGACTTTGAAATGTATATCAGAATTTGAAACTCTAGTGTGCCTATCTCATGAGAAGAGATGCATTCGTATATAAAACGCCATTGGTGATAAGTCTTTTACTTTAGTTGTAGGAAAAATTTATTTGTTATGCTTATAATAACACAAAATTTACGTCAATGATGATGAAAGAGATTTAAGGATTTGATGCATAACTGCATCGAAGAAAACCCTGATGTTATTATCTTAACAGAACGAAGAAATAATAAACAAACTGAATATGATGCTTTGAACCTATCATACAATCAATATGTGATTGAAGGTGTACCTTCGGTGAAAAATACTGTTTGTATTTTGACTAAGCAAGAAGCAATTATAGAGTATACATATAAGCACAATGTAATTACTGTAATATATGTATGACTTTCTATATACTGAGTCTATTTCCCTCAAAAAAATGAAAAGAAAGAGGTATTTGAGTTTATTGATTGAAAGGTAGCTAACACTAAATCAGTAGTTATGTGAGATTTCAATACAGGAAAACATTTGTTAGATGAACAATGAGAAACTTTCTATTGCCAAAAAGAATTTATAGAATTGAGTGAGAATAAGATGGTAGATATTCGGAGAAAAAAGAATCCTGTGAAAAAAGAATTTTCACGATATAGTAGTGCATGAAATTGATTTAGAATTGATCATGCGTTGGTATCGCCTGATCTAGATAAGAAGATTTCAGAAGTATGATACGATCATTCAATCAGAAAAAAGTGACTTAGTGATCATTCGATGATGTATATAAGTATTGAATAACCATAAATAGAGTTTATTATAGCTAATCAATTACTTGATAATATTATTATATATTGACTTATATGTTTCTATCAGTATAGTGGATTTTCATATAAAAAACTTAAATAAATCACGTATGGGATTAGAAAAAGACTTCGATTCAAAAGTTGAGTACACTCCAGAATCAAACGAAGTTGCAAAACAAAGAGTACTCGATCCAACAAATCTTGAAGATTCGTAACTGATACTTGGATATGCCGAGAAAGCTATCAAAGTATTCGCGAAACTTCCAGATAACCCTCGTCCAGAAAGCCAAGGTGGTGTACTAAGTGTAATCAAAGATCGATTACTCTGTATGGTTGTTCCAGTCTTGGAATATGTTAAAGAGAAAGAGTTAAAGTATAGTAAATATAAGTGAAATTTAGGAAGTATGAATTGAGCGAAGCGGTATTCATAGTGACTAAATAAAGCGAATTTACTACGTAGTCAATAGATATTTAAATTACTAATTTTATAATCTATTGACTATATATTTATAGCCTTGCTTTTCATTTCACTCAAGAGGACTGATACAAAATTTTAATCTTCAATGCAAATGATACATCTCATCAAATCTGATCAGACCATAACTCCAACCACTCTAGAAGAGGTGCTTTCTCGTTCATCGTACACACTTTTGTATTTTTATCCCAAAAATGATACTCCAGGTTGTACACTCGAAGCTCAAGATTTTACAAAACTAGCTTCAGAATTTGCAAAAAAATGAATACACATCGTATGAGTATCCAAAGACTCTCCAGAGTCACACTGTAAGTTTATCTCCAAGCATCAGCTCTCACCAAGTTATATCTCTGATCCAGATCTAGAGTTGCATACAAAGTTTGCTACTCGATGAGAAAAAAACAACTACGGCAAAATCGTGATGTGAGTTATTAGATCAACGTTTTTGTTGGACAAAGATTGAGAAGAAGTGTACAGCTGGAGAAGTATCAGAGCTACTGGACATGCAGACAGAGTGCTCAAGTGGGTCTGAGAAAATCTCTAACTCTCCTTGACCAAAGTGCAGTATTTGATATACAGTGATAAATAGAATTTACTTTTTTTGATAATGATGGATCTCACCAGCTCAAAATCATCTGTACTAAATAAATTCAACGCCTATTCTCTAGTAGAGAAAGTTTTTCTTTGATATAGTATTTTACTCATCATTCTGATGATTGTTTTGCCATTGTTTGAAACTGGGACCTTGTGAAGCTCAGCAAAACAAACGTACTGATTTTTTAATCCTTGGATGATAAAAACTAATATCCTCGCGCTTCTTTTACTCATCACACTATTGCTACGAAACATAAGTCCTTGATTTAGACAAAAAATATATCAACGAGTCTGATTTCGTAGCAGTGATTCATTTGTAAACTTTGTACTGATATTTGGTTTGATTATGTTGTTTTTTGGGATGAGTGACACGGTATCTGTATTTACCAACAATTTTTCTCAGATGGTAGATACTACGAGTAGTTTTAGTATTATGCTTCTGTATCTCATAGCAGGACTAATACTCTCTCTGGTCATTTCTTACCAAAAAAACTCAAAAACAGCCCATCTACACGAGGACATCCAAGTACCTAGTCATCGCGATGCAGCCGAGGCAGAAGCATTCAAAAAAGTAGAGCAAGAATTTAGTGGCCTATTTAAGGATCAGAGAACTGATACTCCGACTCCCCCTCCAGCAGCTCCAAGCTCTAGAGACTTTGTGAGGTAAGAATTTTTTACAGTTCACAAACTACTGACGAAGAAAGATTCGCGGAATTCTCTTCGATTAAATCTTAGGTAACAAAAACCCTTGGCTTATTTAACCAAGGGTTTAAAAATGTTATTCGTTGATCAGTTACGTAGCTATTAAATTTTAATAGTTATGAAGTTAGAAGCTAAAGACCTATCGCAGCTAATAAAATCACTCTCTACAGATGTAGTAACTTCACCATAAATTAAATGATTTTCATCCAATGATCCGATCATTTGTTCGGTTATCATCAAATTGCCTTGAGTCCCAATAATTTGAAGCGTAGTATCGAAAATAGCATTCGAATTTGTCAATCTAAGATTAACCGCTAAAGTTACTGACTGATTAATTCCAGCTTCACCGAAGTTTGTGAGCTCAATCTTAAGAGCACATGAATTCGGATCAGTACTATCATCATAATCTAATGACGCAGATAGGCTAGGCATACAATCATCTTCGATCTCCTGATCAGGGGAACATGAGAAGAAGGACATCAATAAAAGTGTCCACAAATAGAATTTAATTTTTTTCATATTTATTAATTTTAGACTGCATATTACTAATTTTATTTTATAAAGAATTTCTACAAACTGACCGACCCATAATGGATCAAAGAAGGTTCTAAGATTTGCAAATTTAGGTGTTGTATCCTAAGATGTCAACATCAATGTGCTGCGCTGGATAACATATTCAAAAACTATTCAAAAATTTACATCAGAGACGTTTATTAATTCGTTTGGTTGGTGTTCGGTTTACAGATTTAGTTGGTGGCCATTACCAAATAGATTTATTCGATGATAATGAAAAGACAACTAATCTATATCAATCTATGGATTACATTAGAAATCGCTTTGGTGCGTCGAGTGTTTTTAGAGCTTCAACTTTGGGTGTAAAATCTATAAGAGGCAATCGCAATCCGTTCGATGGCGAACCACCAATATTATTAGCACATAGAAAACAATAGAAATTGTACATAAACTGCCATACATATTACTCATTACGCTTCGGAACTTTTTCCGAATACGAACTCATTGCGCTTGCAAAAGAGAACCATATCGAGTGTTTGGCACTTACAGATATTAACTCGACATCTGCTTGTTTAAATTTTATTAAAGAAGCAAGAGCTGAAAATATAAAACCTGTTATTGGCGTAGATATTAGAAATGGAATTACGCAAGAATATGTTGTTTTAGCTAAAAATAATGATGGATTTGAAGAACTAAATAATTTTTTATCTAAGCATTTACATGAGCAAAAGGCGTTTCCAGAATTAGCACCAATTTTTAAAGATTGTTTTATTGTTTATCCTTTTGAAAAAGTTTTGGAATTAGAGCTTAAAGCTTTTACACCGAATCAATTCATTGGTATTTCCATTAAGAATGCTTCACGATTAAAATTTTCAAAGTATAAGAATTTTAAAGAGCAACTTGTTATTCAGCAACAGGTTACTTTCCGAACTAAGAAAGATTTTAATGCGCATCGTTTATTAAGAGCTATAGATTTGAATACGCTGTTAAGTAAATTACCTGTAAGTGAAGAATCTGATATCGAGGATAAGTTGATTCCATTAGAAAAGCTATTATATCACTATTCAGATTTTGAAACTATAGCAGAAAATACAAAGAGAATTTTAAATAGTTGTAATGTAGTATTTCATTTTGATGATGATAGAATAAACCAGAATCAAATCATTTATTTGAACTCTAAAGATGAAGATTTTGCGTGTTTAAAGCAATTGTGCAAGGACAGAATCCAAAATAGATATAAAGCAATTACACCTAAAATTAAAAACCGTATTAAAAAAGAATTGGATGCCATAAAGGCTATGGATTTTGTATCTTATTTTTTGATAAATAATGATATTTTAGAGTACGCTCGCTCAAAAAATTATCCATATATAGGACGTGGAAGTGGTTCTAATAGCGTTGTTGCTTATATTTTAGGTATTACAAATGTTGACCCAATTGAGTTGGATTTATATTTTGAACGTTTTATAAATATTTTTCGAAATAGTCCACCAGATTTTGATATCGATTTTTCTTGGAAAGACAGAGACGATATTACCAATTATATTTTTAATCGCTTTAAAAATACTGCTCTAATGGGTACTTATGTTACCTTTCAGTATAGAGCTGTAATACGAGAATTAGGTAAGGTTTTTGGCTTACCAAAAGAAGAAATTGATAATTTTTTAAAAGGGTATAAAAATAATAAAAACGAGGTCAATTCTGAGTATTTACGATTAATAACCGTTTATGCAAAACTAATTCACGGTTTTCCAAATTACTTAAGTGTACATTCAGGTGGTATTGTTATTACTCAAAAACCAATAACGTGTTACACGAGCACATTTCTACCACCAAAGGGATTTCCAACAATTCAGATTGACATGAATATTGCTGAAGAAGTTGGCATATTTAAATACGATATTTTAGCGCAACGTGGTTTATCAAAAATCAAGGATTGTATTGAGATTATTGAATATAACCAACCAAATGTTAACATTCACGATATTGATGATTGCGAAGCTTTTAAGAATGATGATACAATTAACGAGCTTCTAAAAACTGGCGATTGCATGGGCGTGTTTTATGTAGAGTCACCAGCAATGCGAACCTTAATGACCAAGTTGCAAACCGATAATTATTTAAATTTGGTTGCAGCTTCAAGTATTATTCGTCCTGGTGTTTCCAATGGTGGAATGAAGAATGAATTTATCTTAAGACATCGTATTCCTGAAAAGCGAAAAGAGGCACATCCTGTTATGCTTAAAATCCT
>ENA-ORXM01004470-ORXM01004470.1-marine-metagenome-genome-assembly--contig:-NODE-4470-length-12193-cov-10.786151_pt1 | contig 12193 bp, 11 predicted proteins | sample MGYA00237867_ERZ511480 | MGnify/ENA primary metagenome ERZ511480 (study PRJEB26309, sample SAMN06266103) | marine metagenome | isolation source: Algal blade | place: United Kingdom:Sidmouth, United... | reverse complement strand
GTGCCTTACCGAGGGATAGAACCATGGGAGCAACGAGAATAAGCACATAAAGCATCATCAGCTGGCAAACAACCGAACCGGCCGCAGAAGAGGCAATTGTGCGGGGCAACGAAGACGGTGATAGGTGGCGGTGGTGGCGGGCACAGGAGGCGCTGTGGCCGGTACAGCATTGTGGGGGAGCAACTGCGTGTGAGGTAACGGCGGCGGTGACGACGACGTCAGTGTCGTTACAGAGGCCCCCACCACACTCCAGGATGGGGTTGGCCCACCCTCGATTGGGGGCTCTGTTCGACTCCCCTCCTTGGTTGCCTCCAAGCGCGACGACTTACCCACGGTGGCGGATCTCAAGTCCTGTGGCCAGCACCGGCCGATGCCGTTAGAAACACATACATATGCGGCTGTACAATGGCGGTGATTCATCATATTCCCCCGAACAGCTGTAGGAATTTCGTACGGATCATCACCCGCCTAGATTCCTCTAGGGGTGATATAGCCCTCGCGTGTGCGAGGACAACGACCCATTTTGACTAAACCGGTCAGTGCGTGCGTGTACGACCGGACTTCGCGGTATTGCCTGGTGATCCGGGTCGTGCGCTGGACGTCCAGGTCGCAGCCACCTCATTGGCGAACAGCCGAGCGGTCTACATGGGGTTTCGGCAGACAACGACCCTGACAGTCTGGCTATTGATCAGAAAAGCACCGTAGATCTCACGAGCTGTGGCCGTCGTGTGCTGACTGGGTCGGTCGTCTCGGGAGATTCTAACCTTCGTGCCGTCTCCTCGACGTCTCCACCGTGCGCCACTGGGTTGCTGTGCATGGAAGTGCGTACACTCTTTGTGTCGTAGCTTGCCTGTTGCCACTTGCCGTGCTGTTTGTTGTATGTGTATGGCGTTGCGTGTGTGGCGTGTGGTTCGGTGTTCTGTGACACCGCGGGGTCTCCGGTTTATCTTTGGTTGCATGGCTGTGCTCGTCGTGGTTTCTGACGTGTTTCGGCGTTGTGTGCTCCGCGTTGGTGTCAATCATGGCTTTTCGGGGTGTGTGGAGACCGCCGCTGGCACGCTGAAGGTATCGGGAAACATGGCCACGGAGGACAAGACGGTAAGGCGGTCGCACACGAGCTCGTCGACGTCTCTTGAGGCCGGCGCGTTTGAAGACACGACGGTCGTCGACGCTGGCGTTGCAGTCGATACATCGGTTGGCCAGGCCGCCGTCGTCATTGAAACGACGGTCGTCAAGGCCGGCGTCGCGGCGGTCGCGGCTGCCGTCGAAGCTGTCGCGGCAGCGGGCGCGATGGCCAGCGAGGCCGGCGTAACGGCGGGAGCGACCGCAGAGAAGGCCAGCGTCAACGCGCGCACGACGTTCGGCGAGGCTTGCGTCTTGGCGGGCACGACGTCGGTCAACGCTGGCGGCAAGATGGGCGATACCGCCTCAAACGTCGGCACGTCTGCGGGCACAGCGTCCAGAACGGTCGGTGGCTCGGACGGAGCTTCAGCAGACAAGACCGGCGCTACGGCGAGCTCTTCGGCACCACGTCCACACACTGGGTCGACGCCGCAGGCCGCGCTGCCCGCTTCTGGCTTGACTGAGGATGAGGACTGCGCTGCGTGCTTTCGGCTGCCCGGGCTGTTGCATGTCACTGAGATGGTCTATGAAGAGGGTGAAGCAGAAATGGAGTACATTGAGCGGCCGGCGAATGACCCCGACGGCAGGCTGTATGCTGAGCGCGTCGAGCGAGCCGTGCAAGTGTTAGTGGCGATGGATTGGCCGGTAGGGGAGGAGCCGGTGTTTGCTCGTGTGAACGTGGGCGGTCGGGACAAGTGGCCTGATAAGCATCCGCGTGGGTGACCAGTCGACTCGGAGGAGGCGCATGGTTGGTGCACTGGTCGGGAGGGATCGTGGGTCAGGCTTTGCTATATGATGTGATGTGAAGAGTGGCGTTGGCGACAGCTTGTGTGTCGCGACAGCTTGTGAAAGGCTTGGGGATATACTTGTAAAGCCGGCTATCATCCAAACTGACACGCCCATGAAGCTATACATAACTTAAACTGAGCGGCATGACAGGCTATAACTCGCTATAACTGTGTAACGTCATTATGAGAACCGCAAAAAATCAAAATTTAGAAGAACAGTTCGGCGGAGTTTCACCACGAAAACATGATACATTGCATGTATTGTGCCACACGATTTTCGTACGCACTTATTGTGCCACACGATTATCGTAGTGCCGCCGAACAGGAAAGCAGACATGAAGAAATTGCTGCACGCTCCGAGGCTGTTCGTTGCGCTTCGCGCCTTTTTCATTAGTTGTGGGCACGGTCATCTGCGCGCAAAGTTGCATGAAAGTGTCCACAGAGGGCATGCCACGTGAACGAACGTCGGTGGTCCGACACGAATCTTGGACGCGAGGCCGAGGTGTCTTGGTCCGGGTTGCAGGCGTCTCTCGAGCGTTCTCCTTCGTTTCTTTCTCTGTAGGATGCTTTCATATGGGGTCCGCAGTGTCCCTATGTAGCTTGTTTGTGGAGCGGGCCGTGATGCCGATGAGCACGAAGCGGTTTGAGTCTTATGTGGTGTGATTGACAAGTGATTATCGCAAACGTGTCGCTCACATTTCGTGCTCACAGCTTGAAAGGTACCACGATGGCCAGATGATTTGGTAGCGGGCTCTTCTAGGGGCCTGGCGGTGGGCATGACCGCAATGTTTCAGGAGCAAAGGTTGCTGGGTTTGTCGAGCCAGCAGTGGACTCGGAAACGGCGGGGCGTGCTCAGGGCATTCTGTGCCAGAAGTTCCGAATTTCTGGCCCGGGTGCGCCACGCAGTCATGCCCAAAACTGTCCAGCCCAGGTTACAAGGCTGTACTTGTCAGGATGGCCAAAATGTGTGCACATGCGTGTGTGTGTTTAGTTTCGGACGTGTACGAAAGTTTGAGACAGCGGTGGATGCGGCGGCGCCGCCCCCCACTGCGGGTCGGTATTTCATCGCCGGGATAGTTCTAAATTTGCCGGCTTGTAAATCTATAACGAGTAGACGCGAAAGAATGTTTTGAGATAGCCATGCAAAGCTCCTGTGAGATGGCCTCAGCATGATTCGGAGGATCATGTGCACAACAGTTCCGTGGATCAGCGAAAATCCTACATTTCAGATTGCCTGATTCTCGAGTGACCTCTGTGATTCGGCAGTTCATCACTACAGTTCTGGACTCGTTCAACGGATCATCTTCGGGACTGACTCTGGGATCGTTCCAGAAGCAGTGTCATCCTGACCCACAGATCATCTCGGGGACTGTCATTCGAAAAAAATGTGAGGACTTGTTCAACTGATAGTCTGACTGCCTCTTCCGCAAACAAAATGTCTGCCTATTTCGTCAACAGTGTGAACACAAACCTGTGGACATTCTCTTCGTTCAGAGCAATGCCCAACTTGCAATCTGACACATCACTCATGCGCTTGAGACACTGGTGCGAGTGCTTCTGAACCGTATTGAACCGGGGGATTGCGAGTTCGGGACGTGCTGTGTTAGGGCGGTTCCAACAACAGCTGTACGAACCCTTAAAATATTCCCAATTGGCTTGCGCGTGGCGGCCGCTGATTGGGTCCGGGTGGCGTCCCGATAGCGCCGCTGAAACGAGCGTGGACTTACGCCCGAGGGGGGGCTACAGTGGGCTACTGTTGAAGATATATGCGGACAGGATCCGGACAGTCTCCGGCGTGACCTGATCTGGTGTGAAAGCGCCAGCTTCAAGAGTAGCGCAGGAGTACACGTCATCGTGGGCTACCCTGACGCAAAAGTGGGCGAGCAACGGGTTGGGGTGCGATTGTCGCTACGATCGTCGTCGATCATGTTTCGAAAAGTGACACGTAGCCTATTCGAACGCCCAGTTCAGCTCCAATACAGCTGTCTGGCCCCAAATGTGGTCTCTGTCGGCCCCAATCGGCGTGCCACGACAGCTCCACAGAGCCCGAATATTGCGTGCGGCGCGTCATTTGGGGCTTCAAGTTGGGGCCGACGCGTTCGCGACGCGAGCTCGGCACCAGCGACGATTTCTCGCCACCACAGGGCCTCCACGTAGCGGCCCGTGCGAGGGACGCTCCGACGGATGTCTCCGCGCGGTTGCATGTGGGCGTCTTCTGGGCTCAGATTGCGGTGCGCGGCCCCGGTCGCTGTCAGGCCGGGCGTGCGTGTGCGCCACCTGGAGCTGCCGAGGTGGGCTCGAGACGTGGCAGGGTGTGCAGGCGTTACGGACTCACGAGGCCGAGGATGACAGCCTGTGTGATCGCGCGGCTGCGCTTGCATGTCAGACAGCCAATAGGAATCGTCGAATGCCGCGTGATCGGACGTAGCGCGTGGATCGCGGATGCCCATCTTTTCGTGGACGGGCACTGGTTTTTCGTCTGTGTGCTGGATTGTCGGGCGTCGCTCTGTGTGGAAACGAGTCAGTCAGCGGCTCTCTGCGAGCTCTGTGCACGCGCTGGCACCGCACCGCTCGCACCCCAGGAGGCACATTGTAGTCTGCGTTGCGCTCCCGAGGCGCGCGATTGCTCAGCTCTGTTCTGTCGCTGCACACCGGCACCGCCCACGTCCGTACCCCCTCACCCTCCCCCCACACACACACATCGAACCCAGCGCCGTCACGACCGCGCTCTCCCTCACCACGCTGCACCCCCCGGCCTGCACTGTTGACTATAATGGAGCGTTCGTTTACACCAAGCGAGGGCCGCAAGGGCATTGCCCCTATCTCGGACGAGCAGCTGAAGTCAATTGTGGACACCTGCGAAGTCGCGACGCGCACCCGTGCGGACGCTGCTGCTGCATCCGCTTTGGCGCGACAGGCCAAAGTCGACGAGAAGAAGGGGCTCGAGCGCCGCAAGGACCAAGAGGACGCCATGCAGGCCGGTCAGGAGGCTGGGCGGCAGTACGTTGCGGCCCTGAAGCGCTCGGCCGCGGTCGGTTTCGCCGCCGGTGCGGCCTCCGTTTTAAAGCTGGGAGCGGCCGCTGACGACAAGCGCGTGGCGGCCGCCGACAACAAGCGCGCGGCGGCCGCCGACGATGAAGGCGTGACAACGGCCGGCCACAAAGGCGTGGCGGCCGCGGGCGACGAGGGTTCGTCGGCCGCCGGCGCCGAGGGAGTGGCGGCCGCGGGCGAAAAGGGCGCGGCGGCGGCTGCCGAAGATGGTGTCGACGCGGCGGCAGCGCCCTTGGCGGCTGCTGCGACGTCCACGGGACATGCTGCCGTCGGCGCCGCCATGGCCGAGGCCGAAACCGCTTTCGTAAAGCCCCACGCTGTGGAGGTGCTCACGATGGACTGGGCGACGGCGTTGAAGGAGTATGAGGACGGCATCCAGAGCCACGCTGCTCAGAAGTTGACGGATGCGGATGGCGCTGCAGCGGCAGCCGCGCACGCTGCCACTGCGCGCACAGCCGCCGCGCGCGCGTTGGCGGCGGGTGCTGTGGCCGAGCGTGCGGCAGTGGCAGGCGTGACGGCTTCCCTGTTGGAAGGCAAGCGACTGGCTGCGCGGAGGCTTCCGCCGCCGCCATGACTGGTGGCGCCGTCGCCGGCCCGTGTCCACTACCGGCGCTGTGCATTGAAATGCGCGCGGAATTGTCCGTCTCGGTGGAGCCTGGACAGCGCTCGGTGAATGTGGGCACGTCCCTCTCTGGTGGTGCGGCCGCGGCCGGTGCGGCCGACTCTACGGCGGCCGCTGGTGGTCCGGCCGCGACCGTTGCGGCCGACTCTTTGGCGGCCGCGGCCAGCGCGGCTGCGGGCAGTGCTGCCGGATCTATGGCGGCCGCGGGCAGTGCTGCCGGCTCTATGGCGGCCGCGGGCAGTGCGGCAGGCTCTATGGCGGCCGCTGGTGGTGATGCGGCCGCTTCCCTCTCGGTGGACGTGCAAATGCGTCCCTCTGTGTCCATCAAGGTGGAGTCAGGCATCAAGGTGGAGTCGGCCTCGGCCTCCGCCATTGCGGCGTCGTCGGTGGCCGACTCTGTGGCGCCCGCGGGCACTGCGGCCGCGGGCAATGCGGCCGACTCTGTGGCGGCCGCTGGTGGTGCGGCCGCGAGCAGTGCGGCCGCCTCTGTGGCGTCCGCGGGCAGTGCAGCCCCGTCCACGTTTGTAGACGTGGGCATGCGTCCGTCGGTGGCCATCAAGGTGGAGTCCGGTGTGCGTGCTGCAGCGGCCGCTGGGGGAATCGATGACGGGTGGTATATGACAGGGAACACGGGTGGGATAGCTGAGGACTTTGCGCGTCGTCGGCGCTTTCGCGAGCTCGTGGCGTCGCTGTCTCGGCAGCGCTCTTGCCAGCTGCGGTAGTCATCTGTGCGTGTGCTAGAGTAGGAACCGTGGGAAAGAGACAGGTTTTTTTTCTCTTCTCTGAAGAGTTTTTTTCCTCACTGGCGTGCCTCGCGCTTCCCTTGACAGAGACTAGTATGCCATTCAGAGGCTAGAAGAGGCTGCGCGGCGATGGGCGCTGCTTCGTGGCGGCAGCCTTGTCACCCTTCTGCACTAGCGTCGGCAGTGCAGGCGGTGCGTGAAGCCGCCGCTTGGCAATGACCACTGCGCTGTGACAAATAAAATGCGTGGCTGTCTGCGTCTGCCGTTGACTAGGGAGCGGTCACGCGTTTGGCCACACGCAAAGCTCCAGGCGGCCGCGTGTGCGACGCGTGGCGTCGCGGCGTGGCGGTACGCGGTAGGCGGCACCCTGAAAAACCCAAATGAGAGGCCAACCGCTGCCGCCGTAGTGCTGGTGAGGACCACCGGCGGCCAACCCTGTTGTCCGCCACTCGGGCGTGCGCCTGGCGTGACCGTGCTGCTGAAGCATAGAAAGAAATGCGACCGTGGGGCTGCCGCGAGGGGCGTGGCGCGGCGCGACGGCGGGGCAGCCACACGGAGTGGCCCTGCACGGCCACAACAACCATGCGTTAGACCGTGAGCGGCCGCCCCACTTGCGAATCGCCCACGTGGTGTGTTGTGAGGCCGCGCGTGACTGTTTGCAAAACCGCGTTACAACCGTCAGCGGCCGCCCTTTGTGTGACCCGCCTCGCTGGAGGTGGGTGGCAGCAGCCAAAAAAAGCGGGCGGCCGTGGCAGCGGCGCCGGCGGTGATGTGTCCTGGCTCCCCCTTTTGCGAGGCACGGATGCTGTTCTTGGGATTACATACGTATTCTCTGTTCCCCACAGTGTGGCGCAGTGTCCATGCCGTTTTTGAGGCGTATCTGTCCTGGCCGGCCACAAAGACGGCGTGTAGGGAGGGGGAGTTGCAGGCCCCTGGATACGGCACGACGCGAAGCTGGCCCTCTGTGCCTCATAAAGGAGAAGAAGCTAGGGACGCGGCCGCGTTGCACGCTCTAGCGGCGCCCCCTCGTGACACACGCAGATTTTTTTATGTAGGCGGCGTTGCGGTGGGAATCGTTATCCTGTGTACACCTGGAATCTCCCGGAGCACGGCCCCGGCTGCCGCGGTTGTGCGTGTGCGCAGCATGCGTCCGCCGGTTGCTGCGTTCCGCGTGGTGCCAGGTGGCAGGCCCCCGACGCTTCCGTGATTCCGGAAGCACCGAACGCGGACGTCCAGGCCCTGGCACGATTGGTGCCCCTCGGACGCCAACGCTGAGGTCGTCGATTGGCTCATTGCGATCTGGAGCTGCAGGAGAGATCTTTCGGAAGACAGTTTACAGTCCACTCACGAGAGGTTGGTGAGAAATGGGCTCATGACAATTTGAGTTGAGAGGCCACGGGTCAAACAGAGCGTTGCCCAATGCCGTTCGTCGGGGGCTACACTGCGCTGGGGACCAACAGCCCGGACGGCCGCCCTTCGCATGGTCTGCGTCAGCGACCGAGTGGTCGCGTGCGTCACGCGATGCGCTGTTAGGCGAGGGACAGACAGGGCTGCCACTGCCCTCACGTGGCCTCCTGCAGAGCGCCCCGCCGTGAAGGCCTCTTTTGCCAGACGTCGCGGCGTCCCTGTTGACACGCTGGCTGTGCGGTTACGCGTTCGTTCGGATCGAGGTCGGATCGCGCCGTGCGGACACGAACCTGTGCCCGATCCGACTGCTCACCACCACCCCTTCCTCCCTGTCACCGCCCCCCGACCGCGCAGGACGCGTCCGCTCGCCGGCCGTGTGTACCCTGACCTCTCGCATGGTGGTGCCCCCCTCGAGCCGGTTGTCTGTGTCGGAAGGCGCTCTGGGCCGTCATGGCCCCGTGCACGGGCGGGCCGCCGCCGCCGCCGCCGCCGCCGCCGCCGCCGCCTCCGCCGCCGCCGTCGCCTCCGCTGCCGCCTGCGACGCGTATAAGCAAGACGGAGCGGCGGCGAGGCCTGCGGCAGCTGTGTGTGATGTGCCGGCGCGCGCGGGAGGTGGGGCGCAACCATCCGCTGTGCCCAGCGACGTGCCCGTGCCCCTGGGCGGCGCGCACTACTACCACCAACGCATCGAGCGCGGCGTCGCAGCCGCCTCCGTTGCAGCAGCAGCAGCCGACGCTGCCGCACGGGCAGCCGCTGCAGCCGCCGTTGTGGCCGCCAGGTGTGCCGCCTTTTCACTACCCTCCCGGGCAACCGTACCTCTTCCCGCCGACGCTCTACCACCCGGTGTTTGGCCACTCGCCTCCCACCACCCACCTGCCGGCTTTGCCGTACCCGGTTCCGTCGCCGTACGCGGCTACGTACGGCAGCTTCCTCCCCAACCTCTCCGCTCCGTCCCAGGCGGGTCCGCCTCCCCCGCCGCTCCATCCGTCGTCGAGCGCCGCGTTGGCGGTGCAGCGGCCTTCCTCCCCCCTTGGGGCGCCGCCGCAACCGCCGGTGGCGCAGCGGCCTCCCTCCCCCCTTGCGGCGCGGCCGCACCCGCCGGCCGCGCAGCGGCCGCCTTCCCCCCTTGCGGCGCGGCCGCAACCGGCGGCGGCGCAGCGGCCGCCCTCCCCCCTTGCAGCGCGGCTGCACCCGCCGGCGACGCAGCGGCCGCCCTCCCCTCTTGGGGCGCGGCCGCACCTGCCGGTGTCGCCAAGGCCGCTGTCATCCGTTGGGGCGCGGCCGTTACTGCTGGCGCCCCAGCGTCGGACCTCCCCTTCTCGTGTACGGCCGCAAACCCCATCTTGGGTGCGGCCGCCGACGCCGCCCATCCCGGGGACACCGGCGCCGAAGCGGTGGTCGACGCGGCGGGTCCCGCGGCCGCCAGAGGTGCGGCCGCCGACACCGCCGTGGCTGCGCCCGACGAAACCGGGCCAGCGCGGCCCGTGGAACATGCCACTGCTCAACCAGTCGGTCCTAAAAATCAACACCCGCGGTGGCCCGCCTGTGGAGCTGCACGTTCCTACCTGGCCAATCAAGCCGTACGTGCCAAACGCGGTGTTCTACAAGCCGGAGGCGACGGAGGACGAGCAGGAGGGGCAGGACGACCTGCTGGAGGAGGAGGACCAGGAGCACAACAAGGAGAAGCAAGGGGAGGACGAGGAGGAGGGCGAGTTGGGCGGGGCGACACCCTCTGGCGACCGGTCTCCCCCCGAAGAGTAAGGTTTTCGGCCGCAGCCGCGGCGGCGGCGGCTGCGCCGGCGCCGTCGGCCGCTGCAGTGGCGTCGGTCTCTGCGCCTGTACCGTCGGCCGCAGCCGTGGCGGCGGCCGCGGCTCCGACGCCGCCGGCCGCTGCCTCGCTGGGCTCGGTCGTCATGGCGACGCCGGAGGCGATGGAGGACGCGACGCCTTCTCCAAGTGCGGCCGCCGCACCCCCAACTGTGGGGGCGGTCATCACGCCGGCGGAAGCGGCGGCGAAGGGTGTTGCGCTCGCTCGGGCAGCGGCCGCGGCCGCGGCCGCTGCTGCGGCGCCGCCGACGGCTGCTGAGCGGCGGGCGATTTTGGACGTGGCGCCGGCGGGCCCACTTCCCAAGAAGAAGGCCCCGGGCCGGGGTATTGCGTGGACGGACGACGAGCGCCTGTGCCTCTGCATGGGGTGGCTCAAGACCACGCTGGACCCCGTGTTGGGTACAAACCAGACCAACACGGCGTTCTGGAACGCGATGGTCGACAGCAGCCGCAACGCCATGATCGACGCGCGCCTGCCGGGCCTGGAGAAGCGGCTGGAGCGCAGCGACCGCATCCTCGAGCGCACCTTCCGGTACGACATCAGCAATGCGACCCACCGGCTGAACGGGTGCCGCATCTCTGCCGTAAAGCAGCAGCTGACGGGAGCGTTGACGGAGGAGGACCTCGACATGGCGGCTGTCGCCCTCTACAACGACAAGGGGCCGTACCAGGGGATACGTCGGGAGGAGTCGGCGATCAAGTGCGACTTTATTTCTTGCTGGAGGTTCCTACGCGTGCATCCCAAGTTCAGCACCGAGTCTGCTGAGGAGCACATGAAGCTGGCTGGCTACAAAGTGTCTGGCGAAGTCTTCGACGTCTCTGACGGTGACGACGACGGCGTCTCCATGACGCCCAACAAGCGCCGCGCGACCGGGGACGTGGACCGGTTCGTCGGGACAAAGGCCGCCAAGGCGGCCTTTCGGTCAGACGTCTCTCTCGAGCGGGAGTCGGCGGCGCACACCGCCGCGCTCAACTCTTTGGCCAAGTCATCGGCGGAGCGCAACGAGCTCGCCAAGCGCAAGCACGTCATCGAGTTTTGGTCTATGCCTCACGTACGCGACACCGCACAAGGCAAGGCGTTTTGGGAGAAGCAACTTGACGCCCGCCTGGCCGAGGATAGCGGCCGCACGGCGGCCGCCGGTCATCTTGACACGGCGGCCAGCACGGTCGCGGCCGCTACTCCACCTTCGACGGCGGCAGGCGCGCTCAAAAGGGCGGCGGGCACGGCGTCCACGGCTGCGACCTCGCTGCGGGCATCCGAGGCTTCTGAGGAGGCCGCCATGGAGTGGACTGGGAGCCGGTCGACGTCGACGACGGCCGGCGCTCCAGGGGCGGCCGCCCGCTCCGACTCCATCGCGCACATGACCCGGAGCGCGGGCAACATGGCGGCGGAGGCGGCGAGAGCGCGCGCGGCGGCGGCGGCGGCGGCGGTGGCGCGTCCGCGCGACTCGACGGCCGCCGCAAGTACGACCGGCGGCCGCGGCGCCGAGGCCGCATCCCCCAGCACCTTTGCTGTGCTCATGTCCAAGTCACCCGCTGATGCGGCGGCTATGGCGGCAGCACGAGCGGATGAAGCGGCGGCGGAAGCCACACGCCGCCGTGCTGAAGCCGACGAGGCTCTCGCCAACGCCGAGGCGCAGCGGCGTGCGGCTGAGGTGGCCGCTGCCGCCGCCGCTGACGCAAAAGAACGAGTTGCAGCGGCAGAGCGCCTGGCACACGCCAAGGCCCAGCGCCTCAACGCTGAGAGGAGGGTTTGTACGGGGCGCCACCACTTGACGGACGGGGATGTGTCCAAGGCAGCGGCCGCCGACCTAGCGGCCGCCAAGATGGCGGCCGCGCACACGTCGGCGGCCGCCAACATGGCTGCCGCGAACACTTCGGCGGCCGCCAAGATGGCGGCCGCGCACAAGTCGGCGGCCGCCAAGAGTCATGCGGTTGTCGCGGTCTCCGACGCTACGCAGCGTCAGGCTGCAGCGGCGGCCGCCCTGGCGGCCGCCACCAAGCGTCACGCAGCCGTGCAGGAGCAGCTCACCCGCGACAAGGCGGCTGTGGCAAAGGCGGCCGCCGCCCTGGCGGCCACAGCGGAGGGTGCGGACGAGGAGGTCATTGGGGTCGTCGAGCTCGTCGACGACGACGACGGCGTCGTCAACGGGTCCAGATTGCGGGCGTCGCCAGACACCCACGGCGACAAAGACAAAGGCGGCGACGACAGGCTCGTCGCGGGCAAGGGCGTCGGCGACAAGGGCGACGGCGACAAGGGAGACGGGGACAAGGGCGAAGGTGACAAGAGCGACGGGGCCAAGGACGTCAGCGACAAGGGCGATGGCGACCATGGGGACGTTGACGAGGGCGACGGCGACCAGGGGGACGACGCGGCGGCTACGCCGGTCGCGGCGCCACGCCGGCGCAGCGCGCGCGCCGCGGCCGCGATGCGCACCAAGAACGCGGACTGGCAGGAGCGGCGGCGCACGAGCGAGATGTTCCGCAATGTGGACATGGCCCTCCGTCGGGTGGCCGCCGCCGTCGACGGCAGCCCTGCGACAGCATCCTCACCAAGGGCGTCCTCAGCGGCCGGTGCTTCCAATGGCAACGCGGCCGCCGCGGCCGCGCTGCCGACGCCCGACCGGGCGGGG
>ENA-ORXM01004469-ORXM01004469.1-marine-metagenome-genome-assembly--contig:-NODE-4469-length-12194-cov-4.329950_pt1 | contig 12194 bp, 13 predicted proteins | sample MGYA00237867_ERZ511480 | MGnify/ENA primary metagenome ERZ511480 (study PRJEB26309, sample SAMN06266103) | marine metagenome | isolation source: Algal blade | place: United Kingdom:Sidmouth, United... | reverse complement strand
CCGCCACCCCCCCCTTTCCACCCATGCCGTTCATCAAGGCAGGCCCATCTCCCCCCATACCTCGAGCGACAGCAGGCCGTCCTCCCTCCCAATACGCCCGAGCACCCCGACCGCCAGGGCGACCGCGTCGGCGCGCACGGGCGTCGGCAGGCACCCGCGCCACCCACCGGCGGTTCCGTGCCAGTGGCCCAACGACGGCGGTGGCGGCGGCGGCCCCGCCGCCGCCGCCGCCGCCGCCGCCGCCGCCGCCGCCGCCGCCGCCGCCGCCACGGCCACCGTGTTTACGACGCCCCCTGCCGCCGCCGCCGCCGCGCCCGCCGCCGCGTCGACGGGCGCGCTGCCGACGGGGGCCACGGCAGCGTCGACCTCTGCCCCCACGCCTGCGGCGGCGGCGACGGGCGCGGGCGCGCCCGCAACGGATCCCGCAGGGAGCGTACCCGCAGGGTCGATGGCGACCGCGGGCGGTGGCGGCGGCGCTGACGCGGCGGCGGCAGGCGCGGCCCCAGCCGTCGCCGGCGCCCCCACCGCCGACCCCACCGCCGCCGCCGGCTGCGGCCCGCCGCCCCGCGCGCGGCGGGTCGACACCCGCCCCCCCCCAGAGGGCGGCTCGGCCTCCTCCTCCCCCCCAAGGGCGCCCGCTGCCCACGCCCGCGGCGGGCCCACACTCGCCGACCGCAAGCGGCACTCGACGGCGCGGCCGCCGCCCAGAAAAGTCCCCCGCAGGCGCCGCTCCGCCCCCCCGCCGCCGCCGCCGCCGCCGCCAACCCGAGACGGCCCAAACGACGCGGACCGCCGGGCGACGGTGGCCACGATGGAGCACCCGCCGGTCGAGCGGGCGGCCCACCCCACCAGCCGACCAGCCGTCGCCCCCCCCCCCAGCCACCCGCCGGCGACGCCGTCGTCGCCGCCGCGTTCGTCGCTGCGGCGTGAAGGCAGGCGCGGCACGGCCTCTACCGGCCCCGTCGGGGGGTGCCACGCACGCACCCCACCGCCGCCGCCGTTGTCACCGCCACCGCCTCCCGAGTTGCCGCCGCCGCCGCCGCTGCCGCCGGCTGCCGCCGGCAAGACGACAGGCGCCCGCAGCGGCGGCCGCCAGCGCCCCGCTCCCGCTGCCCCCGGCAACTCACCCCCACTTCCTGGACGGGCTACCACGGCTTCGTCAGTTTCATGGCCAGCCTGGGTGACGGCAAGGTGATCTCGAACGTTGGTCAAGACTTCCAACTGTGGGATACCACCGACTTCGAGTGGGGCCGCCATGTCGAAATCGACCCCGCGGACTTACAGATCGACTTGAACGGGGTGTGGCATCTCGAGGGCACCCGCTTTATCGGCCAACAAGACGCCGATCCCTCCAAGCCCTCGTTGGTGATCATGGATGTCGCTCTCGATGATCCTGGTGCCTCGATGACGTTCACCGGCCCTGTTGGCGAGCGCTCGGGCGAACCCTTTCTGGTTGGTGAAGATCGCATCCTGACAAGGCTGGCCCCTGGTGGCACCGGCAATTTTGCGGTGTATCCAATCGCAGGAGGCGACCCGCTCTTCGAACTCGCTCTCGACGCGTTTACTGCTCGCGACTCGCTGCCGAGGACCGCGGCGACGTCACCCACTGGCGACATCTACTTCGTCGCAGAAAGCAGCAACTTGTATCGGTGGGATCCGCCAGCCTCTCCCCAAGCTGTCACCGGCGGCTTCATCGGAAATGCCAGCAACCTCGTGGTCACACGAAATGGTCTGGTTCTTGCCTCACGCCTCGATGACGTCAGCATCTGGGACCCCGAAAGCGGTGTCGTCACCGAACTCACCGGCCTTCCCCCGGGCGAAGACGTCGTGCGGATGCGCGTTCTCGCCAGCGACGAACTACCAGACGGTCGGATCGCAGTGGCCTACTCCGACGGAAGAGTGGCGTTCTGGGACCGAGCACAGCCATCCAGCCCAACCATCATGACCTACGACGACATCAGAGACCTCGATGCTGCAATAGTCATGCCCGATGGCCAACTACTGCTGTTCTTCACCACGCCAATGAGTGTCACATTCGACGAAGAACCTCTACGGTCTGTTTTTCGACTGATCACTCCGCCGCCCGCAAGCTAGCGCTACCAGCAGCCGGTGCCCACGATCTCGACCGCCAAGATCTGGTCGACGGGATCTACGCCCTCGGTAACTTGTTCCAGCAGTGTTGTCACTCGATACTGCAGCGAGAAGCCCGGATCAACGGTGGTGTCCGTCAAAATTTCATCGCCACCGTCGAGCCGATACAAAATGCCCTCGGGGCGATGTGAACACACGTCGAGCGTTACGGCCCAGCCGATGAGACTGGCACCGACATTGAGGCCGAGTACGTCGTAGCGCCATTCTTCGGGCGACACGACTTCGATGCCCTCGTTTCTTTGTTCGACGACCGCTCCGGCAAAAATATCTCGCATCTCATTTGCTTCGAAATACGGGAAGGATTGGTCGTTGAGAAGATTCGGATCTTGCTGATAGGTGCGATTCTCCTGCATGAGCGTGTCGGTGATCTCAAGGGCTCGACTGCTGAAGGAGTCAGGCGCGCAGCCGTAGGGATCGGTCCAGGGCTCGCCGTCATGAAGAACGTCGAGTTCGACGATCACCCATTCGCCCGCCTGCTGGGCCAGAGTGACCTGCTGATTCACCCATCGGAAGCCGACGATGTCGAGAATTGAAAGTGCCTGAGTTTCGAGACAATCGTCGAACGTGATTCGACCTCGCGTGGCGGTCATGTTTGATGCATTCGGGAAACTCGCGAACTGCTTCGTCGCAACAATGGACTCTTGTTCGAGAAGACCGAGGTATGCGTCTTGGAGTTCTGGTAGCTCAGCCATGACATTGCGGTCGTTGATATAGATGCCGACATCATCGAGCCCAGCCTCGCCCACGTAGTACTGGTTGCGAGCGTTCAGGAACCCGCTGTACCACGCGATCACTTGCGCCTGCTGCTCTGCGGTGAGCTGACCGTCGGGAATCGAGGACGCATCGAGTGGCAAGGCAGTGACTTGCGCAGAAGTCACGTTTGACGGTTCAGGTGCAATGGGAGCAACGGTCGTGTCTGGGGCCGTGACATTGCCGAGCGGCTCGGGTTCGAAGCCGTCAGCAGAGCAGGATGCGGCAACCAACGCCAACACCGTGCCTAGCACTATCCAGAGCCTGCTTGGCCGAACTATGCGCATAGCTTCAAGTGTGCCGTCTACTCGGCCGGAATCTGGATCACCCATCCGGATCGCAGAGCGGTTTCTTGCTCGATCATGATGGTGGGGGCGACCTGACGGCCGAGGTTGAGGCTACGCAACTGTTCCCAGCGAGGTGGATCATCAAAGCGCTCCTCAGCAATTTTCCACCACGAATCACGACGTTGCACCACATAGTCGACTGTCTCGACATCGGGCACCTCAGTCACGGCATTGACCACCGGCGCGACTGATTCGGGCTTGGTTTCCGCGCCAGGCAACTTGTCGTTGGTGCTCACCACATCTTCATCGTTGGGATACTGAAGATCGCCCAGGTGTGCGTCGGGATTGGTGTGGGTCCACGATGCGAAGTGTCCCTGGCCAAAATAGCTATCAGCAATTACTTTACGGAATCCGAGTTGGGTCTCGTGAATGCTGCTGTATTCACGCAGCGGCCGAAACGACAACACAAACGAGAAACTAAGACAGACCAGCAACAAACCCGTAGCGACCAGAATCGGGTCTTCGGGTCGGAGCTGATAACCCAGCGTTGACCGCGAGATCTCTTGGTAGCGCCCGAGCGCAGCCACAGGCCAGAGCGCTACGAGCGCAATAAGTCCAGCAGTGATTGCGACAGCCCGAAGCACAATGCTCGGTTTAGCCAACGATTCCGCAGCGGCCTGCGGGACACCCGGACGAACGCTCGGCGAGACGTCAACCATTTTGCTGGTCCAAGTACGTGCGATTATCGAACACGTTGCGTTCTACCGCACCGCGAACGCGCACCGTGGCTTCTCCGGTGACGGTGATCGAGTTTGTGCCGAATAGCGACAAGAACGTTGGTGAGTACTGACGTTCCATGCTGACCGTGATGAGGTCGAAGGCCGCTGAACTCGTCGACGTCATGTCGAATCTCACACCCACACTACTGCCACCGCCAGCCTCAGCGACTTGTATGGCCTGGGCTCGCGCATCGGCAACGTTCAGGCCGACTCGGCCGTCTCCACCGCCACTGCTGAGTTCATAAAGGGTTTCCTGATCAACAACTTGCGCCCCCGCACGCGCCGCCGAAGACGCTGCGTTATCGGCCTCTCGTTGCAACGCCAATAGGTTGCCTGCGTCCCACGTGACACCGAGAAACAGCACCACTACCGGCAGCATGATCAAAATCCAGACACTGACTGCGCCACGCTCACCAGCCGTGCAGCTGTCACCAGATTGAGGTCTCGTGCTCGTCATGGTGGCGGCGAATCTATCGGGGCCCCAGCGCCAGGAGCTGCTTCGAATACACGAAAGGGGTCAATACCCTCGACGGCACTACCTCGAAGCTCGAAGTCTCCAATTGGCGCCACCTGGGTCAAGAACCCAAGGTCTGCGACACTGATCGTACAATAGACCTCGACACCAACAAACCCACCTGGAGCCAGGATGCTGAGACTGTTTAGCTCCGAGCGCCCGCCCGAGCAGGGTACACCCCGCTGAGCCAGCACCAGCCCGGCTGCATCATCGGCTGCGGCCTCGATCTGCGTATAGCCGCCCTGGATCGAGCCAGCGCGTGCTGCTTCACTTGCAGCAGCATTGAGGTCAGCTTTTACTGCCGAAACACGGCCGGTGAAAATCACCAGTTCCATGAGCACAAGCAACAATGGAATCAAGATGAGGGTGGCGGGAACGCCACCTCGCTCATCGCGAAGCCTGGCGGATGAATCGTGCTGCAGATACCCCATCAGCTAGCTTCTCTCTCGAACTGTTCGTAGAACTGTTCAATCGGCCCCACGATGGTGGTTTCAAGGTCGGTGTTGGCATCGACGAAAAATGGTGTCTCGACTTTGGCCTTCACGGTCACAGATACGGTGCCTTGCTCGAAGTCCACCGTTACTACGACGCTATCGGCCGAGGTGGTGAGCCCAGGAAACAAACCCAAGCGGTCTCGGCCCACCTGACGAACTGCTTCGTAGTCGGCCGCGCCGGGGCTTCGGTCAGCAAAGGCAATCTGTCCTGCCGCCAACGTGTCCTGGGCTGCTGCCTTCACGACGTTATTGCCGTGGTACACAAACATCGCATGTACCGTGATCATGAACGCGGAAATAGCCACCAAAAAGATGATGAGTGACGAGGCGATCTCGCCCCGATCACTCACCAACTTCGAAGATGAATCCGCTTTCATGCAGAAGAAATGTTCGAGCTAGAAATCAGCCGCCTGCGTCTGCGCCGTCGATGCTTCCGCCGATGCGAGATACCAAGCCCGAGATAGCGGGACGCAGCACAGTGGTCGCAGCAACAGCTGCGCCAACCAGGATCGCCATCAAGATGAGCTGAGAACCAATCTCGCCTCGCTCTTCGAGAGCCTTGGCCTTCAGGCCTTGCTTGGCATCTTCGATCCCGTTCTGTAGTCGCACCTGGGCGTTCAGTACTGATGAAGTCATTGGATTTCTCCCCGGAGAATGGTTTTAGTAGCGCCAGAGTCTGACACAAATCAGACCCTGCCGTAAAGCCCTTTTGGACGACAAGTGCAAAACCCCAAATTTAGCCCAAGCCGGTCACCAAATTGACCACAGCTGGGTAGCCAAGAAAGCCGACCCAACCAAACAACAGCGAGCCGACCGGAAGACCAAGGTTCGCACTGCGCTTCTCAGCGGCACTTCGTGCGTCAGAGATCATGCGTTTGCGGCCAGAATCGGCTCGCGCAATAAGCGTCTCGGTGATTCGTGCGCCCGAATCACCTGCCAAGCCAAGGGCTCCTGCGAGTTCGATCAGGCCGTCGACCTGAAGGTTCCGGCCAAGGCGCTCCAGGGCCCGGTGTGGTGCTTCCGCCCGGAGTTGTGCGTCGCTGAGGGTTTCCTGCAGCATCTCGAATACCCAACCCCGCCCGACCGTCGCAGCGTCGGTCATTGCCGTGTTCAGACCTCCGCCGCCGGACATGGAGACCGATACCAACCCGACGAACGCCGTCAACGCAACCTCGAACTCCGCTCGGCCCTTCGCCGCCTTCCGTTTGACCTCGAAGTCAGGAAGGTTGTAACCAATTGCGGCGCCCGTAAGAGTCACGAGCAGGCCACCGACCAGGGTCGAAACCAGACCGAACCAGAAGCCGACCAAAAGGGCAACAAAACCACCGCCGATCGCCCCATACAGCTTGTCGACGGCGAAGACCTCGATCGGGGTGCGTGCAGCTGCAGCGTCGGCGATCGTCTGGTCCATCTTTTCGCCCTTCGATGCCTGCATCAAGCGAACTGCCAGTTGTTGACGAAGCTCGTCGAAACTTTCAGCGTCGACCGTGCGCTCATCGTCGAGCGATGGTGCGGTGAGTTCTTCGATGCGCTCCTGCAAGGTCTTATCAGGAGGATTGACGCCGCGCAGAAGCACCATCAGGCCAAACGCCAGTAGCGCTCCAACCAGCGCAGCCTCGATCATTGTTCGTCCAGAGCGTCAGCGAACGGATCTGGGCCGAATTCGCCGTAGCTCCACGATTCGATGCCCGCGAAGATTCGTTCTGGCGGCTCGGGCCGGCTCATGCGATAGAGCAGGACCATGGACCCGAAGAACGCTCCCAAGATCACGAACAAAGCGATTTGACCGCCGAACGAATCGAATGGCTCCAAGAACTCGCGGTTCTGAGCGATCATGAACAACATCAAACCGATGCTGATTCCTACGGCAAGGCGCGCCTGCTGGAACGAGTTGCTACGAGCGGCCTCGATCTCGCGCTCCATGGCGCCCGTATCGCGAGCGGCGGCCGAAGTCATGGCCAAGATCGGCCGCAAGCTGCCTGCGGAACGCAATGATGCCAAGATGATCGATGCCACGACCTGATCCGCCAATGGGTGTCTGATTTCGCCAGCGAACTTTCGCAACGCTTGAGGAACCGACTGGTGTTGCAACCGGGCGACCATGGACCGGACCTCGGCACGGATTGGTCGTGGCGCGACTGCGGCGGACAACCTCAGGGCTTGCTGCAGGCCAGCCGAGGCCGCCATTGTGTCGCGCAGCGTTTCCGTCCACGTCGCTATTGCCTCGACGCGTTCGATGGCCTCTCGCCGTCGCCGGGTTGCAAGCCACTGTGATGGCGCCAAAAATCCGATCACGACGCCATAAAAACCGGCGACAACCCAGCCGCTGAACAGGAACAATAAGGCGCCCAACGTGCCACCTATGGCGATACGTAAAGGGATCAGACCAAAGCCGTACCGTTCGTCTTCATTCGAGAGTGATGGGAGCAAGCCCTTATTGCCCGCAAACACCATGAAAAGGCCTGCGGTGAGCAACATGGTAGCCAGCGCTACCTGCCACGCACTTACCACGGGTTCACCTGCATGCCAGCGTGGCGTAGTTTGGCCATGAGTTCAGGTGTTGGCCGATTCGTTGGTTTCGGATAGTCGCCTGGTCGAGGCGAGAACAACTCGTTGTAACGGACCATTTCTTCTTGCGTGCGAAGCACTTCGACGATGCTGGTGACAAGTCGGCGTCGTGTAGTCGGGTCGACCTGCAAGTGCACGACCAAGTCCACCGCCGTACCATAAAAACCATCGATGACCGACATAGGAATATTCGAAATACCTTCGGCGCAGTAGCCGCGGATTCGATCTGCGACACCTTGAGCGGATTCAGCATGCACCGTGCACATCGAACCATCATTACCCTGGCTCATTGCCTTGAGCATGTACAACGCCTCGGCGCCGCGAACCTCGCCGATAACCACTCGGTCAGGCGACATGCGTAGACACTCGCGCGTCAGGTCCATCATGTTAATGTCACCCACACCTTCGACGTTGGCCTGACGGGTCTCCATCTCGACAACGTTCGGATGATTGATCTCGTCGTCGCCGATGTTGAGCTCGGTCGTGTCCTCGATCGTGATGATGCGCTCGCCTGGCGGGCACTCGTAGAGTAGTGCGCGAAGAAGTGTGGTCTTGCCGCTGCCGGTTCCGCCCGCAACGATGATGTTCAGCCGGGCACGGACGGCGGCTTCGAGGAAGTCGGCCAGCTCCGGGGTGAGGGTCTCTCGCTCTACGAGTCCATCGAGATCGATTCGATGTTGTGATGGACAACGAATCGTGATGACTGGTCGGGGCGTGACGGCCATTATTGCGTGCAAGCGATAACCACCCGGAAGTCGCAGATCGAGTCTCGGATTGGCGACATCGAATCGCCGTTCTGTGCGCCCCAGCCGCGACGCCCAACGGTTGATCAATTGCACAAGTGCATCGTCACTCTCGGCAATGGGCGGCATTTGCTCGTTCTCTGCGGCACCAGCCCGATCGATGAAAACCTTGTCGCAACCGTTGACGAAGATGTTCTCGATCGTTGAGTCGCGAAGATACTCCTCGAAACCACCAAGACCGAAAAGGTCGGCGCGCACCCGGCCAAAGATCAGTAGCTCTTCGTCTTCGGGCAGCGGTGGCAAGCCTTCGCGGTTTCGCTGTTGCGCCATCTCATCGAGCCGGCTCCAGATGAGCGGCTCGGCGCGGCCGACGTCATCGATGTCGGCAGTCTCTTCTTCGAACGCAGATTCACGACGCAACAGCTCCGACAAATCGGCGGCGACTGCCTCGCGTATCTCAGCGACCAAGCTAAGGCTTATCGGACTGGGGCGCAGCTGCGAATCAGTATCAGTCATCAGCGTGTGCGCCTTCTTCGCCGAGAACCCACACTTTTAGAATCAGGTCATCGTCATGAGACTCTTGGGTTGACTCAGTCTCGTCATCGTTCGGTGCTTCGGTCTCAACCTCCGGTGGCGACGGTGCTTCGGTCTCAACCTCCGGTGGCGCCAGCGGCGCCGCAGTGCCACTACGAATCAGCTCGCTGGCAAGTGGGCGCGCCAAAGCGCTTATCGAACGCCAGAGCGGCGACCGGTTGAAGCTGCGTCGCTTGTACTTACCCCCGGCGAGCGCTGCGGATGCTCGCGGACTGAACGGCAAAACCGCAGCAATCGGAGCATCGGCGACATGAGCAACCTCTGCTGGCGCAAACGGCTTCTCACCAACAAACACAAGTTCTGGACGTAGACCCTGGCTTCTCAATGCCGCCAACTGAAACAGCGCCCTCTGAACCTGATCAGCCTTTGGCTCGAGCACCACATACGCAACGTCTGCGGCTGCTGCCAATCTGAGTGTCGGCGAGTCGTGATCCAGCCGCCCGAGATCTACGACGATTGGCCTCGGGCTCGGCGCTAGATGTTCTGATATCACCGGTGCTGCCTGCGTGATCGCTTGGTGCGCTCGCACTGAATCGACGGGAGCCAAGAGAGCTTCGAACCCAGCGATCTCGTTGAGGTTCTTTGCCATTGCTTCGCCTCGAAACACCCGGCGCGTGTCAACAGCAAAGGTCAGCAGATCCCGCTGAGCCTGAGAGCCCGAAGCACCAAATCGATGGCCAATCACGCCACCGCCCGGGTCGGCTTCGATAAGCAGTGGGTCAAGGTCCCAGCTGCTCCAAGCCATCGCAAGGCCCACACAGAGCGAGGTTGCACCCGGGCTAGAACCGGGCGAGGTAATTGCGACAATCCCCACTAGCCGTCCCCAGGCTCGGCCGGAGCAAGCGGGTCTTGCGGTGGAACCGGCTCAACGGCCGAGGTCGATGGCAGCGAATCAACCAGCACGATCGAAAGGCGGCCCGACTCGATCAGGTTGGCGACCATGTTCGCATTGGATGAGCTGATGCGAAGTGCCACGTGTCGGTTGCCGATTCCCGACAGCGATTCGGTGGAGACGACTTCGGCATCGGTGATCTCGCGGGCGACTGAGGTCACCTGCTCGGTGTCTCCGCCGCCAAAGGCGCCGCTGGTGCTCAGTTGTTCGCCGAACGTCTGGAATAGTCGGACTCGATCTCCCGGGAGTAGATCCAACACCGGCAGATTATTCGGCCCTAACGCCGCACCAATCACTATGGTGCCTTCAATTTCTTGGTCTGCACGGTTCGTGAACTGGTCCGGGTGCAGGATCGAACCTTCGCCAATAGGACCACTTGCGATCTGACCAATCAAGTTTTCACCATCAGAGGGCGCAATGGCTTGTATGGCGCCGGTGTCAGCAGCAATCGATACCGCACGATAATCATCAGCAGAGATCACCGCTCCCTCGGCTATTGGTCGAGATGCAACCAACACATCGACCGATTGAGACAACGAGCTCGCAATCGATGCGGCTGCGATGCCTGCAATGAGGATGAGCAAGCCGCCAGCGAGCATCCAACCTCGATTTCGATTTCGCGCCGGTGGGCGCGCCGGTCGAGCTCGGGCTTCGGGCACCACGACTTGCGGTGGTCGCAGTGCAGCTTCGGCCGCATCGGCTGTGGCATCGGCCTTCTTGCCCAAGCCTTTCAAACTTAGAGCCATCATTCGCCCTTGTCGTTGTCGCTCATGGCAAGTACCTGACTATACAAGAACGAGATCTTGATGAATTACCAGTCTCCTCACAGGGCTGGCAGGCTACCGATCTACTCGCGGATCACGACCTCGACGCGGCGATTCAATGCCCGTCCCGATGGATCGTCCTCGCCTTCTGGCGTTTCGTTCGGGGCAACCGGCTGTGATTCGCCAAAGCCGTTCACTTCTACCTCCACCGCCAACCCGCGCTCATTGAGTGCATCGAGTACTGCGTTGGCACGAGCGAGAGACAACTCGACGTTTCGTTCATCGGTGCCGCGGGCGTCGGTGTGACCATTCACTTCGATGGGCTTGCCGATTTCGTTCAACGTAGCAACGACCTCATCGAGCGTCTGCTCTGCCCCTGGCCTGATCTCGGATTCGCCAAAGTCGAACAGCAGTTGGGCATCGAAGCGGATGATCGTGGCACAGGGCGGATTCAGTGCGCCAAATTTTCCCAGGCCGGGAAACTCTGATACGACCGTGAACCGCGGAACCGGGGGAACCACGAGGTTGACCAGCCGGCTGCCAACCGCTCCGTTGCCATCGGTATCAAAGTCGAACACGAGCGGATCAAAGGCTCGACGGGCATAGGTCCCTGAACCGTCCTCGTTGACCCTGATCTCGATGCGCCTTGAGAGGTTCTGGTCAGTGAGCTCCCAGGAGCCATCCGCTCGAGCGAGCACAGTGATCGCATCGTCTGCGCCCTCGAAGAAGTACTCGCCCGAACCATCGGCTAGCGCCTTGATGGTCAACAGGCCCGTGGGCTGCTGGTCGAAGTATTCGCCCGAACCGTCCGGACGAATGAGCACCGTGGTCTTGAAACTTTCGCTTTCGCGAAAGAACTCGCCTGAACGGTCCGGTCTGACCAAGATTGTCGTGAGCACCGAGCCGGACCGGTTGAAGTACTCGCCGGACTGGTCAGCGTTGACCTTCACCGTCAGCAAGTTGCCGGAGGCACGATCCTCGTCATAGAACTCGCCTGAGCCATCGATCTCGACGACGAGTGTCGTGAGTCCGTCAGAACTGCGTTCGACAATCTGGCCTGAACCGTCGGATTCGAAAACATCGTCGCCGGCGTCGCCATACACGAGCTCGCCGCCATTGGCAGCGCACGAGGCAGCTACAACGTCGACGCCTGAAATTGCCGTGGTGACCAGCCCTCCCAGGCGCTGCTCCGCCAGGCGACCAGTCTCCGCGAGTTCGCCAATCGAGGGCAACTCGATCGCAGGAATGAGAGGAAGGGCAATTCGCACAATTTCGCGACCATCGTCGGTGAATTCGATCTCAGCGCCTCGATCACCATCGGCAGCACTCGGGCCTTCTTGGGGAGTCTCGTCAACCGTGGTGGATGGGCGAGGGGTTCCGGTTGTCGGCGCAAAGGTCGGCGTCGGTGTAGGAGCCTCTTGCGCAGGATCGGTCAAGCTGATGCCGGCACGACGGTCGGCACACGATGTCAGAAGAAGCAGCGCCACCATCAGCGCCCAGCTCAGATAGGGCTTTCTCGTCTGCCACAAGCCGCGCAATACCATGCCATAAGTATGGCGGCTGTGGAGCCACGCCCCTGCGGCACTGCGTATTGCTCTTGATTCGCGAAGTCGAAGTTCTGGGCCATGCATTCGGCTTCGGCTTGGCTGTGCATGCCA
>ENA-ORXM01004468-ORXM01004468.1-marine-metagenome-genome-assembly--contig:-NODE-4468-length-12195-cov-3.631457_pt1 | contig 12195 bp, 13 predicted proteins | sample MGYA00237867_ERZ511480 | MGnify/ENA primary metagenome ERZ511480 (study PRJEB26309, sample SAMN06266103) | marine metagenome | isolation source: Algal blade | place: United Kingdom:Sidmouth, United... | reverse complement strand
AAGAAGCTCGGCCGACCGTGGGAGATCGGCAAGGCGTTCGAGATGTCGGCGCCGGCGGGACCCATCCTGCCGGTAGCGCAGGTCGGGCACCCCGACGCCGGCGAGATCTGGCTCAAGGTGAACGGGGAGACTCGCCAGAGCGGCGACCTGAACCAGATGATCTGGAAGACGCCCGAGATGATCGCGATCCTCTCGACACTGTTCGTGCTGCAACCCGGCGACGTGATCCTGACCGGGACACCGGCCGGTGTCGGCCCGGTGCAGCGCGGCGACTCGATGCACGGGCACGTCGCGGGCGTGGGGGAGCTGCGCCTGAGGGTGAGCTGAGCGACCCCGGACCGATCCTGTCGGGATATGGTGGGCGGGTACCCGGCGTGCCGGGCAGGCCCCGGAGCAGGAACGATGGACACGGCGAACGGCGCGCTCGTCGAGCTGTCCGGCGAGGTCATTCAGCTCGAAGCCGAGGTAGCCACCGCCCTCGGTCATCGACTGGACCCAGCGCGCCTTCGTGATGTCGGGATCGGCGGCCGGGTGCTCGGTCTTGGTGTCGCCGACGAGGAACATGTGCCCCTCGGGCTGCTCGCTCTCCTGACCCCAGAGCAGCATCTCGGTGTCGCCGACGGCGACCGACTCGTCCCAGCCACCCCACCGGTAGGAGGTCGGCGCGAAGGCCACCTCGAACTCGGACTCGGCCTCGGGGTTCGCCATGTAGGTTTCCATCATCTTGTCCACGAGCGACGGGGTCTCGATGCCGAGGTCGGCGAAGGTCTCGTTCGCGACGGCGAGGCCGTAGAGCCTGCCGTGCAGGAGGCCGTTGCGCGCGAGGAACCGGTCTCGCTCGTTCGCGTCCTCGCCGATCGGCTCGCCGTCGACGCCCGCGCCCTTCAGCCCGACGTAGATCTTCAGCGGGGCAGGCTCGACGTCATGGTTGTAGCCGGCCGCGACGATGACGACGTAGTCGGGGTGCTGCGGGTTGATCGGCATCAGCTTCTCGTAGCCGGTCTGACCGAGGGCGGGAATGGTGTAGGCCGTCTCGCTGGCGATGTCGGTCACCAGCGACGCGAGACCCATGCCTTCGCTCGTGTCCCATTTCGACACGGTGGTCGCGCCGTCGCCCTCGCCGGTGGTCAGGTCGAACATGGTCTGGATGTTCCACTCCTCGGCGTTCAGCCAGACGTCGTCGGCGAAGCCGATGCCGTCGCCGTACTTGTTCGCCGCCTCGTACCAGGCGCCGCAGAAGGACTGGAAGAAGAAGTCCGCCTTCTGCAGGACGTAGGCGTCCTCGAACTCGACATGCTCGCCGTCGGGCGTGGCCTGGTTGCCCCAGAGACCGCCCTCGGACTTCGGCACGACCTCGTCGCCGAAAACGTTGTAGACGGTGTTGAACAGGTGGCCCGACCCTTCGAGGATCTCGGCCGCGGTCGCGTCGGTGTCGAGGAAGCTGGTCAGCCCTTCGCGCTCGTAGTCGAGCGTGTGGATGTGGCTGCCGGTGAAGCTCACGCCGGATTCCATCTCCCACGGATAGGTCTCGGTCGACATCGTGGCGTAGGACTCGGACTGGTAGGCGAGGCGCACGGTGTCCTCGTCGAGGAGCCAGCCGGCGTTGCCGTCCGGCCAGCCGGTCAGCGCCATGCCGGTCTCGGCGTCGACCTCGCCGACGGTGGCGAGCGCCTTCATGCGACTGACGAAGGGGAAGTCGGTGTCGGCGGACTCGCCGTCGACGATCTCGAAGCCGTCACCCGGCGTGCTGGCTTCGGGAACGAGGGCGACGGTCTCGCCGATGTTGATCAGGTCGGTGTGAGCGTCCGCGAACGCCGTCGACGACGCCGCGCCCGCGAGCAGTGCCGAGACGAGGGCCGACACGGTCGTCGGCTTCATGGATACGAGAGGTTTGCTGGTCATGCAGCTTGCTTTCCATGGTGAGGTTCCGCGCAGTCTGGACCCGGACTGTTACGGATTCATGACGAAGACGGTGGGGCCGCGAGTGATCAGGCGTCCGCGCTCGAGTCCCGAAATGGCCTCCGACTGCAGCGGTTCTCCGCGTCGATCTGCATCAGGCGGTAAGCCATCGAGTTGACCCTCTCGGTCAGCGTATCATCGTCGGAGCCCTTTTCGTGCAGCGCTCGAAGGGCGACCCTGTCGTCGGTCATCGCGTTCTCCATCGGTAGGGGTCAGTCCGCGAACCGTACCTTACCGCGGAGACGCGATGACCACCTCTCGTCAGTGACGAGGGCGGATCGGACTTGCACCACGTCCGGGGACGCTACCTGGCCGCCTGTCGGGTTTTGTCTGCTTATCGCGTCTCTTGCCACTTGTCGAACTCCCTCGGCCGCAACCGGACGCGCGCGAAGTTTCCTTCGCTCAGGTTGAGAAGCTCCATCTCCACCATCTTCCGGAACCGCTCCCGGTCGGGCGTGTCCATGTGCTCGTCCGCCCAGAGGCGCACGCGTCGCTCGACGTGCTCGTTCGGCGTTCCTTAGCGAACGACGAGTCCGGCCAGCGCGACGAGGGCCTCTCGATGCCGAAGGCGGATCGGGTCCGGCACACCGACCGTCTGCCTGACCTCGGCGACCTGGTGCGCCGAGTGCTCGTAGGCCCACCGGTAGAGATCCTTCATCAGCGCAGGCTCCTGCAGCTCGTACACGCCGAGCAGCGCCTTCACGTAGAGCTCGGTCGGGACGTCGACGAACGAGATCGGCACGAGGTTCGCGCGAATCAGCGGAAAGTTCGCCGCCAGCCGGGAGACGCGCTTGTTCACGTCGTCGAACGGCTGCAGGTAGGGCAGCTGGACGAGCGCCACGAGCGACTGCTCGAACGGGTCGTCGACGGCCGAGAGCATCGCGAGCAGCGCATCGAACTCGGATTCGATCACCTGTGAAGTGTCGGGCGGATGACAGGTCGAGCCGTGGATGCCGACCGGCGTGAGACGCAGCCGGCCCGGGGAGCGCGGATCGGGCAGCAACTCGTCCGCGAGCAGCGCGTGCAGGTTCAGCACCGTGCGCCGGTCGAAATCGATCGTGTCCGCGTTCTCGACGAGAAATTCGTTCGCCGCGCGATGATTCCTGATCATTTGCGCCTTGAGGGGATCGCCGTCGTCGGGTTCGACGCCGAGCGTGAGGAGCCTTTCGGTATCGAGCTTCGTGTACGTGTTGCCTTCGAGCCGGCTCGAGTTCCACGACAGGTCGATCAGCAGCCGGTCGAGGATGCGGCGCGCGTAAGCTCCAAGCGGCTCCGGACGTCCAACGATGTCGCCGAGTTCGCGCAGGCGAGCGCGTTCGACGGCGGGCAGTTAGTTCGTGACGTTGGGCTCGTAACGCTCACGGAAGACGGTCGAATGGTACGTTGGAGCGCGTTCAGTCATGCCGCGTTCCCGCCTTCGGCATGGCCTTGCGACAGGTGATCGAGATCGAGCCGACTGCTGCCGACGTAGTCCGCCCCGGTCATGTCGTCGAGTGTGGTGACGATGCCGTCCACGTTCGTGAACGTTCCTCCCGCCGGCACGAGAGCAAGCCACTTCTTCAACAGGTCTGCCCAGTTCTCGCCCTCGAAGTCGTGCTGACCGGGATCTCGTACGAAGAGAAAGAGCAGACTCGTCGGATCGGCGTCCCAGTGCGGTGTCGCCTGCACCCGGATCTCGCGAAGCGCACGAAGTCCGCGGCCCTCGGAAGTGTCCTTGTCATGCTTTGAAGACATGCGGGACACGAGCTTCCGGGCAAAGGCCGTGAACTCGTCGGGAAAGGCGAACCGCGCGCGCTTTCTTGCCAACGCGGCCGCGAACGCTCTGGCGTCCTCGTCGTCGAGCAGGCCTTCGGTGCGCTTCCACGCGGCGACGATGCTTTTCTCGAGGGTCATGACGCGATCCAGATCGACCGCCAGCCGCCGGGAAACGAGTGCGGGAAAAGTGGCCAGGGCGGGTCGCCGCCCCTTCTGCGCATCACGCCATACGTCGTCGTCCGTCACCTCGACGAGCGGCGCGACCTCGAGGTAAGGGCGAGCCGTGCAGTGGCGGACGAGGTCGCAGGTCTGCGTGAGCACGACGAGCCCGGCGGTCTCCGAGTGCAGCGCCGACACACCGGAGCCGGACGCTGCCGTTGCAGCCTCGCTCAACGGTTGCATGACGTCGGCGACGTGCACGAACCAACACTCGTCGAACGCGACGTCACCCTGTCGCCACTCGGCGAGGGCCGTGTCGATCCGTACGGCTTCGGCCGATCCGTCCGCCAGCGCCATCGGTCAGCTCTTCGGCGGAATGGGGATGGGTTCGACATCGAGCAGGCGTCCGCTCGCCGGATACGGACGATCCTGCCTCGCGTCCACCAGGTCCACCGGCGGTCGGCGAGCCCTGCTCGCCATCGTGTCGGACGAAGGACGATCGGCAGGACGTTCTCGACCGGAACCCTTGCCGAGGAGTGCGACGAAGCGGTCGTGATCACCGGAAGCGAGAAGATCGACAGGCCGCTGCCCATCGGCGCCGACGCCGACCAGCGCCGCACGATTCGTCGTGGCGGAACCCCGGTCGACAGTGCGAACGGCACTCAGGGTGCGGTACAGAAGCTCCTCATTTCGAGCGTTCAGCGTCCCGCCACTCGCCCAGAGGTGTACCGACCGGCGGCTCACGCCGAACACGCGCGCGAGCTGATCCCAGGTCAGGCCGCTGAGCCGCCGGAGCTCGCTGATCGCGGCTTGGGAATCGTGCTCGACAAGCGTGTCCGGCGGCACGGTCGAGTCTTTCGCGGGAGGCATCGGAAGCAGTACGTGACTCGACGTGCTCCGCTTCGACGACACGCTGCGTTCGATCGCGCTCGACGTCACGGGGCTCAGGAGCACGATGCCCACGGCCAGACTGCCCGCCACGGCACCGAACGCGCCGCCGGACGCGGATGTCGCCAACGAGGACAGGTCGGTTCTCAAGCTCGTCATATCTCACCTCCGTGCCGGCGAAGGAACTCGTCGGTGACCGCCCAACGGAACAGCGTGTAGGCGCGCTCGGCGAACGACTCGGCTTTCGCGGTGACGCCGTCCACGGAGAAGGGCATCCGCGAGGCGGTGTGCAGGTCGAGATCGAGAAGCCAGCTCGGTCGATCAATCGGCTCGATCGCCGACGGGTCCACGGTCACGCCGGGCGGTACCTGCCCCCAACGCGACAGGATGCGGTAGTCATCGTGCTCGAATAGCGTCTCGACGATCGAGTGCCGGACGTGGGCAGCGGCACTCGTTCCGAGAATGCCTCGCACCTCGGGAATGAGGAGCACATCGAGCTCGTCGACCATCGGTCCGTCGATGCGATTGACGTACCGCACACCGACACGCTCGATGAAAGGCGGCTCGATCCACGCGCCCAGAGCCTCGACCACGTCGCCTAGGCGGGCGAAGAAATCGTCACGGCTCGCGTAGTCGGTTGTCTCGATCGAGACGAAGTCGTCCGCCAGCGTGACCTGCCACTTCCCCTCGGTATCGGAGAACCGCCAGGCCACCCGACCGAGGTCGGCCGCGGCCGTCGTCTGGATGCCGTCGGGCCCGATCCGGAGCTCGTGGATCCGCTCCTGGCGGATGACCGGATAGCGTGTTCTCAGTGGCTCCTGGAAGGGCGCCACGAACTTCCGGTCCGCGACGGAAAGCGTTGCCGGGAAGCGCACCTGGGCGAGGACGCGCACCAGCGGCGCGTTCGGCAATTGAACCTCCGGCGGCGAAACGGAGGCCAGCGGGTCGTGGGGGGCTTTCATTGACGAAAATGTAGCACCGATAGGTGTCATCATGTGAAGTAGATGGTGAAGTGCAGGTGCGAGCGGCATTTTCCGCGCCATGGCGGAGTGTCTACCGATCGACAGATCGATCCTGTCGTCTGCGATCATCAGAAGCCCGCTCGTTGCCCCGGAAAGCCCCGCCCCGATGGACCAGACGAACCTCGCCAACGACATCTGGCAGATCGCCGAGCTGCTGCGGGGTGACTTCAAGCAGTCCGAGTACGGTCTCGTGATCCTGCCGTTCACCGTCCTCCGCCGCCTCGAGTGCGTGCTCGAGCCGACGCGCGAGGCCGTGCGCGAACGCCACGCGGCGATCGCCGACAAGGGCTACGACCTCGATCAGCTGCTCACCCGGGCGAGCGGGCAGCGCTTCTACAACACCTCCCGCTACACCCTCGCCTCCCTCGGCGTCGCCGACACCCGCTCGAACCTCGAGGACTACCTCGCGAGCTTCTCGGCCAACGCTGGCGCCGTGTTCGAGCAATTCGAGCTCTCGGCCAAGATCGATCGCCTGCACGCGGACAAGCTCCTCTACAAGGTCGTCGAGTACTTCGCCACGCTCGACCTGCACCCCGACCGGGTCTCGAACCACGACATGGGGCTCGCCTTCGAGCACCTGATTCGCCGCTTCGCCGAGAGCGCGAACGACACCGCGGGCGAACACTTCACCCCGCGCGACGTCGTCCGGCTGGCGACCACGCTCGTGTTCTCCCCCGACGCCGACGCCCTTCGCGGCGACGGCGTCATTCGCTCGATCTACGACCCGACCTGCGGCACGGGCGGTTTCCTGTCCTCGGGCATGGAGCAGATCCACGAGTGGAACCCCGACGCTCGCGTCGTGCCGTTCGGCCAGGAACTGAACGCGCAGACGCACGCGATCGCCGTTGCCGACATGATGATCAAGGACCACCCGCCCGAGAACATCCGCCTCGGCAACACGTTGAGCGACGATCAGCTGCACGAGGAGTGAACCTCCCCAGCTCCAGCGGACAGTGAGTTAAGCAGCGTGGGCCATCTCGTACTTCACCGGGCTTGCATTGTCTGCCGTAGTATGCCGGCGCGTTCGATTGTAATACACCTCGATGTACTCGAACACCACCGCGCGGACCGATTCGCGTGTCTCGAAGCGTTCACCGTGTATCGCCTCGACCTTCAGCGAATGAAAGAAACTCTCCGCGCACGCATTATCGAAGCAGTCGCCCTTGGCGCTCATGCTCGATCGAGCACCGTGTCCTCTCAAAAGACGCTGGAACTGCGTGGAGCAGTACTGGCTTCCACGGTCGGTGTGCATGATCACCCCTTCGACATCGTCTCTCGCGTCGAACGCCATCGACATCGCGTCGCAGACGAGCTGCTTGGTCATCCGATGGCTCAGCGACCAGCCGATCACTCGTCGGGAGAACAGGTCGATCACCGTGGCCAGGTACATCCACCCTTCGTCGCACCATAAGTAGGTCATGTCGCCGCACCACTTCTCGTTGACAGCCTTGCACGTGAAGTCCTGGACGAGCAGGTTCGGCGCGACTGCCAGGGCGTGTGCCGAGTTCGTGGTCGCCTTGAACTTGCGTCCCGCCTTCGCCACCAACCCCTGTCGGCGCAGGCTCGCCGCTACAGTGTTCTCGGCGATGGCGAATCCCGACTCGTTGAGCTCGACGGTCAGGCGTGGCGAGCCGTAGCGCGCACGCTCGGCTTCGAAGGCGATACGCACCGCCTCGTCGATGATCGCCCGACGCTCCTCACGCTCTCGGGGCTGCGCGCGTCGTGCGAGCCAGTCGTAGTAGCCGCTGCTCGACACGCCGAGCCATGCACACTGGCGGACTATGGAAACCTCGCACGCGTTCTGCTCGATGAAGGCATACTTCACTTCTGGTTCCTTGCGAAGTATGCCGACGCCTTTTTTAGCAATGCAAGCTCGTCCCTTTGCTCGATCAGCTCACGCTTGAGTCGGGCATTTTCTGCGAGGAGCCGATTCTCCGCCTCGCTGGTGGACTCGGCGTGACGGATCTTCGTGCGCCAGTTGTAGATCTGGGACGTCTGGATGCCGAGCTCTCGGGCTGCTGCCGTCGTGCCGACGCTCTCGGCGAGCTTGACAGCCTGGACCTTGAAGTCCTCGGGATAGCGCTGGCGGGTCCGCTTCGCGCCTTTCTTGCGTGTCGTCATGGTGCACCTCTGTTGCGATCATTGTCGCTTAACAGGGTGTCCGCCGTTGCTGGGGAGGATCAGCCCCTCGCGATGTCCTTCGTTCCCTGTCGTCGGGCGCCTGAGCGAGAATACGCACCCTGCACACCCTTGGTCGACGGCCGGACCGTGGATCAGGCGATCGTTCGCGCGATCGCGCGATCGCGCTACCCTGCAGGTACTCCAGCGTCCGTCGCCTTCACCGGAGGTCCCGTTGCCATGCCCCGCCACGAACTTGCCCAGCTGAATATCGCGACCCTGATCGCGCCGATCGACTCCCCCACCCTCGCCGACTTCGTCGCCCGCCTCGACGAGATAAACGCCCTTGCCGAATCCGCCCCGGGCTTCGTCTGGCGGTTCAAGGAGGAGAGCGCCGACGGACCGGGCGCACTGGCTCCGTTCCACGACGACCAGATCGTCAACTTCAGCACCTGGCATTCCCCCGAGGCGCTGCACGACTACGTCTACCGCACCGCCCACGCCGAGGTCATGGCGCGCCGGCGCGAGTGGTTCTCCCGGATGCGCGACGCGTACACCGTGCTGTGGTGGGTACCGGCCGGCCACCGTCCGAACCCGTCAGAGGCGCACGCACGCCTCGAGCGGCTGCGCGCGGACGGACCGACCGCCGAGGCGTTCACGTTCAAGCGGCCGTTCCCGGTCCCCGGGACGACGGCCCCGGACAGGGGAGCGGACGAGGGCTTCGCGGACCTTTGTCCGGCAGGCTGACCGGAGCCGACGTCCTCCCGCAGACCGGTCCGTGTTGCGCGCGACATCGGTCGGCGTTCATCCCAGGCGATGTCCCGCCGCAGGCAGGCCAGATCATGCGAACCTGACCTTGCCCTCGGCACGAGGAATCTCGCTCGATTTTCACCATGGAAACGAATCCCGATCACCGTCTCTGGCCGGGCAAGGCCCGGCCACTGCCGGACAGCGCCGCGTCGTGGCATCCGGCCACCTTCCACTGCCTGGACGTGGCCGCTTGCGCCGAAGCGTTGCTGGAGGCCTCCCCCGCCTGGAAGCGCAGGCTCGCTCGTGCCGCCGGCGTGTCGCCCGAAGTGCTTCGCACGGTGTTCGTGCAGCTGATTGCACTGCACGACATCGGCAAGCTCAGCGAGAAGTTCTGCACGGATATCGGAGGATCCCTGCCTCTCGATCCGGGCAGCAACGTCCCGTCGTCACTCAGGCACTGGGAGATATCCGCCGAGCTGTTGATCAGGGAGCTGGACGGCGAGGTAGCCGAGCTTGTCGGGATGCCGGACCGCCGCGCTCGAAAGGCCCTCTACGCGGCCGTGGCCGGTCACCACGGTCGTCCGCCCGCCACCCCCGCGTCATTCGACGACACGCTCGGCGTTCCGGCCTGCAAGGCATTCCTGCGTGAGCTTGCCGACCTGGATGGATTGCGGCCGGTGCGGGCCGACATCGACCGACCGACCGCTCAACGGCTGTCCTGGTCACTGGCGGGACTGGCAGTTGCCTCCGACTGGATCGGCTCCGATCAGCATCGCTTTCCGTACACGTCGCCGAAGGAAAGCATGGCGGAGTACTGGGCGATCACGCGAGAAAGGGCTCGAACGGCCGTGGAAGCGGCCGGCATGCGCGGCGCCGAAAAGTCTTCGCTGAGCGGCGTGACCGCCCTGTTCGACATCGAGACTCCTCGACCCATGCAGAGCGCGGTCGAGGACGTGACCATTCCGGAGCAGCCGACGCTTTTCGTTCTCGAGGACATCACCGGCTCGGGCAAGACCGAAGCGGCGATCGCCCTGGTACAGCGTTTGATGGCCAAAGGTCTTGCCGAAGGCGTGTACATCGCGCTGCCGACGATGGCGACGGCGAACGCGATGTACGCTCGGCTTGGCTCGTTCTACCGGAGACTCTTCACGCCACGGAGTGATCCGTCGATCGCGCTCGCTCATGGCAAGCGTCTGCAGAACGATGGGTACCTGAACGCGCTCGCGCTCGGCGAGACAGTGGGTGCCGTCGCTCCGAGCGCCGGGGACGACGCTGCAGAACGTCTGGACGAGCGCTCTGTCGGAGCGGTCTGCGGCGCCTGGATCGCCGACGACCGTCGCAAGGCGTTTCTCGCCGAAGTCGGGGTCGGCACGATCGACCAGGCCTTTCTCGCCGTGCTGCCGGTCAAGTTCTCGACACTACGACTGTTCGGGCTGTCGCGGCGCGTCCTGGTCGTCGACGAGGCGCACGCCTGCGACCCCTACATGCAGAAGGTGCTCGAGCGCTCGCTGGAGATGCAGGCGGCAATGCGTGGCTCCGCGATCGTCATGACGGCGACGCTGACGAGAGCGAGTCGGCAGGCGCTGGTCGACGCCTTCAGACGTGGCCTCGGCGCGAAGAATGACGTCAACCTGCCGGACCACTATCCATCGCTCACGGTTGCCACCGACGACACGGGATCCTGCGATCGCCACAAGGTCGGGACGGTAGCGTCGCTGCGCCGAATCGTTCCGGTTCTCCGGCTGTCGACGACAAGCGAGGCCGTCGAGCTTCTCTGTCGGAGCGCCGCGGCGGGCGCCTGCGGCGTCTGGATACGCAATACCGTGGACTCGGCGATCGACGCTGCGGCGACGTTACGCGCGGCAGGAGTCGACGTGGAGCTGTTCCACGCCCGCTTCGCCATGCACGATCGGCTGTGTATCGAGCGGCGAGTGGTCGAACGCTTCGGCAAGTCGGGGTCGGAGGGACAGCGTAGGGGTCGCATCCTCGTCGCAACTCAGGTGGTCGAGCAGTCGCTCGATCTCGACTTCGATGTGATGGTCTCGGACATCGCGCCGATCGATTCTCTGATCCAGCGACTGGGTCGGCTGTGGCGTCACGTGTTCCTGGATTCAGCGCGAGACAGGCACGGTGCCGAGCAGGTACTGCACGTGCTGTCTCCCGACCCGGACGACGCGGACATGACCGCCTGGTCGAGTGGAGAGGTTGCCGGCAGTGTCGCGATCTACGGAGCGCCGCTTCTGTGGCGCACGGCGCGCGTACTGGCCGACACACCGGAGATCGCCTCGCCCGACAACCTTCGCGATCTTCTCGAACGTGTCGCCGGAGAAGCGGCGATGCCGATTCCCGAAGGCCTCGAGGCGCAGGAGCGAAAGCTCGAGGGAGAGAGCTTCGCCGAACGCGCCCTCGCCCGCGACAACCTCGTCTCGGTAGCCGGAGGCTATGCCGCCGCCAAGGGCCTCACGGACAGCGAGCGCTATCCGACCCGCTCCGGAGCGGCGTCCGTTCGGTTGGTTCTCGCCCGTCGCGAATTCGACGGTCTTCGCTTCTGGGCACCGGGCGACGATTCGGGAGACGCCTCGGAGGTGGGTATCTCGGCCTACAGGCACGAGAAGCTGGGCACTCCCGCGCCGGACGATGCGCGTCGGATATCGCGGCTTCAGGAAGGCTGGCCCGAGTGGAAACGCACCGCTTGCCCGGTGCTGATCGTCGAGCCGGACGGCAAGATCGGAGAGAACGCCCGCTACGACGCCGAACTCGGGCTCACCTTCGAGAAATGAAGCGACGACGGTTGCGGGATCGTGGCGAGATCCGTCGGCAAGCTGAAAAACTCGCGTAGACGCTCCGGCCCTGGCCGCCGCCTCCGCCGGACGTGCGCTACAGCGAAGTGTGCTTGCTGCGCGCCTCGTAGAACGCGCGAAGCACGGCGCTCATGCGGGCTTCGTGTCCGGGGCCGAGCGAACGAAACCAGGCCACCACCTCTTCGTCCACCTCGAGTGCCAGCCGCGACTTGCTATCCGCCGGCCTCCGGACTTGAGCGTTCGACCAGAACGAGTCGTCCAGCTCGGGAACATCAGTGAGATCGATGTCTTCTTCCCGCATCGCCAGCAGTTCTTCAGGGGTCATGGCCCTGTCGAAACGCCTCGTCATGTCTGCTTCGCTCCCGACCATTTGCTCTTCGTGCGAAAATCAGCCGAGTCGCCTCGTCACGCGCCGTGTGCACGACGCCCAGCAGCACGCTGTCGACCAGGCCCAACGATACCTCGTGAACCTCCCCGTAGTCCTTGCGATCGTCGATACCGGTGACCACCGGCCCATCGAAGATACGCCGAGCCAGAGCGAAGTCGACCCCGTGCCGCCGAATGTTTCGTCGGTCCTTCTCCTGCGATAGTTTCGTGAGAAACATCGTGTTGGTGGTGTTCGGTGGGGTCTCGACGAAGTTGATTGCAGTGCAATCAAACCCAAAGTTTGTAGCGGCAATCGGAGGGCATCATGGCCAGCATCACGATCCGGAACCTCGACGACGGAATCAAGCGACAGCTGA
>ENA-ORXM01004467-ORXM01004467.1-marine-metagenome-genome-assembly--contig:-NODE-4467-length-12196-cov-3.036059_pt1 | contig 12196 bp, 11 predicted proteins | sample MGYA00237867_ERZ511480 | MGnify/ENA primary metagenome ERZ511480 (study PRJEB26309, sample SAMN06266103) | marine metagenome | isolation source: Algal blade | place: United Kingdom:Sidmouth, United... | reverse complement strand
CGCCGACTCGGGCATGATTTACGAAGCTTTCGCCGCGGATACCTTTGACACCGATTGGCGCACCCGTGTTGAGGGGTTGGCCAAAGGGCCGACGCAAACCTATCAGCACCTCAAGACCGCCATTCGGGGATCATTTGAAAATACGCTTGATGAACAATTGGCGCTTGAGGCCAAATTGCAAGGCGCATGCGGCAAAACCCGAGACTTTCAAGAAGGCGTCATGGCGTTTTTGGAGAAACGGCCAGCGATTTTTCGGGGCGAGTGAGACCAGCGATGAGCGCCGCCGCCAAATCGGGTGGCGCGCGTTCAATGCGGCGATACGTAGCCCCGTCATTGGTGCGCGTGACAAGCCGATGATCTATGAGTGACCGCCGTAGTAGCGCGTGATCACCAAAACGATGACCTGCAATCAAAACAGCATTGACCTGTTTCTCGGTCATATCGGTGTCAGCGGGTAAGCGCGTCCAGAACGCCCACATGCACAAGGCTTGGGTCGTGGTTTGTTTCGGCCACCGCGTCATTATGCCAGCGGTGTCAAACACCCGTTGCGCTTTTTTCAATTGAGGGTCGACAGGGGCCGGTTGCGCTGCCTTGAGGTGTTGATGGTTATCGTACCCCGCAGCCTTGGCTATGGCTGACAACATGCTTGCGTGGCTGGGGATTTGGTCGCGCGCCAAAAGATCAGCACGCAGTTGTTTTGCAAATTGGGACAGGTCGGAGATGGTCAGAGATTGGACATCACGCGCCATTCTAGCATCCTTTCAAATCGTGCCGGATTACTACCGATGGTCGCCCTTGTCGTCCGGCTGAAGAAAAGATCAGCGTAACCTGTGTGCCATATCAGGTTTAGCGTGACCCCATCGGGTCGGCGACGCCTCGGTGAACTGCGGACCGTGGGGTGAGTTTGCGCAATCAGGACGGGCGCGGCAAGGCAAAATACACACTATGCACCCAGTTTCCATCGATACAGAATGTATTTCGGGCGCGGTGTGTCTCGCGAAAACCAAGCGACGTCAAAAGGCCGATTGACGCGTCGTTGTCGGGGTCCGCATCGGCGGTCAGGGTGTCATGATCCGTCACATTCCAGATGTGCGGTATAATGGCGGCCATCGCTTCTGAAATATAACCTTTGCGCCAGTGCATTGGGGCCAGCATAAACCCGACCTCATTTTTCCAAAAATTGCCCGCGTTGCCGATAACTTGGCCATCAAGTTCGATCTGGAAATTGGTCGTCTGGCCAGCCCAATGTTTGATGCGGCGATCAAGCAGGTCGCGAGTTGTTGCAGTGTCGGGATGCGGTGGGGTGGACCAGTATCTCATCGCGCGCGGGTCGCGGTAGATCGCAAACATCCCGTTCAGATCATCGGGCCGTGGCGCACGCAAGACAAGCCGGGATGTTTTGATCATAGCATTGACCTATGAAAAAGGGCCGCCTCATTGGCGACCCTTTCAATTTTAGCGTTTTTCGATGTCGACATAGTCGCGCGCAGTCTCACCAAGGTAGAGCTGACGAGGGCGCCCAATTTTGAGCTGAGGATCAGCAAGCTGTTCTTTCCATTGTGAAATCCAGCCAACGGTCCGCGCCATGGCAAAGATCGGCGTGAACATGGACGTCGGGAACCCCATCGCCTCAAGGATGATGCCGGAATAGAAATCAACGTTCGGGAAAAGCTTCTTTTCAGCGAAATACGGATCTGCGAGGGCCTGTTTTTCAAGCTCGATCGCAACCTGCAAGATAGGATTATCATCGACACCCATCAATTCGAGCACTTCATCGGCAGACTGCTTCATCACTGTCGCGCGTGGATCGAAATTTTTGTAAACGCGGTGGCCAAAGCCCATCAGGCGGTAGGTGTCGTTCTTGTCTTTCGCCCGTGCGATGAACTCCGGAATACGGTCAACGGTGCCGATCTCCTTGAGCATTTCAAGGCAGGCTTGGTTTGCGCCGCCGTGGGATGGCCCCCACAAGCAAGCGATCCCCGCAGCGATACACGCAAACGGGTTCGCACCCGATGAGGACGCCAAACGCACAGTTGATGTGGACGCGTTCTGCTCGTGGTCTGCGTGCAACGTGAAAATGCGGTCCATTGCGCGCGCAAGGATCGGGTTCACGTGATATTCTTCTGCCGGAACCGAGAAACACATGTTCAAGAAGTTGGCCGCATAATCCAGATCGTTGCGCGGGTACACGAACGGCTGACCAATCGAGTATTTATAGGCCATCGCAGCAATCGTTGGCATTTTTGCAATCAGGCGGATCGACGCAACCTCGCGCTGATGTGCATCATTGATATCGGTCGAATCGTGATAGAACGCGGACATTGCGCCAACCACACCAACCATCGTCGCCATCGGCGGCGCGTCACGCCGGAACCCGCGAAAGAAGTTGTGCATCTGCTCGTGGATCATCGTGTGACGTGTCACAAGCTGTTCGAACTTCTCCAACTCATCCGCGCTCGGCAATTCGCCATACAATAGGGCATAACATACCTCGAGATAATGAGACTCGCCCGCGAGTTGATCAATCGGATACCCGCGGTGAAGCAATTCACCCTTATCACCATCAATAAAGGTGATTGTGCTGTCACAGGCCGCGGTGGACGTGAAACCAGGATCATAAGTAAATACGCCCGCTTGCGCATAAAGTTTGCGGATGTCGATCACATCAGGCCCAGCAGTGGGAGAGTGCATCGGCAGGTCGTATGACTGTCCATCAATCGTCAGTGTTGCAGTCTTATTTGTTTCAGCCATTTGCATTCCCCAAAATGTGCCGCGCCCCATTCTGGTGGTGCGGACCGGTTATTGTGTCGCCTGTGATTTGCGGTATCGCATAATCGTAACCAAAAGGTGTCAGGCGCTGGCCTCGGTCAAACGTGCGCATGTTTCATCGCGCCCAAGAACCAGCATCATGTCAAACACGCTGGGGGTTGCGGACCGCCCGGCCAGCGCCGCGCGAAGCGGTCCGGCCAGTTTGCCCAATTTCAAGTCGTGGCCTGTCGCCACTTGTGAAACGATGCCCTCCAAGGCGTCTCGTGACCAGCTAACATTTTGCAGGTGCGGCGTCAATTCCGCCAGTATACCACGGGATACATCCGTGAGGTGAACTTGCGACATTTCATCCGGTAAAATTGGTCGAGATGTTAGAATAAAGTGAGCTTTATCAAGAAGATCAGGCAAGGTCTTCGCGCGTTCTTTTAGACAATACAGGGCCGTCAGAAACCCGTGCTTTTGTGTTTCAGTCAACGGTGTTGCACCCGTTGCCGCCAAAAAATCGACCGTTTCATGCAGCAGTGCAGCATCGTCAGCGGCAACAATATGCTGCCCGCAAATATTCTCGAGCTTTTTGGTATCAAAGCGCGCAGGAGATTTGCCAACAGAATCCAGATCGAACCACTCTCGGGCTTGGGCATCGGTGAAAAATTCGTCGTCGCCGTGGCTCCAACCTAGGCGTGTCAGGTAATTGCGCATGCCAGCGGCAGGGTATCCCATCGCCTGATATTCTGCGGCACCCGTCGCACCGTGCCGTTTGGATAATTTTTTGCCGTCTGGTCCAAATATGAGCGGAATATGCGCTAGCACAGGCTTGGCCCAGCCCATCGCCTCGTAAATCAGGTTTTGACGGAATGCGTTGGCAAGGTGGTCATCGCCACGGATCACATGGGTCACACCCATATCGTGATCGTCCACAACAACGGCCAGCATGTAAACGGGTGATCCGTCAGAGCGGAGCAACACCATGTCGTCGAGCTGGTCGTTGGACCAGGTCACATCGCCTTGCACCTCGTCATGCAGTGTCGTCTGCCCGTCGCGGGGGGCTTTGACGCGGATAACAAACGGCAGATCAGGGTGATCGGCATCGGCCACATCGCGCCATGGCGAACGGAATAGCGTCGACGTCTTGTTGGCGCGCGCGTCCTCGCGGAAGGCTTCGATTTCGTCTTGGGTCGCGAAACACTTGTAAGCCGTGCCATCCGCCAGCATTTGATTGGCCACTTGGGCATGACGCGCGGCGTTGCCGTGCTGGCTGATGGGATCACCATCCCAATCAAGGCCAAGCCACGTCAGCCCGTCAAGAATGGCTTGCGTGTTTTCCGGTGTGGAACGTGCGCGGTCCGTATCTTCGATCCTGAGCAGAAACCGACCACCGCGCCCGCGCGCATACAGCCAGTTGAACAGGGCCGTCCGCGCGCCCCCGATATGCAATGCACCCGTAGGAGACGGGGCGAAACGTGTGACAATAGGGGCTTGGGACATGAAAATTAACCTCTTGTTCATCATCAACGATCAACAGTGACCATAGGTGTTGAGGGATACTCAGCGCAGGAGCAAGTGACAAGTGCGCGCCATCAGTCAAATCGAAAATGCATTGATGCAACAGCGGGGGCATCTATTCTGCTGGGTGCCTGTGTGTTTGGGTATTGGCATTGGCGGATACTTTTCACTGCAAGACGAGCCGCATTTGCTTATTTTCGTGGCAACGGGACTGCTTTTGACGCTGGTCGCTGTGGCTGCGCGTCTGGTCCATACCGCGATTGCGCCGCTCCTTATCGGTCTTGTGCTGATTGGTTGTGGCGCTGGTTTGGCCAAGTTTCGTACGGAAACTGTCGCAGGTCCGGTCATCGGATTCCGGTATTACGGCCCCATCGAAGGCCGGATCGTCAACATCGACCGATCGGGGAGCGACGCTGTGCGTCTGACGCTTGATCGTGTTGTGTTGAACCGCATGTCTCGTGACCGCACCCCGCATAAGGTCCGCGTGTCCCTACACGGGGCGGGTCCGCAAGGCGGGCACAGGCCTGGTGATGTAGTCATGACGACAGGCCACCTATCGCCACCCGCATCACCAGCAGAGCCTTATGGTTTTGATTTCCAACGTCACGCATGGTTCATGGAAATCGGTGCTGTCGGCTATTCGCGCAATCCGGTGGTGCGGATCGCCGCGCCTGTGCGGATTGACTGGCGTCTGTGGGTTTTTCAGCAACGCCGCGCGCTATCGGACGCCGTCCAACGCGAAATCGAGGGCGAAGCAGGCGCTTTCGCCGCAGCGATCATGGCAGGTGACCGTTCTGCGCTATCACAAGCAACAATCGCCAATTTGCGGGCCACAAACCTTGCGCATTTACTTGCGATATCAGGGCTACATATGGGTTTGTTGGTTGGGTTTATCTTCGCAATTGTCCGCTCTGTTTTCGCTTTGGCACCACCCGTGGCGCTGCGATTGCCAAGCAAGAAAATCGCGGCTGTTTGCGCCTTGTTGGTCGGTGGGGCCTATCTGGCGCTGTCGGGGGGCAATGTCGCAACCCAACGCGCGTACATCATGGTTGCTGTTATGTTGGTTGCGGTGATGTTGGACCGCAAGGCATTAACTCTGCGCGCGGTGGCAATAGCCGCGACGATCGTGCTGCTGCTTCAGCCAGAGGCATTGGTTGGGCCAGGATTCCAGATGTCATTTGCGGCGACAACGGCTTTGATCTTGGTGTTCCGCAACTTGCGCAATATCGACATGCAGCGCTTGCCCAATTGGCTCAAGCCGCCGTTGTCGGTTGTTTTGTCATCAGCTGTCGCTGGCATCGCGACTGCCCCTTTTGCCGCTGCCCATTTTAATCAAATTGCCCATTACGGGCTTTTGGCGAATGTTCTTAGCGTTCCATTGATGGGGTTGATCGTTGTCCCGGCAGCAGTGCTGGCAATCTGCCTAAGCCCGTTCGGGCTTTGGGGTATTTGCCTGTCGATTGCTGCCGCAGGGTTGAAATGGATCTTGTTTGTATCAAACGAAGTGTCCCAAATCGAGGGCGGGTTGGGCCACGTCGTGGCACCGGCTTGGTACATGCTTCCGGTCATGGCGCTGGGGCTGTTGTTCCTTGCGTTAACGCAAGGTCGCATCCGGTGGCTTGGCGTGCCGATTACCGCAATGGCCTTTGGCCTTTGGGGCCAGACACAGCGCCCTGAAATTCTGGTCGCCGACAGTGGCAGCTTGATGGGCATCATGGGCACCGACGGGCGGGCGTTGTCAAAGGCAAAGGGCAATAGCTTTGTTGCGCGCATTTGGTTGGAAAACGACGGAACGCCCGTCGATCAGGCGCTTGCAGCAAAAAGGCGCGGGTTTTCGCGACAAGAGAGGCGTGTCAGGGGCACATTGCAGGGCTGGGACATCCTGCTCGTGACCGGAAAAACGGCTCTTGCCGCTGTTCGGGGCTGTGACGGCGCGGATATTCTCATTACCAATCAAATACTTGATGATCCGCGCCCCTGTACCACTTTCGATCCCAAAATCCTGCGCAAAACGGGCGCATTGGGTATCACGGCAGGGCCGAACGGGGACCTGTTCATTACGCCCGCACGTTATGTCGCGGGCAGCAGGCCATGGAACCAAGGGGGCGTTGACGCCCCCATAATATTGTCACGCAATCACGAATAGGTACGGATTAGACCAACCAGACGCCCTTGCACCTTAACCTGATCATCACGGTACACTTGCGTCGTCATCGACGCATTCGCAGGCTCAAGTGCAATGGTCGTACCGGTTTGGCGGAACCGCTTTAGCGTGGCCTCTTGATCTTCAACAAGCGCCACGACGATGTCGCCGTTATCAGCATTAATCGTTTCGCGGATCACGACGATGTCCCCGTCATTGATGCCCGCCTCGATCATGGAATCGCCTTTGACCTCGAGGGCATAATGCTCCCCTTGGCCAAGCATGGTGTGGGGCACAGCGATATTATGCGACATCTCGGAAATGGCAGCAATTGGCGTGCCCGCCGCAATCTGGCCCATGACTGGCAACTCGATTGACGTGCTTTCCACGGACATCGCGGCAGGTGGCGTTGTATCAGGCCGATCACCCTCGATCACACGCGGGGTAAATCCGGTTTTACCTTGCATGGCATCAGGCAGCTTCACGATTTCCAGCGCACGCGCACGATGGGCAAGACGGCGGATAAAACCGCGTTCCTCAAGGGCCGTGATCAGACGGTGAATGCCGGACTTTGATCGCAGATCAAGCGCCTCTTTCATCTCGTCGAACGACGGTGGCACGCCATCGCGCTGCACCCGTTTGTGAATGAATTCCAAAAGATCGAGTTGCTTTTTCGTCAGCATAAATTTTCTCCCGCCAGTAAGACACGTTTTGCATATGTTCTACGCATGTTCTTGTTTTGTGTCAACTGTCAGGGTAAGTTTGTCATAGGTCGATGATCTCGAGAATGTCATCGGGCAAGCGTGCGCCGTCATTTGGTGGACGAATGGCAAGGCAATTGGCATCCGCAAGGACAGTCAACAATGCGCTGTCTTGCCGGTCGAAAACATAGACCCCGTCTGCATCGACGCGGGCGCGCATGTAATGTTCGCGTGCGCCGTTTGGCATCAGACTGTTGGCCAGCCGTGCATTGCGTCGCGGGGCAGGCGCCGCCGCAAGCCCGAGCAGCTTGCGCAGCACTGGCAGCACAAAGATATGGCCACAGACCATGGCAGAGACCGGATTACCGGGAAGGCCGATCATCGCGGCCGTCCCCATGTGTCCGGCCATCAACGGCTTACCGGGTCGCATTGCGACCTTATAAAATGCGCGGTTCATGCCTTTTGCTTGGGCAACTTCGCCGACAAGATCATGGTCACCCACGGATGCGCCACCGATTGTGATGATCATGTCGGCACCTACGGCAAGGTCAAACGCGAGCGCGAGTGATGGAACCGTATCGCGTGCAATCGGTAGAAGCCGGACATCTGCGCCATTGGCCTCAAGCAAGGCCGCGAGGCCAAAGCTGTTGGACGCAATGATCTGGTCGTCGCGCGGCGCTTCTCCGGGTTGGACAAGCTCGTCGCCCGTCGCGATTATGGCCACAACGGGTTTGCGCGTCACGGGAACTTGGGCGAAGTTCATCGCGGCCAAAAGCGCGATATCAGACGGCGTCAATACACGTGGCGCATTGAATGCGTCGCCTGATTTAAAGTCCTGACCTGCGGGACGGATATGCAGTCCCGTGTCTAGATCGTCATTCAAAGTTATGGAATGCCCGTCGGCGACCACGTCCTCTTGGATTATGACGCGGTCGGCGCCGTTGGGAACGGGCGCACCTGTGAATATGCGCACAGCCTGTTGCGGGCCTATCTGACCTGAATACGCGTGTCCTGCGGCGGCCTCTCCGACGACGGTGAAGTGGCGGTTTACAACGTTGGCGTTACGCAAGGCATAACCATCCATCGCAGAGGCAGCGAATGGCGGTTGATCGCGTCGTGCATTGACAGATTGCGCAAGGACACGACCGGCTGCCTGTCGAAGCGGGACCGTTTCGACAGGCAGCGGGGCCACAAGACCAAACAGATGGGTCAATGCCTGATCGGTCGTGATCATGTGGTCTCGAACCTGCCGGATTTGCCGCCATCCTTGAGGGTGACGCGAATTCCGCCGATTTCCATGTCCTTTTGCACAGCTTTGACCATGTCATGCACGGTCAGCGCGGCTGTGGATACGGCCGTCAGCGCTTCCATTTCGACGCCTGTTTGGCCAGTGGTTTTGACAGTCGCGGAAATGCGCACACCGGGCATGTTTGGGTCCGGGGTCAGATCCACGGTGACCTTTGTGATCGGCAAAGGGTGGCAAAGCGGGATGAGTTCGGCGGTTTTCTTGGCCCCCATGATCCCCGCGAGCCGTGCAATTCCCAGCACATCACCCTTGGCCGCACGCCCCTTGGACACCAGCGCGAGGGTCGCAGGCGTCATGGTGATGAACCCTTCGGCTACCGCGATACGGTCTGTGATGTCTTTGTCGGACACATCGACCATATGCGCCTGACCTGCGGCGTCGAAATGCGACAGCTTATCTGCCATCACATGCCGCCAGCAGTTAACGGATTGGCCAACAAGGCGCGGGTTGCCGTTGCCACATCGTCTTGGCGCATCAGGCTTTCGCCGATCAGGAACGTACGCGCACCGTAGCGCGCCATATCGGCCAGCTCGTCAGGGCCAGACAGCCCGCTTTCGCACACGATAAGGCGATCTGCGGGCACCATCTTGGACAGGGTCCGCGTTGTGTCCAGTGTCGTCTCGAACGTTTTCAGGTTGCGGTTATTGATACCCATGAGCGGGGATTTAAGCGCACACGCGCGTTCCAGTTCCGGCGCGTCGTGGACCTCGATCAGCACGTCCATATCCCAGCCAAACGCGGCATCCTCTAGCTCTGCTGCTTGGGCATCAGACACAGAGGCCATGATGATCAAAATGCAATCAGCGCCCAAGGCGCGCGCCTCGGCCACCTGATATGTGTCGTACATAAAATCCTTGCGCAGGGCAGGCAGATCCACGGCATTGCGGGCGGCCACCAAATAGCTGTCGTCGCCTTGAAATGACGGACCATCGGTCAGCACAGACAGGCAAGTGGCACCACCGTCCGCATAGGCCTTGGCAAGTTCGGGCGGATCAAAGTCGGCGCGGATCAAGCCCTTGGACGGGCTGGCCTTTTTGATCTCGGCGATCAGGCCATATCCGGTCTTGGAGGCGTCTTGCAGCTTGGCTGCAAAACCACGTGTCGGACTGGCAGCTTGCGCGCGGGCCTCGACTTCTGATATTGGGACTGCGGCCTTGCGGGCAGCCACATCTTCAAGCTTATAGGCTTTGATTTTATCGAGTACGTTCATGTTTTGCCTTGTGTAATCTGTGCAAGCTTTTCGACGCAGGTCAGCGCACGTCCGCTATCAATGCTTTCGCGTGCAACTTCAACGCCTTCTGGCAAGGTGTTCACCTTATCTGCGACCATCAAGGCCGCTGCTGCATTCAGCAACACCGCGTCGCGATAGGCATTCTTTTCGCCGTCAAGAAGCGCGCGAAATGCCACGCCATTTTCGGCAGGCGTGCCGCCCATGATATCCTTAAACGGATGCACTGGCAGGCCCGCGTCCTCTGGATGGACCTCGCGGCCCGTAATTTTACCGCCGTCCAGAACCGCCACTTGGGATGATGCCGAAATCGCCAATTCGTCCGTGCCGTCGCCGCCGTGCACAAGCCATGCCTTTTCCGACCCAAGCGCCAGCAGCGTTTCCGCCATCGGAAAAATCAGGTCGACCGCAAACGCGCCTGTCAATTGCCGCTTTACGCCCGCAGGGTTCGTCAGCGGGCCGAGGATGTTAAAAATCGTTTTGCAGCCCAATTCTTGGCGCACAGGCATCACATGTTTGATCGCTGGATGATGCATCGGCGCCATCATAAAGCCGATACCAGCCTCGGCCAGCGCGCGTTCTACGACCTCGGGCCCGACCATCACATCGACACCCATCTGGCCAAGCGCGTCAGCGGCACCTGACAGCGACGACAGGTTTTTGTTGCCATGTTTGGCCACTGGCACGCCTGCACCCGCGACAACAAACGCCGTCGCGGTTGAAATATTCAACGTGCCTTTGCCGTCGCCGCCAGTGCCGACGATGTCCATTGCGCCCTCGGGGGCCTTTACGGCATTGCATTTGGATCGCATCACCGCGGCCGCCGCAGCATATTCGGCCACGGATTCGCCGCGCGCGCGCATCGCCATCAGCAATCCACCCATCTGGGCGGGCGTGGCAGTGCCGTTGAACAATTCCTCGAACGCCATTTCCGCTTGGGCGCGCGACAGCGGCCCTTCGGAGGCGGCGTAAATCAGGGGCTTCATTGCGTCGCTCATGCTGGCACCTTCAGTGTATCGGTAAAGTTTTGCAGCATCTGATGTCCATGCTCTGACTTGATGCTTTCGGGGTGGAACTGAACGCCGTGGATCGGTAGGTCCTTGTGCTGCAATCCCATGATCATACCATCCTCAAGTTCTGCCGTGATCTCGAGGCAGTCGGGCAGAGTTGCGCGGTCCACGATCAGCGAATGGTAGCGCGTTGCCTCGAACGGTGAGGGCAGGCCCGCGAACAAACCCTTGTTTGTATGGTGCATTGTGCCCATTTTGCCGTGCACAATCTCGCCTGCGCGCACGACCTTGCCGCCAAATGCCTCGCCGATTGTCTGATGACCAAGGCACACCCCGATCAGCGGCGTACGCGTTTCGGCCGCCGCCGCTGTCAGCGCCAGACAAATACCAGCCTGTGCTGGATCGCACGGACCCGGCGACAGCATGATGCCTGCGGGGTTCATCGCCATTGCTTCTTGGACATCAATGGCATCGTTGCGGCGCACGACCACTTCGGTGCCTAATTCGCCAAGATAATGCACCAGATTATAGGTGAAGCTGTCGTAGTTATCGATCAAAAGAAGCATGATTGGCCCAAGTCGTAAATTAGGGCTACCGATTGTCGGTAGGCTCGCTGTATATTGCCCCCTAAATGGGACGAGTGGCAAGGCAGGGTCAAGGCCATGCCGTACAACAAGACGCAAGCAAGGAGCATTTCAGTGCTAAGAGGGTTATTTTCCGGTGGTATCTGTGGCGCTTTGGTTGGTGTGGCCATGTTGACAATCGCGTCTCTTGCGACGCAGCAGCCAGCGGGCAACACGCCGCCTGCGCCACCACAAGTCAGCGCGCCGCAATCGGAACCGGTATCACCAACAAGCACACCTGTGGCCGCTGTCCCGACAGATCCGGTTGATCCAGCACCGTCCGATAATATTACCGCCCCACTGGCACCCGTCATTACCGACGATGTGGCGTTGCCATTGGCTGATACGGCTTCGGCTGATGTGCCTGTGGCGGGCGATGTTGCGGGTGATCTTGATGCCCCGGACGAAACATCCGCACCAGAGCTGGCCGTCACCGCCGAAGAGCCCGTGTTGCCAAATCCGCAGTCCGTCGCACCACAGGTTCCGGTCAACGAACAAGACCTGACAGTTTCGACAACGCCCGCGGAATTGCCAGCGCCCGTGGTGGTCGAAAGCCCCCCGACCGAGGTTACCGAAACACCCATGGTGGTCGAGGTGCCCGTGATCGACATCGCGGTGCCACAGCCAAAGCCGGTTGAAACGGTCGTGATTGACGTCGCTATTCCGGACGTGGAACCGCCGGTCAGTGGCGCTGTGTCCGTTCCGGAGCCGGAGGCGCAATCAGCACAGATTCAGGTACCAACCCTTGTGGCGCCGACGATTGACAATAACGCTGTCGCTGCTTTGCCTGCGGGCACAGATAAGGTTGTGGTCAGGCGCCCCGCGTCCCCAGTAGCACAGCCACCAGAATCCGCAGTCGCCCAACCGACTGACGGACCCGCGCTGACCGCATTTTCGGCGGCGTTTGCCAATC
>ENA-ORXM01004464-ORXM01004464.1-marine-metagenome-genome-assembly--contig:-NODE-4464-length-12203-cov-3.647947_pt1 | contig 12203 bp, 4 predicted proteins | sample MGYA00237867_ERZ511480 | MGnify/ENA primary metagenome ERZ511480 (study PRJEB26309, sample SAMN06266103) | marine metagenome | isolation source: Algal blade | place: United Kingdom:Sidmouth, United... | reverse complement strand
ATGTATTCAAGGAATCAACAAACCTAATCCAATAATAGACTTATACATTCAAGACAATAAACGACACTATTTTATCAATAAATAATTTTTAAAATAAGGAGAGAACAGTTCCTCTTTCATCGTCACGCATGGGCCTGCTGTTCGTTCTTATGGTGGCTTCTGTTCAGACACACGGCCGTGTGTCTCAACCGCCACCATACCATTTCTATCAGGTCTATTTTGGAAGGACAGAACACTAAGAGAACGTTCCTTCTTCCGTTAACAAAAAAAAGCCCCACTAAAAAATATTAGCGAGGCTTTCTGGTTAAAAAGGGGAACGATTTTTAATCTATATTTTCATTTGGCTTATTTGCTCAAAACCATTTTTTTCGTATCAATGATTTTGCCATTAACGACTAAGCTGTAGGTGTATGTACCAGCAGGCATGTCGGTAACTTGAACTGTAACTTGTCCCGTTCTACCATCGGCAGGAACGACTTTTAATAATTTGCCTGTTAAGCTGAAAATTTGGATTTCTGCTTGTGCATTTTTGTCCGTTAATTCGTATTGGATGGTTGTGTTTTCAGAGAAAGGATTTGGGGTGTTTTGTGATAATCTTCCTGCCCCTTTGATTGAAATATCTGATTCTGTTTTGTACGTTTCTTTGTCTGTCCCTCTTTCTAATTGTGTGATGCGTTCTTGTAATTTTTCAATAACTTCTTGTTGTTCTTGCACTGCATTGATGAGCATATACGTTAAGGCAGATGGATCAACTGATAGATATTCTTCTGTTTTTTCTACCTCATTGGTTTCTTTATTTACTTGAGTGTATTGGTAAGGTTGTATCATGTACGGTGCAACTTTCTGTAATTCTTGAGCGATTACGCCTACAAATTCTGTTTTACCAGTTTTAATACCTGCTTTTCCATTGTATTGGAAAGTGACGGGATTGACTTTCATCAACGTTTCTAAGCCATCTTCATAAGCATTGATATTGTTTTTCAATTGTCTGTCAGAAGCGGCAATCCACGATCCACCACCTGGCTTTGCGGCTGTTCCGTTTACGTGGAGTGTATAGGCAGGTGCGTTTGTTCCAATACCCAAACGACCATTAGCGGTAAGACGCATGCTTTCAGTACCAAAGCTAGTATTGGTTGAATTGCTTACAAATCTGATGTATTTTCCAGCCATGCTAAATTCTCCTGCTCTTGGTGGATTATCGTTGTTGAACATATAGAAATAACAACGACTATTTAAGGGAGTTGTATTAGATAAGAGAGCTATTCTTTGGAGGTCATTTGATCCTGTAATGTAATTAAGGTTTCCTGGATTGTTGAGTTTTATGGTACCTGCTACTTCTAATTTTGCCGTAGGGTTGTCGGTGCCAATACCGACATTTCCTGCGTCAGTAACTTTTAGGCTGGTTGTTTGTGCGAAAGTGAAGATTGTTGTCGTTAGACAAAGTGTAATGAATGTGATGATTTTTTTCATGAGATTTATATTTAAATATGAATTGTGAAATTATTTTTTGTATGAGGTTGTGTCAGTGAAAAATAGACCCGATGGTAGTGGTTATGGTGGCGGTTGAGACACACGGGGCTGTGTGTCTGAACAGATGCGCCACCATATGAACGGACAGCGGGACCATACGTAACGATGACAAGATAAACCGTTCTCTCCTAAAAAAAAACATCTTATTCTTTTCTAATTGATTGCGTATTGGGTGGAGGTTTTGGAAGTGTGGTGCAATCTTCTATATCTATACTGAGAGAAGAACCTGTACTTACCTGAAAACCTGAATTCAATTCGATGTAATTGCCTGCTTTATAAGTAGCCATTGAAGGATTATTGATTAAACTAGCGGACTCAATATTATCTTCAGCTTTGTATGTTCCGTTCACAAATTCGTAGGCATCATGAACGATTTGTGGTGGGCAATCAGGTAAACTACTTAGACTAAGTGTATTGCTACTGTTGTTCAAAGCATGTAAATTTCCATTGGTATCCATAATAAAAGAGTTGTTTACAGTTAGTGTAATGTTGATTAGAGAATCCCAAGGAACAACATCATTTTCTTTAAAATCAAGCCGTCCTATTTTGCCTGAACCAGCCGCACTAAATCCATCTGTGCGGGTGATGGCAATATCAATTTTATTTTGATTGGGTAGGCAATGAGCCATAGCTGCTGTATTGACACCTTCGTCTCCAAACCAACTTTCATCTAAGATGAATTCTACTTCGTCTAAAGCACCTGATACATTATAGTCTATGGTGAATGTCATACCATTTAAGTCTGTGGTATTTTGATCTAAAAATATATCAATAGCAAAAGTTCCTGTAGCAAAAGAAGAAGCACTGGTATTGTTAGAAGTACTGAGACTGTTGTTGATTGGTTGTGCATTGGGTGGGGTTATGGCACCATGTACTTCGCCATAATTTAATTCGACAATGGCTAAATCACCATCATTGATTTGTCCATTTCCAGTACAATCGGAGTGTTTGTCATTGACTCCATTAGGGCCATTAAAAAACCAGTTACTGCAAGTTTGTCCAATCCAGTTGGTTGTTGCATTGAAACGAGAGAAGCCGTTTTTGCCGTGATCTAAGCCTACATATAAGTAGTCTATGACATTAACAATGTTGTTGTTGTCAGCATCACCAGGCCAAACACAATTGAAATTTTCTACAACTTGTATGGAATCTGTACTAATATTTCCACAAGAGTCTTGAACAATGGCAATGTATAATCCTGGACTGCTTATGTTGATACTGGGTGTTGTGCCTATGGGTGTTCCTTCATAGTCCCATAAGGTATAGAGCATATTATTTGTATTGGTGGATAGGGTGAGGGACTCGCTACAATTGATGTTGAGGTCGGAACCTAAATTAAGGGAATTGGCATTGCAATAATTTGAACCACAAATGATAAGTCCATTGCAAAAATCTGGAAAACTTTGGGTAGATCCACCTTCAGGAAGTTGTGGATTGTTGTTAAAGTTATAGTAAAGGATGTTCAAGTTGCAAAGTGCTGAAGGGTAACAACCACTTAATTGATTGTTAAAAAGATCTAAGAAAATAAGATTGGAGAGATTTCCTAAAGATGGGGGAATATTGCCTGTGAGTTGGTTGTGTGCTAAGGACAAAAAAGATAAGCTGCTTAGATTGCCTAATATGGGTGGTATATTGCCTGTGAGTTGGTTGTTTTCAAGTGCAAGATGTGTGATATTTGAAAGGTTGCCTAAATTGGATGGAATCGTTCCTGTAAGTTGATTACTGGCTAAATTAAGGTGAAATAAACTTGTGATATTGCCTAAATTAGATGGAATAGAACCACTTAATTGATTATCATCTAAATATAAATAGTTTAGATTGAGTAAAGAACCTAATGTTGATGGAATCGCTCCTATTAGTTGGTTATTGGAAAGATTTATATTGAGGACATTGGATAAATTTCCTACTGTAGAAGGAATGTTACCTGTTAGTTGATTGTTGGTAAGATATAAATATTGTAGATTGCTAAGGCTACCTAAAGAAGCATGAAGATAGCCACTTAGTTGGTTGGATACAAGATTTAAGCTAATGACATTACAACCATCCGTATTAACACCATGCCAAGTTTCTACAGGAGTGGACAAATCCCAAGTATTGAGCCAAGTACTGCCATTGGCGGCGTAATAGAAATCAACTAAAGCGATGGAATCTGAAGCCAAACAAGAATTACTGCAAGCGCCCATTCCGCCACAAAACTCTAAAAAAGTAGAGAAAAGACCTGAATCTGGAAGTGAATAATTGTCATTAAAGTCGAAGTTGTTTAAGTTCAAATTGCACAAGGATTGTGGATAACAACCACTTAATTGATTGAATTGAAGGTAAAGAATTGTTAAATTAGGAAGATAGCCCAATTCAGCAGGAATTTCCCCTATCAGGTCATTTTCAGATAGATTAAGCTCGTATAAATTGCTTAACATGCCTAATTCTGCGGGAATTGATCCTCCAAAATAATTTCCATTGAGTTGTAAAAAATTTAAGTTGGATAGATTTCCTAATTCAGGTGGAATGTTTCCCCATAATTCATTGTTATCAAGGTGCAACCATTGCAAATTATTGGATAAATTTCCGATTTCAGGAGGAATTGTACCATACAGTTGATTGTCAGAAGCGATAAAATTGATTAGTTCTGATAGTTCGCCTATTTCGGGTGGAATTGTACCAGATAATTGGTTGTTTGGGAGGAATAAATCAATGACATTACATCCATCACTGCTAAGTGTGACATTGCTCCAAGTGTAAACAGGTTGTGTCAAATCCCAAGAAGTAGCCCAATTAGGACCATCTGTTGCGTTGTAGAGTGCCACTAAAACTAAGGAATCGGGTGTTAAGCAAGTATTGGTACAACTTGTACTACCATTGCAAAAATCTAAGAATCCTTGATATGCGCCATTGTTTGGAAGACCGCTATTGTTGTCAAAAGTAAAATTTGAAAAGGCATTACAATAGTCTTGTGGATAACAGCCACTTAACTGATTATTGTGAAGGTATAAAACGGAGATATTGCCATAGCTTAATTCTACAGGAAGTGTAGCACTCAATTGGTTGTCATTAAGGTGTACTTCAAGCAACATAGATAGAAAGCCGAGTTCTACAGGAATAGAACCCGTTAATTGATTGTTATTTAATAATAGATATTGTAAGCCTGAAATATTGCCGAGTTCTGTTGGAATAGAACCTGTTAATTGATTGTTGGATAGATCCAGATAATTTAAGTTGGAAAGATTGCCTACTTCGGTTGGGATGGAACCTGTTAATTGATTGTTAGAGAGATCAATTTGATATAATGCTGAAAGGTTGGCTAATTCGTTGGGAAGTGTCCCAATAAGTTGGTTGTTGGGTAAATCTATTGCCGTCACATTACAGCCATTTGGACTTAACGTTACACCAGACCAAGTACTAATAGGCTGTGTTAAGTCCCATATACTGTTCCAATTTGCCCCATTGGTTTCCTTGTATAAGGCGACCAATGCTAAGGAATCGCTGTAGGAACAAGGAAGTACACAAGATACAGCACCATTGCAAAAAGCTTGAAAACCTTGAGAAGAACCATTGCTTGGCAGACCTGGATTGGAGGCAAAAGAATAATTTCCTGATGTATTGCACAAAGCAGAAGGATAACAACCACTTAATTGATTGTTGTAAGCATATAAACGGTTTAAACTTGTGAAATTTCCTAATTCTGGTGGAATGCTACCACTTAGTTGATTGTCATTGAGGTATAAGTTGTACATTCCTGAAATATTCCCTAATTCGCTCGGAATGCTACCGCTTAATTGATTATTTTGAAGGTATAAATTGCTTAAACTTGATAGGTTTCCTAATTCAGATGGAATGCTACCACTGAGTTGGTTGCCATTAAGGTATAGCTCGATTAGGTTGTTAAGATTGCCCAATTCAGGGGGAATATTACCACTGAGTTGATTGTTAAAGAGGATTAAAATATTGAGGGTACTGGCTAAATTGCCCAATTCCGTTGGTATAGAACCACTCAATTGATTATTAGCCAATGTCAAGTAATATATGTTTGATAGATTGCCTAATTGTGTTGGAATATTGCCTGTTAGTTGATTGTTGTTAAGATGTAAATAAGTTAGATTGTTAAGATTGCCCAGTGAAGTTGGAATGTTGCCACTTAATGAATTGTAGCTAATATTTAGATTCGATAAATTGGTTAAATTTCCAAAGTTAGAAGGGATACTGCCTGTCAATTGACTATTGTATATAATGAGGGTTTCTAAATTTGAAAGGTTGCCTATTGTTGTGGGAATTGGACCATTCAACTGATTGCTGGAAAGTTCTAAATAAGTTAATTCTGAAAAATTGCCCAACTCAGGAGGCAATGTTCCACTCAAATTATTGCCTTGAAGTTGTAGTTCTTTGACAGCACAGCCATCACTTGTCATTGTTACACCATACCAAGTATTGATTGGTTGAGACAAGTCCCATGTGTTGAGCCAATTTGGACCATTGGTCGCATTATAAACTGCCACCAAAGCGAGAGAATCATATGAAGAACAACTGACAGTACAAGTTAGCAATCCATCACAAAAATCTTCAAAAAATTGATTAGAACCATCAAGCGGAAGTTGTGTATTATTTTCAAAGTCATGGAGGGCTAAATTTAAGGTGCAAAGCGACTGTGGATAACAGCCAGTTAGCTGATTGTTGTTGAGTGACAAAATGCTTAAACTATAGAGGTTGCCCAATGTTGTAGGAATGTTGCCAATGAGCTGATTATCGGAAAGGTATAAATATCTCAAATTAGAAAGATTGCCCAACTCATTAGGAATCGCACCACTTAATTGATTATCGGAAAGGTACAAATATCTCAAATTAGAAAGATTGCCCAACTCATTAGGAATCGCACCACTGAGTTGATTACTATTAAGATTTAAAGAGGTCAATTCATAAAGGTTTGCTAAGTCAGAAGACATAGAACCACTTACTTGATTGTTGTTAAGATTTAGGTGTGTGATCTTACAGCCGTCAGAACTTAAGCCCACACCATACCAAGTATTGACAGGTTGAGATAAGTCCCAAGTGTTTGTCCAATTAGGTCCATCCATTTGATTGTAAACCTTGACCAATGTTAGGGAGTCAAAGGTCAGACAAGAAGTCGCATTACAAATAATAGAAGCCGTATTCAAGGCATCTTCTACATTAAGTCTACCACTACTTATACATTTTCCATTTAAATCTGCTTTGACATCTACTGTCGTTATCAAAATATTTTTTAGGTCTTGATAGCTCAAAGTGTTGCATTCAGACAAAAGCAATGCTGCTGCGCCTGTTGCATGAGGCGCAGCCATAGAAGTTCCATTTGAGTCATAGTATGAATTGTTAGGACCTGTACTATAAATGCCAACACCAGGTGCCGCCAAATCCACACTGTTCAGACCATAATTGGCAAACGCTGGAAGTTTATCAAGAATATTTGTTGCGGTAACCGATAAGATATTTTGATTGGGATAAGAAGCAGGAAAACTTGATGCTACCTCAATATCATTGCCATTGTTGCCTGCTGCTGCTACAAAAAGATGGTTGTTTTGTTCTGCCACTGTAATGGCATCTTGTAGGGCTTGCGGTGGGTTTAGATTTGGACTAAATCCCCAACTATTATTACTGAGTGGAGCACCCATTATAATTGAATATTCTAAAGCGTCGATAATGGCACTGGTTGAACCCGTATTATTTTCAAATGTTTTTAAGGGCATTATTTGGGCATTCCAACAAACGCCACTTATGCCAATACTATTGTTGCCCACTGCCCCAATAGTACCCGCCACATGGGTACCATGTCCCTCATTGTCCATCGGGTTGTTGTCATCATTATAAAAATCCCAGCCAACAAAATCATCCGCATAACCGTTGCCATCGTCATCAACACCATTGACATCACCAGGATCAAAAACCCATGTGTTTCCATTCCATTGCAAGACTGTTCCGTCCCCATCCAAATCCTCGCCTAAATTTTCCCATATATTATTTCTCAAATCAGGGTGCGTCCAATCTACACCACTATCATTTACACCAACAATGACGGCATTTCCTGTCTGTGTCTCCCAAGCTTCAGGAGCTTTAATTTTATTCATTCCCCACAATTGATTAAAGAATGGATCATTGGGGAAAACAGAAATTTCAGCGAGCCAATTGGGGTGTGCATATTCTACAATACCGTCTAAATTCTCAAAATAATTGCTAATATTTTCTTCTCCAATAATGGTATCACCACCAAAAATCAAAGTATCAGGTACACACCATAATTCTGCATTAATACAATTGATATTTTGAACAAGGGAACAGCCTGTATCTTCTGCATCAAAAGTATAAGGAGCATTATTGGCAAATTTGATAATGATTTCATTGGTGATAAAATCATTTTGTGCTTTGATGGATAGACAGCAAAAAAGCGTTATAAAGAAGGTAGAAATATTTATTAATTGTAAGGAAATTTTTTGCATAATATAAGTATTGGGAAGATTGTAAGTCAAGTTCATAACACTTGTAAATATAAGTTTATTTTTGGGATAGAGTAGCACTTTTATGCTTATTTTTTATTTTAGGAGAGAACGGTAAATTGCTTCGTCGTGTAGGGGTTTCCTGCTATCCATTCTTATGGCTTTTCAGGTATCAGCACATCTAAAAAGCAACAACTACATAAACCACAAAAACTACTTAAACCACATAAACCAAAAAAAGCCATACCATTTCTATCAGGTCTATTTTGCATGGGGTGAATGTGTATTTGAGGGTTTGTTTTATCGTTGATTATAATTAAGTTGCTAACCTTAATCTGAAAGTCTTGACCGTTTTAAGATAGACCTGATAGTAGCGTTATGGGCGGTGGGGCTTCGTGCGTAGCAGCCGCCCATAGTAGCGAATAGCAGGCCCATGCGTCACGACGAAGAACCAAACCGTTCTCTCCAAAAAATAAAATGTTTACTCAACAATAATTCGCTCTGTAAAGCTTTCTTCGTCGGTATTAATTTGTATCAAATAAATACCAGGCAAGTAATCTGTCGTAGGGATTTGTAAAGTGTTTTTGCCCTCATACAAATTGATTTTATCGCCCCATACTTGTTGTCCTGTAAGGCTAAAAATATTGATTTGGGCATCTGATTCTTTGTAAGTATCAATGTCCATTGTAAAGCGATCATTGCTTTTTATTGGATTGGGAAATATTTTAAGGGTGCTTGTATTTTCTTCCAAAGTAGTTGGGGAAGTATTCATATTTTTACCACTATTAGGGCAATATCCTTTTACATCTGCCATAGGGCCATATGTGGTATTGCCGAATATAGAGAGAACCTCTACCCAATAAAAATATGTTTTGTATCGGTCATTGCCTGTATGGGAATCTACATATTGGCGATTGGGATTGTAGTTACCGGGTTCTTGGAAACTTGTATGTATGTGTATTGCATCTTGAAAATTAGGTGTGGTACTTCTATAAATATTAAATAAAATTATATTTTCTAGTTTTCTGGCACTCCAATAAACAGTTGTATAGTCACCATAGTAGGATTTGATAGCACTCATATCATTTTGTTGATTTCCCCAACCAAGTAGATAAGTATCACCACCCGCATCACATAAATCTGTGTGACAATAATCACTTTCAGAGATTGTATTGGTATTGGGCGCAGTAAGAGTGAAAGACATATAGGATTTGGTATGGGTACGATTGATGATGCTTGCTGTGAAGTTGTAGACTGAAGGCGTGACAGAAACGGGAGCAATCGTAGAAAGAGGCACTTCACAACCATTGAAACCCAATCGGTTCATTTTGTTTACAACAATATCATTTTTTTTGCTGCTTGAGTGATACTTAGAGCCAACAGAAAATACTTCTTGATAATTGTTTGAAGTAACATCCATTAAAATATGGTTGTAGGTTTTGGTGGCGATGGGCTGACCAGTCCATATATTAAGGCTTGTCATAAACCCTTGAGAACTGTTGTATTTACCCGCAATATAGTTACCTGTTTCTGCAATAGAAAAGGCAATATCATCACCACTACCGCCCCAACGATTGGCATTGATAATTGCGCCATTGCTTTGTACCGTCATAGAAAAAGCATCTCGTCCTGCTGCGCCAAAATTTCTTGTATTACCAACGACTAAATAACCGTATGGGGCAGCCATAATATCATAGACTTGATCGTGTGAAGTACCGCCATATCTTTTACAAAAAATAGTTGAACCAGAAGCCGTCATTTTTAGTAAATAAATATCGTATTGCCCACCCCAATAGACATCACCTGCAATAACATAATTGCCATTACTGTCTTCAATAACATCACGTCCCCAACCTGTAGGCAGTGTTTTTTCCCATATTTGGTTTCCATTGTTACTGACTTTTAGGAGATAGCCTTTGGTTCCGCCATAACTATAAGTTGTGCCAATGACTAAAATACTTCCATCACTGGTAACCGTAATTTTAGCGGCAAGATCGTAGCTATAACCGCCAAATTTTCTTGACCAGAGTAGATTGCCATTGCCATTCATTTTAGCGATAAAAAGATCGGAGGTAGAACCATAAGTATATCCAGTGACATATATATTGCCACTGTTGTCCTTTGTTATATCACGAATATAATAGTTGATATTGCTATTTCCATAGGTTTTTTTCCATACAATATCGCCTGCTGCATTGAGTTTGGTCAAAATATTATCTCGACCGCCTACACCTGCGCTTTCCGTACTACCCGCAACAACAGTTCCGCCATCATTGGTTTTAATAATTGCCGTTCCATAATCATTTTTGCTGCCACCAATAGATTTTTGGTAAACATTTTGTGCTGTAAATTGTGTGATGCTTGCACACAAAAGAAATAAAGTAAAAAGGATTCTCATTTTGATCGTGTTTTAGAGTTAAAAAATGCTGTTAGTGGCTCTTTGACCATTTCTGTGAAATTGTTTTCTTGAAGTGTTTTTAACTGTTCGTAAAATTAGAATGAATTGAATCCTTAAAAAAAGTGAAAATAACAAGTATCTTAGCAATCTTTAAAGTGTTTTTGTTGGTTTTTTTGTTGTAATTAATTGATAAACAAAGTTTTATGCTTTTTTGGATAGATTGATTTTATTAGCAGTTTATCTAATAATTTTCTTCTATGACCAGTAAATTTTTAGAGGTATTGGCAACTTTTTCTCGAAAAGAAGTGAAAGTTTTTCGTTTATATTTGCAATCTCCTCTTTTTAAAATCCGCTCTCGTGAAAGTTGCCTTGCACTTTTCAATTATTTTGTGAAGAAAGCAAAAGTAAAAGGGGATTGCTATGATTATAGTGTCGTGAAGAGAGAAGAAACGATTAAGGCAGTTTTAGGAAAGGTAGCATCTGATAAAGGAGAAAGCTTACTGAATTTTTATTTGAGTCATTTATATCAAGCATTAGAAGGCTATTTGCAACACACTTTGCTGCACCAAGTAGACAATGAATTGTGGGAAGAAACCCTACAATCGAAGCTTCGATATATAGGATATTTAGAAAAGAAACAATTACATGTCCTTTTTCAAAAGAAAGTAAAGGAATTTCAAAAAGAGATAGAAGCGACCAAACTCTCAGAAAAACGCTATTGTATAGAGTGGCAGATGGCAAAGCTATTGGGTGAATATATATACCGAAATCCTGATAAACGAAAACAAGATAATCTTTCTAATCAAGTACAATTGTACCAAAAATATAATATACTAACTACCCTAAAAATAGTTTGTCAGCAATCTAATCGGCAACAAACAAAGGTAGTTCATATAGAAAATATCTTCCCAAATCGTGGCTTTACAGAACAAGAAAAATATCTTTTAGAAGATCCTTTGATAAAACTTTATTACCAAATTTATTTGTGTATAAAAGAAGAAGCAACCATCACAGATCTTCTACGAGATATAAAAATAGAAGCCGCCAAAATCTCAATGGAAGAAATAGAATTATTGACCATCTATGTCGAAAATTATTGCATTAAAAAAATACGAAATAACGAACTAAGTTATGCTGAAACCTATATAGAATTGAGCAAGTTTTTAGATGAAGTCTCTTTATTGTCTCAAAAAATTACCATTCGCTATTTTGTCAATACGGTTAGAATTGTATCTATGACCAATGCTTTTGAGTGGGGTAAAATGTTTATTGAAAATTATGCGGTTTATTTGTCTGTAGAAATAAGAGAACAATATAAAGGAATCTGTCAGGGACTTTTAGCATTTGAACAAGGAAAGTTTGAACAGACACTTACTTCTTTATTAGAGGTACATTTAAAACAAGATCCCGTTCTCGAAATCAATCGTCGTAGTCTCATCATCAAAGCCTATTATGAAACCAATAACCATGCTTATTTAGAAACGCATATCAATACCTATATTCAATATTTGGAAAAGCAACAACTTATACCTGAAGCCCAAAAAAAGATGTATAAAAATTTTCATCAATACCTCAAAAAGCTTTATAAACTTAGAGCGGATAAAAGCTATTTGCGAAAACCAGAAATCCAAGAAAAAATACAAAAGTTGATTGAACAGATAGAAGGAAAAAAAATGGTTAATAAGGTTTGGCTATTGGAAAAAGTGGGAGAGGTAAGGTGATTTTTTATCATAAATCATAAAATCTTTTTTAGGAGAGAACGGTTTGTCTTTCATCGTTGCGGAAAGTCCTGCTATCCATTCTTATGGTGGCGAACT
>ENA-ORXM01004463-ORXM01004463.1-marine-metagenome-genome-assembly--contig:-NODE-4463-length-12204-cov-3.236250_pt1 | contig 12204 bp, 9 predicted proteins | sample MGYA00237867_ERZ511480 | MGnify/ENA primary metagenome ERZ511480 (study PRJEB26309, sample SAMN06266103) | marine metagenome | isolation source: Algal blade | place: United Kingdom:Sidmouth, United... | reverse complement strand
TGGGGGTTCCAGAACCGCACCACGGGGCTCCGGATCTCGGCTCCCGGGCGCTTCGAGTTCCGCTCGGTGGACTCGATGGTCAACCCCTACCTCATGGCCTCGGCGCTGCTGACGACGATGGACGAGGGGCTGACGAACGAGCTGCCGAGCGGCAAGCCGGAGGAGCGCAACATCTACGAGGCGATGGAGCAGGGCAAGCTGGTGGAGAAGCTGCCGATGTCGCTCGGCGAGGCCCTGGACGCGCTCGCCGAGGACGAGGTAGTGCGGCGTGCGATGCCCGGAGAGATGTATCGGCTGTTCGACGAGTACAAGCGCGACGAGTGGGAGAGGTTCATGCACACGACGACCGACTGGGACCAGGAGACGTACATGGATTACCTCCCCTGAGCGAAGCGGCTCGGATGGGCTCACGCCGCGCGCCGCCCGAGAGGGCGCGCGCGGTCACCGACGGGCGATCTCGTCCGCCGACTGAACGGAGAGAACAGCGAGGATGTGCGGCATAGCGGGACTGATACACAAGGGCAGGCGATCGAGCGTAGGGGCCGAGATGACGGCGATGCTGACCGCGCTCAAGCACCGTGGGCCCGACTCGACCGGCTTCGCCGTCTACGGCGAGCCGAGCGAGGGTGACTACGTCATGCGCGTCAAGGTGGCCGAGCGCGAGGACATGGGCCGCGGCAGCGGTATCCACCGGTTGCTCGAGGAGCGCGTCGAGCAGCTCGAGAGCGTTCTCGGGGAACACGGCGCGATGGTCAGGACGAAGGGGCACGCGACGCCGTACGCCCTTCGCTACGTGCTCGCCCACGAGGGCGACACCGAGAAGATGGCCCGCCACGTCGAGGAGCTCGAGGGCGTGGAGATTCTCTCCCTCGGCAACGGGCTCGAGCTGATCAAGGATCTCGGCGACGCGCGCGAGGTCAGCGAGACCTATGGGCTGGGCGACTTCGAGGGCACGCACGCGATCGGGCACACGCGCATGGCCACCGAGTCGGATGTCGACATCCGCTCGGCCCACCCCTACTGGGCGTTCCCCTACAACGATGTCTCGGTCGTGCACAACGGGCAGATCACCAACTACTGGATCATGCGCCGTCAGATGGAGCACAAGGGACACCGGTTCATGTCCAACTGCGATTCGGAGCTCCTCGCCGTCTACACCGCTGACAATCTCTCCCGCGGCGTCGGCCTCGAGGAGAGCCTCGAGCGCTCGATCGAGGAGATCGACGGTGTCTTCACCTACCTCGTCGCGACCAAGGACCAGCTGGGCATGGCCAAGGACACGATGGCGGCGAAGCCTCTGGTGCTCTACGAGAGCGACGAGCTCATCGCGATGGCCTCCGAGGAGGTCGCCATCCGCGCGATCCTCCCCGAGGAGATCGACACCACCGACCCCTACGACGAGGAGGTGCGCGTATGGCAAGCGTGAGCGATCAGGAGCTTCGCCAGATGACGCAGGAGGAGCGCGTGCGCGCGCTCGGGATGACCACCGAGGAGCTCACCGGGCGCACGCCCTTCATGGAGTTCGACCTCGAGGCCGAGTCGCGCTTCACCTATCCGTGGGCGCCCGAGGTCAACTTCAACAAGTCCGCCGAGCTCGACGCCGACACCATGAGCGCGACCGAGGTCAACGCGAGGATCCGCACACTGATGGACGAGGGGCACGGGCGTGTCGTGATCAGGAACCCTCGCGGCATGCACTCGCTCGGGGTCGGCATCCTCAATCGCCTGACGCTCGAGTTCGAGGGCTCGCTCGGCTACTTCGCGGTCGGGCTCATCGACGGGCCGAACGTGCGCATCCGCGGCCGCGTCGGCTGGTCTTGCGGCGAGAACATGATGTCCGGCACCGTCGTCATCGAGAAGAACGCGGGCTCGACCTTCGGGGCGGCGATCCGGGGCGGGGACCTCGTCTGCCGAGGTTCGGTGGGCTCGCGCACCGGTATCGACATGAAGGGCGGGACGATCATCGTCGGGGGGGACACCGGCGCGCTGTCGGGGTTCATGATGCAGCGCGGGCGCATGGTCGTCTGCGGCAACGCAGGCAAGAACCTCGGCGACTCGATGTACGACGGCACGATCTATGTCGGTGGGGAGATCCGCTCGCTGGGCGTGGACGCGGTCGAGGGGGAGCTCACCGAGCTCGACAGGAACTGGCTGACACGCAAGCTCGGGCTCTACGATCTCGTGCCCGAGCGCGGCGTCGATCACTTCAAGAAGATCGTCGCCGGCAAGCAGCTGTGGAACTACGACAACCTCGAGCCGAACGAGAAGAAGCTCATTCTCTGATCGCTCGTGCGGTCGCGCCGGCCCGCCGCCGCGACCGCACGAGGCGATCCCGAACCGATGCGTGAGCACGGCTCACAGACCACACCGAGAGCGAACGATGGATGAGGTGAAGAAGAAGGCGCTGGCCCGGGACGTGAACCGACTGGGCGAGTCGTTCGTGTTTCCCCCGCGGGTGATGGACGACATCCACATCAAGAGCGAGCTCGGTCGTTACCGGATGCGCGGCTTCTCGCTGTTCAAGAAGATCCCGCACTGGGACGACCTGACGTTCCTCCCCGGCACGCTGACCCGATTCGTCATCGAGGGCTACCGCGAGAAGTGCGAGACGCGCACGATCATCGGCCCGCGCGCGAAGAAGCCGCTCGATCTCGACATCCCGGTCTACATCACCGGCATGAGCTTCGGGGCGCTCTCCTACGAGGCGAAGACGGCGCTCGCGCGCGGGGCGACGATGGCCGGATCCGCCACCTGTTCCGGGGAGGGCGGCATGATCCCCGACGAGCGGCGCTACTCGTCGAAGTGGTTCTACCAGTGCATCCAGTCGCGCTACGGGTTCAACCCCCACCACCTGGTGCTCGCCGACGGCTGCGAGTTCTTCATCGGCCAGGGGTGCAAGGTCGGGCTCGGCGGGCACCTGATGGGGCAGAAGGTCACCGACCAGGTCGCCGAGATGCGCTCGCTGCCGGCGGGCATCGACCAGCGCTCACCGGCTCGCCACCCCGATTGGCTCGGTCCCGACGACCTCGCGCTGAAGATCCAGGAGATCCGCGAGGCGACCGACTGGCAGATTCCGATCCAGTTGAAGCTCGGCGCCGCGCGCGTCTACGACGATGTGAGGATGGCGGTCAAGTGCGACCCGGATTCGATCTACATCGACGGCATGGAGGGCGGCACCGGAGCCGGTCCTCACCTCGCCACCGAGGACACCGGTGTCCCCGGTATCGCCGCCATCCGCCAGGCACGGCGGGCGATCGACGATCTCGGCAAACGCGGCGACATCACGCTGATCTACGCCGGTGGGATCAGGAACGGGGCCGATATCGCCAAGGCGATCGCGCTCGGGGCCGACGCGATCGCGATCGGGCACTCGGCGATGATGGCGCTGAACTGCAACAAGGACATTCCCGAGGCCGACTTCGAGGAGGAGATGGGGGTCGAGCCCGGCTACTGCTATCACTGTCATACCGGGCGCTGCCCGGTCGGGGTCGCGACACAGGACCCCAAGCTCCGCGAGCGGCTGAACCCCGACGATGCCGCCGAGCGCGTCTACAACTTCCTGCACACGCTGACCATCGAGGCGCAGATGTTCGCCCGCGCCTGCGGCAAGACCAACCTCCATTCGCTCGAGCCGGAGGATCTCGCGGCGCTGACGATGGAGGCCTCGGCGATGGCCGCGGTCCCGCTCGCCGGGACCGACTACACCGTCGGCGTCGACGACTATCACCACCTCGGCGCGGAGGACTGAACCGATGGCAGGCACGCAATACCGCGGCTCGACGATCGAGCACGTCGATCAGTTCCTCGACGACAAGGACGGTCTCGGCAGCGAGCGCGAGAAGGAGATCGGCCAGCACATCGGCTACCGCTACGATGTCAACCTGGTGCCCGACTACGAGCGGCTCACGCCGTTTCTCCGTGAGTACATGGAGACGATGGGCTGGGACGACCTGAACTGGCTCGAGGACATCCACATGGGTTACGAGGAGGGCAAGGCGGCGGTGTTCGACCGGAACATCAACGGTTGGGTGCGCGTGCCGGAGGGTCTGGAGCTGCCGGATAACCAGCAGGATCGGGACATGCTGGCCCGAGAGCTCTTGATCAAGTTCCAGATGTCCGATCGCCACCCGCTGGTGACGCTTCGCAAGGCTTACATGAAGTTTTGAGGATCACGTGTCGAGCATGGCGCCCGAATCCCGTCGATACGAACCGCGCCGGCGGCGCACGGCCGCCGCGGTGAGGGCGTGCGTGGGGCCGGAGCGGAGCGCGAGTCGGTGACGGCGCGCGTACCGGACGCGGGGAACGGGCGCTCGGCGGCACGGACCGACACCGCTCGCCGCGCGATCGAGTTGCTCGGCCGCCGTCCTCCCGATCACCGCTTGAAGGAGCGCTTCCTGCGCTGGCAGTGCCGTGTGCGCCAGCTCGCGATGCGCGAGCGCGGCGGGCGCCCCGACGAGGCGTTGATGCCGAATCTGACGCGGGCGGGCGAGGAGGCTCCCGCGGGGCAGATCATCACGCTGATCTCCAAGTGGGGCGCCTACAGCCGCACCGCCGAGCTTCGACATCTCGTCAAGCGCACCAACGATCCGAGCGAGCGACGCGCCAGGGCGCTCGAGCTGTTCAGCGAGACCTGGTACCAACAGGCTCGCGAGTTCTCCGACATCCTGACCGCCACCTTCCCCCCCGCCTCCTCGGGGGCGGCCGCCATCGTCGCGGCCGAGCGCTGCACGCTCGACTTCGCCGCCTACAGTCAGCGCTTCACGCTCGACTGCGCGGTGCGAGCGCTGGCGCCGAGCCATCCGCTCCACCAGGCCACCTGGTGGCACAACGTGCTGTTCAACCCGACTCTGCACCCCGATACCGTGGTGCTCGCCTTCGAGCCGGACTGGGAGCGAAGCCACGCCTCGAACGATTGAGCCCGAACCACACCCGATGTCAGACGCGTCGCCCGTCACGGACGGCGCACCCACCGACCGGAGAGAGACATGCAGCTAAGAACCCACAAGGCGCTACCGACGATGGCGCTCGGCGCGGTGCTCGCCGCACCGTTGGCGGCGCAGGCCGAGGACAGCGGCGACCCGATCGTCATCCCGATCCACAACTGGAACAGCCAGATCGTGATGAGTCACGTGGTCGGGCAGATCTTCGAGCAGATGGGGAACAACGTCGAGTACGTCTCGACCGATAGCCAGGCGGTCTACGAGGCCGTGCGGCTCGGCGACGTGCACCTCGAGATGGAGGTCTGGGAGGGCGCGTTCGGGGCCTCCTTCAACGAGGCGTTGGAGAAGGGCGGGCTGCACGACGCGGGGGATCACGACGCGGTCACGCGCGAGGACTGGTGGTACCCCGAGTACGTCGCCGAGCTCTGCCCGGGGCTGCCCGACTGGGAGGCGCTGAACGGTTGCGCCGACATGTTCGCGACCCCCGAGACCGGGGATCAGGGCCGCTTCCTCGGCGGTCCGGTCGACTGGCTCAAGCACGATCAGGAGCGGGTCGATGCGCTCGGCATGAACTTCAAGGTCGTCAACGCGGGCTCGGCGAGCGCGCTCTGGGCCGAGCTTGCCGCGGCCGAGAAGCGCGGCGAGCCGATCGTTCTATTCAACTGGACACCGAACTTCATCGAGGCGGTCTACCCGGGCGCCTTCGTCGAGTTCCCCGAGCACGAGCCGGGCTGTGACAAGGATTCGAGCAAGGGTCCCAACCCGGACGAGACCTACGACTGCGCCAACCCGCCGAACGGGTACCTGAAGAAGGCCGCCTGGGACGGCATGGAGGAGACGTGGCCGGCCGCCTACGAGATGCTCACCAAGATCTCGTTCACCAACCCGCAGATCGCCGAGATGGCCAAGCTCGTCGACATCGACGAGCTCGAGCCGGAGGAGGCCGCGACCGTCTGGCTCGAGGAGAACGAGAACGTCTGGCAGGCCTGGATCAACTAGCGTCCGCGGCCGATCGGCGACGCCAGGGCGGCCGACGGTCGGCCGCCCCGCACGGGGCGACGGGCGCGGTGCGCCCGTGACGCTCGCGGCGAGCGCGGGCTCGCCGCCCCCCGTCCGGGCGCGGAGCGGGAGAACGGTGCAGACTGCCACCGTCGCCTCCGGCTCCGGGCTCGCCGACGTTCGCCGCCGTCAGGGGGCGCTTGCACCGGAGAGTCGCCGATGACCGTTCCGCCCAGCTCCACCGCCGACCGTGCGAGCGCGCCCTCGGCCGTCGCATCGGCGGTGTCCGCGTCCGCGGCGTCCGAGTCCGGCTCCGGAGAGGGGTCGGCCGTGCCGGTCATCTCCTGCCGTGGCCTCTGGAAGCTCTACGGCGGCGACGCCTCCGCCGACTCGCCCGAGCGCTGGCTGGCCGCTCGGGAAGCGCCCCCTTCCCACGAGCAGGCGCTCGCCGCCGGCTACGTGCCGGCGGTGCGCGATGTCTCGCTCGATATCGGGCGCGGCGAGATGCTCGTGGTCATGGGACTCTCCGGCTCGGGCAAGTCGACGCTGGTGCGCTGTCTCTCGCGCCTGGTCGAGGCGAGCGCCGGGGAGATCGTCGTGGAGGGGCAGGATCTGCGCGCCCTCGACGAGCGTGGCCTGATCGAGATCCGTCGCTCGAAGATGGGCATGGTGTTCCAGAACTTCGCCCTGCTGCCGCATCGCACGGTGCTCGACAACGTCGCCTACCCGCTCGAGATGCGCGGTCAGGATCGGCACGCGCGGCGCGAGCGCGCGCTCGAGGTCATTCGGCTGGTGGGGCTCGAGGGGCGCGAGGAGCATTTCCCGCGCGAGCTCTCCGGCGGCCAGCAGCAGCGCGTCGGCATCGCCCGGAGCCTCGCCATCGAGCCGGACATCTGGTTCCTCGACGAGCCGTTCTCGGCCCTCGATCCGCTGATCCGGCGCGACATGCAAGACGAGTTCCTGCGCCTCCAGGCGATGCTCGGCAAGACCATCGTCTTCATCACCCACGACTTCGACGAGGCGCTGAGGCTCGCCGACCGCATCGCGATCATGAAGGACGGCACCGTCGAGCAGGTCGACACGCCCGATCGGATCGTGCTCGCTCCGGCCACCGACTACGTCCGGCGCTTCACCGAGGAGATCGATCGCGCGCGCGTCGTGCACGCCGGCACCCTCGCCGAGGCGCTTGCCGGTGCCGCCCCCGCCGGTGAGCCGATCGCCGCCGGAGCGACGATCCACGCGCTCGCGCGACGGCTCGTGGACGACACCGCCGCGAGCTACCCGATCGCGGCAGGCGACGGCACGCTGATCGGCACGCTCTCCCGCGAGCGCGCCCTCGACGTGCTGCTCGGCCCCCGCCCGTGAGCACCACCGAGCCGACGGTGCCGGCCGCGGGAGGCGCACCGCGCGCCAAGGCGGTCAGCGGGGCCGCCGTCGGCATGGGGCCGCGCCCGACGGAGGGGCCGCTCGAGGGGGGCGGTGCGACGCGCGGCGAACGCGGGGGGAGGCTGATCGGGCTCGCCCTGCTCGCGCTCGCGCTGCTGCTCGTTCTGTTCAGGCCCTGGCTGCCCGAGGCGCTCATGCGGCTGCCGGAGACGCTGGTGCTGCCGCTCGCCGACTGGATCAACGCCGCCTTCGCGTTCGTCAAGGACGATCTCGGTTTCGTGCACGTCACGCGCTTCGTCGCCGGCGGCATCGAGAGCCTGCTCGACGTGACCGCGAACCTGCTCTACGGCAAGCGCCGCTGGCCGAACGTCGGGCCGGTGCCCTGGATGGTCGTCGCGCTCGGAGCGGCGATGCTCGGCTACGCGCTCGGCGGCTGGCGGCTCGCCCTGCTCGGGGGCGGCACCTTCGTCTGGGTGGCGCTCATGGGGCAGTGGACGTGGACGATGGAGACGCTGTCGGTGATCGTCGTCGCGGTGCCGGTCGCGGTGCTGCTCGGACTCGCGCTCGGCATCGGCGCCTGGAAGAGCCGTGCCGTCGAGCGCGTGCTCGACCCGCTCCTGAACGTCGCCCAGTCGCTGCCGCACTTCGCCTACATGATTCCGGTGGTGGTGTTCATCGGCGTCGGGCCGAAGGCGGGGGCGATCGTGACCATCGTCTTCGCCGTGCCGCCGATGATTCGCATGACGCTGCTCGGGCTGAGGAAGGTGCCGCCGGAGATCGTCGAGAGCGGTCAGATGTGCGGCTCGACGCGCTGGCAACTCCTTCGCCACGTACGAGTGCCGAGCGCGCGGCGCGAGATTCTGGTCGGCGTCAACCAAGTGATCATGCAGTCGCTCGCGATGGTGGTGCTGGCGAGCTTCATCGGTATGCCGGGCCTCGGGCAGAAGCTCCTGCAGCTGCTGCAGTCGCTCAAGATCGGCCGCTCGATCGAGATCGGCATCACCATCGTGCTGCTGGCGATCATGCTCGATCGGTTCTCGAAGGCGTGGGTCGCGCGCCAGCCGCTACACCACGAGCGCGACGTGCCCTGGTGGCGGCGTCATCGTCTCGCGCTCGTCTGGCTCGCGCTGACGATCGCCTTGTTCGCTCTCGCCAGTGTCTGGCCGCTCGCCCACGAGATCCCGCGCCGAGCGGCGTTCTCGCTCTCCAAGCCGCTCGACGCGACGGTCGGGGCGCTGCTCACCCTGATCGATCCGGTGACGCTCGCGATCCGCTCGTTCCTGATCACCAAGGTGCTCGTGCCGCTCCGCGACGCCTATCTCTGGCTACCGTTCTCGGCGGTGATCGCGCTGGTGGCGGGGGTAGCGTGGCGTGTCGGGGGTGGACGTTCGGCGCTGCTCTGCACCGCCTTCGTGGCGTTCATCGCGCTCTCGGGGTGGTGGGAGCGGGCGATGATCACCGCCTACATGGTTAGCTTCGCGGTGCTGGTGGCGGCCCTGGTCGGTCTGCCGCTCGGTGTCTGGGCATCGCGCTCGGCGCGGCGGGCGCGGCGCGTGCTGCTCTTGTGCGACACGCTGCAGACCTTCCCGAGCTTCATCTACCTGATTCCCGTCATCATGCTGTTCGGCGTGAACGATGTCGCCGCGATCGCCGCCGTGGTCGTCTTCGGCACCGTGCCGATGGCGCGCTACACGATCGAGGGGCTGCGCGGCGTGCCGGAGACGCTGCTCGAGGCATCGGACATGGCCGGGGCCACCCGCGGGCAGAAGCTCCGGAGCGTCGCCTTGCCGATGGCCGTGCCGACGATCATGGTGGGGTTGAACCAGACGGTCATGTTCTCGCTGTTCATGGTCATCATCGCCGCCTTCATCGGCACCCAGGATCTCGGTCAGGAGATGCAGCGCGCGCTGTCCTCGACCGATGTCGGCAAGGGGCTCGTGCTCGGACTGTGCGTGGCGTTCATGGGATTGCTGGTCGATCACCTGATCGGTGTCTGGGGCGGCGCGCGGCGCCGTGCGCTGGGCATCGACTGAGACACGGGGCGGAGGCGATGTCGATGAGCACGAATCTCGCAGGTCACGCGTCGCCGGCCACCGCCCCCGGTGGAGCTGCCGGACCAGGCGGCGCGGCGGCCGGCGGGCGGGGCGCGGCGACCATGACGGGGGCCGCGGTCCCGTCGCGTGCGGGGAGCGCCGCCGGACAGCCGTTCGCGCGGCCCTCGGGTCGCAACGGCGTGCGCCTGCCGGGCCTGCCGGTGTTGCCCCCCGGGGTCGAGCGCCTGGTGGTCCCGGGTGGTGGCTCGCGAAGCGTCGCGGTCTACGCCGGCGACGAGATCTCGGTCTTCGATCCGGCCGGCCGACAGCCGGTCGAGCTGGTTCTGTTCGCCCCGGATGGGCGCTCGGACGCGGCGATGCTCGGACGTTCGGGGCACGGCGCCGCTCGAGGCGTCGCGTCCGTGCTCGAGGCCGGGGGCCTCTCCGGCGTGCGCGTCGCACGGGCGCTCGAGGCCGCCGGGTTCGATCTCGCGCGGGCCGACGCCGTGCGCCTGTTCGGCGAGCAGACGCCGAGCGGGGCGCTCGAGACGCTCGTCTCCGGCGCCGACGGGCTCCTCGTCGTCGCCGCACCGGGCGGACCGATGGACCCGGCGGCCCAGGACGCCCCGGGGGAGATCGTGCTGTTCCTGCGCCGGGCGCGGGTGCCCGAGGCACCCGAGCGGCGCACGGCGCCAGCGCCGCTGGCCGACCCGCTGCTCGACCGGAACGTGGAGCCCGGGCAGGCGACGGTCTACGAGGTCATGGCGGGCCAGTTCATCCAGATCCTCGATGTGCAGGGGCGCGAGTGCTCGGACTTCCAGGCGTTCTCGCGCCGGGCGCTCGACGCGGGGCGCGAGCGGGACATCGATCCGACGACGACGCGCACCCTCTCGGGCTCGCTCTATCCGGCACCGGGACTCCACTCGAAGTACTTCAGCCTCGACCACGAGCCGCTCGTCGAGATCGTGCAGGACACCTGCGGGCGACACGACACCTTCGGGCTCGCCTGCACCGCGCGCTACTACGAGGATCTCGGCTACCCGGGGCACGTCAACTGCAGCGACAACATCAACGCCGAGCTCGCCGCCTGGGGCGTGCGCCCCCGAGGCGGGTGGCCGGCGATCAACTTCTTCTTCAACACGCTCCTCGACGACTCGAACGCGATTCTGATGGACGATCCGTGGTCGCGCCCGGGGGACTACGTGCTGCTGCGCGCGCTGACCGATCTCGTCTGTGTCTCGACGGCCTGCCCCTGCGACGTCGATCCCGCCAACGGCTGGAACCCGACCGACGTGCAGGTGCGCCTCTACGACGAGCGGGAGCCATTCAAGCGATCGATCGGCTGGCGCCGAACACCGGAGGCGGACGTGGAAGAGACGCGCGAGACGGGGTTTCACGAGAAGTTCGCGGCGCACACGCGCGACTTCGTCGAGTACAACGGCTACTGGTTAGCGAACACGATGACCGCTCACGGTACGCTGGCCGAGTACTGGGCCTGTCGCCAGCGGGCGGCGATCATGGATCTCTCGCCGCTCCGCAAGTACGAGGTGACCGGGTCCGACGCCGAGGCGCTGCTGCAGCTCGGCGTGACGCGAAACATCAGGAAGCTCGCCGTGGGGCAGGTGGTCTACACGGCGATGTGCGCCGAGCACGGCGGCATGCTCGACGACGGCACCGTGTTCCGACTCGGTGAGAACAACTTCCGCTGGATCGGCGGCACCGACGCGAGCGGACTCGCGCTCCGTGAGCTCGCCGAGGCACGGGGGCTGAACGCGTGGGTGCGCGACTCGACCGCTCAGCTCTGCAACGTGGCGGTGCAAGGCCCGCGCTCGCGTGAGATCCTGAGCGAAGTGATCTGGACGGCGCCGACGCAGCCGACGATCGAGGAGCTCGGCTGGTTCCGCTTTGCCGTCGGACGCATCGGCGACTTCCACGGCCCGGCCGTCGTCGTCAGCCGCACCGGCTACTCGGGGGAGCTCGGCTACGAGGTGTTCTGCCACCCGAGGGACGCGAACGCGGTGTTCGACGCGATCTGGGCGGCAGGGGAGGGGCGGGGCATGCTGCCGCTCGGTCTCGCGGCGCTCGACTGGCTGCGGATCGAGGCGGGGCTGGTGTTCGCCGGGAGCGAGTTCTCGGACCGCACCGATCCGTTCGAGGCCGGTATCGGTTTCACGGTAGCGCTGAAGAGCAAGGAGGACGACTTCGTCGGTCGGGCGGCGCTCGAGGCGCGCAAGGCGCATCCGCAACGGTGTCTGGTCGGGCTCCAGGTCGCCGGCGGCGTCGTGCCCGCGGGCGGGGATTGCGTGCGGGTCGGTCGCGTGCAGGTCGGGGAGGTGACGAGCGCGGTGCGGTCGCCGATCCTCGGGCGCGTGATCGCGCTGGCGCGGATCGACATGCCCCACGCCGAGCTCGGTACCGAGCTCGAGATCGGACAGCTCGACGGGGTGCAGAAGCGGCTGGCGGCGACGGTGGTGCGCTTCCCTCACTTCGACCCGGACAAGGAACGGGTGAAAGGCAACTACCCCGAAGAGTGACCACCCGGCGCGGTCGCCGCGTCGCGCCGGGCGGCGAGCCAGCGAAAGACCAAGCCGCGCGGCTGCTCCTCGCCGCTACTCAGGTAGGCGAGCGTGTAGGGGTTCTCGAGGGTGGCGCCGACGACGCTCTTGGCACGGCGCGAGCCGCAGAACAGCACCTGGTCGTCCGGCGCCAGTGGGGTGTCCAGCGCCGGCACGCGGTGCGCCTCGCCGTCGCGTTCGAGCACCAGCGGTACGCAGTCGAGCAGCTCCTCGCGCCACCGCGGGTCCCGTATCAGGTCGCGTAGCGAGACCGGCCCCCGCGCTCCGCCG
>ENA-ORXM01004462-ORXM01004462.1-marine-metagenome-genome-assembly--contig:-NODE-4462-length-12206-cov-3.332344_pt1 | contig 12206 bp, 11 predicted proteins | sample MGYA00237867_ERZ511480 | MGnify/ENA primary metagenome ERZ511480 (study PRJEB26309, sample SAMN06266103) | marine metagenome | isolation source: Algal blade | place: United Kingdom:Sidmouth, United... | reverse complement strand
AGCGGCTTCCTCGACGGTCATAAAAAATCGGGTGGCTTCGCGGTGTGTGACGGTAACGGGGCCGCCTTTGTTGATCTGTTTTTCAAAGAGCGGAACAACCGAACCTGTGCTGTCCAGCACATTACCGAACCTGACGGCGCAAGCCGACAAGCCCGGGCTTTGCGTCGCCGCGGATAATGTCATCATCTCGGCGATACGCTTTGTTGCGCCCATAATATTAGAGGGCTTTACAGCCTTGTCGGTACTGACCAGCGTGAAACTATCCGTGCCATGTTTGGTCGCCATATCGATAATGTTCTTCGTACCCTCGACATTTGTGCTGACGGCTTCAATTGGGTTGGCCTCTGAGAGCGGAACATGTTTCAGCGCGGCGGCATGCAGGACAATATCCGGCCGCTCATGCGCGAATATCTCTTCCATGTGATCGCTATCGGTGATGTCGCCAAGATAAGCCGTAAAAACAGATTTGCGTTCGCGCAGAATATGGTCGATGCGGTAAAGATTATATTCTCCATTATCGACAAGGATCAGCCTCGCGGGATTATGACCGGCAACTTGCTTGGATAATTCCGAACCAATCGTGCCGCCCGCGCCTGTAATCAAAACGGTTTTGCCTTCGATGAATTGGCGCACAGGACTATCGTCAAGTCTGCGTTCTTCGCGGCCAATTAAGTCGGCGGCCTCGAGGGGCGTTAGGTTTTCGCGTGGTCCGCGTTCAAGGCGGGTGAGCGGAACGCCGGCCTGGGCCGCCGTTTTCACGAGTTTATTAAGTTGTGATTTCTCAGGAAATTTATCGACCAGCACCAAATTGGGCGCGCTATTATTGCGGCGCCGCGCGCTCTCAATTTCTTTGGGGATGTCTTTATAGGTGCCCAATACCGGAACGCCGCGAATAGAGCGCCCGCTAAATTCACCGCTGGTTTCAATCAGGCCTGAGACATAAAAGCTGCCGCCTTGGGGCGTGCGGGTTTTCTCGCGCAGATAATCGTGCAGCCGGTCACTTCGCCCGACAAGAATCGCCGCGCGGCGCGATTGATAGCTGCGCCGAAACAGACTGCCCAGATTGCGGTTATAGCCGAGCATAACGACAGCGCGCGACAGCAAGGCCACGGCAAAGAATACGGGCCCGGCGATAAAGGGCGCGGTGCGCGGGAAGTTATTTGCCCGGTCAAATCCGATAAAGAGGATAAGCGGCGTAATCAGGCTGACGAGCAGGATGGCGCGCGCCAGCGGGGCCAGATCATCTCGCGATGTATAGCGCCACACCGCTCTGGAAATTGATAAAACCAGCCAAACGGCCACACAGGTTAGCGCAAAAATTGTGGCTGATTTTTCTGCGATTTGGTCCGGAGCGGTTTTGCCGTCCACAATATAGCGCAAGGTGACCGTGACCCACATAACGGCATAAGCGCAAAACGCATCCCAAGCGGATACAAGTATCCGGGTCAGTAATGTTGTTCTTATGCTTCTCATGACGACGCCTCATCTACGGCGTTATCAGTATCTTGACCATCCCCTAAGATGCGAAAGCTCCATAGCACTCTGTTGGAGCGGTCTTGCCCGTTATTATCGGACAGGGCGTTGCCGCTAATGACAAGTTGCTGCGTGCGCTCGGGCTGCGCGCCTCTCGCCAAATAGACGGATTTTTCAAGCGATAAGGTCGTCGCGCCGGTTCTAAAGCGCCAACCTTCGCCGGATTTAAGGATCAGCAGCGCGCTGCGTTTATCGCGCGACAGGGTTACGCGCACATCAGGATGAACATGAAAGCGCAGCGCATAAGGATAAGTCGCGCCGGACACTTTGGGCGCTTTGCCGACGGGAACGAAAAGGCTGTCTTCGCCGCGAATATCGCGCCCCGTCTCGTCCATATAGATGCGACGGCTATGGGCCAGGCCCGTCGTGTCAACATAGCCGTCATGGCTTGTCTCGAGCCAGATACCGCCCTCTTGTTCTTTGCGCGACGCGCTGACCTGATCGATGCCGTGGCGAATGGCTGAGCCGTAAATTTTTTCAGAAAGCCCGCCGGTGATTAATTCGCCTGCGGAGCAATCATCAATGACCAATGTGCTGTGGGCGGCTGTTTCGCGCATGGCAGAGCGCCAGCTTTCGGGTTGCAAGCCATTAAAGCCGCAATTGACGATCATCCGCCCGCTAGGCCGTGATAATTCAAAGGCCAGCGGCGCGAGATGGGCGTTATTATCAAATGGACGCGGCGGCGTTTCGCCTGTGTCGATCAGCAAAATCGTTCCGAATTTCTCAAGACGTTGATAGCCGCTATGGGGCATATAGCTAAAGGTGCGGGCTTTAACGCCGCTGCGTTTTGTCAGGGCGAGAAGGGATTTGCGCGCGACTTCGCCGCTGCCGTTAAAGCCGGAATATTGTCCGTCTGCCGCCGTAAAAAATGAAATGACAGGCGCGAGCCTGTCCATAGCGCGGCGCATGGGTTTGCTTGGCACATCTTTGCGCGCCTTGAGTAGGCTCTCAATGAGAAGCAGGGCGTGAAGGCTGCGCCGCGCGGCATCGGGGTTTCGGCTGATATGACCGCCATCGCCCAAAATTTGAATTTCCAGCGCGTCATCAAGCTCATCAAGCGATTTATTCATCAGGGTCTTATCCCCGATCATTATTCCGCCCATCGACATAGCGCACAAAGATAAGAGCTTACACAGGCCGCCGGGCGTGCGGTTTCGCGTTTTGCGAAGATAGACCACTTGCCGGGCAAAGCTGCCGCGCCGGGCGCTTGCATTCTCATCATCTGTATTAAGAAGATGCGCCCAGCAGGCCGCCTGCGCAATGATGCGCGGGATCAAAACCTCATGGCTCCAAGAGAATGTATTAAATTTGCCATAAACGGCAATCCAGCGATCCGTAAGCTCGCGGGCCTTGGGGCCGCCCGTGGGCGCGCCCGCCGCAGACAGGTCATAGAGCCAGCTAAAGTCATGAATTTTACGCGCAAAGCCAAGTGAGGGCAGGGGTATTGTCCACGGGTCGCCATGGCGGCCAATTTCAATGCGCTGCCCGCCCACGCTGAAATTGCCTTTGATGATCGCGTCACCGCGCGCGCGATTGCCTTGCAGGATATTGGCGCATAGCGCGTCAAAGGGGTCTTTGCGCAGCACGCGGGCTTTGGGCCGGGCCATATCGGGAATCACGCGACGCGCGCCATAAAGGGCGGTCTTTGCGGCAGTTTTGTAAAGAGGAAGCCGGCGCGACATGCCTGTCGCTATCCGCGCAAAGCTTTGATATTGGCGGCGTAGCTGCCTTCTTTGCCCTTAAAGACTGCTGATCCGGCAACAAGCGCGCTTGCGCCTGCGTCGCGGCACTGCGCGGCTGTGACGGGATTAACGCCGCCGTCAACTTCGAGAATAATATCGCGCCCGGTTTGATCGATCATGGCGCGCAGGGTTTCAATCTTGCGCAGCTGGCTGTCGATAAAACTCTGCCCGCCAAAACCGGGATTAACGCTCATCACTAAGATTAAATCCAGCTGATCCATGACATAGTCCAGCTCAGAGGCGGGCGTCGCCGGATTAAGCGCCGCGCCGCAGCGCGCGCCCATAGATTTAATCGCTTGAAGGCTGCGGTGCATATGCGGTCCGGCGTCAGGATGAATACTGACAATATCGGCTCCGGCCTGAACAAAAGCTTCGAGCAGATGATCAGCCGGGCTGATCATTAAATGCACGTCGAAGGGCTTTTTGCTGTGCGGGCGAAGGGCCTTAACGACCATAGGGCCGATGGTCAGGTTCGGGACATAATGCCCGTCCATGACATCAATATGGATCATGTCTGCGCCGGCCTCATCTATGGCGCGCACTTCGGCGCCCAAATCTGCAAAATCAGCAGAGAGGATGGAGGGTGAAATTAACACATCTTGACTCATAAGCGCCCCATAACAAGAGCCCCGCCGCCGTGCAAGTTCACGGCGGCGGGGCGTCTGTTATCTATAGTAAAGTGTCGCAAAAATGCGACTCTTTATTAAACTTTGAACAGGATTACTTCCGAACCGGCATATAATCTGTTGCGGTATATCCGCCTGTATTTGTGTAGCCGCCTTGATAGACTTCAACGCTGCCGCCCTGATAGTCATCAACGCTGTAGCCTTCATTCATCGCGCAAGACCCGTCGCCATTTGGCGTCGTGCCGGACGGGCAGGACACAGGTGTTGACGTCGCGCCATAGGATGACGTGCCGTAATCTGTTGTTGAAGACGAGCTGTATGATGGCGTGCTGTCATATGATGTTGAGCCATATGAAGACTCCATACATGTTCCGTCACCGGCTGCTGTCGTGCCTGCAGGACACGGCGCTGTTTCGCCGCTGCTATATGACGGCGTCGTATAGCTTGGCGTGGTGTCATATGATGTTGTCGGCGCGCTGTAAGAGGTCGTGCTCTCATAGCTGTTTTGCATACATGTTCCGTCACCGGCAGGTGTCGTGCCGGCCGGGCAATTGGCCGGAACTGATTGCGTTGTGTAAGTTTGAGCCTGTTGCGTATAAACCGGGGCAGGCTGCGTGTAGACAGGCGCCGGAGCTGTGTAGACCTGAGCCGGCTGAGCCATTGGCGCAGGGCAGGACATGCCGTTAATCACAGAGCAATCTGCATAGATGACGTTTTCTGTGCGGGCCTGATAGACAGGCGCCGGTTGCGCGTAACCTGTGTCGCCATAACGCGATGTTGCAGGCGCGCCGCAATTCTCAACGCAGGCCGCTCCGCCCTCATAATCATAGACATTGCCGTAACGGTCAGCCTGTGCGGAGTGGCTACAGGCCGACAGGGCGAGCGCGGCAACTGAGCCGGTTAGTAAAGTAACTGTTTTCAAAGTGCTCATCTGAGCCTCCCATTTTGGTACATATCGCAAGTGTCACTGCAAGGTTTAGACCATAAAGGGTAAATCAGGTGTGAATATTGCGCCGCAAACACGCGGTAAAAAAGCCGTCCATACCCCCAAATTCCTCCAAATCATGGGGCAAAGACCTCAAATAGCCCTCTTTTGCCCCTTTTCTTTGCTGATAAGGGTGAAAATCAAGCGTTTGCTCGTTTAGGAATGAAATAAGGCTAAATTCCGGCGAGCGCTTCAAAAACGACTGAATTTGGTCCTCACCCTCCTCAAATTGCAGCGAACAGGTGCAATAGAGAATCAGTCCGCCGGGCTTGGTTTGGCGCGCGGCGGCGTCCAGCATTTCAGCTTGTAGACCCTCTAATTCGCGCATCTGACCGCGGCGTTTGATCTGAGCGGCCTCGGGGTGACGTCGAAATGTGCCTGTTGCCGTGCAGGGCGCATCCAGCAGGACAAGATCATAGCTGTGATCTGCGGCCCCGCGAAATTTAATCACATCGGCCTTAATCAACTTGGCTTTAAGCTGTGTGCGGTCCAGATTTTCCTGCGTGCGCGCCAGACGCGCTTTGCTTTTATCAATGGCGGTCACATCCGCGCCGGCATGGGCCAGTTGCATGGTCTTACCGCCGGGTGCGCAGCACAGATCGAGCGCTTTTTTGCCTGTTAAGTCGCCAAGCTGGCGCACGGGCAGGGCGCTGGCAATATCTTGCACCCACCACTGCCCCTCATCAAAGCCTTCAAGCGCGGTGACATCGGAAATGCCCGTCAGGCGCACTGTCCCTGTGGGCAGGACGGTTCCGCCGAGTTTCTCGGCCCAGCCCTGCGGATCGGATTTTACCGTCAAATCCAGCGGCGGGATTTGCGTATAGACCCGCGCCATGGCCTCAACGGCGTCAACACCGTAATTACGCTCCCAGCGCTCGCGCAGCCAATCGGGGAAATTGCTGCTCAGCGGGGCTTCACCCGCCAGCTGCTCTTTATTCTCTGAAATGCGGCGCAGTACGGCATTGGCCATCGGAGCCGCATTTGAGACTTTGCGGTCGCGGTTGCGTTTCAGGACCGCAACTGTTTCCGCGACGACGGCGTGGGCGGGCACGCCCAGATACATCAGCTGCGCGGCGGCGGTCTGCAATATGGCGCGGGCCAGCGGCGCAGGGTCGCGCTGGATATATTTGGACAGGGCATGATTTATCTGTCCCGTGCGGCGCAAAGTTGTCGAGGCAATTAAGCGCGCAAAGGCCTTATCGCGGCTATCCATCTCGCCATATTGCTTTTGCTCATAGAGCGCTTGGTCCAGCGGCAGTCGCCCGCGAAGCACGTCCGTTACGGCGCGGGCGGCGGAGAGCCGCGCGGCGCGCCCGCTCTTTTTGGGCTTCGGGTTGCTGTTTTGCGAATTTTGGTTTTGCGTATCTGTCATGGCGGGCTCCATGCCACAGAGCGGCGCAAGATACTATGTCCTTTCCCCGCTAAAAATCAGCACTTTATTTACCATGTCTCTTAAACGGAAATTATCTCTCCTTGGGTAGTTACGGGACACAAGGACTTTTCGCGGCGTAGATCGCGGCGTCGCTGTTTCTCACGATTTGGGGGCGGCGATGACATAAAGCCTTGGATTAGGTGGCTGCGCCAAATGGCATTGCGGCTTGATCCTCATGGATCCGGTGAGTATTGACCGGAGTATGAGTAGTGAAGATGGCGATAAGGCCGCCACGTCGATTGACGATGGCGGGATCGGGCAAAAACCGGGTGCATTAGCGCCGGGGGCTGCGCCGGGCAAACTTATCTCTGCTGCCGCGAAACGGGCTTTGCAAGAAGCTGAAGATCGCCGCAAAGCAGATAAAGCCAACTCACCTGCTGATACTCCCAACGAATATTCCGGACCGAAGGGGGCTGAACCCACGCGCTTTGGCGATTGGGAACGCGGCGGAATTGCTTACGACTTCTAGCCTTCGGGCCAAAGTCAGGCCAGCTGCATCAGTCCATCAGTTTTAACGGCCTGCATGTCGCAGGTCAGCATGATGTTGCTGGCAACATCGACAAGGATGGGAGCGCATTATGCGTCTAAAATATCTATTATCTGCTGCATTAGGCGGAGCGTTCACAGTTGCAGCTGCCGCGCCGGCCCTCGCAGGATCAAATTGCGGAACCGTTGCCGGTGACCGCTGTAACCCCGGCTATGTTTATAGCCAGTCTCCGGTCATTACTGCTCCGGTCTCAACGCATTATGGTCAGCCTTATGACCACCTGCGCCGCGCTGAATATGTTCAGACGCCGCAAATCAATGTAACACGTATTGAAACAGGCCGCCGTTTAGCCAGCCTGTCTGATGCGCCCTCCCATAGCTGGGCAGGATGTGGCGGCGCCAGCGCTGTGACATGCGCCGCTCCGGCTCCCGCTCCAATTATGGCCCGTCCGATGCCTATGGCCGCTCCGGTTGTGATGGCTCCGGCTCCGGCTCCGGCTCCGGTTATGCGCAGCTATAGCGCAAGTCATAGCTATGACGCGTCAAAATTCCAGTCTCGCCAATATGGCACGACAGATTTTGTGCCTGGCATTGCCCATATTCCGACATCCATTGTTGACCGCTCAGTGGCCAATCGCGACGCAATCCTGGCCTCAGGAACTGTTGTCGCTCAGCCTGTGCTTCATACCAACTCTAGCTACTCAACAGTATCGACGGCTTCGACGTCAAATACCGTTGCATATAATGCAGACGGAACCAGCTGGTCCAAAGCCTCCGGCCCGACATTTGTCGACGGTATGTATGCCTCTGAAGTGCTGTGCAAGCAGCCGGCGCCAATGCAGCAGCGCGTTCAGGTTCACCAGCAAGCTTACCAAGTTGTGCGCCCTGTTGTGAACGTGCCTTATCCTGTACCTGTCGCCGTTCCGGGCCCGACCGTAAATGTTCGCGGCGGTGACAGCCGCTATGGTTCGCGCCATGCTCAAAATAACTGCGCCGCGCCCGCGCCGCGCCCGATGGTCGCGCCTGCGCCGATTATGCGCCGCATTGCTCCGGGACACGCAACTCAGGCTCCACGCGGCGGTGGCCGTTACGGCGCGTCCACATGGACGTACTAACTAAGACTTAGATGTTGGGGAGACGTTTGATACCCCCTGCCGTCACGTAATGGCGCGGGTATCACATATCGCCACATGCCTCGGGGGAGCATGTGGCGATTTGCGTTCTAATGTAGTTTTTATGGCAAAGTTTTCGCCTGACAGGAGTCTGGCCTCGACTTTGCACCCTCATATTCGAATGTATCAAATAAAGACAAATCTAAAGGTGTCGACATGGTAAAACTTACTAAAACTCTGACCAAATTCGGTCTGGCAACCGCCGGCATGGCCGCGCTTAGCTTTGCCGCTGCGGGCACGGCATCTGCGTCATGCGCGACAGGATCGCTCTATTGTAATGCAAATTCCTGGACATCCGCCGGGACCAGCTATGCGTCATCTCCGGCCAGTTCTTACACTTCGCTTTACGGTGATGCGGCGTCATATAGCTCCACAAGCGACTATAGCTACAGCTCATCTATGTCCGCGCCGGCCGGCATGGTCAAAGTGGATTGCCCATACACTGTCGACGTGCCCGAAGGTGGCCGCGTTCTGGATTGCTACGCTGTAGCGCAGCCCAAGCCCGCGCCCGTCACAACATATCGCCCCGTCTACAATACCGTCCAGCGCGCCTATCAAGTCGTGCGCCCGGTCGTCTATGTTGACTATCCGGTTCCCGTCGCCGTGCCAAACACCTGCGGTCCGATATATTCCCCTGACAGCCGTTATGGCGACTATTACGGCGGAATGCGCCGAGGCGGCTGCCGCTAGGCCCTCGGAATATATTTTGAGAGACCCGTCCTTGTGGCGGGTTTTTTGTTGGTCGTTTTTCGAGAACCTGCTTGAAATCGTAAAATCATTTACGGCTCATAAAATTGATAAATTCTCTGGCGGCCAGATTAAGATCCGCATTGGGAATCCAGACCAAATAGATCGGCAAGACCTTTGGATCACACCACTCCGGCAGGATATGCAACAATTGGCCTGTATTGAGTTCTGCTTCAACTAAATGATAGGGTAGCGCCGCAACGCCTAATCCTGCTACGCAGAGGGCGCGCACTGACGCAGCAGAGTTGGCTTTGGCGACGACATGACCCCATACATTATCCGTCAGGACGTTCCCTTTTTTGAGAGCAATCTGATTAGGCACGATGGAGAAGCTAATAAAATCCCATTGTTTCAAATCTTCGGGGTGAGTTGGTGGGTTTTTAGTCGCGCAATAATCCGGTGAGGCGACAAGTATTCGTGTGTCTTGGCCAATGCGCTTGGATTTTAAGTCCGAGTCTTTGAAATGCCCCATACGAATAGCGACGTCATGGCCTTCGCCGATTAAGCTTTGCCTTTGGTCTGTGGACATCAGGTTTAAGCGAATGCCCGCATGGTTTTTTGTAAACCCGGCAATCTTATCCATGATGGGGTTGGATGAAAGCGTATCAGGCATGGCGACACGTAGATCGGTTAGGTGGGTGCTGGCTTGGCTTGCGAATTGTCCCAATCCATTTTGAGCGGCCGTGATCATAAGTTTAGCAGATTCGTAAAAGGATTTTCCTTCTTGAGTGAGAGTCACGCGCCGCGTGGACCGATAGAGAAGGGGAGCGCCAATTTGCTCTTCGAGCTTTTTAATATGAATGCTGACAATGGCCGGAGAAATAGATAATTTTTTTGCGGCACCGCGAAAAGAGGCTTCATCAGCAACAGCAGCAAAAATAGCGATGGATTTTAATTTATCAATCATTAGGTCTCACTGTTAAAAATATTAAACAGTATTGTTAATTATTCAACATATATCTTCGAACCGCTATTCGTTATCCGACCCTCAGTTCAAAGAGGGAGTTGACGATGAAAAACTATATTAGAACTTTTCTTGTGACGGTTTGCATGGGGGCGGTTTGCGCATGCGCGTCGACTAATTCACCGGAATTAATGACATCAAAGGAGACATCCATGACAGCCAATACTGAAAAAGCTGTTGCATTGCTGAATAGCTTTAATACGGGTGATAAAACCCCGATTGGCTATATTAATCCTGAAAAGTACATTCAACACAACTTGGATGTTGCAGATGGTTTAGCCGGGTTCGGCGCGGTTATGCAAAATGCTCCTCCGCAAGGGTTCAGCGCTGATGTTAAGCGTGCATTTGCTGACGGCGATTATGTCGTACTGCATACAGAATATGACTTCTATGGTCCAAAGGCAGCTTTTGATGTGTTCCGTTTCGAAGACGGACTGATTGTCGAGCATTGGGATAATTTGACAGAGGTCACTGCGCCTAATCCAAGTGGTCGAACACAGTTTGACGGTGAAACGCGGATTACAGACTTGGATAAGACTGAAGCCAATAAAAAAGTCGTTGAAGACTTTATCAACACTGTCTTGCTTGGCGGACAGATGGACAAAATTACAAACTACATAAATCCACAAAAATACATTCAGCATAATTCCGCCGTAGCGGACGGTCTCGATGGGTTTGGTCAGGCGATGCAGTATTTCGCGGAAAATGGTCTCGTTATGGAATATACTCAACTGCACAAAGTCTTGGGCGAAGGTAATTTCGTACTGGCGATGAGTGAAGGCAAATTTGGCAAAGGCGATCATGTCGCATTCTATGACCTTTTCCGCCTCGAGAACGGACTGATCGTTGAGCATTGGGATGTTATTCAAACCATTCCTGAAAAATCAGAATGGAAGAATACAAACGGAAAATTTTAATCCGCGACTTAAACTAGGAGACAATACCATTATGAATACTCTTAAACTTATTGCGCTTGCCATGATGCTGGCCGCAACTCCCTTAATTTCAGCTTGCGGCGGGGGTGGTCATGGCCATTCTAAAAACGCGGTCGATACATCAAATGGTGCTGTTGAGCTTCCTGGAGATTATGTTGAGGGTCAGAAAACGCTCAAAGTCGCGCAAGATTTCCTTCAGGCTGCAGGAAGTGGCGATGGCGATACGCTGAATAAACTCATGGCGGACGATTTCGTTTGGCACAATGAAGGTGACCCTACCATTCCGTGGATCGGAACGTGGGAAGGCAAGAAAGTCGTTTTCGGTGAATTCATGCCAGCCTTTGGCGCAGGCCTTACAGCGACAAGTTGGACAACAGATTATAGCATGGCGTCCGGCAATCAAGCCATTTTCATGGGCTCAATGAGCGCGACAGCCAACAATTCCGGCGCTGAGACAGGCGTCTTTAGCTGGGCCGTTCGGGTTCATGTCGAAGACGGTAAAGTCAAAAGCTGGAACTGGTTCGAAGACAGCTACGCGGTAAGCCAAGCATTCCACGCAAAATGAAGTGACTAAAAGTTCGCTTTCTCGTTCTGCCCGACGATAAATCGATCGGGCAGAACGACTTATCATTTCTATTTAACTTGATTGTATAAACGAGCAACAGAAAGCAACTCTGTAGGCAGACAGGAACGCATTCATCTGCAACGCAATACTTGCCAGTCGCCTTGCTGACATCTGTCTAGCTCAAAGGCGCACAGCTAATCGTACCCTAGGCTTCTAAATCTTACAGCTCGGATATCATCACGTGAGCACCGCCAGAAACACCGGCATCAAGCAATGCTTTGCTCTATTTTCTCTCGCAACTCATCAACCGTAAAACTACCTTTTATCAGATAGCCTTTCACAAAATCATATTTTTTCATTTCGTCTAAATCAGACTTGTGATTAGAGGAAGTGAACATCATCACAACACAAGAATGCACGTCAAAAGAGCTTTTGATTTCGGTAAATTTTTCTAGGAAGCCCCAACCATTGAGTAGCGGCATATTGATATCTAGAAAAATAAGCGTAGGGGGATAACCTTCCCGCTCGCTGCTGCCGTCTTTTTCTCGCTGATGAAAAAAATCGAGCGCCTCAACACCGTTGCTCACTTCGAAAATGTCCGAATCGAGGCCAGTATCGTTTAGCTGCCTTTTCAGCAAATACCGGTCAATCTCGCTGTCATCTATTATCAGGGTTGATATTTTATTCATACAGTTCTGCTCTAGAGCATATCTCGTCCTTGGGAATACATACTATTGTATTGGAAATAACTCGATAACAACAAAAATCATATCTGCAAGGAGCGCAGAGCAACATGGATATCTCGGTAGAGCATCTGGCGTTACAACAAAATTTGTCTGAAATAGTGGGCGCAGTGCCCGTTGGCATTGCTGTCATTGACCCCGCAGGCAAAATCGTGCTCTGCAACGACGAAGCAAAACGAATTTTTGCCCGAGATCTCATAAATCTAGATGTATCCGAGCTCATCCCACACGCTCATCGCCCGCAACACCCTGCCTATATGGCAAGCTTCAGGGCCG
>ENA-ORXM01004461-ORXM01004461.1-marine-metagenome-genome-assembly--contig:-NODE-4461-length-12207-cov-3.432811_pt1 | contig 12207 bp, 6 predicted proteins | sample MGYA00237867_ERZ511480 | MGnify/ENA primary metagenome ERZ511480 (study PRJEB26309, sample SAMN06266103) | marine metagenome | isolation source: Algal blade | place: United Kingdom:Sidmouth, United... | reverse complement strand
AAGTATATCATCATGGGCGAACTTTCTTTAGATGGTAGCTTGCACCCGATAAAAGGGGCTTTGCCCATTGCTATAAAAGCCCAAGAAGAAGGTTTTGAGGGATTTATTCTGCCTAAAGAGAATGCTAGAGAGGCCGCTATAGTATCCGATTTGAAAGTTTATGGTGTGGAAAATATCAGTGAGGTCATTAGCTTTTTCGATAAGGGCGAACCTTTGGAACAGACCATTATCGATACCCGGGAAGAGTTTTACAAAAGCCTTGATTTTCCTGAATTTGATTTTTCGGATGTAAGGGGACAAGAAAGTATTAAACGGTGTATGGAAATTGCAGCAGCCGGGGGACATAATATAATTCTGATTGGTCCGCCTGGCTCGGGTAAGACGATGTTGGCGAAACGATTACCTTCCATTTTACCACCGATGACCTTGCACGAAGCCTTAGAAACTACAAAAATCCATAGTGTAGTCGGTAAGACCAAAAACATGGGGTTGATGAGCCAACGGCCTTTCCGTAACCCGCATCACACGATTAGCTCCGCCGCTCTGGTGGGTGGTGGAAGCTACCCGCAGCCCGGTGAAATCTCTTTGTCGCATAACGGTGTTTTGTTTTTGGATGAACTTCCTGAATTCGAGCGTAGGGTGCTTGAAGTTATGCGCCAACCCATGGAAGATCGCGAAGTCACCATAGCTAGGGCGCGTTTTACGGTGACCTATCCGAGTAGTTTTATGTTGGTGGCCAGTATGAACCCGAGTCCCGGTGGGTATTTTAATGACCCAGATGCTCCCGTTACTTCTTCTCCCGCAGAAATGCAACGGTATTTGGGCAAGATATCAGGCCCATTATTGGATCGTATCGACATTCATATCGAAGTGACCCCTGTACCATTCGAAAAACTTTCCGAAGACCGAAAAGGGGAGAGCAGTGTCGATATTCGAAAACGGGTTACCGCTGCACGAGAATTGCAGACCGAGCGTTTTGCCGAATTCGAAAATTTACACTACAATGCCCAAATGAATACGAAACAGATTCGAAGTTTCTGCAAACTGGACGATGCCTCAAAAGAACTCCTAAAAAATGCGATGGAGCGGCTTAACCTTTCCGCAAGGGCCTATGACCGCATTTTAAAAGTAGCGCGCACTATCGCCGATTTGGAGAATACGGAAGACGTTAATGGTAATCATATTGGGGAGGCTATTCAGTATCGTAGTTTGGATCGTGAGGGTTGGTTGGGGTAAACCACTAAAACCCATTTACCACAATCCTATTCCTGAATAAAATTCTTGTAATGTTCGTAGCGTTCAAAAATTTGATTCACGTAATTATACGGTTCTATTCCGTTTACATAACCATAGTTAACGGACGGATGATTGTAGTTTTGAGGGTAGCTTAGTGCCAACATCATTTCATTTACGTTGTCATCCCAGATATTTGCATTTAAATCATTCGATTTGGCGAGTTTTCGGGCATCCATAATATGGTAATAACCGCTATTGTAAGCGCCCATTGTAAATTTGATGCGCTGCACGGTATCGGTAATTTCTTCAAAATTCCCGTAAATACTTTTTAAATATTTTGAACCGGCATTGATATTGTCAATGGGTTCCGAAATGTTGATAACACCTAATTCTTCAGCGGTACGTGGCATTAATTGCATCAAGCCTTCAGCACCTGTCCATGCATTGGCTTTGGCATCAAAACCAGACTCTTGATATACCAAAGAAGCCAATAAGCGCCAATCCCAACCAAGCTTATCAGCATTTTGCTTGATAATTTCGTCGTATTCACTAATCTGATTATTGGTAAGACTATAAAATTCGCTGTTTACGCGCCGATTAAAGTATCTCTTGTTCTGAAAGTACTTATTGTAGATTACATAATAGTCGGTTTCCTCTTTCTGATTTTTAATCCAATCGTTGATTTTTCCCAATAATACCTTAGAATCTTTGTTAACCGCCCAAGCGATACGTTGGGAAAAACTAACGGGAATAGATACATCTAAAACCGGATAGAAAGAGGCATTAATAGTAGCAAGGTTTTTATCCGCAATGGTGTAGTCGATTTTTTCTTCGGCGACCATCTTTATGATTTCTGCGGTAGACACATTGCCTAATATGGTATCTATTTTGATAGTTCCCCCAATTTCCCTTGATAGGTTTTCAAGTCTTTCATAGTACGAAGAATTGGATCTCACGGATACGGTATCATCTATGAGTTGAATGGGGTCTTGTATTAATTTTTCCTTTATTTTATCTAGGGTCAATCGACGCCAATCATTGGGTTTTCTTTGTACCAACACCTGATTGGTAAGGTAGAGATAGTCGGTAAATGCAGCATTTTTTTTTCGTTCAGAAGTAACGGCCATCCCGTATGCGACAAGGTCTACATTTCCTTCGTCCAATTCTTTCAATAATGAATTTAAGTCTTCTGCTACGATAAGTTCGAGTTCTAGATCGAAGTGCGTTGCCAGTCGTTGCAAAAGCTCGTATTCGTAGCCCATCGGCTTCCCCTTGTACAAAAAGTAACTTGTGCTACTGTATGCAATAAGCGCTTTTAACTTACCGTCCTCAAGTATATCATCATAATCCCTTGCCGTTACGGTTACGGTTTCTTTAGTATCATTAATTTTTTTTGCGGGTTTAGAATTACAGCTAATACATAATACTAGGCAAATGCTTAATAGTAAAAGTTTGTTGCGCATATATAACTTCGTAAAATATGAAATACTATTGAATCCCTTTTCGCTGAATTTAATTTTTAATTATGAACTCGTCTTGAGTTAGTCTTTTACCTGCGAATTTTGCATTTTGTGTCCTGTATTTTGCCATTTTTGGCTTCCGTAGCTCTGCTGTGCAACTGAAAAATGACTTCATCAAGCCACAAAAGCCTTCATTCTCGGTTCCAAACATTAACTCAAGACGAGTTCAATCAACCGAACCCATGTAATCGCTTATTTCAGAAAAAAATAAGATTAATTTTAGTTTTCAGAACTTCCAGTACTTTTTTAAAAAATAATTTACTTCCGAAAGCGTCGCGGGTTTAAAAAAAAATTTCATGACTGTACGCATTTAAATATTAGGGCCCGATAAACCTGTGAAAAGATACTAAAAAAAGAGGATTGAATTTTGACTAGCAGTTTAAGGCGTATTCGAGGTCATGAGCCAACCGTTGGTAGACTCCTGCCAATACCATTTAGTAAATACATACCGCGCGGCATAAGAAAATAGTTGATGCCTGAAAACAACTCCACTAAATGACCATGAAAATCCCGCTAGCGATTTACGAGTAAGAAGTATATTTATTTTTACTTGGATGCCCCGAAAAACTTCATTTTTAAAAATTCAAATAAAAACGAAAAATAATTCATTTGAGCACCACTTTTAATAACATTATTCTCTATTTTTAGGCGGAATGAGGAAATTTCCAAAACGAACAACCTTAGGTAGTTATAACCTTAATGAACACTAAGATTTTACTTACAGTTACCCCTTTAAAAAAATGAGTTCAACGAAAAATATCTTTGCGATCTATGCCAGCCAAGATAAAGATGTACTAAAGTATCTTTTACTTCACTTACAACCACTAGAAAAGGACTTCAATGTAGCTATTTGGAGTGACGATGCCATAAAGCCTGGGCAGCCTTGGAAACCACGAAATGTTTCACGGTTGGACCATGCCGATATATTCCTGCTTTTATTGAGCAATACTTTTATGTATTCCGAATTTATTGAGCAAGATGAATTCAAAATGGTCATAGACCGCTATAAAGAGGGCAAGGCTACCGTTATACCCATACTTCTCGATGATTGCCCATGGGACGTTGAATTTACCTCTGACGATTACAATTTTAGTTTTAAGGAACTAAAGGTCTTTCCAAAAGATAAAAAACCAATAGGCGATTGGAACGCGACAGACGAAGCTTTTAAGCAAGTCGCCTATTATGTTAAGGGCATACTCAATTCATCTACCAAAAAAAATGTTTTGGAAGAACCTTTGAATATTGAAGGAAAGAAGATACTGAGTACAAAGAAAGAAGAACAAATTGCAATCGATTTTTTCGAAGAAAGAGAGGCCGAGAGGGAGAGAAAACTTAAAAAGGAGGCTGAAGCAAAAAAGAGAATTGAAGAAAAGAACATACTTCAGGAAGAGGCTAAAGCCAAAAAAATAATCCAAGAGCAGAATATACTTCGGGAGGAAGCTGAAGCCAAAAAAAGATTCGAAGAAAATAATAGACGTAGCGAAGAGGCAGCAGCCAAAGAGGTTATTAGAAAGGAGGCTGAAGCAAAAGAGGTCGTTAGAAAGGAGAAGAGGCTAAGGCAGAAAGCCGAAATACAAAAAAGAATTGAAAAAGAGAAAAGCCTTAAAGAAAAAGCTAAAAACGATAAAAAAATCAAAGAAGAGGCCGAGGCCAAAAGAGTAGTTCAAAAAGAAAAGAGAGCTAAAGAAGAAGCAGAAGCCAAAAAGGCACTAGAGGAGAAAACACGGGAAGAAACAGCAAAAGCCAGTAGCGAGGCCGAACAGGAAAAAAGACAGGAAGAAGTAATTGCGCCACAGAAAAGAGTAATTAAAAATAGCCGTCTAGCAGCGTATAACTATCAATTTAAAACCGCAAAAGTTGCAAATTCCATTAGCGTAATTCAAGAAGAAAAGCGGCACAATGAAGAAGTAAGGGCTAAACAGGTAGTAGAGGAGAAGAGACTTGCTGAGATAATAAAAGCCGAAAGGGAGACTGAACGGGAAGAAAAACTAGAAAAATTAATTACACCACAGCAAATAGTAACGAAGAAAAATGGCCTTGCGGGATATAACTATCAATTTAAAACTGCAAAAGTGGTCGAGGCCAAAAGCGTAGTTAAAGAAGAAAGCCGGAGTAATGGAGAAGCAAGCGCCAAAATGATAGTGGAGGTTAAAAGACGTGTTGAACTAACAAGATCTAAAATAAGAACCGAACTAGAAAATAGGCTAGACGCGGTAAGTGCAGTGCTAAAAAGAACAATGAAAAAAATTGGCTCCGCCGCAAGAAATTATAAATTCAAAACCACCACGGCAATCAATCAATTTTCTGAAGAAGCGAAAAATAAACTAAACACGAACAAAAAAATTAAAGTCCGTTATGAGTTCCTGATTCCGGCCCTTGTCGTTTTTGGAATATTGATTTACGTATTTACGGGAGATTCTGAAAACCAATCAACTACGTTATCTGAAACCGAGGTAGCAGAAGTAGATTCCGATGCTGGTGCGAATACTGAAACTAATCCTGAGAATCAGGCAGCAGCTATTTTAAAATTAAGCGTTGGAGATACGTATGACGGTGGTATTATTTTTGCCATTGACCCATCGAATACAACAGGAAAAATCGCTTATTTTGATGATCTTGGGCCAATGACATGGAATGAGGCCATGAATATTCACGAGCAATTAGGTGAAAGATGGCGGTTGCCCACATTGGAGGAATTACGGCTTATGTACAAAAATATTGGAAAGGGAGCGGATAATAGGGGAGAATTTACTGATGAACTGTATTGGAGTGCAACGCCCTTCGATGACTACCAAGCAAGGCTTGTAAGATTCAGTGATGGCGATACCTCGTTTCATTTCAACAGCGCAGGTACCTATCGAGAATTTCGAGTTCGGGCCATTCAAGATTTTAAGCGATAGCTAGGGATTTTTAATGAGAAAGAAAGGGTAAGCTTTTAAAAGGTTACAGACATAAAGTTTAAGCCCATACCATGAAGTTATTCTGGTATGGGCTTTTTTAGTTTAGCGCTCAATATCTTTCATAATTCTGATAAAGAGTTTGCGTTCTTCTTCTAATTTTCTAAACGTAAGTAGGATTTGTTTCATAATAAATCATTTTCAGTAGTAACGGGGGCTTGGCAGTTGATATTTTGATTTTTCGGAGAAACACCGTTTTTCTCGATAAATCTTTTTGCTAAGCCTGAAGACTTAGCTCTTTATTTTTTTTAACACATATAAGATCTCCAACGGCCCCATCCTTTCCGTATAATTTGCATCGACATGTGCTGCCTCGATAATCTGGTTAGTGTTGATAATAAAAGTCGCGGGTATAGGTAGGGTTTTTGAGCCGTCTCCGTTTAATTGGGTCAAATCACGTCGGCTATGATAATCGGCTCCTGGGTCGAATTGGAGGTTATATGCCTTGATAACCTCCTGTTTTGCATCGCTAAGTACTTCAAAACCCAGTTCATTCTTTTCAGAGGCCGTTAAGGCATCATCCGGACTTTGCGGGCTGATGGCAAATACGGAGGCATCAAAAGCTTTGATTTGTGGTAAGTGCTGTTGCACTTCCCTTAAATCTAGATTACAGATCGGGCACCATTCCCCACGGTAAAACTTTATGATGACAATGCCAGACTTAAGTACTTCGGAAAGTGAAACATTTTTACCGAAAGCATTGGGTAATGTAAAATCAGGTGCGGTGTCTCCAACGGATAGTCCTTTTGCATGGGATGCATTGGCTATTACTAATTTTTGAAACTCTTGCAGGTTGCTCATATATGTAGTTGATTTAACTTCTTGAATATTTAAAATATATTAATGTTGTGCTTCAATGACCCCGACGGTATTGCCATCAGAACTACTGGTACGCGCTTTTTGCTCTACAAAATAAGGTTGAAAAGTGTATGAAGAGTTAGGGTCCCATTTTGCATTTGTCTTTGGAAGAAATTGTTTCATGTTTTCAATTTCATCCTGATAATCGGGATTCTTTGCCAGATTGGTAAACTCGTTCGGATCAGTGCTGTGGTCATACAATTCTTCTCCGCCATCTTCATATTGAATGTATCGGAAGCGCTCTGACTTGACGGCATGATTGTTCATCCCGAACGTCGTTATGGCTACAGGGGTTTCTGTTTGTTCTTCGTTTCTCATAAGGGAAACTAGACTTTTGCCCTCGTTTCGTTCATATGCCGGAAGTCCGCATAACTCCAAAAGCGTGGGATAAATAGAAAGCATTTCTACAGGCTTGTCGATAATAGTACCGTTCGGAAGGTCTGGCGCGGCAAATAGTAAGGGAGCTTTTGTTGCCGTTTCCCATAAAGCGTGTTTTGCAAAGGTACTTTTTTCACCCAATCGATAACCGTGATCGGACCATAAAACGATTATCGTATTGTCGGTATATTCACTGTCTTTCAAGGCTTCCATAACACGACCGATTTCGTAATCGACAAAACTTACGGAAGCTAGATAGCCCTGAATAATTTTTTTCCACTCCCCGTTTTCAATGGCCCATTCGGTACTAGGCATCATGGGGAGGTCATTGATTTGAAGCGCGACCGAGGGTAAATCGTTTAAGTCATCCGATTGATAAGGTGGCGGTTCAATACCTTCAAGGGGGTGCAGGTCAAACCACTTTTGAGGAACATATAACGGTACATGAGGTCGCAAGAATCCCAGGCCTATAAAAAACGGGGTATCATATTTTCGATGTAAACGTTCGATAACCCAGTCTACGGATTGATGGTCGGGCATTAATGAATCCACTTCGGGGAATGCACCCCAATCGGTGCTGGTGCGACCGTAGTTTTTTATGTCGGATGTTCCATAACCGTCCCACACAAAACGTTTTTCAGGAAGCGGGCCAAAACCTTTCACTCTTCCTCCGGATTCATCGAATACACCATCTGCCGCATGCTCATGAAACAACTTACCTATACCCATAGTATGATACCCATTATTTTTAAAATATTCGGGAAGCATAACGATGTCTTTAGCCGTTGGATTTTCAGAACGTATTTTATTATCGTCTATCATTCCATAAATACCGGTCGTAGAAGGACGCAATCCGGTCATTATCGAGGCGCGTGAAGGGCCGCACAAGGGGGCTTGACAATGTGCGTTCGAGAACAAGATGCCTCGAGCAGCCAGTTTATCAATATTTGGTGTTTTGGTGTTGGAATAGCCATTCAAACATCCCAACCAGTTGTTCAGGTCATCTACAGAAATGAACAGTACATTGGGTGGCACTTTCTTTTCGGGCTTATCTATCTTCTTTTGTTCTTTACAAGCACCGATTGCGAGTATGCTCAATAAAAGAATATTGTAAATTCTATTTTTCATTTTACCTAAAGATTATAAGGTAGGCTTGACTTATACTGTAGTTATGGTTATGTTTTTTGATTAATGTCTTATCGATTTACGATGGATGAGATTTTGCCAGTTTATAGTTCAACAATATCACTGGGTTTGAACCCGATTCGGTAAGCCTGTGTTAATAGGGTCGCTCCTTCTGGAATTTCAAATGGTTCTCGATATACTGACCATATCTCTGGAATCTCCTCATCGTTTTTAATGATTTTATAGCCCAAAGAAGCTCCTTTCGTTGTGCAATTAATCTGAATTTTTCCTTCGGAAGCTGTAATGGTTGGTTTTGAAGTCAAAGGCTGCGTTTCTTCGCCATTCCATAATTTGGATATCAATTCTTTTTCCGGAAGATTGGGCGCATCATCAATAGCGGTAAGCCAACGCTCCATTTCGGTGCGTAATTCCTCCAATTTTTCCGAATAGTCGCCGTTTTCTGCAAGATTGTTCAATTCGTTGGGGTCTACTACACAATCGTATAGTTCTTCTTTAGGTTTATTTTCGCGAAACCACTGTAGTTGTGCATCGTCTAATTTTCCCTCGTCACGTAGTCGCAATAATTCTTGCATAGTAGGTATCTGTTCCCTGTAAGCAACGGGTAAATAATACCCTTGCTCAGGCCTATAGTTACGTATGTATTTGAATCGGTCGTCGCGCACGGCCCGAATGGCATCGGTAAAACCATCAAAGCGGTCTGCAGCGGCGTGAATATAGGTTCGTTCTTTTGTGGCCTTGTACTCCCCTAATAAAGCTTGCCCTTGCATGTATTCTGGAGGCTTTATTCCCGTAAGTGATAGTAGGGTAGGGGCAAAATCAACAAAACTCGTAAGTTGCTCATCTTTTGTTCCCGCTTTTATTTTATTCGGAAATCGGATAATCATTGGTGTATTCAAGCCAGAATCATAAATCAGACGTTTTTCTCTGGGTAATGGGCCACCGTGGTCTCCATAGAAAACGATAATGGTGCTTTCTAAAAGGCCATCTTCTTCCAATTGTTTCAATACTGCACCGACCTGTTTATCCATTTCGGCAATATTATTGTACAGCTTCCACATATCTCGGCGTACAATTTCGGTATCCTGTAAATAGGGAGGTATATCAAATTCTATATCCTTTGAAAGGTGTACCGGTGTTTCTTCCTCGCTCATTCGGCCATTGTCCCATTTATAGGTTCTATCGCCCAATCGATAGTGCCTTGTTTCTGAATTTCTGTGACCATAAGGTTCGAATAAGCCAGATTCATGGGTCTCTGTAAAATTCACTATTGAAAAGAAGGGTTGGTCTTTATCACGATTTCGCCAATGTGCATATTCACTGCTTTCGTCCCAAGCCGTTTTGGGCGCTTGAAATTGATAATCCTCTTTATTGTTATTGGTGCAGTAATAACCGTTCATGCGAAGCAGTTCACTGACCATACGCGCTTCTGGCGGTGGCACGGCCGCATAGGAAGGTAAACCGGTAACCTCGGTGTACGACGTAGTGCGCATATGATTGGCACCGATACTCGATGGATACATTCCCGTTGTAATCGCAGCTCTACTCGGCGCGCAAACTCCCGAGACGGAAAACAAGTTCGGATATAGCACGCCCTCTTTTGCCAAGCGACTCAAATTGGGAGTTACAATTGTAGAATCACCAAATGATGGAATATATGACCCCATGTCTTCGGTCACCAACCATAGAATATTGGGCCGATTGGGTAATTCAATTGGCGAAGAGGTTGATATACTCTTTTTATTTTCTTTGTTTTGGCAACTCGTTAAAAAAAATCCAATTAGTAGTACTGTGAAAAAAGTTCTAAAAGAAAAATTAGTGAAATTCATATCGTTGATTATTTTTCTATTGCACTATTAAAAATTTCAGCTGTTGACTTGGTATAATTGCGAGAAATGAAAAAGTACAACGAACCAAACAAACTATAAGCATTAGTCTATGACTTTAACTTTCTAGCCGGGCTAAGCTTTGTTATTATTTTTATTTGGCGTCTATAGCCGATGGTATTTATAAAACAATGATAGCTGAGTTTTTTTGAAAAAGCATCCTGCACTATACTGTAGATTTTTAAGTTCTATAAGCTCATTCTTGTCAGTGAAAGTTAGACTTTCTCTTCAATCCTATAAATAAGTAAAATTCACCACCTGTAGCGGCTCTCTCAACAAATGTTACCGCTAGTTCACCTAAAAACCTATTCCCCAAAGACTAATCTATAGCACTTTTACCTAAAAAGCACTGTTACAACTCCAGATTAACAAACAACACATAAATACATACCAGTAGTACATAATAAATAAAAATTCCATAGTCCGATGTATACATTTGCCGATATTATTCGAATGGGCACTTCAATTCTTGCTAGCGGATTTTTTGTTTGCCCATCAAATCTTAAAATCAATTTTAATCTTGAAATTTTGTAACAATGAAATATTTAGACAATTTGAAAATTATGGTACTAGTTTTTGGCAGTGTTCTTTTTATCGCTTCTTGCGACAAGTCAGAAACAGAAACAGAGTTGCCGAAAACCGATACTCAAGAAGAGGGTTTTATGAGTAAAACGGGCAATAGCGATTCTGCTATCGAAGAAACTTCCGAAATGTTGTCACCTTTGTTGCACATACATTTTGATAGTGCTTTGAGCAAAGAAGACGTTGATGCAAAATTCGATGAAGCCGTTGGCACATACCTAAAAGAGAATAAAATTGCCGACAAATCATCTAAGAATTGGTATTATAAGATACAGACATACACCGGAAAAGGGAGAAACAACGAAACTGACGCAAATGTTTGGGGTAGGGTCGATTTTGTAACGGATAGAGGGCATCGGCACTTGGCCTGGGTCGAACTTGATAGCGGCTTGTTTTATGATTCTCGTGAAGGAGGTTGGGATGCCTACCTTTTCAGATCGACCTCTCAAAACCCATCGATAAACTGGGTTGAAGCGGAGAGAGCCACTTTGGCACTCCAGGGTACGGACGGTTGGTACGTAAAACGCTTCGACGTTCATGTTCATACCTCATACCAAAGCACTTCGGCAACGGGAGGCTCCCATATTTTTTCAAATCCAAACCAATGGCTCGATAATGCTAATTCTAGCGGCTGGGACTATTACGGTACGGGCAAAGTCGGTTATGGAAGGTTGAATTTTTAACTGAAATGTAATTACATGCTAAACCACAACCGAAAAGGTTGTGGTTTTAGTGTTTTAAATCATCTGCTAGTGCGAAAATCTTCGGCCTACGAGGCAATAGGTATAAGAATACGCTCTAAAAGGGATAACTATAAATTAAAAAAATGGTCATCCCGATAATAAATACGATGTTAAACGCCACGTAGATGTAGGTAAGTTTATCTTTAAATTTCATAGTAAAGCTCTCATTTTACATTTACGAATTTAACTATTGATATAGAAAAACATCCAAAGAAAAACCCCAGCTTTTTGAGAACAATACCTCAAAAAAGTTGGGGATTTTCTTTTTTGTCGCACGCGGCATACCAACAATACGCTATAGCTTAACCACGCCATTACCCGCCGCCGACTTGTAAACGGCCTCGACCACGCGAATATCCCGAAGGCCTTCTTCGCCCGGAACGAGCAAATCGGTTTTGTTTATAATTGCCAGGGCATCTTCGTCCATTTGTTTGGCCTGTTGGTTTTCAAGGGGGAAATTAATTTCGGTACCGTCGGACATTAGTCCTTGGTTTCCCTTATAAGACGAGTGGGGCTTCATTTCCAACCATCCCTTTTCATAATTGATTTTCAGATAATTCATGGGGATACCAAAACTGGTATGGCATGCTGCACGCGCCCCGCTTGGGAACTCGAGCTGAAACATGGCTGTTTCTTCCACTTCATGATAAACTTCTGGACGTGTAGTATGTGTCTGCGCCAAAACAGAGATAGGTTCTTCGCCAGTTGCCAAGCGAGCCCCTTGTAGCGCATAAACGCCCATATCACCCATCACCCCACCGCCCATGGCTTTCTTTTGTTTCCAATGGTCGGTACGTCCGTCAAAATAGCCTGCTGCCGAGCTTACCATCAATACTTTTCCGAATGGTCTTTCTTTGGCCGCATTCATATAGGCCTGAATGTTCGGGTCGTGCTGACAGCGATA
>ENA-ORXM01004457-ORXM01004457.1-marine-metagenome-genome-assembly--contig:-NODE-4457-length-12220-cov-5.343902_pt1 | contig 12220 bp, 10 predicted proteins | sample MGYA00237867_ERZ511480 | MGnify/ENA primary metagenome ERZ511480 (study PRJEB26309, sample SAMN06266103) | marine metagenome | isolation source: Algal blade | place: United Kingdom:Sidmouth, United... | reverse complement strand
ACAGGTGGGCATATGGAGGACGTTACTGATACTGTACACCCAAGCATTGTAAAAATGTGTGAAGAAATACTGGAATTATTTGGTTTAGATATATCATGAATTGATATTATGACGACAGATATATCTAAACCATTATCAGAAACTTGAGGAATAATTTTAGAAGTAAATGGGACTCCTGGAATCTGAGGACATAGGGAAGTACTATGAGTAAATACTGCAAAAGAAATACTAAAAGCTGTATTTGAAATTTAACTCAGTAAATCGAGTGATTCGACACTTACTTTCACTTTTACAAATTCTCTCAGAATCAGCAAATCAAGATTATCAAAATTTACAAAATAGTATTTTTTCTTTAATAATCATATGAAATTATCACAGTGAGAATCTTCTGAAGGAGTTATTGTGAGATATAACAGAAGCTCTCATAAAAATAAAGGTATATTTAAATCTCATATATCCACTCATTTACATTTTAAAAGTTTCTTAATCTTTGGTATATCATCAAGTGAAACTTTTCATAAATACAACTCTCTCATGTCTCATCCAGACTTTAAAAAAGACATGACTTTACGTATTCCTCTTCCATATGTGACATCTTTATGTTGTCATCATTTATATCAAAATGGATAATTTCTTTTTTGTCTTAATAAATTTTTACCTCCATTCCTTTTCTGAAAAGTAGGAAAGTATTTGTTCTTAATATTATAATAACATACTTGTAAATCGAGTTTTATTCATTTTCTTCTTGATTTTTGTAAATTAAACTCCTTTTTATTTAAACGCTTATCAAAAAATTTTAATTTCCCTTCTCCTGTTAGTACCGTAAATGCTACTATGGACTGGTCTATGGCTCCATGTGTTATTCCTGAACCATGCGTGCCCGTGCTTATTGCCCCAGCAATAGATTGACTTACAATAGTACCTAAATTATCCAAAGCAAGGTTATTTTGTAAAGCAAAGGTTGCGATTGCTTTTAAGGAGATTCCAGATTGTACCGTTAACAATCTATCACTGGCACTAAAATTTATAACCTTATTATAATTTTTAAGATCCAACAAATACCCCCCTTTTGTAGCCGAAATTTGGGAACAAGAATGCCCAGCTCCAACTACCTTAATCGTTGTTTGTTCTTTTATTGCTTTGTAAACTAGTGTAAATAATTCTTTTTCTGTAGCGGGAAAAACAATATGTTTTGGATAAGAGGTAACTGATTTAGACCAATTAACCCATTTTAAATTGGATTTCATCTTTTTAAGCACAAAGAAACAACCTTAATTTTAAAATAAATTATAATGGTATAAGTATATTTTACTTCATAATCGAGATTAAATACTAAGAGGTTTGCCTCTAAATCAAAATATTTTTCATTTGAATGCCTCGTGAGCTTGCCTCCTAGGTAGTTTACTAAGAATAGATACAGCCATAATAGCTACTGCATAAATTACGTTAGCCAACTACTTAATTTAAAAAATATAACCCTTAATATTCCGCAACGCTACTTTTACTGTAACAACTCTCTCGCATGTGCTACTGCAGAGTCTGTTAAGCTTTTACCACCCAACATCTCTGCAAGCTCCATTACCCTGTCATCGGTAGTTAACTTTTTCATGTTGGTGTGTGTTACTCCTGCTATTTCTTCTTTGTAAACTTTAAAATGATGTCCTCCTTTAGAAGCTACTTGTGGTAAATGTGTTATGGAGAAAATCTGCATGGTCTTACTCATTTCTAACATAATATCACCCATTTTGCCAGATATCTCACCAGAAACACCTGTATCTATTTCATCAAACATTAAAGTGGGTAAATGCTCATATTTAGCCAAAATGGCCTTTATTGTTAACATAATACGAGACAACTCCCCTCCAGACGCTACTTTTTTAAGCAAACCATAATCTCCCCCTTTATTAGCCGAGAATAAAAATGATAATTCATCTTTCCCAAAACTATTAAAGACAGCAGAAGGTTTTATTTCGATTAAAAAAGTGGCACTTGCCATTCCTAAAGAAACTAATGAACTCTCCAATTGTTTTTTAAGAGACGGTATTACTTTTGTTCGTCTAGCCGTTATTTTTTTAGCAAGTTCTTCTAATTTTTTTTCTTTTACTAACAACTCCTGTTGCTTACTCGCTATGGTAGACTCTATATTTTCGGTAGCACTTACTTTTTTAGATAACTCCTCCTTTATAACTAATAATTCAGATACATCTGCAGCATTATGCTTTTTAAGAAGATCATACAGCAATTGTAATTTTCCGCTTACTTCTCCTAATAATTGCGGATTTGCTTCTGTATTTTCTAAAAACAACTGCATTTCATTCGAAATATCATCAACCTCTATAAAAACAGATTGTATTCGTTCGTTCATACTTACAAACTGACTTCCAAAACCTGCTAGTTTACTTGATATAACTTTTAATTCTGTCAATAAATTTACAGCACCTACTTGCTCATCATTTAAAATTTGATGCCCGCTAGAAAGTTGTTCCACAATTATCTCAACATTATTTAATTGTTCGTATTGTTCCTCTAATTCTTCTACAATGCCAACTTTTATAGTAGTACCTTCTAATTCTTTTAATAAAAAGGAATTATAATCATGTTCTTTAGTTGCTTCTTCTTGAAAAAGAGTTAACTTATTCAATTCTTTTGTTCCTTTTTGATAGGCTTCTAATTGTTTCCTATAAGACAAGAGCAAATCACTATTTCCTGCCAGAGCATCAATCATTTTTAGCTGAAAATTATTATCTGCTAATTGTAGTGTTTGGTGTTGTGAATGAATATCTATTAACTGTTCTCCTAACTTAGATAAAACATCTAAAGTAACAGGAGAGTCATTAATAAATGCTCTAGATTTTCCGCTAGGTAAAATTTCTCTTCTAATGATGGTTTTAGGCTCATAATCTAACTCCTTATCACTAAAAAAAGATTTCAAATTATATTTATCTATTTCAAAATCAGCTTCAATAATACATTTTAGAGATTTGTCTCTAAGAGAAGATAAATCTGCACGTTTTCCTAATATTAAAGACAAACCGCCTAACAGAATAGACTTCCCTGCTCCTGTTTCTCCCGTAATAATAGTAAAACCATTGGTAAATGATACATTTAAATGGTCTATTAACGCATAATTTTTTATAGAAAGTGTAGCTAACAATTTAATACGAATTTAGAACCGTAAAGATAATTTATATTCCACATATGATAAACACATTTAAAAAAAGTTATACAAACAATTAAACAACAGTAAATTATACACTTAAAAAGGCTAATTAAACAGTATATCTAAACTTATAAATTACTTACATTTGCCTGTCTAAATTTTTATTTTAATGGAGCTTGTTTTTGCCACACACAATTTAAATAAAGTAAAAGAAGTACAATTATTACTTCCTAACAACATAACCCTCTTGTCTTTAGAAGATATTGGATGTAAGCAAGATATTCCTGAAACTGCTCTTACACTAGAAGGCAATGCACAATTAAAAGCTGATTATGTTACGGAAAATTACGGGTATTCTTGCTTTGCAGATGATACAGGTTTATTGGTTGCTGCTTTAGATGGTGCACCCGGAATATACTCTGCTCGCTATGCTGGGGAACAAAAAAATGCTGAAGATAACATAAGTAAATTATTATTTGAGTTGAAGAACCAACAAAATAGAGACGCACATTTTAAAACGGCTATTGCTTTAAATATTGATAAAGAAAAAACATTATTCACAGGTATTGTTAATGGTGAAATTACTACAGAAAAAAGTGGTGTTGCTGGTTTTGGATACGATTCTATTTTTAAACCTTCTGGTTATAATAAAACTTTTGCTGAAATTACATTAAGTGAAAAAAATAAAATTAGTCATAGAGGTATAGCGGTACAAAAATTAATAGATTTTTTAAAAAATAATACTATTAAAAATTAGTGACAAGCTTTAGTTAGTATCAAGAAAAATACAAGAATTTAGTGCTTTCATCGCTGTATATTTTTACTTTGATGACTGTTTGACAAATAATCAATGGAAATAAATAATTATTACCAACAACCAAGATAGGTGACTATTCTAGTTGATATTAATCTAAAAGTGTAAAGCAAATTTCAAAAGAAAATCAATTAGATTATCTAGAAACATATGCACACTAAAATATTTAAAAGAAAAAATTTAAAAATTTAAACTCTAATACAGAGAAAACAAAAAGGTTAACTTTAAAATATGAAGTAGAAAACACGGAATTACTTGTTGATTCTGCTAATATTCAAAGAGCCTACTAGGAAAATATTTAGATTAAAAAATAGGAACAATCATCTGTTTAAAAAGAATGAAAAAAACTTTTTAAGAAATATTAAATTGCTTCCAAAAAGTTTGATGTAGTAATACTTTTATTTCAGAAAATACTACTATGATTGGTGCCGTTTGCATTCTTAATTAAAGAAAATCTCTCAATTCAAAAAACAATTACTTTGTCAACAGTAAATTTTGGTTTATTAACTACACTAATAGCTATATATGGCTGTACTTTAGTTCCTTAATAATTTGAAAATACTTATTTTATGCCAGAATACATATTAAAGCTTCACCATTGAGATGAAAAAATAATAAAATAACCAGTTTTGTTTATTTTCACACAGTGTAATTATTCTTAAATTAAAATGTAATTAAACATTTCATTTTGAGGTAGTTTCACAACGAAACGATTTTACTAAACTATAAAAAAGATTAAACTACCGTAACTAATCTTCTTAAGCTCCTAAAAACAATAGACCCTATGTATTTTTAATGGGATTTTCAGTAAATTAAAGTCATAATATTCGGTTAAATAAATAAACAGTACCTTTGCAGCTTTAATTAACGCCGCTAGTATAGCATGTGTTGTTTTGAGTCTAATAAGGTTACTAGGATAATCGCTCTGTACAACATAGATATTTGCGATTAAGTATACAATATTATGATGAAATTTGAAGAATTAGGGCTAGAACAGTCCTTACTTGATGCTATTAAAGATTTAGGATTTGAAAATCCGTCTGAAGTACAAGAAAAAGCAATCCCATTATTATTAGAAGGTGAAATAGATTTAGTTGCCCTTGCCCAAACAGGTACAGGAAAAACTGCGGCTTTTGGTTTTCCGTTAATACAAAAGATAGATAATGCTAGTAGAACTACGCAAGGTCTTATCTTATCTCCTACAAGAGAATTATGCTTGCAAATTACCAACGAAATAAAACTATATTCTAAGTACGAAAAAGGAGTGAATGTAGTTGCTATTTATGGTGGAGCAAGTATTTCTGACCAAGCAAATCAAATTAAACGTGGAGCACAAATTATAGTGGCTACTCCAGGTAGAATGAAAGATATGATTAGCCGTAGAATGGTAGATATTTCTAAGATTGATTATTGTGTTTTAGATGAAGCAGATGAAATGCTAAACATGGGATTCTTTGAAGATATTAAAGATATCCTTTCTAATACACCAAAAGAAAAATCTACTTGGTTATTCTCGGCAACAATGCCAAGAGAAGTAGCTACGATTGCTAAAAAATTTATGAATAGCCCAACTGAAATTACAGTTGGAGCGAAAAATTCTGGTGCTTCTACAGTACAACACGAGTATTATGTAGTTGGTGGTAGAGACCGTTACCCTGCTTTAAAAAGGTTAGCAGATACTAACCCAGGTATATTTTCTGTTATTTTTTGTAGAACAAAAAGAGATACACAGCGTGTAGCTGAAATGTTAATAGAAGATGGCTACAGTGCTGGAGCATTGCACGGAGATTTGAGTCAGAACCAAAGAGATATGGTAATGAACTCTTTCCGTAAAAAACAGATACAAATGTTAGTTGCTACAGATGTTGCAGCCCGTGGTATAGATGTAGATGATATTACACATGTAATAAACTACCAATTACCTGATGAAGTAGAAACGTACACCCACCGTAGTGGTCGTACAGGTAGAGCTGGTAAATCTGGTATATCTATGGTTTTAGTTACGAGAAGTGAAACTCGTAAAATTAGAGCTATTGAGAATAAAATAAATCAAAAATTCCTTACTAAAAAAATTCCTACGGGAATGGAAATTTGCGAATTACAGTTGCAACATTTAGTAACTAAAATAAAGGATACAGAAATTAATGAAGGTATAGAAAGTTACCTGCCAGCAATTAATGATGTATTGGCAGATGTTACTCGTGAAGATTTAATAAAGAAAATAGTTTCTGCTGAATTTACTCGTTTTCACGACTATTATAATAAAGCTAAAGATTTAAATTCATCTTCAGATTCTAGAGATAGAGATGGTGCTGAACGTGGTGATCGTAGAGATAGAACTAACGGAAGAGAAATTCCTGCAGACGGTTCTGTTCGTTACTTCATTAATATAGGTGAAAAAGATGATTACGATTGGATGTCTTTAAAAGACTTCTTGAAAGAGACGCTGGATTTAGACAGAGATGCTGTTTATAAAGTAGATGTTAAAGAAAGTTTTTCTTTCTTTAATACAGACGCATCACATTCTGAAAAAATACTAGCTACGTTCCAAGATTTTAAAGTAGACGGACGTTTTGTCAATGTTGAAATTTCTAAAAACCCTGGTGGAGGAAGCCGAGGCGGTAGAAGAAACAGTGGTGGCCATAAAGGCGGTCGTGATAGAGAACGTAGTGGTGGAAGCGGAAGAAGGCGCGAAGGAGGAAATTCATCCTACGGTAGCGGCAGCAGACGTTCTGGTGGCGGAGGAAATTCCGAAAGAAGCGGAAGCCGAAGAAGAAATGGTTTTAGTTAATACAATATTAAAAAATACGCTTCGGCGTATTTTTTAATTTAGTTTAGTATATTTAGAGCCTGAAATGATTCTATGAAAAAATACATTCTACCAATTTTTGTATTCCTTTTTTTTATTGGTTTTTCTCAAGAAGAAGAAAATAATGATATAGAGAAAGAGATAAAAGCAATTATAGTCAATGCACTAACCGATACACCTTTAGAGAGTGTACACGTTGTTAACCTAAATAAAGTTATTGGTACCATAACTAATAAAAAAGGAGAATTTACTATATCTGCCGCAGTAAATGACACCATTTATTTTACTTTTTTAGGATTTAAACCCCAAAAGGTGAGAGTTACTAATGACATGTTTAAATTTAAGGATACTAAAATAACCTTAACAGAACTTGCCTATGCATTGGAAGAAGTAATTGTACAACCATACCAGTTAACAGGTTTTCTAGAAATAGACGTTAAAAATATTCCACTGAACGATGGTTTTCAATACAGTATTTCTGGATTATCGAGAGGATATGAAGCTGGTAGCAGAAACCCAAGTGCCGTCACTAAAGTACTAGGCGCTATATTAAACCCTGCAGATTTACTTCGAAATTTATTTGGCAAAAAACCCAACCAAATGAAAAAACTTCGAAAAATACAACAAGACGATCAAATAAGCGACCTCCTTGCTGCTAAGTTTGACCGTGAAACAATTACAGAATTACTACAAATAGAGAAAACAGATATTGATGACATCCTTACCAACTGTAACTATTCTAAATCTTTTATTGCTACAGCAAATGACCTTCAAATATTAGAAGCTATTAGTGGTTGTTATGAAGATTTTAAAGTATTAAATAGAAAGAAAAGGTAACCTAATAATAAAATTTTCTTTATACTAATTTTCATATTGCGTAATAAACCATTATGAAAAATATATTTGTCGTTTTTCTTTTTTAAAATCATAATGAACAGATTTAATTTGTTAGGTATTTTATATATTATTTTTCATAAAATATAGTTTTGATATACAAAAATATCAATCATGATATACAAAATACACAATGCAAAAGTGTTCACAAACGTTATATTTGCTATATTTATTAAAAAAGTATACTTTAGTTGCTATAAATGCAAAACTTGCACATATATATGTGTTGTAGCCAATTAGAGAAACTGCCCCAACAGATAAAATTAAAATGATAACATTCAAAAGAACAGATTCTGACAATACAGATTTTCAAAAATTAGTTAAGGAATTAGATGTTGATTTAGGAATATATTATAAGGAAGAGGAATCTTTTTATGAGGAATTGAATAGTATTGACAAAATTAAATATACTGTTGTTGCATATGATGAAAAAGGAAATCCAGTCGGGTGCGGAGGAATTAAAGAATTTTCGAAAAGTGAAGTGGAAATTAAAAGAATGTATGTTCCTCCAACCTATCGCGGAAATGGAATTGCTTCAATAGTCCTGAATGAATTAGAAAAATGGAGTACTGAATTGAAGTTTGAGAAATGCATATTAGAAACACTAAAAGAAAAGCCATATGCTATTAGATTCTATCAAAAGAACAATTATAAAATAATTCCGAACTTTGGGGAATATATAAAAGCTGAAAACAGCGTATGTTTTGAGAAAGAACTAAAATAAACTGGCTACAACACTATATATAGCCAATTGGGCGATTAGTGCTTAATCCAAAGGTTGTTGTCTATTTACAAAGTCGCCAAATCTTTTGATTTGGTATTAAAGAGAAAAATTAAAACAAAATACAAAAGATTTGGCTTGTGGCTTAACCGAAAATAATCGCTTGTTTTCTGCCCAACTTGCCATATATTAACCGTTGTAAGTAATGCGGAAATCGAGCTAAAATTGAACATTTGAACTAAAAAAGCCAACCGCACAAACAGCACATTTATTTTTTTGCCAACGCGAAAAGCCAACGCAAAAAAAATAAAAGAGCTGTTTCTTGCCAACGCTCACTCACGATAATACGAGGAACATTTACACCATATTTCAGGGAATTTTTACTATATTACAGCCGAATTAAAAAATTAGGTTTAAATGAACCGAATTAAAGAAGTCCTAAAAGAAAAAGGAATTACACAAACTTGGCTTGCCAAACAATTGGACAAGAGCTATAACACTGTAAATGAATATACTCGGAATAAAAGACAACCGAGTTTGGAAGATTTATACGAAATAGCAAAAATCCTTAATGTTTCAGCAAAGGATTTACTAATCGACAAAACCGAATTAAAGTGAGTAAAAAAGAAAAAGACCTTGATATTTTTATCAGCAGACTTTTAGATAATGCTAAAATTAAATATAGTGCTGACGGAAGTAGCATTAAAGAAATTAATGATGCTTTAAAAACAGCTTCCAAAAAAGGAACAGGACGTGTTGGATTTCCAGAATTTGTTGGTATTTCAAATGATTTTATAATCGTAATTGAAGATAAAGCAGATTTAGAAAAGCAAGCTAATTATGTTAACGAGGAACGAGCGGAATATAAAATAGACACTAAATCTCTTAAAGATTACGCAGAAAATGGAGCATTGCATTACGGAAAGCACATAATAGAAAACACAAATTTCAAGAAAGTATTTGCATTTGGTTGTTCTGGAGACGAAAAACACCATATAATTAGACCAATTTATATTGACTCAAGTGGTTACAAACTTTTACAACCAGTTGATAATTTTGAGAATTTTTCAGCTAAAAACATTGAGAAATATTATAAAGAACAAGTATTAGGGGAAACACCACCTGAAATTTTAGAAACAGAAGAAATAATAAAGAAAGCTGGAGAATTACACGAAATGCTTCGTAATTATGGACAGCTTCGTGATACTGAAAAACCTTTGGTCGTTTCTGCAATTCTTTTAGCGTTAAGTGAGAAAACTTTTAAAATAGAACATTTAGAAGGCGATTCAGTAAAAACTGATGGAGACATAATCTTTGACGCTTTAATTTCTCATATGAAACGTGTTCAAGTTCAGCCAGAAGTTAAAAAGCAACAATTACTTAATCAGTTCATAATAATAAAAGATAGAACTATTTTAAACAAAAAAGACGAACGTTTAAAAGAAGAAACTTCTAAAGAAACATATTTAGAAAAATCGCCATTACGATACTTTACAGAATATATCCAAAAAAATATAATTAGCTCAATAAAAGCAAACACCGCAGAAGATATACTCGGGAAATTTTATGGAGAATTTATTAGTTATGGTGGCGGAGACGGACAAACTTTAGGAGTTGTCTTAACACCAAAACATATAACTGAACTTTTTTGTGAACTTGTAGAATTAAAACCTAGTGACAATGTTTTTGACCCTTGTTGCGGAACTGGTGGTTTTTTAATTTCTGCAATGCACAAAATGTTAGAACAAGCAAAACCAGAAGAAATTGAAACCATAAAAAAACATAGACTTCACGGAATAGAAATTAGAGAAGATATGTTTGCTATTGCATCTACAAATATGATTTTGCGTGGAGATGGTAAAAGTAATTTGCTGAAAGATGACTTTTTAAGAATGCCAATCAGCAAATTAAGAGAGAAAAATTATACTGTTGGTTTTATAAATCCACCCTATTCACAAGCAAAAGGGAAAGACACTTCTCATTTATCTGAAATTCATTTTACAGAACATTTATTAAATGGTTTAGCAGATAATGCAAGATGTATTTTAATAGTTCCTCAATCCACAATGGTTGGTAAAACCAAAGAAGATAAACAAGTAAAAAAACGAATATTAGAAAAGCACACTTTAGAAGGCGTAATTACTTTAAATAAAGAAACCTTTTATGGTGTTGGTACAAATCCTTGTATTGCCATTTTCACAGCTCATAAGCCTCATTCAGAAAAGAAATTCTGCAAATTTATAAATTACGAAAATGATGGTTTCGCTGTAAGAAAACATATTGGATTAGTAGAAACGGAAAGAGCAAAAGAGCGTAAAGCACATTTGCTAAACTGTTGGCTACACGGTTCGCCAGCCGAAACAAAGTTTATGGTTCAAACAACTATTGAATCCGAAGACGAATGGTTACATTCGTTCTACTATTTCAATGATGAAATTCCAAAAGAAGAAGATTTTGAAAATACAATTGCTGATTACTTAACTTTTGAATTTAATATGATAATGCAAGGTAAAAACTATCTTTTTGAAAACGAAAACTAAAATGAAAACTATTTCTTTACTAAATAAAGATTGGGGACAATTTAAACTTTCTTCAATTTTCGAAATCGAAAACTGTAAATGCTCAAAAGTGTCTAGTTTACAAAAAGGCGACTTTCCTTATGTTGGTGCAACAAATAGAAATAATGGTGTTTTACATTTTGTGAAACCAGAACCAAAATTAATCACAAAAGGTAATTGCATTGCTTTTATCTGTGATGGAGAAGGTTCAGTTGGTTATTCTATTTACAAAAGTGAAAATTTTATTGGCTCAACAACAGTCAAAGTTGGTAGGAGCGAAAAATTGAACAAATACAATGGTGCATTTATTACAACGATTGCAGACACAGTAAGAAGTAAATATAATTTTGGGTTTAAACGTAATGAAAAGCATCTAAAGAATGAAACTTTAATGCTACCAATGGACAAAAAAGGGAATCCAGATTTTGAATTTATGGAAACCTTTATGAAATTAAAGGAACAAGAAAAACTAAATGAATTTGAGAGTTTTATTTCTAAAAAAATCAAAAATTTAAAGAAATCTAAAAAAACAGAAAGTTTAGAGCAGAAAGAGTGGGGAGAATTTTTTCTAAAAGATATTTTTTCAGAAATACAAAGAGGTAAAAGATTAAAAAAAGCTGACCACAGAAAAGGTATTATGCCTTATATTTCTTCAACAGCTTTAAATAATGGTGTAGATGGTTATGTTAGTAATAAAGAAAAAGTTAGAATTTTTTCAGATTGTTTAACTCTTGCTAATAGTGGTAGCGTTGGCGCCTGTTTTTATCAACCTTTCAAGTTTGTTGCAAGTGACCACGTTACAAAACTTAAAAGCGAACAATTAGGAGAATATACTTATAAATTTATTTCGTTTGTAGTGTCAAGATTAGGTGTTAAATATAGTTTTAACAGAGAGATGAACGACACAAGAATTAAACGAGAAAAAATAATGCTTCCGATGAATCAAAATAATGAACCTGACTATGTTTTTATGGAAAACTATATGAAACGATTGGAATATAAAAAACTGACTGAATATTTAAAAAAGAAATCGAATTGAAAAAGCCAATGCTCAAAGCCATACACATTCGCAATTCGCTACAGCCAACGCTACGCCAAAAATTGTAAAAGAGTATGTCTTGCCAACGCTCACATTTGAACTAAATAACAAACATCGGAAAACCAAGCAGAACGTGAAGCACTACTTACAATCGAGTAGACGGCTCTCTCCATAATTGAAGAGAGTGCGCCTCTCACACCACCGTACATACGGGTCTCGTATACG
>ENA-ORXM01004456-ORXM01004456.1-marine-metagenome-genome-assembly--contig:-NODE-4456-length-12228-cov-3.530491_pt1 | contig 12228 bp, 11 predicted proteins | sample MGYA00237867_ERZ511480 | MGnify/ENA primary metagenome ERZ511480 (study PRJEB26309, sample SAMN06266103) | marine metagenome | isolation source: Algal blade | place: United Kingdom:Sidmouth, United... | reverse complement strand
AGAAAGCTCATGGTTCAATGGCAAATTTATCAGGCCATTATTGAAGCGATACGGCAATTCATCATTCACCCAATCGCAGCAATATAGCAGCCCTGCCTCTTTCAAAAGATCTGCCGTTTCGAAACTTTGCGAACGGGCAACTGACAGCCACCCCTTCGGCTTTTCGCCCAGCACTTTTTCAAGCGATGCAAGCGATTGCGAGATAAGCGCGCGTTCCGCCTGCGCGCCCAAGCCGCTGGCGATTGCGCCGTTCATATCGGTGGAGTGGGCGATTATTTCATGGCCCGCATCCGCGATCTCTTTCACCAGTTCGGGATAGCGATCCGCAACTGCGCCGTTGGTGGCAAAGCTCGCTATTACGCCTGCCTTTTCAAATGCTTCGAGCAAGCGGTACACGCCAACCCGCGTGCCATATTCGCGCGCAGTATAATGCCGGTAATCAGGATATGGCGTAACCATATGGCCCGGCGCACGAAACGGATCATCGCTGGGTATGATCGGAAACCATTCCAGGCTCACACAGATCCATACCGCAACCGATTTGCCATTTGGCCAGCGAAGCGGCGCGCGTTCATGCATGGCGGACCAGGGATAAATATCATGGTCATAGCCTTCGCGCCGATTGGGATATTCGGTGTAGTTTTTGTCAAGTGTCATGCCTGCTGCCCTTTCCAGCAATCAACGATATCGCCGGCCGTGGCCAGCCACGCACGGCTGTCGCCAGCGATATGCCTCAACGCCTCTTCAAACGGGCCGATCCGATGCGGCTGGCCAATCAGATAGGCATGCAGCGGAATGCACATCACTGTGCCGGACCGCGCGCCCTCTGCTGCCAACCGTTCAAATTGCCGGATCAGCGTATCGGCATATTCGCGGCCCGACATATTGTAGACGAAGAAGCCGTAATGATCGTTCACTTCGAGGCTGTAGGGTATCGACACCAGATCGCCGCTGGCGGTGTTCACTGGCTGCACCTGATCATCATGATACAGATCGCATGTGTAATCCATACCATATTCGGCGAGCAGATCGAGCGTGCGCGGCGTATGCGTCAATGCCGGGGCAAGCCAGCCGCGGATACGCTGCCCAGTGGCGTCCTGCACAGTCTTTATCGAATCTTCGATAATGTTGCGCTCCTGCGCCTCGCTCATATCGTAGCTGTAGCGGGTGTTGTAGATGCCGTGGCTGAAAAATTCCCATCCGCGCGCCACGCCATCGGCGACCACTTCGGGATGGTGCTGGCACAGCGCGACCGACAGAGATACCGATCCCGGAAAGCCGTGACGGCTCATCACTTCGGCCATGCGCCAGTGCGACACCCGGTTTGAATGGTCGCGGTGGCCGTAGCCCTGCACATCGGGATGCGGCTTTGGCCATGGTTTGCGTTTGGGATGGACGGGCGGATCAATCTCGTAATATTCAAGATTGGGCGCCACCCACACTGCACATGTCTTGCCTTCGGGCCAGTTGATTTTGGGCCGCGCATTATACGGCGCGAAATCATAAAGCCCCGGATCGCCAGCACCTTCCTGCATCAGCGCGCCTCCAGCCAGTCAATCACCGTCTGAACGGGTTCGACATCGGCATATTTCAATTGCAGATCGGTGAGATTGGCAAAATGATAGCTTTCATGTTTATCTGCGCAGGTTTCAATCGGCACAATCGTGCGGTAGCCATAGCTCAGCGCGTCGACCGCCGTGGCGCGAACACATCCCGATGTGCTGCCGCCAGTGACAACCACCGTATCGACTTTATGAAAAGTCAGATAGCTGGCGAGCGGGCTTTCGAAAAAACTGCTTGGCATACGTTTGGTATATTGCAGATCATCGGGATCAACTTCGCAGCGCGGATCATAGGCGTGCCGCTCGCTTTCATATTTGATATTCTGCAGGCTGTCTTGCGTATCGGTGCGCGTGCCCCAAACGCCCGCATCGCCGGCATTGTTCATGAACGCGACCCGGCTCCAGATAACGGGCATGTCCTTTTCGCGCGCCATGCGGGATATTGTGTTGATATATTCGATCTGCTTCGGATCGGTTTCATACGCGGTTTTGAACATATCGGTGCGGGTGTAGGCCTGCTGCACATCGACATTCACAATCGCCAGCTTTTCACCAAAACCGAATTTCTTACGAGCTGGATTTGCCATCACCTCTTCAAAAATCTGCCGCGATGTTTTCCCATCGCTGACCATTTTTGTACCGATAATTGTCATAGTATCTTTCCCTCCGGGTTGCGGCGATAATGGGTTGCATCCATACTGCCTAGGCGCTAGTCCAATGTCGAGCAAAATTTGTCCGGACAAATCACGCATTTATGAATATCACGCGGCATTATCTAACGGTAAAAACATCTGCTGAAAAGCGGCGTGTGCATTACCGCAAATGTGGCAGAGGGCCGACGTTGCTGATGGTGCATCAAAGCCCGCGATCATCGGCGGAATATGAAGAGCTGATGCGCGCATGGGGCCAACATTTTACCTGTATTGTGCCTGATACGCCGGGCTTTGGCTTGTCCGATCCTTTGCGCAAAGACGATCCCGACATTGATGATTTTGCAGATGCGCTGGCGCAATTTATGGCCGCTCTTGGCGTTGCCCGCACTGCGGCATACGGGTTTCATTCGGGCGGCATCATTCTGGTCACAGCGATGAAACGGCATCCGCAGTTGTTTTCCTGCCTCGCCGTCGGGGGCTTTGCGGTTTGGAGCGCGCAGGAGATGGAACTGTTCGGCGAATCCTATCTGCCGGAATTTCATGCCATGCAATATGGCGAGCATCTGACATGGCTGTGGAACCGGATACTGGAGCAGACATGGTTTTTCCCGTGGTTCGATGTGCGCGATAGTGCGCGCCTTTCCGTGGCGCATGACAATCCTGCCGCCGTGCATGCTGTGGTGCTCGACATGCTCGATTCCGGCAATGCCTACCGCGCCGGATACGGGGCGGTTCTGCGGGCGCCGCGTGATATTCCGGCAGCAGACAGCATTGTCCCGCCGTGCCTGATCACGACCAGCGACGGCGATCCGCTGCAACCGCATATTGACCGGCTGTCCGATATGCCAGCCGGATGGGAGGCGCATAGGGTCGCAACGCCGCAGCAGCATCAGGATGAAAGCCTCGCTTTTCTGCGCAAACATGCCACCGACAGCGCAGCGCAATTTGCGCAGGATAATGACGCTGGCTTCGTGCGGATTGAAACGGAATTGTTTAGCGGGCTGGTCCACTGGCGCGGCCCGCCGGATGCAGATGCAATGCGTATTCCTGCACCGGGCAGCGAGGCAGAGCTAGTCGAGGATGCTCAAGCCATCGTCATCGATCTTCCCGGTCAGGGCCTGTCGGACGATTGGCAGGGCACAGCGCCGGAACAATGGCCCGAATGGCAGGCCGTAATCGGCGCAGCAGCGGGCATTCTTAATTGCACGCAAATCCGTTTGCCCGAAATTCCTGTAGGCGATCCCGACCGGCTATATCCCGATCTTACCCCGGATCGGTTTGGCAGCTATCTGCTGCGCGCATGGCAGATTGTCCGCGCAGCGAAGTTTTTTGCGCCTTGGTATGCCGCTGATGCAGACCATGCGATAGAGTTTGACGAGGCTGGGATAACGCCTGAGAAACTTGCTACCGAACATCGTGCGCGCATCCGCGCTACGTCCGCAAAACCGTTTCATCTCGCGTTATCAACTAAAGGAGAATAACCATGTCCGAATTAGCCAAAGCGATGCCGCTGCTCGCCCGCCACGAAGGCGTGTGGGACGGCACCTACACCTACTTCAATGCCAACGACGAACAGACCGATCAGCATACCAGCCGCCTGTTCTGCCGCATTCTGGGCGACGATGCCGAATTTCCATATCATCAGACAAATTATTACACTTGGGCCGATGGCAAAACCGAAAATCGTGATTTCCCTGCGACCTACAAAGATGGCCGCGTTTGGTGGGATAATGAACTGATTATCGGTTGGGCCGCGCCGGTTAGTCTGGATGAAAAAGAACGCACGATGATGCTGTATTGGCAACGCACCGGCGATCCATCACTGTATCTGTATGAAATGATCCAGATCAGCGATGAGGGCACCGACCGTTGCCGGACATGGCATTGGATCCGCGATGGCAAGCTGGAAACGCGCACGGCGATCCAGGAAAAGCTGGTCACGCGCGACTGGAAATCACTGGAGCAGTAATCTGACACTTCCGCGCAGCCTTTTTGAAAAGATCTGGCAGACCCATCTCGTTACCGATTTGGGCGAAGGCAGTGGCTTGATCGCGATTGACCGCATTTTTCTGCACGAACGTACCGGGGCCTCCGCGCTGAAATCGCTTGAAGAAGCGGGACGCGCCCCGGTTGATCCTGCGCGGGTTTTTGCGGTCATGGATCATATTGTCGATACCCGGATCGGGCGCGGTGATGGCACATTGATGGCGGGCGGCGACGCGTTCATCACTGAAACACGCGCATCCTGCCGGGCGGCGGGAATCACATTGTTTGATGTGAATGACGCGGAACAGGGCATCACGCATGTTATCTCGCCGGAGCTTGGCATCGTTTTGCCGGGCTGCACCCTGATCGCACCCGACAGCCACACCTGCACACAGGGCGCATTCGGCGCATTGGCATGGGGCATCGGATCATCGGAAGCTGAACATGCGATGGCGACCGGCACGTTGCGCGTTGCGAAACCGAAAACAATGCGCGTGAATTACAACGGAGAATTGCCCGCAGGTGTGACGGCCAAAGATATGATATTGCACTTGATTGCGCAGGAAGGCGCAGGCGGCGGCAAAGGGCATATCGTGGAATTTGCTGGCGATACGGTGCGCGGTCTGGACATGGAAGCGCGGATGACGCTGTGCAATATGGCAACCGAGTTCGCCGCCTTTTCCGGCATTATTGCGCCCGATGAAAAGACAATCAGCTTTGTCGAAGGCCGCCGCTATGCACCCTCCCCGCTACCCGATTGGAGCGATCTCCACAGCGATACGGGCGCGCAGTTTGATCGGGAGATAGAAATAGATGCGAGCCGCCTGACACCGATTGTCAGCTGGGGGACGTCACCCGAACACAGCATCGGCATTGATGAAGCCATTCCCGCAGACGCCAATGCCAGCGCGCTTGGCTATATGGGATTGCAGGCTGGTGACAGGATCGCGGGGCAGCACATCGACGTGGCCTTCATCGGCAGCTGCACCAACAGCCGGATCACCGATCTACGCCGCGCTGCCGCGATCGTGAAAGACCGGCAGGTAGCGGCGGGCGTACTCGCGCTTGTCGTGCCGGGCTCCACAGCGGTAAAGAAACAGGCGGAAAGCGAAGGGCTGGACCGAATATTCACTGACGCCGGGTTTGAATGGCGCAACTCGGGCTGCTCGCTATGCTTCTACGCTGGCGGCGAGAGCTTTCCGAAAGGCAGCCGCGTGATATCGTCCACAAACCGTAATTTTGAAGGTCGGCAGGGTCCAAAGATCAAAACGCATATTGCCAGCCCGGAAATCGTTGCTGCCAGCGCCATTGCAGGCGAGATAGCTGCACCATGACGCCATTCACAACGCTCACCTCGCTGGCGATGCCGCTGATCCGCGACAATGTGGATACCGATGCCATCATCCCCTCGCGCGAAATGCGCAGCACGGGGAAGACCGGGCTGGCGGACGGGCTGTTCGCGCCGTGGCGGTATCTGGACGTTGATGCGCGGACGCCCGATCCAGCTTTCGTGCTGAACGATCCGGATTTTTCGGGTGCGCAGATATTGCTTGGCGGGGTAAACTTCGGCTGCGGATCGAGCCGCGAACATGCCGTCTGGGCGCTATCCGAATATGGCATCAGAGCCATCATCGCGCCCGGCTTTGCGCCGATTTTTGAAAATAACTGTGTACGCAACGGATTGCTGCCGATCGCGCTTCCTGCGGATATTGTCGCCATGCTGTCCGGACAAAAGGTTGCGGTTGATCTTCCCGCGCAGCAGGTGTCTTGCGGTGCGGACATATGGCGCTTTGATATTGGCAGCGAGGCGAAGATGATGCTGACAGAGGGTCTGGATGCCATTGACCTCACATTGAAACACGGCAAGGCTATTGCGGCTTGGCAGGAAGCAGACCGCACCGCGCGGCCTTATATTTATTTGGAGAAGCAGCTTTGACAGACATTCTTATCAGCGAAGTCGGCACGCGTGACGGATTGCAGAGCGTAGACGCCGTCATGCCGCTGGAGGCGAAGAAGGCGTGGATCAAGGCCGAAGCCGATGCTGGCGTGCGCGAAATCGAGGTCGGTAGCTTTGTCCCGCCCAAGCTGCTCCCGCAAATGGCTGATACTGCCGAGGTCGTGGCCTTTGCAAAGACCATCCCTAATCTGACTGTTGTGACGCTGGTGCCTAATGCGAAGGGCGCGGAAAATGCCGCGAAGGCAGGCGTTGATGGTATGTCGATCCCGTTCAGCATGTCCGAAACCCACTCGGTTAACAATGTGCGCAAGGATCATCCGGCGATGCTGCGCGAAATCCGCGCCGTTGCCGATATAGCAAAGGGCGCGGGCATTCATTTTGCCGTTGGCCTGTCCACTGCATTTGGCTGCACGATGGAAGGCGCGGTATCCGAAGAACAAGTCGTCCGGCTGGCCGTCGCGGCGGCAGAGGCGGGCGCGCAGGAATTCAGCCTGTCCGACACAACCGGCTATGCCGATCCGCAACAGGTGCGCCGTTTAACGCGCAAGGTGAAGGCTGAGGTTGGCGATATGCTGAGCACGCTGCATCTGCATAATACGCGCGGGCTGGGGCTGGCGAATGTGGTTGCCGGGCTGGACGAAGGGATCACCACTTTCGATGCGTCGCTGTGCGGGCTGGGCGGATGCCCATTCGCGCCGGGTGCATCGGGCAATATCGTGACCGAGGATTTGGTGCTGATGTTGCAGGCGATGGGCTATAACACCGGCATTGATTTGGAGAAGCTGTTGAAAGTGCGCAAGATATTGGAAAATGCGTTGCCGGGCGAGCCGCTTTACGGCTTTACCGCCGATGCGGGAGTGCCGCTGGGTATGGAGCAGCGCGCGCAATTGGAGCGTGCAGCATGAGCGCCGCAGAAAATGAACGCCCGCTCGAAGGGCTGCGCGTAGTTGAATTTACGCATATGGTGATGGGGCCAGCGGTCGGCGCGATACTCGCCGGGCTGGGCGCGGAAGTAATCCATGTGGAACCGATCGGCGGCGACAAGACACGCGAATTGCTGGGCAGCGGCGCCGGCTATTTCCCGACATTCAATCGCGGCAAACAGAGCATTTGCCTCAATCTGAAATCCGAAGACGGAAAAGCCGTTGCCAAAAAGCTGATCGACAGCGCCGACATACTGGTCGAAAATTATCGCCCCGGCGCGATGGACCGGTTGGGGCTGGATTACGAGACGCTTGCCAAGACAAACGAGCGGCTGATCTATTGTTCGGCCAAGGGCTTTTTGAAAGGCCCTTATGAAAACCGGACCGCGCTTGACGAAGTTGCGCAGATGATGGGCGGGCTTGCCTATATGACGGGGCCGCCGGGACAGCCGCTGCGCGCGGGATCGAGCGTGATCGACATAGCAGGCGGCATGTTTAGCGTGATCGCTGTGCAAGCGGCGCTCGAACAGCGCCACCGCACGGGTAAAGGCCAGAAGGTGCAAAGCGCGCTTTTCGAAACCACCATCTATTTCATCGCGCAGCATATGTCGCAAATGGCAGTCACTGGCAAGGCCGCCGCCCCGATGCCTGCACGTATATCGGCATGGGCGGTGTATGATGTGTTCCAGACAAAGGATGATCCCGTTTTCATCGGCGTGGTCACCGACAGCCTGTGGGAAAAATTCTGCAAACTGTTCGATCTCGATGAATTATGGGCGGATGAGAGCATTCGCGAGAATAACCAGCGCGTTCTGGCGCGCGACCGGATAATGCCGGTCATCCGCGACATGGTGTCCGGTTATACCCGCGACGAAATGATCGAAAAACTCGAAGGTAGCGGGCTTCCTTTTGCGCCAATTGCGCGGCCCGAGGATATGTTTGATGATCCGCATCTGAACAATAGCGGCGGGCTTGAACCTGTTACGCTTGCCGATGGGCGGGAGACGAAACTGCCGCTGATCCCGATCGAGATGAACGGCAAGCGGCTGGGTAACAGCCCGCAAATTCCGCCAATTGGCGCGAACAGCGACGATATCCTGCGCGCATTGGGATATGATGCCGACGCGATATCGGCGATGAAAAGCGCCGGCAGTATTGATTAGCAGTATTGATTAGCCGCAGTCAGCTGGCGTTTTGCGCAACCAGATCAAGAATTTGCTGCGCATGTTCCTTCCGGCAGATCAGCAGATCGGGCAAATACACATCGGATTGATTGTAGCGTAGCGGGCTGCCGTCAATGCGGCTGGCATGCAGGCCATGCGCCATCGCGACTGCCACCGGGGCGCAGCTGTCCCATTCATATTGGCCGCCAGAATGTAAATAGATGTCCGCCTCGCCGCGAATGATTGCCATTGCCTTCGCGCCAGCTGACCCCATCGGCACCAATTCGCCGCCGATTGCTTTTGCCACGGCAACCGCCTCTTTCGCGGGGCGCGACCGGCTGACCACCAGCCGTAAAGGATCACCGGCTTTCGGCAAGTCGGCAGGTTGATCGCTGCGCAAAATACTGTTGAGCCCGGGCAACGCGACCGCACCGGTGTGCGCGTGACCATCTATGGCGAGCGCGATATGCACGGCCCAATCGCTGCGCGCCTCGCCATATTCACGGGTGCCATCGACCGGATCGATTATCCAGACGCGTGATTGCGACAAGCGTTCCTTTGTATCCTTGCTTTCCTCGGACAACAGGCCGTCGTCGGGGCGTTGTTCACGGATGGCGTTTATCAAAAACTGGTTTGCGGTTTCATCGCCAGCTTTGCCCAGATTCTTTCCGGTAACAAGCCCGCTTGCGCGCACCTTCAGCAGGATTTCGCCAGCTGCCTGCGCCAATTTACTGGCAAGTTCTGCGTCGGTTAATTTCATGAAAACTCCGCTTGCGTCACTTTAAGGGCATCATTTTGCTGATGATGAAATTGGCAGCATCCTGCGGCGACATTTCCACAGTGTTAACGCGAATTTCGGCATCGTCCGGTTCTTCATAAGGACTGTCGATCCCGGTAAAGTTTTTAAGCTCTCCGGCGCGGGCTTTTTTATACAAGCCCTTAACATCGCGCTGCTCTGCTACTTCCAACGGCGTATCAACAAACACCTCGATAAAGTCGCCATCGGGAATCATCCGGCGTACCATTTCGCGTTCAGCACGGAACGGCGAGATAAAGGCCGTGAGCACAATCAGCCCGGCATCGGTCATCAGCTTGGCCACCTCGCCCACCCGGCGGATATTTTCGATCCGGTCGGCTTCGGTAAAGCCAAGGTCTTTATTCAGCCCGTGCCGCACATTGTCCCCATCCAGAAGAAATGTGTGCCGGTTCATCATGTTGAGCTGCTTCTCCACCTCGTTAGCGATGGTCGATTTCCCCGATCCGGACAATCCGGTAAACCACAGCAGCTTCGGCTTTTGATTTTTCAGATTCGCATGTTCATCACGCGATATGTCGGTCGCTTGCCAATGCACATTCTGTGCGCGCCGCAGACTGAAATTCAGCATGCCCGCACCAACCGTCGCGTTGGTCACCTTATCGATCAGGATAAACCCGCCGAGTGTATGATTGTCAGCGTAAGCTTCAAACACCAACGGTTTATCCGTTGTAATCTCCGCAACCCCGATAGCATTGAGATCCAGCGTCTTGGCGGCCAGATGCTCCATCGTGTTTACATTCACGATGTATTTCGGCTCCTGCACTGTGGCCGATACCATCTGCGTGCCCAGCTTCAGCCAGTAGGCACGGCCAACATGGAGTGACTGATCATCCATCCAGACGATGGTGCTTTCAAACTGGTCTGCATTTTCGGGCGGCGTATCTGCTGCGGAAATGACATTGCCGCGCGAACAATCAATCTCGTCCGCCAGACACAATGTAACGGATTGACCCGCCACCGCTTCATCCAGATCGCCGTCCATAGTTGCGATGCGGCTGACGGTGGATGTTTTGCCCGACGGTAGCACGCGGATCGCATCGCCCTTGCGCACGGACCCGGTAGATATCTGTCCGGAGAAGCCACGGAAATCCAGATTGGGCCGGTTCACCCATTGCACCCCCATACGAAACGGTTTTGCCTGATTCGCCGTGACATCCACTTCAACATTTTCGAGATGATCGATCAAAGGCGGGCCGGAATACCACGGCGTGTTATCGCTATGCGCTGCGATATTATCACCCTTGAACCCCGATATCGGCATCGGCACAAAAGTATCTATCCCGATGCTTTTCGCAAATTCGGCATATTCGGCGACAATATCGTCAAATGTCTGTTGATCGTAATCGACAAGATCCATCTTGTTCACGGCCAGCACGATATTGCGAATACCGATCAGATGCGCCAGATAGCTGTGCCGCTTTGTCTGCGTCAGAACGCCCTTGCGCGCATCGATCAGTATCACGGCAAGGTCTGCGGTTGATGCACCGGTTATCATGTTGCGGGTATATTGTTCATGCCCCGGCGTATCGGCGACGATAAATTTGCGTTTTTCGGTGGCGAAGAAACGATAGGCTACATCGATGGTGATGCCCTGCTCCCGCTCGGCTGCCAATCCATCGACCAACAGCGCGAAATCAATCTCCTCCCCCTGCGTTCCGGACTTCTTTGAATCGGCCTCTAGCGCCGCGAGCTGATCTTCAAAGATCATCTTGCTGTCATACAGCAGCCTTCCGATCAGCGTGGATTTGCCGTCATCAACACTGCCGCAGGTGATGAAACGCAGCAGGCTTTTATGCTGATGCTTCTCCAGATAGGCGTCGATATCCTGCGCGATCAACGCATCGGTTTGATAGACGGTGTCATCTTGCGTTTTGCGGTCCATCAGAAATAGCCCTCCTGCTTTTTCTTCTCCATACTTGCCGCCTGATCGTGATCGATTACCCTGCCCTGCCGTTCCGAAGTCGTGGTCAGCAGCATTTCCTGGATAACGCCGCTGAGATCATCCGCCTCGCTCTCAACCGCGCCGGTGAGCGGGAAGCAGCCCAGCGTGCGGAAGCGCACCGAACGTTCCTTGATTTGCGGACGGTGACCCATAACCTTTTCCAGCCGCTCAACATCGTCAGCCATAAATAGCCCGCCTTCATATTCATATGTCGGACGTTTGGCGGCGAAATAGAGCGGGACAATGGGAATGTTTTCCAGTTGAATATACTGCCAGATATCCAGCTCGGTCCAGTTGCTGATGGGAAAAACGCGGATGCTCTCGCCCTTTTTCTTGCGCGCATTATATAAATTCCAAAGCTCTGGCCGCTGGCTTTTCGGGTCCCAGCCATGCGAAGCTGTGCGGAAAGAAAATATCCGTTCCTTGGCGCGTGATTTTTCCTCGTCACGCCGCGCGCCGCCGAACGCAGCGTCAAACCCGTGTTTGGTGAGCGCCTGTTTCAACCCTTCAGTCTTCCACATATCGGTATGCAGCGATCCATGATCGAACGGATTGATACCGCGATCTATCGCGTCCTGATTTTGATGGACCAGCAATTCCATCCCGCTGTCCCGCGCCATTTGATCGCGCAGCTTATACATTTCCTGAAATTTCCAGGTGGTATCGACATGCAGCAAGGGGAAAGGCGGCGGGCTGGGATAAAAGGCTTTGCGCGCCAGATGCAGCATCACTGCACTGTCCTTGCCGACGCTATACATCATGACGGGCTTGTCAGCCACGGCGACCACCTCGCGCATGATATGGATGCTTTCTGCTTCCAATCGTTCCAGATGCGTCAGCTTCTTCGTCATGAAATCCAACCTTTTCCTGCGGCCTGTCTTGCGGGGCACTTCTACCATCCACTTGTTCACTTGATATATCCCATATGGGGTATACTTAACGACGCATGATAATTTCAAACTTCGCACAATCGGATGTGACCGCATCGATCTACCACGGCCTGCTCCATACGCCGGAATGGAGCGGATTTGTGAAGCTGCTACGCGCTGATACCGGCGCGGATTTGTGCCTGCTAGCGCGCCAGCACGCCTTTGGGGATATTCATATTCTACGCTGCGCAGAAAGCCCAGACGAAATGGGCGAGCAGATTCTGCCGCGTTTCGCGCCAAATGAAGCTGTGCCCTTCGCTGCGCTGCGACCCGAACGGGTATATGCGTTCAGCGAG
>ENA-ORXM01004454-ORXM01004454.1-marine-metagenome-genome-assembly--contig:-NODE-4454-length-12239-cov-22.250534_pt1 | contig 12239 bp, 10 predicted proteins | sample MGYA00237867_ERZ511480 | MGnify/ENA primary metagenome ERZ511480 (study PRJEB26309, sample SAMN06266103) | marine metagenome | isolation source: Algal blade | place: United Kingdom:Sidmouth, United... | reverse complement strand
CAAAGTTTGTGCAGTGTGACAAATAGACGTCGCAGAATCAGGATTGCAGAAATTGAAAATTGAACATCAACTAACTCACGACTCCGAACCAAATTTGTCTTTCCAACCCCATCAACCACCCAGGCACTCACACAAAACTGACCACATCGGCGACAAGTAAGCCTGCTTTATACCAAACAGTTTGAGGCACTTTGCAGCGCACGCATGAATCTAAACTGGATTCAAAAATCACTACCGATAGCAGACTTCAAAATATTAAGCGCATCAGCACCAAAAGTTTTTCCCATAACCGCTAATCGCAAATTGTACGTGGCAGAAATCAATCACTATCCGAAAATCATTCGCCAAAAACTACGCATCCGATGACAAATTTAGCCTCAAGCGAAAGGCTTCGCAAACAGTTCTGCCAAGCCCACAAATCAACAATCGACCGACCAGCCGATAGACGCCAACGCCGAGATAACAAGCGGCGGTTGACGCCCGTGACTCTCACCAACACAATCTACATCACGCGCCCCGCAACTTCCATTGGAGCCTCGATCAAAGCCGTCTTGTTGATTGATTTGTTGGCGGCGGCATTGCCACGCGCAGACCACACAGACCAGCAGGATTGACCCGCCCACACTCACCGCCACAATTGACAGCTTTGACAAAGCGTTAGCTTATTTTCAAGCCATCAAGTTCTTGTTGGTCAGCATTAACCTACATGAGTTTCTGGCGAATACTTTTCATCATAGCAATCAAACGAAGGTGTTCCCATAGTTACAGAGGCCAATTCAAATTCCAAGAAGAATGTTGCAGCACTTTATTGAAAACATTTTGTTCTTTTTCTGTCCATCCTCTGGTAGTAACATTAAAGGTGTCTCGGATATAAGAATCAACGTCAGCGCATTCGCATGCGCATTTCATTGCTCTCAATGCACCAGAAATGCTTTCATATTCATTCGTAATGGCATGTTCAAACCAATCACGCAATCTGATGCGTGCGGGGTGTGATGATGATACACCAGTCGGTACAGCCCTAAACACGACGGGAAATTCGCTCATGATAGCACTTAGCTCACTAAGTTCGGATTGTACGTCGTTCCGAGAACATTCAACACCAGCTAAGGATTGAGGTGTTGTATTTTCAAAAACTACATGCTGAATCTCATGTGTTAAAGTTCCTAACGTACTCACTAACCATTCTTCACGTGACTCACGACCGATCCTATTGCGATGTGTCCGATTAAAAATAAGAGCTTGTCTATTGAGATAACCAGGAACAAAAATACAAGGTTTGCTAGCTCCTTCAATTGGCGGAACTATATTTGTACAATCAGTAACGTATGCTGCGGTACCAGATGACATATCCTGATCGATAAAAATGCCGTGTACATTATCCAGTAGGTTTGGTGATTGTTTATTCAAAAAAAATTCAAGTTGTCGAGCAGGTCCCGTATGACCAGAAGAGCGTTGGCGCGCCGGTGACATTTGAGAGCGCCTTGATCTAGGAGCAACTTCCTTTTTTGTTTCGGCCTCTCCAAAAGCTTCAGCAGAGCCAGATATATGAGTCGGGCATTGCGATGCAGGCAAACATTGTCGTTGTATTACCTCCATCTCTGTGATATCTTGAGACAAACTTTGTTGGGTATTGTCACACTTCTTACATTTCTCATGTTTGCTGCTGTTACATGAGCATCTTTTTTGAATAGCATTATTTCTATCGTTATGCTTTATTAGTCGAGTCAAGGTCTGATTACCAAACACTCGTTGAAGTTGAGTTACATCTATAGGCTTTAGCGATAATGGGTTAGATGTAGCCCGCTGCAATGAGGTTGTAATGGATTCATGCGAACTGATAAGTTCTTCATTTTGCAATTGTGTTTTGGAGTAATTGCGATTTTTTTTATGCAGATCGTCCGTATTTTTTTTATGTTGTCTATTTAGCATGATATCCTCTCTTTGTTACCACTACCTGTAACTTACCAAGTGATTCCTCACTCACGAAGTGCCCAACCCGACTGTCACGGAGCAAGCGGTCATCATCCCCGTGACTCTGTAAATCGAACCCGAATTGTCAACTACAAAACTTATAAATATAGGCATTCCCATCAAACTCCACATCAACTTCGACTGACCCGAAAGCCGCCAACGCTGAGCTGAAAGGTTTTGAGTTGACCCCGTGAATCCCATTAGCGGAACCCATTTCAAGTACCCCCAAACTCCCTAAAAAGCCCTTCTCTCCAAAAATCCTTTCGAGTGATTTGTTGGCGGCGGCAGCCCCAAGAAGAAACCACATTGACCGCCACACATTGACGACAAATTTATGACACAAAACTCATAAAAAATCACAACGAGTAAACCTAAAAGATGCCTCGAACTTCGGGACACTTTGCAACGCCGATATGCTCTAAAATGGTCAGGATCATGTTGGTTTATGTTGTGAGTACTCAAGCTCCATATTGTGACATTTTTTTAGTTGCCATAAAAGGCTATCAAGCCCAATATGCCTACTTTGCAATAGTACCAAATCCTGATCTCTCATTATACCGAAAGCATCTCGCACAATTTCAATTGCAATATTAGTCAGGCTTTCGATATCTTCAATTGATAATCGATTGCTCTCCCAGAATTTTTCTGGGTCATCAAATGCTTGTTTGTCCCGATGCGCTATAGATTTATCGCGCGCCCCTTTCAGCCTTTGGTATTGGCTGTCTAATAGTTCTATCTGGGCAAGGTGCGTATCAATCTTTGCTTGATAACTAGCTTTAATTTCTTTCACACATTGTTTTTTTTCTTTGTTATCAAGAGAGTAACGTGTTTTCATTTCGATATACAGAGCTTTACTTTGTTCAGATGCAAACCACTCTGGTTCATAGTCGACAACTTGTTCAGCAAGAGAGCGATAATAGTCGTCTGATAATTCGGCTAGCTGCCTGAGAAACCATATAAGACTTCTTTTCCCATCTGCCTCAAACATCCAACTTAAATTCAGTACAAGATTGTCAAACAGAAGGTTGTAAATTGAATAAGACAAGTATCCATAACATTGTATGAATTCTTCATTATCGTTTTTACGGACTTCATCAACGACGTTTTTGAGGGAGCGAAGGTTCTCGTCAAGCAAAGCAACTTCATCAACTATTCTGTCTAAATAGCCGTTTAATCGTTTTTCAGGATTTTGCAACTGTTACCACCAAATGATCATTAAGTTTAATATGAGCAGTGTCATTAACAACTCTACGATTTTCACCAATCCGCAGACCCGCCTGACCAGAGAGACGTCAACGCTGAACTCACGAGCAAAGCGATCACTCAACCCGTGACTCCGCCAACGGAACCCACATTGATTACCACGAAACTTCTAAAACGCGCCAAATCAGCTTTGTCCCGTGGAGTGATTTGTTGGCGGCGGCAACCCCGAGAAGAAACCACATGGACCAACGCACTTTGACCGACAAAACTGCACCGCCAAACCCACCAACAATAACTACAAGCAAGCCTGCATTTTGAGACACCTTGTATATTCAAATTAATTTCGTGCCTACGCTAGAAAAAATGCCTCGATTGAAGTTTATTGGGTTTCATCAATTCGTCCTTTTTCACGACACACTAAACAGAATATTTCCTCAGCTGATAGCATCACAGCGGTAGCACAGTAATACCACTCTAAATTCTTAAGTTCAAAAAAATATTCTTGGTTACGTAAAGTAAGGCAATTGGCACAGATATGCCTTTTCATTTTTTTATCGAAGTCGAAATATCGTTTTGATTCACTAGGTAATAGGGAATCTGCTACGACCACAAATTCTTGTTGCACTGTACCTAAATGATAGGCAGCAGAAACATTTTCCTCTATTTCCAGATATCTAGACAAGACCACTTCCGAAGTTCTTAAGAGCGAAGATTTTCGTATGTTCATCAAGGCACCGTGCCCTCTCAAAAATTCAGAAGCATCAAGAAGCAATCTCAGCACATCAATTTCTTCAAGCAAACTAGTGTTTGCGACAGAATGGGTTATTTGATTTCGGCGTACTCTAAGCTGTTCAAACCAAGTGACGAACTGATCCGTAAGTCGTTCTTTACATACTGTATTTACAATTTTAACAAGATCTTGAGCATCAATTGAGCGAAAACTTGAGAAGGACACGTCTATTTGAGAACATTTTTTTGGCCAGTTCTGAGGTGGTGTCCCCGCTATCAATAGATATGGGCTTACATCGCATATGCGCCCTCTAAGATCGAACTCAACACCTTGATGTACCAACGCAAGGGCTGAACGTAACTCGGCCTGAATAGTAGGAAGATAATCAGTAATATTAATTCCGTTGGTCGACTGTTCCGTTTCTCTTCGTTCCACTAATAAACCGATTACAGACCTCCATGCCGTGATGAACAATTCGGTACTCGTTTGTTCGTAATCTGCTTGACTAGGGATGTCAATTATCATAATCTTTCACCTGAGGTAGCAACATCGACCGACCAGAAAGACGCCAACGCAGCCGTCACGGGACAAGCGGTCACTCCACCCGTGACCATCAAAAACCGAACCCACATTTTCTCACCACGCAACTTCTATAACGCGCCAGATCAGCTTGTTCCCGTGGACGAATAGTTGGCGACGGCAGGGACAGCACAGACCACATTGACCAACGCACTTTGCTGACAGAACTACCCTGCCAAAACCACGAAAAATGATAACAAGTAAGCCTGTATTTCGCCGCACACTTTGGGAGCTTTTAAATCCACAAACAATTACAAAAGTAAGCCTGAATTTTGCCACTCACTTTGAGATGCCTTGCCCAGCAAACCGGATCTAAAACGGGCATAAGATTTCATCTTCGAAAGTAGACTACTCACGAATCATCATACAGTTTCAAGGCTTGAACTTTACAACAAATAGACTTCACCGAATCAGGATTGCAGAAATTGAAAAATAAACCTTAACCAACTCACGGTTCCGCACCAAAATTACGCATTCCGATCCCATCAACAAACCATGTACTCTCTCAAAACTGACCACATCGGCAACAAGTAAGCCTGCTTTATACCAAACAGTTTGAGACACTTTGCAGCACCGATACGATCTAAAACGGAATTAGCAGATCACCGCCGACAGCAGACCTTAAATATTAAGCGCATCAGCACCAAAAGTTTTTCCCACAACCGCTAATCGCAAATTGTACGTGGCAGAAATCAATCACTGTCCGAAAATCATTCGCTAAAAACTACGCATCCGATGACAAATTCGGCCTCAAGCGAAAGGCTTCACAAACTATTTTGCCAAACCCACATATCAACAATCGACCGACCAGAGAGACGCCAACGCAGCCGTCACGGGACAAGCGGTCACTCCACCCGTGACTCCCGCACACCGAACCGCCATTGATTCATACGAAACTTCTATAACGCGCCAGATCAGCTTGTTCCCGTGGACGGATAGTTGGCGGCGGCTGTGCCACGCGGAGACTACACCGATGAGCAGGTTTGCCCCGACCACACTGACCGCCAAACACCCACAACTTCGCCCAAGCGTCAGTCCATGTTACTATGAGTAAGTCTCTCTCTCATTAGCTCCATTATAACTAACTATCAAAGAATGGCTGGGGATGCCGTAGTCTAAAAAGGGTCGCAGGTAATCAGAACCCTGAAAAATCTCTCCTTGCCTGCATTCACAAACCTCCTGCATTACATCTGAAATTGACAGAGCATTAGCCTTTAGAAGTGCTTCTAGTTCAAGGTCTGTCCACGGAACGGATGGGTCAGGCCGAGCCATAGTTGCGGAGTGTGCGGGACCATGCCATACACATGCAGATCCCATATCAGGGAAGAATTTGGGCTGTTTTCTATAAGGGTACTCACAATAGAACATTTCCCAAATTGCAACCGTTCCTGACATTCCAGCTTGGCGACAAAGCTGATCGTGAAAATGCGAATGTTTCGGTGATTTTTGCACTGAATCCCAGTAGTTAGAATGTGAATTTAACCGAGGCCACTTAGACTCGAATACACAAACTTTAAATTGGTTTGAACTGGCCAAAATTATACAGGCATCTGCTCCAACCTTCTGTTCAGCTCCTGGTTTCAGCACGAATACCTTAGCCGTCAAATTTGGGACTGCGCGGGAATTAATTTCTCGTCTGAGAGCGCCAATGAAATTAGACGTATAATCATTTTCTCCGGCAATTAGGCCCTCTATTAGTTCTGCGCGAATAATGCGATCAGCCCAATGCGCACACTCGACTATTGTTCCGACAATGGGTTCGGGGAAAATGGGTTCAGGGAAAATCATAGAAATATTACTATTTAACTCCCTTTACTAGCGGCCAATGACCTCGTCGCGCCGCAATCTGAATCAATCTTGATAACAAAACCTCCAAAAACGGCTCGATTCTACCACCCCGTAAGCAGCCCAACGCAGCCGTCACGGGACAAGCGGTCACTCCACCCGTGAATCCCCCAAACCGAATCCACATTTTTTCACTGCGAAACTTCTAAAACGCGCCAGATCAGCTTGTTCCCGTGGACGAAGAGTTGGCGACGGCATTGCCACGCGGAAACCACACCGATGGGCTAGATTGACCGCCCCAAAAACTGTGCCACGATTAACAACTTCGATGAAAAGACAGAAAAGCCACTTTAACCCGTGACAAACTGCCAAACCCGTGACTTGCTGCTGTTTACTTTGCGGCTCGAATCATCAATTCTCGCATCAGCAAAATCCGAGCAATGTAAACGAGCAGCCTCGAATCAACTACTCTGTTTGGCATGGGCAAAGACCGATATTGTCACCAAAGAGACCAGATTCTTGCCGATGCCAAATGCGCCGAGGAGATCACATCGCCAAAGCCCGACCTAAAAAATAGACCCGCTGCGCAGACCTCACTGCCCTTGCGTCATAATCACCACGCACAAACCACATCTCATCAAGAATCTGAATATTTTTGCAAGTCCACTCAGCTTTTACGTCTTCTCGTTTCGAAAGCAATTCCACATCAGACCACACAGATTTATAGGAGCGACCCACACGAGATAAGCTCGCTGCTTTATAGCACTTTAGTACGGTTATCTCTCATATTGGCAAGTCCTGTTTCTTTAAGCAAGCTATAGAAGATGTCAATATTCTCAGTTTTTTGTCGCTTAGTTTCTGAATTCCGTCCAGTGTTGCGCTTTGAGCAAAATGTGAATATAGCACGCCGTTTAGCTCTTGATAGGGCTACAAATATATTACATGTTTCATCGTCCTTTTGTGCATTAAAATTCCAAAATGCACTGTCCTCGAGACCTACAAACACAACTGTGTCATATTCTAAGCCTTTACTTTTATGTACAGTCATAAGAGGAACCGTTGACTCTCCTAAAACATTCCGGACAGCAGCTACCCAGCAATGTTTTTCTTGATATGCTGTCCAGATCAAATCAACAAGTGATAAAACATTGTTCTCTAAGAAAGCCCCCTGTCTGTATTGTGGATAAACGTCACGGAGTCTATCGATCCCCAAATAGTTTAAAACTGACGTAAATTGTATACTCAAGTCAGTACTTGATTTCACGTATTCAAGACCTAATTTAAATTTTTCTAAAAAAACCACAAGCTCTCTATTATCTTTTCTAATCCTGCTTTGATCTCCAATATGGGCACCTGTCCCCCGAAGTGAAAAAATAGTAGTCATCACATCCGGGAAGTCTGCCTTCTGGAGACCACCATACGCCATTAAACATAATGCAAGAATCAATCGAGAGATGTCTTCTGATAGAAGATCTTGATATTTATTTTCGTTCCGTAATTTAACAGCTTCGAACTGATTATTTTTGAGAAGAGAACTTCCATATTTTTCTGGCAGTTGACGAACCAATACGCAAACATCACGCGGATGCAAGTTTTCATTTTTGAACCACTCTGCTGCGTATTGCTTTAAATATAGAGCTTCATCTTCTGGATTGTCAAAGAGCCAAATTTCGCATTCACCCTCATTAATATCCCACTTATCAGAAGGTACAATTGTAGGTACCCTGCCGGTCATATGCTGGACAAATACTTTTTGGATTTCAATTAAACGCGGGGCTGAACGAAAATTCATAGAAAGTTCAATTGAAGAAGCAGAGTAATCACCTTTAAATAATTGAAAAATGTTCTTCTTTGCACCAGCCCAACTCATTATCCTTTGTTTTTCATCACCGACTGCCGTTAATACAGTGTTTGTATCTTTAAAACAGCTATTCAATAACCTATACTGTGTGGTAGTTGTATCTTGAAACTCATCTAAGAACACGTGGCTAAATGTTGAAGCTAGAGCCAAACGTATTTGTGGATTGGTTCGTATGATATATTCGGCAAGAACACCTATCATGGGAAAAGTCAGACATGCCTGAGTAGAAGTATTCCCTGCAAGTAACTGTCTCCAAACTTTTTCAAGAGACTCATAATATTGGTGTGCCGGATCGAGTGGTAACGATGTGATTTCATCAACAAACAATTTATGGAGAATGTCGGCTCTATTTTGTTTTTGTTCCCTTGATCCAGTCCAACCAAAAAACTGGGTATATGCATTCTTTATATTACTAACGATTTCGTAATCAGGGTTTGGTTGATAGTCAGGTAATCCCGAGCGAAACCTATCGAGTAACATCTTAGAAAATTTATCATAAGTTATTGAAACTAATCGTGACGACAACTCAAAACCAATTCTAGCTGTAACACGAACGCTTAAGTTTGTAGCTGCATCACGTTTATAACTTAATGCTAGAATCTTTTGAGGTGCAATACACACTCCTGTTTGCAACAAATACGCCGCCTTTTGAGCGAGCAATTCTGTTTTACCTGCACCCGGCCCGGCAGTTACCATGCAGCTATAGTCGCTTCTAACCACATCAGAAGCAGCCACTTCAAGGGTTAGGTCGTCTGCTGGTTTCCAAGATTCTTTCTGAATTAGATACATGCTATACACTCTTAAACAGGCATTTTTTTTGTAAGGGTAGGGGTACTGAGAAATTCCGGAATGCGGTCAAGTACCGCTTGCAACTCACTAGGGATATTGCTTAGCAATGCCTCTCGTCCAATTTCACTTAAAGCCAAAATGTGAGTAGATGGTTTCCCTCTATTTAGAAATAGATAAACGTACCATCGCATTAGCTCTTTTTCATCATCAGAGTAGTTCTTGCCTATTGCACTTTCTGATTTCAAGGTACTTTTTATAGCACTTTCCAAAGACAGTCTTGGACCTTGACCAATAGACTGATATTCTGTGGGGAACGCCGTAAGCATTAGAAAGTCCATGTCAAGCGGCGCAATAAAGAATACATTGTATTTCCTCAGCAATTCAGCACATAGCTTAATCTTTTGTCTATCAATTTCCCACTTATGCATCTGGTCAAGTATTTTAGAATCAATTTGTACTCCGACCGTAGAAAAATTTTCATAGAGTTTATCTGTTGGATGATCAATCTTGACCAACTGATTGATTACATATTTTATGCGTGCCCATCCACCGTGTTCTCTACCTATATCAAGGTCTAGTAAGGTAATAAATGGGATGTCCAAATCCGTGAGCAATCGCCAAAAATGGTTCACATGTCGACCTCCTAGAGGAACAATTGACATATTACTGGAATCTGGTCTTAGCTCACCGGTCTGAAGTATACGATTTAAGATTATCTTCTCAGTATCGCCTTCACCGAGTATGACCAAACTAGCAAAGTAAAGCTCTGGATAAGCTTGCACAGCTTCTTTTACGAATTTGTACGCTTTATCTGACTTAGAGGGCAGCTTGATCTTGTGAACCAGTGAGCGCCGTGTTTGATTGCACACACGTAAATGCCGGAGTGATTCGACCGGGATTCTCTGCACGATTGCAGGTGTATGGGATGTAACCACAACTTGGACAGTCTTTTTTTCTGCGGTAGCCTCTAAGTTACTCATAAGGCGACCAAGAAGCTGGGGAGAGATGTGATTCTCTGGTTCCTCTATGGCAAGAACTGTCAACTGAGGAGGAACAAAGTCTTCCCGAAATATTGGCGTTATTTCATCTGTTTCAGTTTCACTAAATGGACTTTCCAATGATTTACGTAGTTGCTCTTTTTCTTTGACAACGAACTCTTGAATATCCAACAACGCTCTTACCATGCTGAGGTAAAATAGTGATCTGTGTCCTTCACCTAGCATGTCAATCTGATAATCTCGTTCAACTTCCGTTGGAAAAAAGCTCACCTCTAAATTTTTCAAAAGAGAACCGAGATCATTGCCAGTAAGACCAACTTTCAAATCGTTGTATCTAGGGTCAGAATGCATCTTTTTCCATTGGGCTTTCATAGCATCCTGTAAAGTGGTGAACCCTGAAACAGATCCGATCAATCCGTCGATCGTTTGTGTGATGTCACGGACATCAGTATCAATATTCTCTGGCCAATTAATTCCCGATAGAACTCTGCCCAAAATAGCACTCGATGAAGTGCGTAGTTGTACAGACGGATTACGAACTGCAGGAACGTAAATCACCTCAATCTGTGCAAAATGATGAGCCGAACATGGCGTCTGATATTCACGGCTAGCAGCACTCTCATCATCAGGTATGCTAAGAAAAATATGCTTTTGTTCTATAACTCCTTCTGGATTAGAGCCTCTTTGCCACTCTGCTTCTAGCCGCCATCGAACATAAGGTGGTGAACCAGGGCTTTGCACTGTTAATTGCTGAAAAAAAGGAGGAACGGTATATGATGGGCTATTACTATCAATTTGCTCTTCTTTCAATTCAGGAAAATCTAGAACAGCTTCAATATACAAAGATTGTGAAGAAATCTGATATGGATTTATGTTATCTGCAACATGGAAGTCAGAGCGAGAGAGTTGCCGGACACTTGGACTATTTCCGAAAAGCTTTGTAAGCGCTTGTAGAACAGCAGATTTTCCGCTGCTATTTGCCCCTATCAACAAGGTTATATTATCAATATCTAAAACTGTTTCTATATTACCAAAGCAACGAAAATTCTTCAGCTTTAGTGTGCATAATCGCATATAACGGCCTTTACAATATTTACATACGCTTGAACAGAAAATTGTAGTCTAAATACTTAGGCTACTGATGTCAGCCTCGATCCGATCGCCCCGAAAGCTGCCAACGCTGAGATAACAAGCGGCGGTTTGAACCCGTGACTTTCGTTATCAGAACCCACAAACGCTTGCCACGAAACTTCCATTGGAGCCTCGATCACAGCCGTCTTGTTGATTGATTTGTTGGCGGCGGCATTGCCACGAGCAGACTACACTGATAGGCAGGATTGCCCGCAAAAAAACTGCGCCACGATTGACAACTTTGATGAAAAGACAGAAAAGCCACTTTAGCCCGTGACCAACTTTTACCCCGTGACTTGCTGCGGTTTGCTTTGCGACTCGAACCCTCAATTTTCACCATAGAACAAACTGAGCAATGTAAACGAGCAGCCTCGAATCAACTACTCAGTTTGGCATGGGCAAAGTCCAACATCGTTACCAAAGAGACCAGATTCTTGTCGATGCCAAATGCGCCGAGGAGATCACATTGCCAAAGCTCGACCTAGAATCGAGACCCACCGCGCGGACCACATTGACCGTTCGTGAAAATCGCCACATACAAACCACGTCTCGAATAGCTTCCGAATGTCCAAGAACCTACTTCGGAACGTCATTTTCTATAATGTAAATGAGAGCGAGTGCCGCAAAGAATACCCATCCGACCAATAACCCACAGAGAAACATTGTGATTCCCCAGAGCCATTTTTTACCATACCATAAAAAACTAGCCAATGCAGGCATAAACAGTATCAAAGGAAATGGTAGCAAGAGAAAAGCTTCTTCAAGAATACGTGTACCTACGCTGCGAGTATCTGTAATACCGAAACTAAGTGCAATCTGGTATTCTTCGAACGAATTGAAAACAATGTATATAATGACCAGAAGCACAAGGCCACTTGTTATCGCTAATGCAATTTTAGAGAGCTTATATCTTCGAGAATTGCGATATGAATTCTCATTATTTCCGGTATGCTGGTGTGTCATTCGTACTGCGCTTTCATATAATCAACCCGCCCAAACCTAGACCCAAAACGGCTGCTCGATCCACCTCGCCAAGACCACCAATCTAATCATCGACCGACGAGAGAGACGCCAACGTCGAACTTAGCTGGCACGGTTTTGACCCGTGACTCTCATCAAAGGAATCCGCAAACACAGCACACAAAACTTCCATTGGAGCCTCGATCACAGTGCTCAGCTAGAGTGAAAG
>ENA-ORXM01004450-ORXM01004450.1-marine-metagenome-genome-assembly--contig:-NODE-4450-length-12252-cov-7.072033_pt1 | contig 12252 bp, 9 predicted proteins | sample MGYA00237867_ERZ511480 | MGnify/ENA primary metagenome ERZ511480 (study PRJEB26309, sample SAMN06266103) | marine metagenome | isolation source: Algal blade | place: United Kingdom:Sidmouth, United... | reverse complement strand
AGCGGACTGCCGCGTCGATTGGCGCTAGACGGCATTATGACGCCAGAATCAGCCGCCGAAGCGATGCAAAAGTCTCGCGCTACAAAAGGCTCTTTTATTACCTACGTGGTCGAAAACGAACTTGCCAGCGAAACGGACGTTGCTAGCACTGCATCACGGGAGTTTGGTCTACCGCTCCTAAACTTAGATGCCTTTGATATAGAAAAAGTACCCTTAGATCACGCGGAAGAAGAAGCTGTTGAGAAGTTTCGTGCTTTTCCACTGATTGCTCGTGAGTCAAAGTTATACATTGCGATATCTGACCCCACAAACCTCGCACCGCTTGATCATTTTAAATTTAAAAGTGGATTATCTACCGAGGCTATTCTGGTTGAAGACGCCAAGCTCAGCGCGTTTATCAATAGACTTATCGACAAACGCTCGGCTAGTTTTGCGGACGATTTAGATACCGACTTAGACTCTCTACAAGCCGAAGACACCGAGCGCCAGGAAGATGTCAGTGAATCTGACTTAGATGACGCACCCGTCGTGAGGTTTTGTAACAAGCTGCTACTCGACGCTATCCGCCGTGGTGCTTCCGATATACATATTGAGCCCTACGAGAAGGTATTTCGTGTTCGATATCGTGTGGACGGCATGCTAGAAGAAGTTACATCACCGCCACTGTCTATGTCGGCGAGAATTATTGCGCGGATAAAAGTTATGTCGCGCATGGATATTTCAGAGCGTCGACTGCCGCAAGATGGACGCATAAAGTTGCGTATAAATCGAAATAAGGCGATCGACTTTCGTGTGAACACATGCCCCACCCTTTTTGGGGAAAAAGTGGTTCTGCGTATTCTTGATCCGTCCAGTGCGATGCTGGGCATCGACGTTTTGGGTTACGAGCCAGAACAGAAAAAAGCTTACTTAGATGCATTGGCCAACCCCTATGGGATGATTCTCGTCACTGGTCCCACGGGTTCTGGTAAAACAGTTTCCCTCTACACTGGCTTGAACATCCTCAACACTGAAGACCGCAATATTTCAACCGCAGAAGATCCGGCTGAAATAAATCTTCAAGGCATAAATCAGGTTAACGTCAACAATAAAGTCGGCCTGACCTTCGCCGAAGCTCTCAAGTCATTCTTACGTCAAGATCCCGACATTATCATGGTGGGTGAGATACGAGACCTCGAAACGGCCAGTATCGCGATTAAAGCCGCGCAAACGGGTCATATGGTGATGTCGACGTTGCACACAAACGACGCGCCGCAAACACTTACTCGCTTAATGAATATGGGCGTCGCTCCTTTTGCTGTAGCAAGCGCAGTGTCACTTATTATTGCGCAGCGACTTGGTCGGCGTTTATGTGATTCTTGTAAAGCACCAGACAAAGTACCCGCCGAGGCACTTATAGCAGAAGGATTTAGCGAAGAAGAGATCCCTTCATTGCAAATATTTAAGCCAGTTGGCTGCGATAAATGTAACAAAGGCTACAAAGGGCGCACAGGTATTTACCAGGTGATGCCGATAAGTGAAGAGATAGGCCGCATCATCATGGAGGGAGGCAATGCTCTCCACATCGCGGACCAAGCCGCCAAAGACGGCGTAATGGACTTGCGTGGTGCTGCTTTGATGAAAGTCAGAGCGGGCACATTGGGCCTAGAAGAAGCCAACCGGATTTCTAAGGATTAATTACCATGGCAGCGACCACAACCGCTAAGAAACAGTTTTCATGGCAAGGCCTTGATAATAAAGGCAATAAAGTAACCGGCCAAATAGAGGCGATGAACCCTGACATCGCCAAGGCACTGTTGCGTAGACAAGGTGTCACTAAAACCAGGGTCAAAAAGTATAACGGTAAATCCGCTGCTAAGGGCAAGATAACCGCAGGCGATGTCTGTGTATTTGCAAGACAGCTAACCACGATGATCGGTTCGGGCGTGCCACTGGTGCAAGCCTTTGATATCGTTGGGGAAGGTCACGACAACAAAGCCATGCGGCAAATGCTGCTGGGTATAAAAGTTGACCTAGAAGGTGGCTCTCAACTGAGCCAGGCTTTAAGAGCACACCCAGAAGCCTTTGATGACCTATTTTGCTCTCTGGTAGATGCAGGAGAGCAATCTGGAACGCTAGAGAAGCTTCTTAATGAGATTGCTAACTACAAAGAAAAGTCAGAGTCTCTAAAACGAAAAATCAAAAAAGCGGTTAAGTACCCAATTGCTGTTTTGATCATTGCGTTTATTGTGACTGCCATACTACTAATGTTCGTCGTGCCTTCATTCGAAACACTTTTTGAAAGTGTTGGCTCAGACCTACCCATGTTTACTCAGTTTGTTGTGCACTTGTCTGAATCCTTTCAGAAGTACTGGTGGCTGATTTTTGGCGGAATTTTTTCAACTGTATGGGGCTTTTTTTACGCACGCAAGACATCAAAATCCTTCCAATATAAAACCGACAGGCTTGCACTCAAACTACCGATTTTTGGCGATATCATCGAAAAAGCAACAATTGCACGATTCTCTAGAACACTGTCAACTATGTCTACCGCAGGTATGCCTTTGGTTGAGGCAATGGTCTCAGTCGCCAGTACCAGTGGAAACTTGGTGTACAAAGACGCCATTCTGAAAATGAAAGATGAGACCGAGACCGGTACACGTCTTGGCGAGACCATGAAGAAAAGTAATTTATTCCCCAATATGGTGCTTCAGATGGTGGCCATTGGTGAAGAATCCGGCTCACTAGACAACATGCTCGGTAAAGTTGCTGACTACTACGAAGAAGAAGTAGACGCGGCTGTAGACGGCTTAACAAGTCTAATGGAACCAATGATCATGGCCATACTAGGCGTATTGATAGGCGGATTGGTAATCGCGATGTACCTGCCCATCTTCAAAATGGGCGACGCGTTCTAAGAAAGCCCGACAAAGGTATCACCTCAAAACTCTTTTGAGGTGATACAGCTCTGAAGATACGGAGCACATTTAATCATCTATGCTTTGCCGTTAAAGGCAGACTAATTGTCTTAACCTCAGGCACTTACCCACGAGCAACAATCCCGCATGGAAAGCACACCCGCAGAACTTATTTTACTGCTGCCAGTGGCCGCCTTACTCGGTGCACTAGTTGGCAGTTTTCTCAACGTGGTGATCTACCGGCTACCGGTGATGTTAGAACGCTCGTGGGAAAACGATGCCAGAGAGATATTAGAGCTCGACCCACCTGAAGAGCAAACGGTCTTCAACTTGGCCACACCACCTTCCCGTTGTCGAGGCTGTGGTGCCGCGATAAAACCATGGCAGAACATTCCCGTTTTGAGCTGGTTGCTGCAAGGCGGAAAATGTCGGAGCTGTAAATCCCCGATCAGCGCTCAATATCCGCTGGTAGAAGCTGGTTGCGCACTACTAACCTTTGCCGTTGCACTGCAATTTGGTGCCACATGGCAAACGGTTGCCGCCATGCTCTTTACGTGGTTTCTAGTTGCCGGCGCTGTCATCGACTTCAACACCCAATTACTGCCAGACAACATTACACTGCCGCTGCTTTGGCTTGGCTTGCTTGTATCATTGGCACCTTGGTCAGTCAGCCCAGAGCAAGCAATTATTGGCGCGGCTCTGGGCTACCTAAGTCTATGGGGCGTGTACCAGCTGTTTAAGTTGCTTACCGGCAAAGAAGGCATGGGTTATGGGGATTTTAAACTACTGGCGGCTCTTGGCGCCTGGTGCGGATGGGAACAGCTGCCCACCGTCATACTGTTATCGTCAATGGCTGGAGCGGTTATTGGTATTGCCTGGTTGAAGCTCGGCGGCAAGCACAAAGATACCGCGATGCCCTTTGGTCCGTACTTGGCAATAGCAGGTTGGCTTGCCTATCTCTGGGGGCCGCAAATGACCGACGCATACCTTGGCTATATGACAGGCGGCTACTGATGCTGAAAGTGGGTTTAACAGGCGGTATCGCCAGCGGCAAATCCACTGTTGCCAAACTATTTGAAACGCTTGATATCCCAGTTATTTACGCCGACAAAATAGCACGGGAGGTTGTCGCCCCCGGCAGCGAGGGACTGCATAAGGTTCGCACAGTGTTTGGTGAAGAGATTATCGCGGCTGATGGCGAACTAGACCGACAATCGCTGCGTCATATTGTTTTTTCTGACCCAGACAAAAGAAAGCTACTCGAGTCAATCCTGCATCCACTTATACGGGCGCAAAGCGACGCGCTTGAGTCTGCGGCGGCTAAAGCCGGTGCTCATTACGTTGTATTCGAGATTCCCCTACTACTGGAGACAGATCGCTACAAGGACATGCACAGAGTGCTGGTTGTGGACGTAGAAGAAAGCACGCAAATCCAACGCGTGATGAGCAGAGATGCCTGCAGTGAGCAGCAGGCAAAAAAAATTCTCGCCGTACAGAGCACTCGCGCAGATCGTTTGGCTATTGCGCATGATGTGATTAAAAACGATGGTGACATAGAGCATCTAGAAAGCTCTGTTATCAATCTACACAAGCTCTATCTTAAGTTGGCGATAGATTCTTAGCTAACCAATGCGTTAGTTTTCCTGCGATTGCTTGATTTGCCGCTGGGAAAGCCATAGATGCAAGTTCGTCGACGGCACACCACTCGAACACTTGCCCTTCCAATGCCCTAGGTTCACCTGCAAACGACGGCACAACATAAAAATGTAGTTCAACCTGTTTGCTGCCATAACTGTGCACGACTACATCCAATAAGTATGAACTCTCTGGCGTGATACCTAGCTCTTCCTCCAGCTCTCTGCTAAGCGCTGACTCAGCCGACTCACCTTGCTCTAGTTTACCGCCAGGGTATTCCCACAACTGACCTTGATCTTGACCCGCATGCCTAAAACTCAACAGCACATGAGTTCTGCTTTTATTGAGCACAACGCCCGCTGCCACCACCACCGTTTGTCCAGAAGCTGCCATAAAGCTAGCTACGATAGTCGGCGTTAATAGACACGTATTCGTGCGACAGATCAGTAGTCCAGACAGTTGCGCTGCTGTCGCCTCGATGCAGATTGATGTACACCGTAATTTCTTCACGCGACATCACCGATTTACCACGAGCTTCGCTGTAATCGGCAGCTGGCTCTCCAGCCTCCACGAGCGCAACCTCGTCAAGCGCCACATCAATCTTAGACACATCCAAACCGTCTAAACCAGAGCGGCCAATCGCCGCCAAAACTCGACCAAGATTAGGGTCAGACGCAAAAAATGCAGTTTTAACCAATGGAGAATGCGCCACGGTAAAGGCCACTTGTTTACACTCGGACCTATCACGCCCGCCTTCTACAGCAAGCGTAATAAACTTCGTAGCTCCCTCACCATCACGCGCTAGGGCCTGCGCCAAATGTAAGCTAACCTCCAAAATCATCTCTTTGAAAGCTGGCCATTCGGCACTACTGGCATCGAGCTGCACGCCAGACTTCCCCGTCGCAGCGAGCACACAGGCATCGTTTGTCGACGTATCACCATCTACTGACACACAGTTAAACGAAAGCTCATTTGCTTCAGCAAGACAAGCTTGCAAGTCGCTCTGCGACACGGCAACGTCTGTCGCTAAAAAGCCCAGCATCGTCGCCATATTCGGGTGGATCATACCCGATCCTTTTGCAATGCCTGTCACTGTTACGGTTTTGCCTAAAAACTTCCGCTGCACGGAAATACCTTTGGCGCCCGTATCCGTGGTCATGATGGCTCGCGCTGCGTCCATCCAACCATTTGCCGACAAATTATCAGCTGCATTCTGAATAGCAGAGGGAAAAACGTCCATATTCAAAAATTCACTGATGACGCCCGTCGAGAACGGCAACACCGCCTCGCTGTTCATGTTCAGCGCACTGGCAACTAGCTCGCAACAGTGCCTGGCATCAGCTAAACCGCGCGCGCCGGTACCCGCATTCGCATTACCTGAATTTATAAGCCATGCACGTGCGCTAGGCATATGCTCACGACACACAGTGACTGGAGCAGCACAAAAGGCATTTAACGTATAAACACCAGCGACTGTCGCCCCTTCACACAATTCAAAAAGCGCCATATCCAAGCGGTCTTTGTAGCGCACACCTGCCTCTACTGCCGCCACTCGCACACCGGCAATCGGCAACAGCTCACTCGGGGTTTGCAAGTTGACCGCCATTATTTTTCCTCAGTCCAATTTGCCATGGCAGTGCTTGTATTTTTTACCTGAGCCGCACCAGCAAAGCTCATTTCGCCCTAACTTTCGTTCGTCTCGCACGTAGGGCTCAGCAGCGCTTGTCGCCTGCTCTGGTGCTTCACTTGGTGGCACGGCAGATTCAGCTTCTGCTTGTGCAGCACTAAACTGTTTGGCTTGCTCATCAGCCACTGCCTGCGCCGCGCGCTCCGCTTCGTCTATTTCTTCGGGACTTTGAATCCGTACCCGACTGATAGTAGCGATTGTGTCTTGACGAAATTGATCCAACAGAGCGCCAAACAACTCAAACGACTCACGCTTATATTCTTGCTTGGGATTTTTCTGAGCGTAGCTACGTAAGCCGACACTTTGACGCAAGTGATCCATCGCCGCGAGATGCTCGCGCCATTGATCATCAAGGTTCTTAAGCATCACAAACTTTTCGAATCGACGCATGTTTTCAACGCCAACTTGTTCGGTTTTCTTTGCGTGCTCTTCAGAAGCGATTTGAAGCACCCGCTCCCGCAAGCCATCTTCGTCGAGCTTATTGTCGGCATCTAACCAAGCTTGTAGATCACAAGGTAGTCCATATTCTGTGCCCAAAGCTTCTGTTGCGCCCTGCGCATCCCATTGCTCGTCCATCGAACCAGGCGGGATATAGCTTGCCAGCAAGTCGCTTAGAACTTCGTCACGAATACCTTCAACCACTTCAGACATATCTTCTGATTGCAGAAGCTCATCACGCTGCTCGTAAATTACTTTACGCTGGTCGTTGGCGACATCATCGTACTCGAGCAAATGCTTTCTAATGTCGAAGTTGTGTGCCTCTACTTTACGCTGCGCATTTTCAATGGCTTTGGTCACCCAAGGGTGCTCAATCGCTTCGCCGTCTTCCATACCCAGCTTTTGCATTAGGCCCGACACACGATCAGACGCAAAAATACGCATCAGGTTATCTTGCAATGAAAGGTAGAATCGGCTCGAGCCCTGATCACCCTGGCGACCGGATCGACCGCGCAACTGATTGTCTACTCGTCGAGATTCGTGACGTTCAGAAGCGATAATATGCAAGCCACCGGCTTCGAGCACTTGATTATGGCGCTTCTCCCAAGCTTCTTTGGCTGCCGCTTTTTGCGCCTCGCTTACATCAGGGCCAAGCTCAGAGATTTCAACCTCTAAATTTCCCCCCAATACGATGTCTGTGCCACGACCCGCCATATTGGTAGCAATCGTGACCGCAGACGGCAGACCCGCTTGAGCAACAATCGCGGCCTCTCGCTCGTGCTGCTTAGCATTGAGCACTTCGTGCGCAATCTTTTTGTTTCTCAATAGACCGGCAATATATTCAGATGTCTCTATCGAAGCCGTGCCAACGAGCACAGGTTGCCCACGTTTTACACACTCATCAATATCATCAACGATCGCATCGTATTTTTCTTTTTCGGTCAGGTAGACCAGATCGGGCATGTCCTTACGCACCATTGGCCGGTGAGTCGGAATGACGATAACTTCCAAGCCGTAGATCTGATTAAATTCAGCAGACTCCGTGTCTGCTGTTCCAGTCATGCCACCCAGCTTTTCATAGAGCCTGAAATAATTCTGAAAAGTGATTGAGGCTACTGTCTGGTTTTCAGGCTGGATCTCCACGCCTTCTTTGGCTTCAATAGCCTGATGCAAACCTTCAGACCAACGCCGTCCAGCCATGGTACGACCGGTAAATTCATCGACGATGACAATCTGACCGTCTTGCACGATGTAGTCGACATCTTTTTGATAGATGGCATGCGCGCGCAAAGCAGCACCAAGGTGGTGAAGCAAGGAAATATTAGCTGGATCGTATAGGCTGGAGTTTTCAGCCAACAGACCTGCCTCAGTCATCAGCTGTTCGACTTTTTCGTGGCCGCTTTCCGTCAAGTGGACTTGCTTGCCTTTTTCATCGACCGAAAAGTCTGCCGAATCATCTTCAGGTTCAGTAGGCGCGTCCAATCGCGGCACCAATGTATTGATGACCTGATAAGCCTCTTCACTACCTGATGCTGGTCCAGAGATAATCAGAGGTGTACGCGCCTCATCGATGAGGATCGAATCTACTTCATCAACAATCGCAAAAAATTGCCCACGCTGACAACGATCTTCATCGGAATGGCGCATGTTGTCGCGCAGGTAATCAAAACCAAATTCATTGTTTGTGCCGTAGGTGATATCCGCGGCGTAAGCTTCGCTTCTGCTCACTGGGCGCAAGTTGAGAAACCCGCCCTCGCTACCGTCCCAATCAGCATCAAAAACATAAGACGAAGAATCAGGGCCCTGACCGCCTGAACCATTGATGATTCCGGTGCTCATGCCCAAGAACCCGTACAATCGCCCCATCCACGCAGCATCACGACGAGCCAAGTAGTCGTTCACTGTAACTAGATGAACGCCCTTGCCCGTCAATGCATTCAGAAACACCGGCAAGGTGGCCATTAGGGTCTTGCCTTCACCCGTGCGCATCTCCGCGATACGTGACTGGTGTAGTACCATGCCGCCAATTAATTGCACATCAAAGTGGCGCATGCCCAACGAGCGTTGGCTACCTTCTCTGACTAAGGCAAACGCATCCGGCAATAAGTCGTCGAGTGTCTTACCTTGATCTAGTGACGACGCAAGCTCTTGTTTGCGCTGCAGTAAACCTTCGTCGCTCAGAGCCTGATACTCAGCCTCTTTTTGGTTGATCAGATCGACCGTCTTGCGTAGGCGTTTGACCACACGGTCATTTCGCGAACCGACGAGTTTTCTGGCTATGGCGCCAAGCATGGGCGTATCCTATGAAATTGATGACTGCGCGAGAAAATGATCGCGCAAAAGTGTAATGATAGTACTCTCGTGGCAGTGCTCGCTAGCCATTGCGCAAATTTCTATAAAAGATAGACACCTGACACCACAAACAACTCCCATATGACGACAGCAAACAAAAAAAAGATGAAGTCCATATTGGATTGCGTTCAACGCAAACTGGGGACGACTCAGGGAAAAGGCAATGCCTTATACCCAATTGTGTGCACTGCCATCCCTGAAAATCTTCGAGCTAGTATTGTTTTTACTCGTATGAAAAATCGAAAGCTGCATGTCATTGTGGCGACAGGCGCCGCGGCGAGCCGACTAAGATTTTGCCAACGCGCCATACTAGAGGCTTGTGCAGTCTTACCCGACCACCCCGAACAACTGTTTATTCGAGTAGCACCAGAAGGCACAGTTCGAGCAGCACCTGAGCCCGCCCTACGGGAAAGTAAAAGACAAAAACCTGTTATGGGAATTGACGCCGCAACAGGGCTACAACAAGCAGCCGACTGCGTAGATGATAAGCGATTGAGTGAAGCGTTAAGCCGATTGGCTTCCCGCGCAAAGCGCCCATAGCTGTAGGCGCCTTGATGCGGCAGTTGTAAGACAACTACCTATTAAGCAAAAACGAAGTCGTCATTACCTTGCAGAAAAGGAGACTCTTCCGCTTCGAGATCGAAGGTTTTCCACTCCCAACAATCTGTACGCTGCATAACTTCGCGTGCCAAAAGATTGTTTAAATGGTGACCAGATTTATGCGCTTCCAGCGTAGCAAGCATGCAATGACCCATGGTGTACAAATCACCGATAGCGTCCAGAGCTTTGTGACGCACAAACTCATCTGAATAACGCAGGCCTTCTTCATTCATCACACGATCAACGTCAAGTGCAATGGCATTTTCCATGCTCGCACCGCGCGCCAGCCCACGCTCGCGCAGAATCTCAAAATCACGCATGAAGCCGAAAGTCCGCGCTCGGCTAATCTCCTTGACATACGAGGCATTGCCAAAATCGAACTTCAACGACTGGCCAGTTGAACGAACAGCCGGGTGATCGAAGTCAATTGAGAAATCGAGTCGAAAACCTTGGTAAGGAGTTAAACGCGCCCACTTATCGCCCATTTTCACTTCAATAGGCTTGGTCACACGGATAAACCGCTTCGCTATCCCTTGATCTACCACACCAGCAGACTGCAACAGGAATATAAAAGGCGCGGCACTGCCGTCCATCACAGGTACTTCTGCGTGATCGACTTCCACAATACAGTTATCAACACCTAGCCCAGCAAAAGCACTCATCAAGTGCTCGATAGTAGAAATCCGGTGCTCACCCTTCCCCAGTGAAGTGGCGAGTTCGGTTTCCAACACATTCTCGGGCTTAGCGAGTATTTCAACACAGGGAGAGAGATCTACGCGTCGAAACACAATACCCGTGTTAGGCGGCGCCGGCCGCAAAGTGAGTAGAACTTTACTGCCAGAATGCAAACCTAAACCGGTCGCTCTGATGCTGGTTTTTATACTTCTTTGTTGTATCACTAGAAACGTTCCGTCAGCGTGGATATAAGCCTCAAACACTCACTGGGAAGTGCTTGGGCGTTCCAAGGCCATATAAAGTAAGCGTGCAACCCCGTTTAGGGTGTTATGAGCTCAGGAAGTTCCCCTCAAGCTCATACAATGCTGCACTGCAACAGGATATTGTAACCTTGCTTTGCACCCGCGCCAAGTCAGAACATAACTAATTCAGACAATCAATCTGCTTGGCGACGCAGAAATGCAGGAATATCAAGCACGTCGTACTCGTTTTCCGTCCCTTGATTGTAGTCTGTCTTTGGCAATTCGTGACGATGAACTGCTGCAGCAGGACGTTGTACAGGTGCAGGAGCTGATGCAGGAGCCATAGTCGGACGAGCAGTCGCAGCAGGAGCACCTGCAGGAGAGCGACGAATGACTGTTGGCTTATCCAGTTGACTGTAATTGACACGGCCATCGCGGCCAGGGCGAACTGTTTTGTTCATGGTGCTGCGATTCTGTGCGCCCAAACCTGTGGCGACAACAGTGACACGCAACTCACCTTCCAATTCAGGGTCAATTACTGTGCCAACGACAACAGTCGCGTCTTCAGAAGCAAACTGCTTAACCACATTGCCGACTTCTTCGAATTCGCCAATGTTCATGTCCATGCCACCAGTGACATTGATCAGAATGCCTTTCGCACCCGCAAGATCGATATCTTCCAACAACGGGCTTGATACTGCCTGCTCCGCGGCTTCGGTTGCGCGATCTTCACCCTGCGCAATACCAGTACCCATCATCGCAACACCCATTTCAGACATGACTGTTTTCACATCCGCGAAATCGACGTTGATCAGACCAGGCCGAGTGATCAATTCAGAGATACCTTGAACAGCACCGCAAAGAACGTCATTCGCTGAGTTGAAAGCATCTAAGAGAGAGATGTTTTTGCCCAATACAGACAGCAACTTCTCATTAGGAATGATGATCAATGAATCAACATGCTGGCGTAGTTCTTCAATACCACGCGCCGCGACTTGCATACGCTTTGACCCTTCAAAAGGGAAAGGCTTAGTCACAACAGCGACTGTCAAAATGCCTGCTTCGCGAGCGAGCTGCGCAACAACCGGAATTGAACCCGTGCCAGTACCGCCGCCCATGCCTGCAGTTAGGAAAAGCATGTCCGTGTTATCGAACAATTCGGCAATGCGCTCGCGATCTTCAAGTGCTGCTTGGCGACCTATATCAGGGTTGGCACCGGCGCCCAAACCTTTGGTGATGTTTGCGCCAATATGCAAGCTATGAGTTGCAGTCATGCTCTGCAAAGCCTGCGCGTCAGTGTTGGCACAAATGAACTCTACGCCTTCAATACCACTGCGCACCATGTGCTCAACAGCATTGCCGCCGCCGCCGCCGAGGCCCATTACTTTAATACGTGCATTTGCACTGTAGTTTTCCATTAAATCAAACATTTTTCTCTCTCCTGGCTTTTAGCCATTTTATTCTAAACCTGCCGCTTGCCCAAGCACAGATTTCAGAAATTTCCTTTAAACCAATTCATCATGCGCTTTAATAGCCCTTCTTCATCACGGCTATCAAGTGACTGCGAAACAAATCCTGGACGAGCCCGAGTATCAGCGCCGTATTTCAGCAAGCCAACACCTGTCGCGTGAATTGGATTCCGCACTATATCGACTAGTCCAACCACTCCCTGTGGTACACCTAGCCGGACTTGCGTTTGGAAGATATCCTCGGCCATTTCGACCAC
>ENA-ORXM01004449-ORXM01004449.1-marine-metagenome-genome-assembly--contig:-NODE-4449-length-12253-cov-4.312171_pt1 | contig 12253 bp, 10 predicted proteins | sample MGYA00237867_ERZ511480 | MGnify/ENA primary metagenome ERZ511480 (study PRJEB26309, sample SAMN06266103) | marine metagenome | isolation source: Algal blade | place: United Kingdom:Sidmouth, United... | reverse complement strand
ATCTGTGTCACGAGATAGGCCAATCTTTTTTGTCATTCTCTGAGATGAGCTTGTGTCATATGCTGAGCTGTGAAGGTGTCGATCTCCTCGATCGGGAGGAGCGAAAATATCTTCATATATCTCGCTACATCCTCATCAGCGACATTCATAAAATAATTGTATATGGTATAAGGGCTGTTTTTCTCTGGAGAGAGTCGGAGTGCATTGCCTTCAGACTTCCCAAACTTCTTGCCGGTACTATCTAGGATGAGTGGTGTAGTAGCACCATAGGCATCAGTGTCTTCTTTTTCGCTGATTTTATTTATCAGCTCGATACCTGTGACGACATTGCCTCGCTGATCAGACCCAGCGATCTGGAGCTTGCACCCATAGTCGTCGTGTAGTCTCACAAAATCATATCCCTGGATCAGCATATAAGAGAACTCTGTATATGAGATCGACTGATCCTCCGTCTCGAGCCTTTTTTTCACCGTTTCTTTTTTCATCATATTGTTTACGGTGATATATTTCCCTACTTTTCTCAAAAATTCTAGATAGTTCATCTCCTTAAAAAAATCAAGATTGTTCTTGACCTCAAACTCAAAGGTCTCACCAGATATAGCTGATATATTGTCTAGTATGTTCTGTACTTGAGTCTCGATTTTCGCCACATTGTGTGCCAGCGTCTCTTCGTCTAGGAATCTTCTCTCCGCGTTTTTGCCGCCTGGATCACCGATCATCCCCGTCGCTCATCATACAATAATAATAAACTTATTACCCCTCCTCATATATTGGAGCGCATGCATAAATCAGACAAAATTTCAAAGATGTATAGAATCAGCGGTCGGATCCATACCGTAGTATAGCGTCTGTCCACCCTTATCGTATAGATCAAAGAGTTTTTCATCAGTGGCTTGCTTGAGGAGTCCACGGGCTGTTATTTCTTGTTGGAGATTCATGGTTAGAATTAGAGAATAGAATTAGAAATAGAATAGGTATGTGGGAGAGGTTTTCAATGTGTGGAGTTCTGAATTGCTTTTGGAAATATATCACATCATGATATATTTGACAAATGTAATTCAAATTCTTATAATTATTAAGATTAAATTTTGAGATTTATTTTTTTATAAATTATTACCATGACTGATATAATAAGAGGTACAGAAGAGTTGCTTGAAGAACTTAATCACATCTTGAAAGATGTGAATCAACACTCTTCGGTTGTCGCTGAGACTAAAGATCGTGTAGAGGCTCAGCTAGAGGTACAGGATAAATTGTATTTAAAAAGACGCAGAGACATGTGAGGAAGGAGAGGGAGCCCAATTTCTGATTGAGTCGGTAGTCCAAAAGCTGGGATAATTGAGAAAAAATCAAATTCATCTGATTTATTATTGTTTAGTAAAAAAAAGAAAGAAATATGAGGATTTGTAAAAACATCACTAGAAGCGAGTAAACCTTTCAACGAACACCTTACTGAATCACTTAAGGGATCCATTGAAGAGTTTATAAAGACAGTGAAGAATAACGAAGAAGTATATTGAAATAATATTTCTCTATCATCTGATATATTTAGTAATTCATCAATAGAATTAGAAATTTGAAGCATGAATGTAGTGAATATCTGATCAAAGCCTTATAAAGAATTCAAAATAACTGTTATTGATACTTTTGATTGAAAATATAAGAATTATAATTTACTTTGTGATGAAAATAATCAGATAATTGCTCTAAATGCTTATAAAATAGGAAGTTCAGCAAAAGAGGTATTGGTAAATCAAGAAAAATATTTAAAAATTAGAGTCACAGAAAATTGATATTGGGAAAATAATTGATATTCTGGATATTCCCTTAATGAAAAACTTCATACAGAATATTTACTTAAACAAAGATCTATAGAGGATGGTCCTTTTATCTTAAAAAAAGTTTGTTCTTTTTGCCCTAGGTCCAACGAAAATACATCAAATATTTGAATATATTCATGAAATGATTGAATGTTTCATATTATTGATGAAATAAATCGTAAGACCAAAATGACATGTTCATCTGCTGAGCTTACTACGATTTTAGCATCAGTGAATAGTCCCAAATGAAAAACAAAATATGAAAATATTAAAGTAGAATTTACACCAGAAGTTATAAAAAAATCAGATAAGATATGATCATATACTATTTCATCAAATCATTTTTTGACAAAAAAAGATTATTGAGGTCGTATTGAGGACGATTTAAATGAAATATCTGAGATTCATATTGGAGACGAAACAAGAGAATGAACTAGTTGGAAAACAGTCAGAAATTATAATAGTCTCAATTGAGAGAGCCCCGCTTATTGGAATTGGAAAGAAGGAGAAAATGAAAAGAAAAGTAATGATGCAATAAAAAAAGAAGGAAATGATAAGATCAATAAAATAATTGAGGAATTGAAGACTATTGTTTGAGAATGACATGAATGAAATAAAACTATTTGTCACACTTGCGAAAACTCAGAAAAATGAAGAGATGGTAATTTTTCACACAGTACAGAAAATTATTGATTTTATGAAATTTCAATACCAGTATCAAAACCAACAATAGAAGAGGTTTATGAATCATGTGATAAACAACTACATACATCCGTGATTGATGATTATCTCCAGAAAGAGTAGTCTCTTGAGTCATGTTAGTAAAAAAAAGATGTTTCTTCATACATCTTTTTGTTTTGACAAAAACATTACATCCATAAAAACACACTATGTACATCGTCCTAGAGTGAGTAGTAGGTACAGGCAAATCAACTCAGTCCGGGAGAAAACAAATATTCATATTGACATACATATGCAATTAATTATCAATTGCTTTGTAACAAAACTTCGTCGTCTTTAAAATAATTATTATTGCGTAAACGATAGCATATTTTCTAATAAAAAACAAAATCATGATAAATAAAGATATTCAAAAATTATCACTAAAATTATTATTTGGTTTATTTCTATTAATAACAGCTTATATTTTATTAGATAAAATCAAATATAAGCCATCATATCACTACTGTGAGGACACTTTCTATATGGACTTATTGATGATACCAATTGGTATTATATTGCTTTGTTGTAGAATAAGATCGAAATATATACCTAGGGGTAAAATAGTATCAGTTTTAAGTTTTTTTTTAACTCTTACTTTTTTTGCTAGCATTATTTATAATGGCATAGATGTAATCCAATTTAAGGGAATAGGTCTATATGTGCCAATATTAATTCTATTAGTCTTTACCTTCATTTTAGGATTATCTTGGATAGTTGATTACGAACATATTGTTTTTGCTGTTGCAGGAGCGTTAATCGGCTACCAGTTGAGTGTTTGTTGGTCATCCGACTGGATAGTCTTGAATAAATTGATTACTACAATTACAATTACAATCGTATATTATGCGATTATCATACTGTTGAAAAAGAAGCTTAAAGTGGATCAATCTCATTAGAGTAAAAAGCTAACTTGTATGAAAGTTAGCTTTTTGTTTTGCTAAAAAATACTACATCCATAAAAACACACTATGTACATCGTCCTAGAGTGAGTAGTGGGTACAGGTAAATCAACCCAGTCCAAGAAGTTGGCTGCGTGGTTTCGTGATCAAGAGCCTGAGAGGGAGGTGATAGAAGTGAGAGAGCCAGGCGGGACAGAGATAGCCGAGACAATTAGAAATGTGGTACAAGCACAACTTTTCGAAGAAGAGATGGACCCACTGACTGACATTTATCTGTATGCAGCAGCAAGGGCACAGCTCCTAGAGGCCGTGGTGAGACCAGCGCTAGAGAGGTGAGCCATAGTGATCTCTGATAGGTCATTTTGTAGTTCACTATCCATACAGTGAGTCGCGCAGGGCATGGGCATGGAGAGAGCTCGAGAGATAAACAAGCAAGCCGTGAGAGATACGATGCCCGATATGATATTGTTTATGGATCTGGATGTAGATGAGTGACTCGCGAGGACCTTCGATTGAGCGTGAGACAAGTTTGAAAAAAGAAAGGCGGAATTTAGCCACAAGATATATGAGTGATATGAGATGTTGTTTGAGTTTCCACCTACCAGAGACCTGATGAGGAGAGTAGATGCGAGTGGGAGTGTGGAGGAGGTGTTTGAAAATATCCTAAAGGAGGTAAAAGTCTAAGGTTGAAGGTTAAAAGTTTTTTTTATCGTATCTTTACGAGATTCTTCAATATTCACACTTCGACAAGCTCAGTATGACATTTCAGAATGACGAATTGTTATTACATTGCCTGTTAATTATTAACCATTAATTATTCATTATTACTTATATGCACTATCATATTATCACTATTTTTCCTGAGATATTCGATTCTTTTTTGTCTACATCGCTGATAGTTAGGGCGATCGAGGATGAGAAGATTTTTGTGGATATTGTGAATCCTAGAGATTTTTGTACAGACAAAAATAGACAGATCGACGACGAACCATATGGTGGAGGCGCAGGGATGCTGATCAAGGCACAGCCTGTCATTGACTCCATCAAAGATGTCGTAAATAGAACACAGAAACAGGAAACAAGAAACAAGAAAGTAAAAATCATGCTACTCAATCCGAGTGAGACGATATATGGTCAGGAGATGGCTCATCAGATCGTGGATACATATACGGATACGGTGCTGATATGTGGGAGATATGAGGGGATAGATGAGAGAGTGAAGTTGTGGTGTGAGAGAGAGTTTGGAGAAAGTTTCCAAATAGTATCGCTGGGGCAGTATGTGACCCTATGAGGTGAGGTGCCAGCTATGGCAGTGATAGAGTCTACAGCCAGACTCGTCCCAGGCGTGATACACGATGAGTGTAGTCGACAAGACGAGAGTTATAGACCAGAGCAAGGTATGGCAAATATCGAACATCCCCACTATACTAGACCTCAGGAGGTAGAGTGATTTGAGGTGCCAGAGGTATTATTGAGTGGGCATCATGAGGAGATTAGGAAGTGGAGAGAAAAATGAGAATAAAAAAAAGACGGCCCAAATTAAGACCATCTTCCGCTTTTCTTGTATTTCAAATTAAATTAGAGGATTTTCAAACTCAGCATCTACAACATAGCTCACATCAGCATCATGACACATTTTTTTTATTCTATTGATTTGTGCTTGAGATATCGCTGATACGATGTAATGATTCATTGGAAACTGACTCGATTTTCTGTTTGTATTAGGTCTTTCATTATGAAAACCACCAGTTAACTCGTAATTTCTATATAGTAAGTTGAATCTTACCATGACTACTAATGGTATAAAATCTAGACCCCATGGCTTATTAATCATTTCCTTAATTAGTAACCATATATTTCTTTTAGAGTCATCAATTTTGTATAACTTTGTGAGATCATAATGCTTATGATCACCAATACCTATTTCAGAATAGGCCGTTTTGTGCAACCATGTATCACCACCACTATGCTCCTTTTTTACATGTCGCAGTAATGTTACATCAAAGATCCCTTTTTTCACTCTAGACTCATAACCATTTCTGTATATGTCAGAGATGAACAGTCTCTCATCTCTTGAGTGCTCAAAATATTCAGTTTTACAGTATTTTCCCATTATCTCACCAATACTCATTTTAAAGTTTAAGTTTCCACGGATACTGCTTGTTTGAGACACTATTCTTTCTCTCAATACACTTGCATTAATAAGTTGTTGAGCAGTTTGCATTTGATTGAATCTTTCTTTTGCCGTTATTTGTTTCATACTTCTAGTTTATTGTCTTTAGAGATGCCCAAAGACTAGTTGTGTATACAGCACACAACAACCGCTAGTTTTAAAACAGACTAGACTGTATTTTGTTATTTTAAGGAACAAGAAAAGCATATATTGTATATATAAATATATTATATAGTCAAGTCTAATACTTCTCAAATGTAATATCTTCACTCTCTACTCATAGCTCCTGCAGTATATGTCTCGCATCATCTACCATAGCTGGGAGTCCGCAGATAAAGCATGAGGTCTGCGTGCCGAGAAGCTCTATCGCTTCGGGGAGAGATGATTGGATGCGTCAGGGCTTCCAAATCCCTCCACCTTCGGCACCTCCCTTTATAAAGGGAGGAAATTTTTCTTCACGAGAGAGATGAAAAAAATTGATGATGTTTTGTTGTCCGTGCTGGGCAAATAATGTCTCTATCTCTGGGACTATATCTGCGAGGGTTTTTTCTCCGAAGACGTTTACGATCTGGTTGAATGATCAGTGTTCATAGACGAGATGTTGAAACAATCATACATTGGGTGAGAGTCCGCTGCCTGTCGCTATGAAGAGATAATTTGGGTGTGCGTGACTATCTGTATAGTGTCACACAGGTCCTTTTACAGTTATTTGATCTCCTGAAGTGATGTCTTGTGTCAGGTAGTGTGACATACCATCTTCTGAGGCCTTTTTTACTACGAAGCTGATCTGCTTGGACTCTTGCATCTGGAGTGAGGTACTCGCGATGCTATATGGTTTTTTGATTTTTTTGTCTCCTATCTGACCTTCTATCATCACAAACTGTCACTCAGCAAATTTAAAAATTTCCTCGACTTGAAAGGTTACTCGTGCGACTTGTGAGTTGGGCGAATGATGGGAGTGGAGATATGTGGCGGTGGTGATATGCATAGCATCTTTGTATATTTTTTTGACACACAAACAAATCCTTCTTTATGTATGTGCTACATAAATTTACATTTTTTGTACGCTGACTCGAGATCATCCACTCAGAGTATATCGATGATATTGGATCATCAGGTGGTGGAGTCGCATATCCTCTTGGTGCTGTCTAGTGCCTGTTGTGTGTCTATATCCTCAAACACATATCGATCACCAAATACGCTTCTCATAAAATCAACTCTCTGCTGGATGGCCGGATCTCGCTCAGCCAGCTGCAGCAATGCTGCATGGTGATTGATCCAGAGATTAGTCACCTCAGCTATATCCTCAAAAGGACTCACTTGTGCATAGATGGTTGGAAATTCTCACACTACCTGATCTCTATCTTTTTGTTGTTCTGCTGCTCGGGATATATCATAGTACTCTAGAGAAGGATCATCAACACCAAATGCTGGCTTCCCAAGTTGAGTGAACTTGGTATCAATTTTATCTTGTTTTCACTCTAGTACTCATAGATCATACATATGTCATCCTATCTCATGGGTCATAATTTCCCAGAGCTCTTTGTTTGATCTTATCTTTGGGAGATTGATATAGACATTGTGTTTTCCTGCTTTTGCTCTACCTTCTTCTGGATCATCATAAAACCTTATCGAGTGGACACTGGCACGAAGTCCAGCAAACTGATCCATCAACGAATTTTTGTCTATCTGTGAAATGAGGTAGATGTTATATAGGGTATGGATAAATTTTTGGTTTTGGGTGACTGGAGTATCATGATGTATCCTGTCACATATGTCTTGGTAATATGTACATAGCAGAGTAGTGATCTTTGTGGACATTGGTTCGCTGATCTTGTCCATCAGAGCATCATCCATACTCAACACAAATATCTTTGCTATCACTGGATCGATTTTGGTCGTGTCTACATCGCTCATCACCTGAAATGTCGGCACAGGCATATCACTATCATCAAACACATGTCACTGCACATGAAAATGATCATGATCTTCTTCTCATCCATCATCTGATGATCAAGCCAAGATATATACTCAAAACAAAAATAGCGATACTCACGAGATGAGTACTATTTTTTGCAGATGTTTTTTTGCCAGACGGTATTTCATCAGATCATTGATTATAAAAATTAATGTACATGAATGGCTGCATCATGTCGCCTGGTAGTATCGTATGGTCTAGTGGAGCTATCTAGATCTCTATAGGTCTCCACATCAGCGTTGAGATATCGCTTCCCAAACAATTCCCTAAACAAGAAATATTTTTTGCGGATAGAGTCATCGGTTTTTGCTAGCTCTAGAAGAGGTGTATGATGATTGATCCAAGCATTAAAAAACTCAGCAAATTCTTCATAAGTGTTGGTGTGTCCATATCCACTGATCATATTACTATTTGTTGAGCTGTTTCTCCTGACCTCATTGGTTTCTCGAGATATACTATAAAATTTGAGTGACCAGTCATCAGCGCCAAATGCCGGCTCACCAAATTCTAGATAGTCTGTATTTTTGTTTGGATTTGCATCGTCTTGTATCACTCATAGTCACATGATATGACCGAGCTCATGGGTGATGATCTCAAGTAGTTCTACCACATCTCTCATGTCATAGGTATTGATAAGTACATTTCTATGTCATGCTTTGCCTCTCACGATATCTTCGCTATCTTTGGTAAATCTCATAGAGGCAAGTGTGCTGCGGAGTGATCAGATTCATTCCAAGACAGTATTGTTGTCTATACTGGTAACAATATGGATAGTAAATACCGTGAAGTTGTAAGCTTCCTTGAGACTAAAATCTGCTTCTAGTTTTATCTTGTCACAGATATCCTCATAATAATCGCACATCTCCCTGAGCCTTTCACCAAACTCTTGATCTGTAAGACCATAATACGCTGGAGTTCATTCCAATATATCTTGATAGTAGGCAACGATTTTGTTGTCGATCTCTGTAGTATCTACGTCAGACATCACACGAAAAGCTGGCACCTCTCGGTTACGATCATCAAATCTACGACCATCTTCTTGGATACTTTGTATCTGTATAGACGAACTGGTTGATTTTGATCCAAACTCTGATCGAATCGCCAACAAAGCAACTAGACCAATCAGTAGTACTGGCACAATATATGATTTTTTATTTACTTGCATTTTTTGTTGTAGTTAGTAGATAAATAGTGTAGTGTAAGTATATACACACAATGGTTGTATGTCAAAAAATCGATACAAAAAAACAACTCCGTAGAGTTGTTTTGCATATTATTTATAGATTGAATGACTGTGAGAAGAATTGTATGGTGCCAGTGGGCGGATTTGAACCACCGACACAAGGATTTTCAATCCTCTGCTCTACCCCTGAGCTACACTGGCATATTTTTTGAAAACATTTACATGGTAGGCACGGGTGGACTCGAACCACCGACCTCATCCTTATCAGAGATGCGCTCTAACCGCCTGAGCTACGCGCCTATGTATTTTTGCGGCTACTTCTCAAAATTAATCTCGGGAACGCGGGACTCGAACTCGCGACCTCCTGGTCCCAAACCAGGCGCTCTAGCCATCTGAGCTAGTTCCCGAAACATTACTCTCTTGCGAGAAGTACAGGCATATATATGTATCTGACATAAGAATGCAAGAGAAGTAGGTCCAAAATTTAAACACTTGATACATTAAACCAAAAAACCACTTGCAATCACTCACAAAAATGTTATAAAAATACACGTTTGGTGAAAGTCTCAACACAAAAGTCTGGCTCTTTTTCTTGGATAAAATTCTTGAAACTCCAGTGAGAAACTACACTAATCTATAGTCTCTCTAGTTGATTTGCGAGAAGCAAAACAACATCCTTTTTTTATAAAAAAATTGGATGAGAGTCAAAATATTTTTGCCTTTAATTTATTATTCATATATTACTATGTCTAAACCACACGTTAATGTAGGTACCATCGGTCATGTTGATCATGGTAAAACAACTACTACAGCTGCTATATGTGCAGTACTAGCTACCAAAGGATTCGCTAAAGATCTAGGATTTGGTAATATCGACAAAGCTCCAGAAGAGAGAGAAAGAGGTATTACGATCAATACTGCTCATGTTGAGTATGAAACAGAATCAAGACATTACGCTCATATCGATTGTCCTGGACATGCTGATTACGTCAAGAATATGATCGTAGGTGCTGCTCAGATGGATGGTGGTATACTCGTAGTATCTGCTGCAGATGGACCAATGCCTCAGACAAGAGAGCATATACTCCTTGCAAAACAAGTAAACGTACCAAAATTGGTCGTATTTCTAAACAAGTGTGATATGGTAGATGACGAAGATATGCTAGAACTAGTAGAAGAAGAAATTAGAGATCTACTTACTCAGTATGACTTCCCAGGAGATGATACTCCTATTATTAGAGGTAGTGCTCTCAAGGCTGGAGAAAACCCAACTGACGAAGCTGGACACGCAAAATGTATTTGGGATCTTATGGAACAATTGGATACATATGTACCAATTCCAGAAAGAGAAACAAACAAACCATTCTTGATGCCAGTAGAAGATGTATTCTCTATCAAGGGTAGAGGTACAGTAGTCACAGGTAGAATCGAAACAGGTATCATCAAGGTAAATGACAATATCGAGATCGTAGGTCTAGCTGATGCAGCAGTACCAACAACAGTAACTGGTGTGGAAATGTTCCACAAGCAGTTTGATCAAGGTGAAGCAGGTATGAACTGTGGACTACTCCTAAGAGGTATCGAAAAAGACGAAATACAAAGAGGTCAAGTACTAGCTGCTCCAGGAACCACAACTCCACATAAGAAGTTTGGTGCTGAGATCTATGTATTGAAAAAAGAAGAAGGAGGTAGACATACACCATTTATGTCAGGGTACAAACCACAGTTCTTTATTAGAACTACTGACGTAACAGGTACAGTAAATCTACCTGCAGGTACTGAAATGATTATGCCTGGAGACAACGCACAGATCGAAGTAGAACTTATCTACAAGGTTGCTATGGACGAAGGTCTAAGATTTGCTATCCGTGAGGGTGGTAGAACTGTAGGTGCTGGTGTAATCACCAAGGTAATGGACTAATTATTATACAATAAGATATAAAAGTGACGGTCGAGCCTTCGACTGTCTCTTTTATTCTCTTATGTATTGTTGCCTAGATCATTAATAGAGACCATATTCCAAATTTATCTTTTTTCATGTTTGTATTATGTCACAAAAAGCTACTCCAAAACTTAGAATCAAGCTCAAGAGTTTTGATCTCAAAATGCTTGAGAGTTCTGTAACCAAAGTCCTTGGATTGTTGATCAAATCGGGTGCAGATGTAAAATGACCTATCCCACTTCCTAGAAAAAACAAGAAGTATACGGTTATTAAGTCTCACTTTGTGTACAAAGACTCTAGAGATCAGTATGAGAGAATCACATACTCCAGACTGCTAGATGTAGTAGAAACATGAGCAAAGACAGTGGAATATCTCCAAAACATGACATTACCTGCTGGTGTGTCTGTCGAGGTGAGAATCTTTACAGAAAAAGACGAAATAGCAAAGAAAACTACAAAAGTAGCTAAAAAATCGGCTACAACTCCAAAAAAAGCAACATCTAAAAAAACAGATAAAACAACAGAAGAAAAGACCGAGGAGAAAAAAGCGCCAACAAAAGAAAAGACAGCAAAAAAAGAGGCAGCATGAGATGACTTCACTAAGATAGAAGGAATTGGCCCGAAGATTAGCGGACTTCTCCACGATGCAGGACTAGCAACATATGCTGATCTAGCAAAAGCAGATATTGATACACTACAAGGCATCCTATCTGATGCAGGAGCAAGATACGCAAGTCACGATCCATCTACTCGAGCTGATCAGTCAGCACTCGCAGCAGATGACAAGTGGGACGAGCTCAAAGCTCGACAAGATGAATTGGATGGAGGAAAAGTAAAATAACAAGAGCATATAACTAATACTACCATATAATACATCCTTCGCTTTGAGGCTCTGTATAATGATTACTTTATATATTTATGTCAAAAGCAATGATCACCAAATGATGACTACTGGTCAAAAAACAAGAAATGACAAGGGTATGGGATGGAGATAAGATGATGAGCATGGCCGCCATTTTCATCAGTGTATTATCCATGTTTGCAATAATCTACCAATCTTACTTAGCCAGAGAGGAAAACAAAATGATGCGCATTCAACAAAGTGCAACAGTTTTACCCTATTTAGATTACTCGCATAGTAATGTTGGAAAGGAATATAAATTTGGGATAAAAAATAAAGGTGTTGGACCTGCATTTATCAAAGATGTAAATTTTGCAGGAATAGATTTAAAAAATAATGATACCTTATTCTTTAATAGCAGTCACGAATTTTTTGAATTTATGGAGCAAAGTTCAACCTTCCTTGATTCTCTTGATGTAGTAAAAAATTCATTTGAGGCAAATATGTTACTATCCCAAAATGAAAGGATAGATTTTTTTGCCTTGGCTTTCAATGATTATAGTCAGAGAATACGAATTAGTGAAGAATTTTCAAAGTATTATGCAGGGGTAAGAATTATATATGAAGATGTCTATGGTTCCGCATGGATTTTAGATACAAATAAAGGTTATCCAATAAAATTAGAAAAGAAATA
>ENA-ORXM01004448-ORXM01004448.1-marine-metagenome-genome-assembly--contig:-NODE-4448-length-12260-cov-6.649019_pt1 | contig 12260 bp, 9 predicted proteins | sample MGYA00237867_ERZ511480 | MGnify/ENA primary metagenome ERZ511480 (study PRJEB26309, sample SAMN06266103) | marine metagenome | isolation source: Algal blade | place: United Kingdom:Sidmouth, United... | reverse complement strand
CAATTTGTTTCGCCATTTCAGCGGCGAGCGCGGCGTAGGCTGGCGCGAAGGATAAATAGTTGCGTACTGAGCTTTCAAAATCAACCGCGTAGGCGACTTGTTCTTTTTCGCGCCGCGCCCGACCCGCGTCAAGCTTCTTTTGATACGACGGATCCTGACGCTCTTGCTCTAACTCAGCACGAAGAGCAGAGATTCTATCGGCGGGAGCCCAAATGCCTTTCGAAAAAAGCCGTCGGCCTTTTTTCTCTTTCATGGTCCAAGTGGGTCCGTCTTTTTTAATGCGGCGGCTCAGCGCTGCATCACCGGGTTCAAGCAACTGCCAAGACTCGGGAACTTTCAGCGTTTCGCCCTTGGCATTCACAACGTGTCGCGGCTTAGAAGAGGGGCTTACATCCAGCGTCTCAATACTCATGGGTACCATTATCGTTTTTGTATAACACAGCTAATGCATGCCTAAGCGTGCACGATCAGCAAGCACAACGCTGAGTCATCACAACGGCAGCGGGCATCGATGGTTAAGAATAGATGATCACTGAAAAGATGCGTGGCTGTTGCATCGCTCCATTTGCGAAAGGAGACAGAGATGGTTTATGGTCTTTTTAACAAACTACTGGTCATCGGTACTTCTTCATCGCAGAGGATATTTGACAACTGTGGCTAGGAGTTGCAAAGTTTTGATGCTGATTTATTTTACTTCGGCACTATATTGGTGCGCCCGACTAACAAGTTTTCCCCCGGCGCAGTCAACAGTGTTCAAGGCATGTGCAATCGAGGCGAAGGTTAGCTAGGCAGTGTTGCGCCTGTAATACCACCTTTGGTGGTAGCGCTATTGTGCAATTTGACATGGCATTATAATAGTTAGGCTCTGTGGCCTCTGCGAGTTGATAAGCCTGAATCTAACTAGACCTACGGAACTGCATACTACACACAGGCATGTACTGCAGTAGACTGCAATCAAGTTATTGGGAAAACAAGTATGACTAAAGCAAAAAATGTTGCTGTAGAAGTACAGAGTGCGGTCAAACGTTATGGCAGTTTCACTGCCTTAAAAACTATTTCACTAGCGATCCAAGACAACGAATTTTTCACCTTACTTGGTCCTTCAGGCTGCGGAAAAACCACACTCCTGCGCATGATTGCTGGCTTTGAAACGGTTTCGGAAGGGGCGATATACCTCTACGGCGAAGAAATCGCAAAGCTCCCGCCCAACAAACGCCCCGTCAATACAGTCTTCCAGAACTACGCTTTGTTCCCACAAATGAGCATTGAAGAAAACGTCATGTTCGGTGTTGAGATGCGCGGCAAGTCAAAGGCTGAGGCGCGCAAACGAGCCGGCGAGATGCTTGAGCTTGTGCAACTGACTCAGTTCGCCAATCGAAAGCCGTCGCAGTTGTCGGGTGGGCAGCAACAGCGCGTTGCTCTGGCGCGCGCCTTGGCACCGGAACCCAAAGTGCTTCTGCTCGACGAGCCATTGTCTGCTCTTGATCTTAAATTGCGTCAGGCTATGCGATTTGAACTAAAAGAAATTCAGCGCGAAACAGGCATCACCTTTATCTTCGTCACCCACGATCAAGAAGAAGCCTTGACCATGTCAGACCGTATCGCGGTGATGTCGGCAGGCGAGTTGCAGCAGCTCGGCGCTGCGCAAGAGATATATGAGCGTCCACACAATATGTTTGTCGCTGATTTTATAGGTGAGACAAACCTACTCGAAGTGTCTGTTGATGAACTCAACAACGGGCGGGCGACCTGCCACCTAGGCGGCAGCCATGCGCTGACCTGCAATGAGGTTGCGGGCGTTAACGTCGGTTCGAAAGTGCATTTGTCAATCAGGCCAGAGCGCTTGTTTCTCAGTGAAACGCCAGCAGAAGGTGAGAGCCTTGCAGGGGTTGTAAAAGACAACATCTACATCGGCACCGATATTCAAACCATTGTCGATCTGAATCAAGGTCCGCAGATGGTGGTGCGAACGTCCAATTCGGATCGCGGCAACAAACGGATCTTTGAGTCGGGCGCATCGGTGTTCGTCAATATGGAGATGGGGGCGGCTCGCCTCCTAGCTGACTGATGGCCGGCGGCGCAGCGAGTGGCGGAAGCGCTCAAACCGATACCTTCAAAGAATCCAGAACATGGTTATTGATGCCATCGTGGTTGGTGCTTGGCTTCTTTATCTTGATCCCCGTCTTGATGATGTTGCTGTATTCGTTTTTGACCAAAGAGTTCCGCGGTGGAGTGATTTGGGAGTTTTCCTTATCGGCTTACGATCAGTTCTTTTTTGATCGCGGCTTGTTTGGTGACGAAGAGCCGAGCATCGAGTGGACCTACATCAATATCTTTTGGCGCTCTATTTGGCAGGCAGGTGCGGCGACGATATTGTCTTTACTGATTGGGTTCCCCACGGCTTACTTTATTGCGACACGTCCCGCCGAGAGTCGGCAAATGTGGGTGTTTCTGGTGACAATTCCCTACTGGGTTAACTTGCTGATCCGCACCATATCCATGAAGTTTTTGTTGCGTGACCAAGGCCCGCTAAATGATTTTCTAATGGCCATTGGATTTGTTGATTCGCCTGTGCATATCATCAACACAGATTTCGCCGTGCAGCTGGGGCTGTTTTACTCCTATTTGCCGTTTATGGTTTTGCCTATATATGCAGCTGTGGAACGTTACAACTTCTCCCTGAGCGAAGCCGCTGCCGATCTCTACGCGACCAAGTGGCAAACACTGCGCAAGGTGCTTCTACCTGCGGTAAAGCCGGGTGTGATAGCCGGTTGTATTCTGGTGTTTGTACCCTCACTTGGGTCGTTCCTCGCGCCTGATCTATTAGGTGGTGCGAAGAACTTCATGATCGGCTCGTTGATCGAAGAGCAATTTAAGGGCAATGCAGGCAACTGGCCTTTTGGCGCGGCAGCCTCGATGATCCTGCTCTCGTTGGTGATGGTTATCCTGATGATCTCTGCACGTAAGAGCAACAAAGGCGGGGAGGGGTAACATGGCTCAAGCTGGCGAAGATATAAAAAAATACCCAGGCTTTATGGGGATCACTATATTTTGTTTGCTGATACTTTATGCGCCTCTGATCGTGGTGATGGTCTATTCGTTTAACGAATCTAAATCCATCACCGAGTGGCAAGGCCTCAGCCTCAAGTGGTATGTCGATGTTTTTGTCGGCCCAGAGTCTGCAAAATTTAAAGAAGCTGCTTTAAATTCGTTTTCAATCGCGATAACAGCGGCCATTGCAGCCACCATTATTGCGACTTCAGCTGCGACCGGTATGTTGCGCGGCGGTGCGTTCAAGGGCAGGGGCTTGTCTTTTGCGCTGATCAATCTGCCGTTGATCGTGCCTGAAATTGTGACAGCCGTGGCGACGCTTATATTCTTCAGCGCCATCGGCTTTGAACGAGGCTATCTCACCATACTGGTGGCGCATATCGCTTTCTGTATCCCCTTTGCTTACATGCCTATTGCGGCGCGTATGCAAGGAATCGAAGACACCTATGAGCAAGCGGCACTTGATCTATACGCCACTAAAGCACAGGCATTTAAGCGAGTGTTGTTGCCCTTGCTGATGCCTGGTGTGATATCAGGATTTATCCTCGCTTTTATCATCTCTTTGGATGATTTTATCATCACCAACTTTGTTAAAGGCGCCGGTATCGAAACCTTGCCTACCGCCATATTTGGGGCAGTTAAACAAGGCATAAAACCTAACATTATGGCTATATCGACCATGCTGCTCGGTGTATCTATTGTGATGGTGACGGTTTCATATTTTGTCGGAAAATCAGATCAAAAGAAGTAAACAACCTCGTGGAGAGACAAATGAAAAAGACACTAACTGCCAGTGCGGTAGCCCTGACGTTATCAATGTTTGCGCAGGCCGCTTCAGCTGAAGGTAAGCTCTCGCTCTACCATTGGTTTGAGTATATTCCCCAAGAAATGCTCGATCGCTTTGCCGAAGAAAACGGCATTGAAGTCACCATGGATACATACGACTCTAACGAAGCGATGCTGGCTACTTTAAAAGCGGGAAGCCTCGGGACATATGATCTGAGTTTTCCCGGCGACTACATGGTGAAGATATTGGGCGACGAAGGCATGCTCGACACCATCAATGACGGTGAGCTAAAAAACAAAGCGAATATAGATCCGCAGTGGATAGACGTGCCGTATGATCTTGGCCGCAATTCCTCTATTCCTTATCAGTGGGGCACCACGTCGTTCTCCGTCAACCGAGACCTGTTCAAGGGCGATATCAGCTCTACTGCAATTTTGTTCGATCCACCTGCAGAGCTATCGGGCAAAATCAACATGCTCGATAGCCAAGGCGAAGTGCTGACACTGGCTGCATTGCACATGGGTATTCCGCAGTGCTCTACTGATCGAGATCAGCTCAAAGCTCTTAATGCTCTTTTACAAAGTGCTAAAGAGCACTGGGTATCTTTTAACTCTGACACTGCCAAAGAAGTGCTGGTAACCGGCGACGCAGCGGCAGGCATGATCTACAACGGGTTCAGTGCCAAGGGCCGACTTGAAGGTGGAAACATTGAGTATGCCTTTCCGAAAGAAGGTTTGATTGCCTGGATGGACAACGCAGTATTGCTAAAAGACGCGCCCAACCGTGAAAACGCTTTGAAGTTTATGGACTTTTTGTTGGAGCCTAAAAACATCGCCGAGCTCACCAATTGGGCACAGTATTCAGCGGGTGTTTTAGGTGCGGATGAGTTTCTAACGGATGAGTTGCGATCCACGCCAGAGAACAACAAGCCAGACAGTGCTGGTCCATCGGTATTTGTTGAAGCCTGCTCGGAAGAAGTACAAGCGGTCTACGACAATATCTGGACTAATCTCAAAAAATAAGTGATCTGAATCGCCGCAGGTAACTCTGCGGCGATTTTTCTCTGGAGATTTGAGTGGAAACGATCTACACCGAAAAGCACAAGTTACGTGATGTGAAAACCGAGCTGTACGGTGGAGAGCTTGTCGCGCCGCACGAACGCCCAAGCCGAGCGGAATACATTCTCAGTCGTGTGCAAAGTGAAAAGCAGGGGGAGGTTTCTGCGCCAGAAGATTTTGGATTCGAACCGATCCACGCGATACACGACGAAGACTTTGTGAGTTTCCTGCAGATTGCATGGGAAGAATGGCGTGCTGAAGGCTTTAAGGGCGAAGCGATCCCGACTTGTCTACCTGCTCGAAGAATGGCTCAAAAATGCCCTAACTTCATCGAAGGGAAGCTGGGTTTTTACGCTTCAACCGCCGAAACCAGTATAGCTGGCGGCACATGGGAAGCCGTTTACGCCAGTGCACAAGTTGCGTTGACGGGTGCTAAACGCATTCAAGACGGCAAAGGCAGCGGGGTTTCACTCTGTCGTCCACCAGGGCACCATGCAACATCCGATATGTTTGGAGGCTTCTGTTTTCTCAACAACGCCGCCATTGCAGCGCAATCTATGCTGAGCAACGGTGCAAAGCGCGTTGCTGTTTTAGATGTGGATTTCCATCACGGAAACGGTACACAAGACATCTTTTATGATCGTGACGATGTGTTAGTTGTGTCTCTTCACGGTGATCCTATGGAAGCTTTTCCCTATTATTTGGGCCATGCAGATGAAAAAGGCGCGGGCAAGGGCGTAGGGTTTAACGTCAACTATGCAATGCCGCCTAAAACGCCGTTTGTTATATGGCGAGAGGCGCTCAGTGCAGCGCTTAAAAAAATACAGGGTGCCAAAGTTGATGTATTGATAGTCTCGTTAGGCGTGGATATCTTTGAGAATGATCCCATCAGTTTTTTCAAACTGGCGTCTGAGGATTTTATGACATTTGGTGACGACATCTCCCAATTAGATTTGCCAACTCAGTTTGTGATGGAAGGCGGCTACGACGTCGAAGAAATCGGTGTGAATACGGTGAACGTATTGCAGGGCTTTGAGTCGGCTTAATCCGAGGTATTCAGAAGGCGGGCTGTAATGGCAATTGAAGAGCAACCTTTAAAAACGATGGTCAAGCTAGCTTGTTTGAGCATAAGAAAAAGTAGTCCCACCCGGGAATTCAGGCCTCCTAAAATGTTAGCTTGAGAATCTTGATTTAATAAAATAGGCATGACCCCTGATGTACTGATGCTTTTTAGAAGTGCGATGATCTTGTTTGTCGTCTAAGTGCAACTCAACTGTTTGAGCAGGATGTTGATATGATGGTCTTACCTTTTGCTATGTCTAGATCACATTATGGTTTTTGGGCTTTTTAACAAGCAACCTGTCATTGATGCTTCCTCTTCTGAGTGGATTTTTGATGCCTATGGCTGGGCGCTGCAGAATTTTGATGCAGACCTGTTTTATTCCGATACCCAACTGGTGCGCCCAACTAACGAGTTTTTCCCTGATTCAGTGAACAGTGTTCACGGCATGGCAGAGTCTGTTTTTGAGCGTGTCAAAGCTTATGCAGGTGTCGGTCACTGGCCCACATTGGTGCAGGATCAGAGTGCTTGTCAGTTAATTGAATCTCAGCAAGTACAGATACAAGGGGCGCTGCGCGGGCCTGAGGGTATTAGCGACGAATCCGTTGCAGACAGTCAGCGTCTGGTGATTCCTTATAATCCGCAGCAGATCAATAACCCCGAGGGCATGATAGCCACTTATGCCCATATTCTGTCGCATCACATGGGCCAGATGGCCAAAACCCCACCGCCAGGAGGGATTGATTACTGGCCTCAGGCAACTGAGCTATTAGCGGTGTTTCTCGGCTTCGGGTTTATGTTTGCCAACAGTGCCTACAATTTTAGGGGCGGCTGCGGCAGCTGTTATAACCCGTACGCACAGCGCGATGCCTATCTCTCAGAATCAGAAGCCACCTATGCATTGGCGCTGTTTTGTCAGTTGAAGGGCATCGCTAATGCTGACGTGACGCCCCACTTGAAAAAACATCTGAGAGGCGTTTACCGACAATCTGCCAAAGAAATATCTGAAAAGGTGCAAGAGCTTGAGCAACTGAAGTTGATCAAGCAAGCGCATTGACCGCCGGTTGCTGTAGAGAAAAACACCCCTGCAGCGATGGCCGGCGTTGAAGCTTGCGCAAGTCTGAGCGGGGTTCTTTGCTCAGCTGAAAATCAGTAAAACGGCACGGCACTTTGGTGGTATCAGCACAACACTGCTTGTGGTTTATGCTGAAACGAAATTATTGTAACTGTGTATGACGCCGCTGACGGATTATTTGCTTTTTGATTCACATTCCTAAACTTGTTCGGTATGCTCAATCTCGTTTTGGGCCTTATCGATACTTTTAATGTTAAAAAATATATTCCGTCGAGCCACTTTGTCACTTGCTATCGCCTGCATGGCGCTATCGCTTGTCCCGCCTGCAATGGCGAAAATGTCCCAGCAAGAGGCGGTTAAGGAGTTTAAAAGGCAAATCACGGAATGGGAAAAAGACAGGCGTGTCGAAGATATACAAATCATCGATGCCAACCGAGATAAGGTCAAGAAACAGATTGTGGCCGGCGATGTGGATTTACAACGCATTGTGGACGAGGTCAAAGGCCGTGATACAAGTGCGTCGACTCAATCTAAGAAAAAAGCACCGTCCGCCAAAAAAGAGTCTAAAAGCGAAAACAACACGGTAGCAGTACAGCGAAAGTACGATAAAATTCCTGAGTCCAACAAACCTGTAGCGACTTATGCTCGTTTGGAATCAAGCTTTAGTGGCTTTCCAGCGACGCTGCAGTTTGACGCTGTAATGGACTTGTATTTCCCCAACGGGAATACCGTCACCTGCTCTAACTGGGACCCAACTGTTTATGATCCGACAGAGGGGTCTGTCGGAACACTAGTTAAGAACTGTGAGGTTTCTCAAGGTCGACCGGAAGGCGAGCCAAATATCAAGTTTGAAAAAGGCCAAACAATAGATATCGACTTTGGAAGAATTAGTGCGCAAGGCTATGATTGGACTGGCAGCAGTTCGTCTGAAATAGCCGGTGCTAATGTTCGTATGACAAAAGACGGACGGATAGCTCTGGGTAGATACCGCAGCACGTCGGTCAGTAGTGGTGGCAACGGTGTGGCAACATCGCGTAAGCCACGTGTTGTAAAGGGCAAGTACTTCCTTGATGGCCACACCATCACTATCACAACCGATGACAATGAAAAAATTTACGGTTTTATTGGTGCCCAATCGAATAGCGGCAGCACCAAGATTGATCATCTATACATCAATGGTGAGCATTTCTGGAACCGGAAAAAGTAGTGCTTCTCGGTGCGCTGGCAATACTCAGCAGATAATGCCCATAACCATGTTATTGGGTGTTTAGCTTTATCTTGCCCAAAGCAGGCGGATAATTAAGTCGACTTCGGTTTTGAGCTACCGCGGCTTCGACGTTTTGATTCGCAACGATTAACAGCTTTGCTGGAATTCAAAACTTCAACCTACAGCTCAATATCAAGCACGTCAGTGCCTTTTGCTGGTACCGCACAACAAATTAACGCTTCGCCCGGAGTGATGGGGGCCGACGGTTTTGTGCGATAAGCAACTTCACCAGATAATACTCGAACAGAGCACGAACCGCAGGAACCACTTCGACAGCCATAATTAGGTGTCAGCCCATGTTGTTCAGCTACGTCCAGTAGCAGTTCATCTCCCTTGCTCCAACGTTGCTCAAACTTTGATCGGCTAAATTTGATAACGGCATGCTCAGCTTCTTCCTCTGCTTCCGTAACGCTGCCTACATCGGCAATGCGTTTCAATGCAGCTGGTCCAAATGCTTCTGCATAAATTCGCGAATCTCTCACGCCGAGCTCGCGTAGTGAGTCGTATACGCCTTGCATAAATGCGGCTGGGCCGCACAGATAAAAGTCATAATCATCCAGTGCTAAGGTTTGCTTAAACACGTCGGCTGATAGGTAACCCGTGCCGTTAAAATCGACACCTGGCTTTTCGTTTTTGAGCGGATTTGTGACAAAAGAATAGTATTTTATCGTGCCAAAGCTCTCTTTCTCGAGTGTTCTAAACGCATCAGAGAAGGCACGTTGTTCGGTGTTTTGTGTTGCATGAAAGACGGTCAACGTTCGTGAAGCACGTGATCGTACTTGCTCATGGCTTAAATGCTGCGCTATCGAAATCATCGGCGTAATACCAACACCACCGGCCAGCAATACAGCAGGACGTTTTTCTAATGCGTTTATAAAAAAATCACCCCGTGGTGCTTTGGCGTTGAGAACGTCGCCCACGCATAAGTGATCATGCAAATACTTAGATACCAGACCGTCGTCTTCCTTTTTTACCGAGATACGGTAGTAGTTGTGGTGTGGTGCCGACGATAGGGTGTATGTACGTATCGCTTGCAGGGCAGTGTCATCAGGCTGCACAGCTATCGTTAGATACTGCCCAGCTTCGAAAGGAAGCAACGCTTTGCCATGCGCGTGTTCAAAGTAGAACGACTTGATGACAGAGCTTTCTTGTTCAATATTCACAACTTTCAGTGGCTGCCAGCTATTGCCTAAGGTTTGCGCCTCTAATACAGCCTTGGCTTCAGACCAAGTACCCGACAAGAGTGTATTGGGTGAGTACTCAGCAAGGCTCGCTCTAAACGGTAGGGCATCTCTCAACCACTTGCCTTTTTTAGCGGTAAATCGCCAGCCGCGTTCTGCACCTTTAAAGGCGAGTACTTCTGGATGATCATCCCACAGTATTTCGACACTGCCCGTCAGCATCAATAAATCGCCGGTTTCAAAGTCAGGAAATACTAAGCCTGCTTTGGGGTTTAATAAAAAGTTTCCTATGGTGTTAAAAAGAAAATTCCCAGGGTAGTCGGGCACGGTTAAGGTATTGCCTTCAACTTTGACAAACCCCGGCATTCCGCCTCGATGGGAAACATCAACGCCTTCTATATCCGGCCGTTTTTCTACGTTGATAAAGCTGGACACAAAAAAGGTATCAGCCGCCTCAATAAAGGCAGTGCTCTCTTCATCCAGTGCTTCAAAATCAAGCTGTGTTTGCGTGTCACTTACCGTACCGGGCTCGCGTATAAAGCTGATGTCACGTGTTTGAATATACTGTGGGCAATTACCAAAGGATTGATCGACATCGAGCTCTAGTGTGTCGGTACGGGAGCCAACCCGAACATTCACCCGGTTGCGACGGCGAGTGGGTATTTCAATGCCCAATAAGCCCAGTGGGCTGCCAGCTTTGGTCAGTGAGCTAGCAATTGGGTCGCCCTCAACCACCACGGTATCAAGCGTTAAGCGAGTTGCATTGGGGGACTGAACAAAGCCCGGTTTGCCGGTGAGTAGTGTCGCCCAAGGGTCGCCACTTTCGTCGATACTACCTGCAACGATAAAGGGCAGCTGCGCATAAAACTCACGATGCTGGTCCGGCATGAAGGGCCGAATGGCAACTCGTGCAAACTTCTCTATTGCATCACGCTTTCCGACTTTAGATTGCATGACCAGCTCGCCTTCATGGAAAGGCGATTGTGTTTGAGTGGCTTTGGTGATCATGTTGGTTGTCCAAAATTTGTGAGCAAAGAATATGAGAAAATCAGCAACTTCGTCGTACCGGATGCTTTGGTACGACGAAGTATTTTTTCTGCAGTTATGCAGCTAAGCCAACTTTAGTTGCTGGCATGGGCACAAAGCCTTTAAGCGCTTCGACGTTGCTTAATAGTCGTCGCACATTGGGGTATTGCTCTAGTGAAACATTACCCTCTGGTGCATGAGCGGTGTAGGAGTAAATGGCGACATCTGCGATGGTAGGCGCACCGCCAACTAAGAAATCACGGCCTTCTAAATGCCGCTCCAAATTTGTCAGTGCTCTGGTGGCGATGGTTTGTGCAAAGTCTGCGTCTAAGCCTGCGTTAAACACGGTAATCAGTCGAGCTGCCGCCGGGCCAAATGCGATATCGCCTGCAGCCATAGTCAAAAACTTTTGAACTTCGGCTTCCTGTACGGCGTCAGTCGGCAGAAATGATGGCGCGTATTTGCGAGCAAGGTATACCAAGATCGCATTGGAATCGCTAATCACTGTGTCACCATCTTCTATCGCCGGCACTTGTCCAGCAGGGTTAATGGCTAAGTAGGCTGCTTGTTTGTGCTCGCCACCGGCAAGATCGAGGTTTATTACTTCGTGAGCTATGCCCGCCAAGTTGGCAAAAAGCTCGACACGATGCGCGTGACCAGATAGTGGGAAGCTGTGAATTTTGATCGAGTTATTCTTTGAGCTATTCATTGAGCTATTCATTGCTGTGTACCTGTGGTGTGTATGTAAGCGTTGTTTGTTGTGTGACTGAGGCGGAGTGTAATTAGGTTTGTATTAGGTGATAAGTGGTTGTTTGGTACAATCATTATGTACATAATGTTCACAATTGATGTTAATACCTGCATTCGTAGGGTGCGGTACAAGGCATGACGAGTTGTGTCGTAGCCAGCAAACAACTCACATTCATTAGAAGTGAGGAAGATGGGCTTCAACAGCGTACTGGCTGTTTAGTGTTTTGGGCGAATGCGCTCGATTTGCCGCGCAGCTGATTCAGTCTATACAGGGATTAAAGCGACTGTTGCGTCAATCTACAATAATGCCTGCAACCGCACCTCTGCCAGGGTTGTCAGTCGTGGCTGACGATGCAGCTCATAAGGCATGCTTAGCATAGACTTGTAGATATCCGTGTATTTACGCTGTGATGTTACAGGCTTGTATATTAGTAGGAGGGGTTTATACACGCCGATGTGTGTTGTTTTGAGCCTTGTCAATTGCAATACGCTGGTAGCAAAGGCTGTCACTTGTGAACCGTCACGTTATGTCCCAGAATGCCTGTTCCTTTTCGCAACACCACAACTTGGACTCGCTATATTATGATCACATCGATTCGTGCGCTTTTGAACCGCACGGTTGTAAGCATCGTGATAGCCACTGCGGCTATTGTTTCCCCTCTACACGCTGACGAAACTAAAACTTTGGTTTTCTCTGCTATTCCTGATCAAGATGAAACAGCTTTGAAAGCTCGTTTTGCTCAAGTGGCTGACTATCTGTCAGAGACTTTACAAATACCTGTCAAATATGTCCCAGTTAAATCTTATGCAGCGGCCGTAACCAGCTTCCGTAATGATCAAGTGCAACTGGCTTGGTTTGGTGGCTTGTCTGGTGTGAAAGCGCGTTTGCTAACGCCCGGTGCTCAAGCCATTGCTCAGGGCGAAGAAGATCCAAATTTTCACAGCTACATCATTGCTCACCACAGCACAGGCTTAAAGGCATCTGAAGATTTCCCCGTTGCTATC
>ENA-ORXM01004443-ORXM01004443.1-marine-metagenome-genome-assembly--contig:-NODE-4443-length-12267-cov-12.470796_pt1 | contig 12267 bp, 9 predicted proteins | sample MGYA00237867_ERZ511480 | MGnify/ENA primary metagenome ERZ511480 (study PRJEB26309, sample SAMN06266103) | marine metagenome | isolation source: Algal blade | place: United Kingdom:Sidmouth, United... | reverse complement strand
AGACAGCGCAAACCGAATATACATGGCAAAATCCTACTTTTGAACGACCAAAAAAAGAGGATCTAATCATCTATGAACTGTTGATTCGAGACTTTTTTGAAGCCGATGACCGTACCTTTCAAGCCTTGATTGATACGTTGGGTTACTTAGAAAAATTAGGCGTAAATGCGATTGAGTTGATGCCCGTTACAGAGTTTGAAAACAACGATAGTTGGGGCTATAATCCTTCTTTTATGTTGGCGGTAGATAAGTATTATGGAACAAAAAATAAGTTCAAAGAATTGGTCGATAAGTGCCATGAAAAAGGAATGGCGGTCATTGTTGATATGGTTTTAAACCACCAATTTGGGCAAAGTCCGTTGGTGCAAATGTATCCTTTGAACAACAATCCTTTCTTTAATGAAACACCCAAACATGATTTTAATGTAGGCTACGATATGAACCATGAAAGTCCTGCCACAAGGGATTTTGTACGGAGAGTTTTAAGTCATTGGATGGAGGAATTTAAGGTAGATGGTTTTCGTTTTGATTTGTCCAAAGGATTTACCCAAAACAATACTTTGGGCAATGTTGGTGCGTGGGGACAATACGATGAAGCACGAGTGCAATTGTGGAAGGAATTGTATGATTTTATGCAAGCCGAATCAGAAGATGTATATGTCATTTTAGAGCATTTTGCAGACAATAGCGAAGAAAAAGAATTGGCAAATTATGGTATGATGATTTGGGGGAATCTCAACCACGATTATTTAGAAGCAACGATGGGGTACAGTGGTGATTTGAATTGGGGTTCTTACCAAACAAGAGGCTATGACGAACCCAATTTGATAACCTATATGGAGAGCCACGACGAGGAACGCATGATGTACAAAAATTTGGCGTATGGAAATGCCAATGGCGAGTACGATGTAAAAGATATAGAGGTCGGCTTGGAACGAACCAAATTAGCGGCAGCATTCTTTTTCACCATTCCAGGACCAAAAATGTTGTGGGAATTTGAAGAATTGGGTTACGACGAGTCAATTAATGCTTGCCCAAATGGAACGATTAGTGAGGGCTGTCGCACCGATGCCAAAGAAGTCCATTGGGAATATTTGGAAGACCCTGCTCGATTGAGATTGTTAGAAGTTTTTAAAACATTGATTCAGTTAAGAAAAGACTATCCCGTTTTTCAAACAGACAATTTTGATTTGGCTGTAGGTGGAAAAGCAAAGCGCATCAATTTGTATGATAATGATATGAATGTAACGATTGTCGGGAATTTTGATGTGAGCGAACAAGCGATTAATCCACAGTTTCCAAGCGGAGGAATGTGGTATGATTATTTCACAGGCGAAAGTATTCAAGTCGATGATGTCAATGCGGAAATGACGTTGAAGCAAGGAGAATTTCATCTGTATACATCGGTAGCTTTGCCGACGCCTGACACGGATTTATTGGATTTTTCTGTCTATACAGAAAGTGCTTTAGCAAATGATTTTGAAGTGAGTATTTATCCCAACCCTTTAAAGGAAGAAGCGACGATTACCTATACTTTAAAAGAACAAAGTCCTGTCCAATTTGAGGTTATAGACAATACAGGAAAAACCGTTAAATCGTGGGAAACTACCACTTTATCCACAGGAACACACACCGTTTCGTGGAAAGCAGACAATGAAGAAGGGAAAAGGCTATCAAGCGGTTTTTACTTCGTGAAAGTATCGACAAGTATGGGGACAACAGTGGAGAAAGTGGTAGTGAATTAATCCCCAAACCGTTCCCAAAATCCAGCCAATCCCTGCAAACCACCCGTATGAATCGCTACAATCGTACTGCCTTTGGGAAAATACTGTTTCTCAATCAAATCAAAAATCCCATAAAGCATTTTGCCTGTATACAACGGCTCTAAAACAATGCCATGTTTTTCCTGAAAATCACGCATAAAATCAAGGAGCGTTGGCGTATGTTTAGCGTAGCCACCAAAATGATAATCGCTTTGAATGTGCCAATTTGTAGCGGTATTATTTTGTAAAAGACGCTGGACTTCCTTCATCAAAAAATTGCCTTTCAAGGCAGCAAATCCCATCGCTTTTTGAGGTGCTTCCAAACCCAAAACGATGCCCGATAAGGTGCCGCCCGTTCCACAAGCACAACAAATATAATCAAACGGAATCGTGATTTCGTCCACCATTTCTGCACAACCTTTTAAAGCAAGAAAATTTGTGCCACCTTCGGGCAATAGATAAAAACGACCAAATTTTTCTTTAAGTTTTTCAATAAACGCATTATCATTTTTTTGGCGATACATTTGTCTATCCACATAATGAAGTTGCATACCTTGTGTTTTAGCAAATTGCAAGGTCGGATTCAAGGGTAAAGTTTCTTCCCCTCGAATCATGCCAATAGTTTTGAGATTAAAAGCTTTGCCCACCGCCGCTGTCGCATGAATATGGTTGGAGTACGCACCGCCAAACGTGAACAAGGTATCGTGATTTTCTGCCTTTGCTTGTTGTAAATTGTACTTTAGTTTTCGCCATTTATTGCCCGAAATATGCGGATTATTGGGAACAATTTCGAGCAAATCTTCTCGTTTAATAAAAAGTTTTAGCGAACCTGCATCAAGTTTTTTATCTTTGATTTCCTGTAAAGGAGATGGTGTAAACATAGAAGTTTTTAAAAGGCAAAAGTAATAGATATTCCCTCAATTATGGCATGTTTTAAAGCAACGGTCAAAGACATGAATGAAAACGGTTTTTATAATTGGAATGACGTATATCCTGATACAAAAATAGTGAAAGAAGATATTACAGCAGAAACCGTGGTGTCGTAGTGCTGTAGTTAGTGTCGTAATTTTAGTTTTTTATTGCCGTGGTTTATTTCGGTTTATACAACCACAGCACCAATAATTACTCCAACAAAATATCAATATGCGCTTTCAAAATTTCGCCCATAGAATCACAAGCCAGAAGCGAATTATCCTTATGGTGCTCAGCGAGTTCTTCCCGAAGTTGTTTTACTTTTTCAGGTGTAGATAGTTTATCTGCTGCCATTAATTGCAATATTTCTGATGTGCGTTTGTAGGTTGCTTTATAACGAATGCCCATCAAACTTCTTTCCTCCAATTGATACTGTCGCACCGTCTTAGGTTTCATATGCTTGATACCCAAAAAGATGATAGGATTATTTTCTTTTAAGTACTGGGGAAGGTATAGTTTCATTCTGCCTTCATAGCATTGTTGATCAAAATCAATCGCTCTAAGACGATACTGCATTCCCTCAATATCAGGTGTAATATCCACCACAAAATTATACGCTCGCATGTCACCCAATAAACGCACAAAGCAACGTTCATTAAATTTAACAAACTCTTTTGCAACCCGAATTTCACTAAAGGTATCATCCTCTAAATGATGCTTAATAAAATCATCGCCAGGAATTCCTGCAATGTGTTCTTCGATTAATGTATTTCTATCCAACAAATACAAAACGCTATTGGGCGAGAGCAATTCCTCTAATTCCAGACCGTAGACCCTTGACGCATCGGCTTGCTTGATATACATATGATCGTAATTGTCATTGATGCGGTTGATGATGCGCACTCTAAATGGTTTTGAATTGCCAAAAGTGCAGAAATCTACCCTTGAAACCGTCAAGTGATCTAAAATGGCTTTATCGCCATCCGCTTTGAGCAATACATAAATATAGGTCAGCGCATAATACAGTTCTTTCATATCCGCTTCGGGATAAAAAACCGTTTGCCACAACGTATCTTCCCCTTTAGCATTCATCAAATTGACGGACATATTGAAACGCAGCAAATCCTCATATTCTAAAGGAAGCGAAGTAACTCGATTGTGTTTTTTGAGGTAAGTCTCAAAATTTTCATTGATAGGGTAGGGCGGTTTTTTCTTAGAAGGAAGATTTGGATCGTGACGCATATTTTATTTTTTGGAGAGAAAGGTTTTTATTAAATTCTAAATAATAATTTAAGCAAATTAAAGTTTTATGATTAGGAGAGAACTGTATGTTGCTTCGTCATTACGTTTAGGCCTGCTATCCGTTCTTATGGCTTTTAAATTAGGTTATTGAACAAAGTCGAAATGACCACCACAAAAACTACAAAAACCACAAAAACTAAAAGCCATACCACTGCTATCAGGTCTATTTTTCATGGTCGCTACCTTAGATCATTATTTTAGAACTATTCCTTATTGAACTACATTTTTTTTTCAGATTTATTTTCGTTCTATCTGTGCAAAATAGACCCGATGGTAGTGGTATGGCAAGTAGTTTCTGTGGTTTTTGTAGTTTAAGTAGTTTCTGTGGTTCTTTTGTTTATGACTAATACTACTTGCCATAAGAACGAACAGCGGGCCCATGCGTCACGACGAAGTATTGAAACGTTCTCTCCTTATAAAAAGTATTTGATTAAGTATTTTTTTCGCTTTAAAAGTACAAAAAAAATGGCAATTTTAGGTGGAAAGAATGATTTTGAAAAAAAAATGAAAATAAGTTTTCATGGCACTAAAAAATGGTCTATTTTTGGCAAAAACCCGTGGGAATACCAATATATTTGTTAAATCTAACACGTTATCATATTGGAGATAAGCTCAGACGAATTAAAGCGGGCCTCAATCCGTAAGGACTTTTTTTAAGCTTTAATGCTTAAACGAACAAGGGGATTATTGACTTCTGATGGCGACTCCATACCATGTCTTTTGGGATTTAAAGAAATCTCGGTGTTTGTGCGGGTTTTTATTTTACCTACCTTTGCTTTTTCTTGTACTTTTAGAGTGTACAAATTGCTGATAAACAGTTGTTTGTGTGATTTTTTGATACTGAATTTTCCCGACAATTATGTGAAAATGTTGTGTATGTTCTTTGCTATAGAATGTATATTTGCCATATTATCAAATAATTGTACTATGAAAAAAATAATCTTTACGCTTTTATTAAGTCTATTCTCTTTTCAAACTTGGGCATGCAGTTGTTTTTTTGAAGACTATTCTTTTACAGGAATTTGGACAACCTATATTGAAGATGGCTGGAATTTGCCACATGTGGCAGAATGTGTGGCGGTTCAATATGAATGTGAAGGATTGCTATATGTTGTGAATAAAGTAATACACGAAGGAGATATGACAGGTAATATTGCCATCGGAGATACCATTAGAACATGGAATGGAGATGGAGGACTTTGTGTTTGGAACCCAACTACAGCAATCGGAGATACAGTGATGGTCGCCTTACATGACTTTGCAAATGGAGAATATATCTCTGATTTATTTGGATGTACAGATGCAGATATAGACGAGTATGAAAACTACTATATAGATATATGCGGTCCAGGTATACATCCTGTTTCTAACGGAAATGTAGGCAATACAACCTATGAATGGTTTGAAGCGTTTATTGCAGAAAGTTTGACTTGGGAAGTCACCAGAGTAAACCTTACGGTCTTATTAGAAGGTTCTTATGATGAAGTAGGCAATATAATGAATTCAATGCCTTGGGAACAATCCGCTTTTCCATTAGCACAGCCTTTCAATGTCGCCCCTTATAATTATGCAGGAACAGAATCTATTTTTCAATGGAAACTTTATGATTACCTTTTGACAGATTGGGTATTGGTAGAAGCAAGGTCAGGAACGCCACAAGTAGCAGGAGAAAAAGGAACAGAAACAGTTGAAACAGTGGTTGGTTTTATTAATATAGGTGGACAGATTGTTGATATAGACGGATACTCGCCCTTAAAATTTAGAACGTTAGATCTTACACAAACCTACCATTTTTGTGTACGCCACCGAAATCATTTAGATGTCTTAACAGCAACAGCTTTTCCAGTAAATGAAGATGTGAATTATGATTTTACGACAAGTGTCGATCAAGCTTTTGGCAGTGGACAACAAAAATGGAATAATGATGGCACAAAAGCATTAATGTATGTTGGCGATTTTAATCAAGATGGCATTATTCAAATAAGCGATTTTGATGCTTGGAAAGCAAGCCCTGCCCAGTTAAATGTTTATTCTCCTTTGGATGGAACATTGGACGGAACGGTACAAGTAACCGATTACGATGTTTGGTTGCCCAATAAAGCGAAAATTGGGGTTGTGGAAATAGGATTTTAATAAATGTCTCCCTATTTAAAAATTAATAATTGTACTATGAAAAAAATAATACTTACACTTGTATTAAGCTTATGCTCTTTTCAAATTTGGGCATGTAGTTGTTATTATCTCTTCATTTCTTTTGCAGACGCTTGGACGACTGCTATTGAAGAAGGATGGGGGCTACCACCTTTGGTAGAATGTGTGGCAGTAGAAGAAGCATGTGGAGGAATATTGTTTGTTGTAAATAATGTAGTATACGAAGGAAGCGGTATGTCTGATATTGCAGCAGGAGATACGATTAAATTGTGGAATGGAAATGGAGCCGATTGTATCAGTAGTTTAGGAACACCTATTGGTGATACTCTTATGATTCCATTAGGGGGCTTTTGGCCTGGAGATTTTGATTTAGAGGCATGTCCTGATATAGAACAATATCCAAACCATTCGGTTGATATATGTGGACCAACTACTTTACCTATTGTTAATGGAAATGTAGGTGATTTTACCTATGAGGAATTTGAGGAATTTATCGAAGAAAGCCTGACTTGGGAGGTTACAAATGTAAATCTTAAAATTATATTAGAAGGTGCTTATCAAGGAACAGGAAATAATATGAATGAAGGCCAATGGAATGTACCTTATTTTCCTTGGGGACAGCCTTTTAATGTTGAACCTTATAATCATGATACAGAAGACTATTCAGGCTTATGGGGTTCTGATAATATTGTGGATTGGGTATTGGTTGAAGCAAGAGAAGGAACACCCCAAATTTCTGGAGAAAGAGGTACAAAAACAGTTGAAACAATTACTGGTTTAGTGACAACAACAGGAGATATTATTGATACACATGGAAGTTCTTTAAAGTTTCTCACTTTAGACCCTGCAAAAACGTACCATTTTTGTATACGCCATCGCAACCATTTAGATGTCTTAACCGCAACAGCATTGGCAGTAAATGAAGAGGTGAATTATGACTTTACCACAAGCGTTGATCAAGCTTTTGGCTATGGGCAACAAAAGTGGAATGAGGATGGTACAAAAGCATTAATGTATGTAGGGGATTACAATCAAGATGGTGTGATTCAATTAAGTGATTTTGATGCATGGAAAGCAAATCCTGCCCAAGTAGATGTCTATTCTCCTTTGGATGGAACGTTAGATGGAATTGTACAAGTAACCGATTATGATGCTTGGTTGCCCAATAAAGCCAAAATAGGTGTTGTGGAAATTGAAATTGAATAAGTATAAATTTTTTATCTTTGTCATAATTATCAAATAAATTGTACCATGAAAAAAATAATCTTTACGCTCTTATTTAGCCTAATTTCATTCCAAACTTGGGCCTGTAGCTGCTTTTTTGATGATTTTTCTTTTACAGGAATCTGGTCAACTGCTATTGAGGAAGGATGGGGATTGCCGCACCTTGCAGAATGTGTCGCAGTAGAAGAAACTTGTGAAGGAATGCTGTATGTTGTCAATAAAGTTGTACACGAAGGAGACAGTACTTCTGATATTGCTGTGGGAGATACCATCAGATTGTGGAATGGAGATGGTGGACTTTGTTATGCCTACCCCATAATACCTATTGGTGAAACCAGAATGATCGCCTTAAATGATTTTTGGACTGGAGAAGCTGAATATATTTGGGACATATATGGCTGTACAGATGGGGATATAGAGGAATATTCAAACTATTATATTGATTTATGTGGACCGGGTACTTTGCCTGTTGTTGATGGCAATGTAGGGGACATGACTTACAACGAGTTTGAAGCATTTATTGCAGAAAGCCTGACTTGGAATATTACAAATGTAAACCTTAAAGTCATTTTAGAAGGTGCGTATAATGGAACAGGAAACAATATGAATGCAACCTTATGGGAACAATCATACTTCCCATTGGAACAGCCTTTTAATATTGCGCCCTACAATTATGAGCAAACGGTATCTGCCTTACAATGGAACCTTTACAATATTGTGGATTGGGTATTGGTCGAAGCGAGAACAGGAACACCACAAGTTTCAGGAGAAAAAGGTACAGAAACAGTCGAAACGGTTGCTGGCTTGATTACAGCAACAGGAAATATTGTTGATGCAAATGGAAGTTCACTCTTGAAGTTTAGAAACTTAGATCCTGCTCAAACCTATCATTTTTGTGTACGCCATCGCAATCATTTAGATATTCTAACCGCAACAGCTTTGGCAGTAAATGAAGATGTTATTTATGACTTTACCACCAGTACCGATCAAGCCTTCGGAAATGGTCAACAAAAGTGGAATGATGATGGTACAAAAGCTATAATGTACGTTGGAGATTTTAACCAAGATGGCATTATTCAATTAAGCGATTTTGATGCATGGAAAGCAAACCCTGCCCAATTAGATGTCTATTCTGTTTTGGATGGAACATTGGACGGAACAGTACAAGTAACAGACTTTGATGTTTGGTTACCCAATAAAGCCAAAATTGGGGTTGTGGAAATTGGGTTCTAAAGAGCATACAAAAGGATATAAAACACAATTAAAAACGGACATTTTCTTATCATAGAAAATGTTCGTTTTTTAGTTGACATATAGCAGTCCTATCTGAAAATAAAAAAAGTGTATTTCACGCAAAGGTCGCAGAGTTTTTCGCAAAGAGATTGGTTTCTATCGAGCTTTGCGCTTCTTTACATCAAAATTCTTTGCGGTCTTTGCGTGAAGGAAAATTCCTGAACCGAATTAGGATTGCTATAACTTAAATCTTCTTCTTCAACCAAATCAATATTTGATCTTTTCCATGTTCATAATCGTTTCGTTTTTCTAAGGTTTCTTTGAGTTCTTGAAAAAGACTTTTTTCTTTTTTTTTCAATGCACCAAATGCTTTTTGTAGGGTCTTGGCTACATTTTTTATATAATAGCCATCATATTCTTTTTTTCTTGTAATAGAACGAGTGATTGATTCAAGAGAAGAGTCCTGACCTTCTTCATAAGCAATAACAGCAAGTTGTAATTTGCAAAACAGCTTTATATCTTGTCTAACCTCTTGTTTTTCATCAGCAAGATATGCGAGGTAGAAAGAGGCTTTGTCGAATAATTTATTGTGAAAATAAATCAATCCTATATTATGATTTATACTTATTTGATGGAGTAGAGAAATCTTTTCTTTGTATTTTTTTAAACCTTCTTCTACCTCAGGAATGATATTAAGTCCTTCTTTAAATTTTTCAGTACTTATATAATAAAGCAAAGATAAGTAACTTTTTACTTCAAATAATTTATAACCAACATTCTCTCGTTTTTTAGTTTTCTTAGGAATGTCCTCTAACTTTTTAAGATAAATAGGAAATTCGTTAAAACGCTTTAAAAGCGTAAAAGCATTGAGATAGTTATTTATAATATAGATATAACGATTTGTGTATTCATCAATTAAGTGAGGATTTTCATCAAAATATTGTATTAAGGTGAATAGGTGAGAGGCAGAATATTTTAAATTTCCATTCTTGTCATCAATGTGCTTATAATACAACGAATAGGCTTGGTGATACAGCATTTTGTTGTCAAAAGAAGTTGGTGGAATTATAGGAAGTTGGTTAATAAGTTCTTTTACTATTTTGTTTGCATCAACCTTTAAGTCTTTGTTACGAGTTAATAAAAAAATTTTATCATAAAATTTAAAGAGGTCAAGAGAGATAGTAAACTGTTCTAAATATTTTTCAGATTCCTCATGGTTATTTGCCATAAGCTTATCTGAGTGTTGTTTTTCATGCTGTCTAATAAACTGTTTTTCCAAAACCAACAGTTTAAGTAGAATAATATCATGATGAAATTCCTTCGCTTTCCTTTTAGCTTTCCTTATGGTATCCCAAGCTTGATCCATTAAATTTTTATCTAATAGAATTTGAATATCAGTGAGCATTTCATAAAGTTCAATTAAAGCACTTCCTTGTTGGTGATGTTTTCTTAGATATAATCTTATTAATTTATGTAAGTTATTTAGTGTATTGGGGAGAACAAATGTTTTGTATTTGATTCTTTCTCTAATTTTATGTTTAATCTTCTCTTCATCGTATTTCTTTGTACCATCCAATATCTGAAAAAGCTCAAAATAATAACTTGGTGTGTCCCCTGGCTTGGGCTTATGTTTTTTCTTAAAACCGCTTTTTTCGGCAGGGGTTAAAGATTTTATCAATTCGTACAAGGTATATACTTTTGACATAGAATTGTTGTTTTTTCTAATTTAATATGTTGATTTTTATTTTATTAAATTTGATAAATATTTTATATATATCTAAAATTTTTGAAAATCTGGTTTGTAGCGCATTTCTCCTTGTTTTAATATTGCATCATCGAACACTAAGAATTACCATATGAAAGAAACATATCCTTTATCTGTCAATGGATATATTAAAGCCAATAATATAACGTGTCGAGTGAATGATAGACATGGTGTTCCAAAAAAATCAGGCAAAGTAATACTAACTATGTTTGATTATTTAGAGGTTGTAAGAAATTTGGATGAACCTGAATTGGTCTCAAGTATACATGGACCAATTAAGCGAATCCTCTTTACAATACCTGGTAAGATATTTAGAGAACAAAACACTGCTATAGGAGAAAAAAGCGCAATCTTGTTTCAGTATCTTCTAAAAACATTGTCTGTACACGCAAAAATATTGATTATCACCAATGAATCGGCACAAGATAGCTTAAATAATTGGATTCAAAAATTTAATATTAATGCAAAATCAATACCTGTCGCTGATACGATGAATTTGTCCATTTGGGCGGAGGATTCATACTGTATTTGTTACGATTTACAGGATGCAGAGAATTATATAGTGGAGCCTTTGCCTTTTCCTAATGCACAAATAGATATTGCAGATACAACTGCTGACAAGGACAAAGGACTTATACTTAAAGAAGTAGAACTCCATTTTGAAGGAGGCAATATGTTGATTGGGGACGATTTTTGGTTGATTGGTAAAGATTCTATTAATCATTCAATATTAGATGGATGTATCACCAATATACAAGCTGGAGAAACCGAGATGGAGGCTGCAAAACGAATCTATAAATTGAATTTAGATCATCACAGAGACTTACACATCATTGGTTCAGATTTAGAAGTTCCAACATCCGAAGAACGAGACATTCAAACAGTAGATTTAGGCAAAAAATGTTGGAATGGCTGGAGGGAAATTCTGTATAAAGGCAATAAATCCGAAACCCAACAACCCATGTTTCATTTAGATATGTTTATCAGCTTGGCAGGCAGAAATGAAAATGGTAAGTATCAGATTTTGGTCGGAAGCCCAAAACTTGCAGCAGAGCTTTTAGATGAACCATTACCTGAAGGCAATATGCAAAAGATTTTTGATAACATTGCCTGTAATCTAAAAAACGAAGGATTTGATGTCATTAGAAATCCGATGCCACTGATTTATGATGATAATGATAGAGATAAAATAAGAGAATGGTATTTCGCCAGTGCAAACAACGTTTTACTTCAAGATCAACCCGAAAAAACAGTGTGGTTACCAACCTACGGATACGAAAATTGGAAAAAACTTGAAGTAACAGACAATACAAATAAAGCAATATGGGAAAGACTAGGATACAAGGTAATGATGCTCCCAGATTGCCACGTATTAGCCGCCAGAAACGGAGTAGTACACTGCATTTCTAAATATCTATCTCGAATTGACACCTATCCAATAACCTAAAAATTTAGGAGAGAACGGTCAAGAGCTTCGTCGCAAAGCATGGTCTCGCTATCCGTTCTTATGGCTTTCATTAACCTATCTATTATTCCTTAACTACACGGAACTGTACGGACAAGGCATGCCTTGTCCCAACAATATAAACCACAAAAACTAAAAAAAGCCATACCACTACTATCGAGTCTATCTTGGATGGCCAGAACTACTAAAAAAGAAAAAATTATGTGTGTTTCATTTTCCCAAAAAGCCTCTCGCTCCCAGTGAGAGGCTGGGGGAAAATGATTAAACAACACTTTTGAAAAAATTATTGAACATTTTAGAAATAGGAGGACATATAGCAGTCCTATTTGAAAATAGAAAAAGTGTATTTCACGCAAAGGTCGCAGAGTTTTTCGTAAAGGTCGCAAAGAGATTGGTTTCTGTCGAGCTTTGCGTTTCTTTGCGTTGCGGTCTTTGCGTGAAAGAAAATTCCT
>ENA-ORXM01004441-ORXM01004441.1-marine-metagenome-genome-assembly--contig:-NODE-4441-length-12272-cov-4.979992_pt1 | contig 12272 bp, 10 predicted proteins | sample MGYA00237867_ERZ511480 | MGnify/ENA primary metagenome ERZ511480 (study PRJEB26309, sample SAMN06266103) | marine metagenome | isolation source: Algal blade | place: United Kingdom:Sidmouth, United... | reverse complement strand
CAGAAGTAGCTTGAGCAAGCAAATAGGGAAATTAGGTCTAGAAGACAGAGTTCATATGCCGGGCTATGTTGAAAACGTATATGCATATTTTAAACTTGCAGATGCCTGTATTCTTTCGTCCCGAATTGAAGGATTCCCCAACGTATTGCTGCAAATGATGTCACAAAATACAGCGATTGTAGCTACACTAAGTGCGGGTGGAATAGATGAAATACCAGGTATTTGTACTTGTGAACCTGAAAATGTTGAAAAGTTAAAGGTTTGTATTCAAGAGGTGATTGAAAAAGACACATCTAAAAACAGACAGCTTTTTGATTCATTCTTGGAATTAAGAACACAAAAAGCTTTCTATTCTAGAATAATGAATCATATTGAAAAAACAGAATAATGTAAATAGTTGAATAGTTGCATAGTTGTGATTGAGAAGACTTGTTTTCGACAAAAAAAAGAAATTCATATTGTTTTTAGCTATTGAATGAAAACAACCTTATTAAAAAATTGATGGATTTTTGCCAAAAGTATTTGAGTTCTATTAACGAATTTGAAAAAACTAAAACAATATGCTTTAGTGCGGAAAAATGACCAAATTTATACTTACCTATAAAAATCCTATATGATTATTAATGTAAATTCCCGAAAAGAAAGGTAATGTATTGAAGCGAATTTAGTTGTGTTAATTAATGGTTTGTTTTAAGACAAAACAAACCATTAAATAAATTTATTTTGAGTTTTAAAATAATCTCAATTTAATTTTTCATTGATATCATAAGCTATGAGAGAATTTTTCAAAAACCTTTACTACAATACAAATTTTGGCAGGAAGCTGATTCATCCATTTTTACTCATAAGAAATACCATTTTACCCGAAGAAGTACTTTTGAAAAATCGCTTTAAGAGAATGCTTGGTTACAAATTAAACCTAATAAATCCAAAAACTTATAATGAGAAACTACAGTGGTTGAAATTAAACGACAGAAGTGATCTTCACGTAAAATGTGCTGATAAATACTTGGTCAGGGAACACATAAAAGAGAAAATTGGAGAAAAATATCTTATACCCTTGATATATGAAACCAAAAACCCCGATTTGATTCAACCTGAAAATTTACCTTCTTATCCTATCATCATAAAGACGAATCATGACAGCGGTGGAGTAAAAATTATATGGGACAAAAACAAAGTGGATTGGACCAAATTGAGAAAAAAACTCAAAAAGAATTTAAAATATAAATACGCAGGTGGCAAGGTTGAATGGCAGTACGAAAATATCGAGCCGAGACTGGTTATTGAAAAAGTATTAATCGATGAAACGGGCAACATACCTTCAGACTTTAAAATACACTGCATGAACGGAAAACCAATATTCGTTCAAGTTGACATAGATAGGAGTAAAAATCACAAACGTAACCTTTATGACTTGAATTGGAAGCTGATTCCATGTAAATGGAGGTATAAAAATGGCGGTCCGGTAAAGAGACCCTCGGCCTTGAACAAAATGTTAGAAATTGCCGAAAAATTAGCAGAAGATTTTATCTGCGTACGAGTCGATCTTTATACAGTTATGGGAGAAATTTATTTTGGTGAATTGACTTTTCATTCTGAATCCGGATTTGCAAAATTTAATCCCGAAAATTGGGACTACGAGTTTGGTAAACATTTGCGACTTCCAATAAGCACCGATTAATTCGGTGATTTAGTTTCATGTCCAAGAATATTGTCTTTTAACCTCCCAAAATGACAATAAATCAATTTAGTTACAGTTTGAATCTATTCTTACTCTAGTTTCGAATCATAACTAAACAGGCGTAAAGACAATATATATGATATAAAAAATCCAGTACATATATTTTATTTATTGAAGTAACGAATACCTTGAAATAAAAGGGGGTAGTGAGCAATAGAGGATTTTTTGTTACGTTGTCAATACTCAAGACGCCTTACACGAAGATAGATGTATTAAAAGAATAATTTGGAATGGAGTACAGGATGCACATTTTTTTTAAAATCAATTTGAAAATAATAGAAATTAAAAAGTTCCACCGTTCTAAATGGATTTTGAAATTTTTCCTATGTCTTTAAAAAAAAATATACTCATTCTTTCTTCCGCCTCCTTCTCTTTAAGCAACTTTAGGGGAGACTTTGTAAAACAACTACTTAAGGAAGGTTTCAAGGTATACTGTGGAGCTCCTGATTTTAGCGACAAAACTTTAAGGCTAGTAGACGAAATTGGTGGAATACCAGTTAAATATAACCTACAGCGAACTGGTCTTAACCCCTTTAGTGATTTGAAAACCATAGGTGAATTACGTAACATTCTGAAAATTCATGAAATAGATATTCTTTTTCCATATACTATCAAACCAGTGGTTTATGGCTCATTTGCCGCACGAAAACTGAAGCTTCCGGTAATTTCCCTAATTACTGGATTAGGATTCACTTTCAGTCGTGTTTCTGTAAAGGCAAAAGCTTTACAATGGGTAACGGAATTATTATATCGTAGAGCGTTGAAAAGTAATCGCGCCGTTGTTTTTCAAAATTCAGATGATTTACAACTCTTCATCGAACGGAAAATTGTAACAAAAAAACAGTCTTTGCACGTTGTTGACGGGTCAGGTATAAACCTTGATAAATTTTCATTCAAGCCAAGAAGGCACGATGAAAATAGTAAAGTGAATTTTGTCCTGGTCGGAAGGTTGATGAAAGAAAAAGGTGTCGAATTGTTTATGGAGGCAGCTAAAATTTTAAGGTCGAAATACCCGAATTCCCGATTTCATATTATTGGAGAGCCCCCTAAAAATAATAGCTCTGCCGTTTCCGAAACAGAACTAAAAGAGCTTCATAGGCAAGAAGTTATCGTTTATCATGGCAAATCGGAAAATGTTGCAAAAGTTATTTCTGAACTTGATGTTTTTGTTTTACCAAGTTATTATCGTGAGGGCGTGCCCCGATCCATACTAGAAGCACTTTCATCTGGAATGCCTATCATAACGACAGACCAACCTGGGTGTCGGGAGACCGTATCGGAAAATAAAAACGGATTTTTAATTCCCCCACAGCAACAGCAGCCTTTGACCGATGCACTCACTTATTTTTTAGAAAGCCCGGAGACTATAGCTCAAATGGGTCTGGAAAGCAGAAAATTAGCAGAAAACAAGTTTGACGTTAATATTATTAACCGCGACTTAATGAAGATTATAAGTGAAAGTGTTTAGTATGATTAAATTTTTCTCATATGAAATTGACAATTCCGAACAAGAATATTTAATAAAATCGAAACCTGTAAATTCAGCCCTAACGGGTTTATTTTTTTAATTTGCATATAGTCAACCATAGCCATGTATCCTAAATTACTCAAAAGACTTTTTGATTTCATTACCGCTTCAATTTTATTACTATTATCGGCGCCGGTTATTTTGATACTAACCATTCTTTTAGCCGTAACCAACAATGGAAATATCTTTTTTGTTCAGAAACGTCCGGGCAAAGGGGAGAAAGTGTTCAAAATCTTAAAATTTAAGACGATGAACGATAGAAAGGATGCCCATGGTAAGCTTTTACCAGATGCAGAGCGAATTACACCATGGGGAAGGTTTATTAGAAAGACGTCACTCGACGAAGTACCGCAGCTATTCAATGTCATAAAAGGCGAAATGAGCTTGATAGGGCCACGCCCCCTTTTAGAGTCTTATATTCCCCTTTATAACCAAATGCAAAGAAGAAGGCATGAAATACGTCCTGGAATTACCGGGTGGGCACAAGTAAACGGCCGTAATGCGCTATCTTGGAGCAGTAAATTCGAACTTGATGTTTGGTATGTTGACAATATATCTTTTTCGTTGGATATGAAAATATTAGGACTAACGCTTTTAAAGGTCATTAAAAGAGATGGTATTTCTTCTGATACCAGTGCGACAATGGAGGTTTTTACCGGTAACAAATAACTATGCGATTAAGTATTGTCATACCGTGTTATAATATGGAGAACTACTTGCAGGAATGCGTTGATAGTCTCTTACGCCAAAATTTAAATACCAATGATTTCGAAGTCATCATTGTTAACGATGAGTCTAAAGACAATACCCTTGAAATCGCTAACGACTATGCTAATCGTTTTACCAATATAAAAGTCATTGATAAAAAAAATGCCGGAGTAGGTGCAGCTCGAAATTCTGGCTACGACAAATCACAAGGCGACTATATCTATTTTTTGGATCCCGATGATTATATTGCCGAAAACACTATACCGCTATTACTGCGTTTAGCAGAAGCCCATAATCTTGATATTCTGACCTTTAACAGCAAATCTGTTGTAAACAAGAAATATCCGTTTTCAAAAAATATTGATTCCGTCTCAGAAGATTTAACCATTATTGACGGCATTACCTACATCGCCAAAAAAAAGCATCAAAATGAAATCTGGTGGTATCTCATCAAAAGAGAATTTTTAAGAGACACCGGCATAAGGTTCATTGAAGGTAAATGGATGGAAGATGCCATTTTAACTTCCGAATTGTTTTGTGAAGCGAAAAAGATGGCCCATGTCGACCTCGACGTTCATCGTTATCGTATTCTTCCTACATCTGCAATGCGAAACAAAAGCCCCGAACATTACAACAAAGTGATCTATGATAATGCAAACGCTGCCCATGTGTTTGATGCCCTCATGAAAAAACTACCCGCTACCCATGAAAATGCGGAGGCCTGTATTAAAAGGCTGAAAACAAGGCAACAGTCTTTTGTCTTTTTTCTCATGGTTCGTTTGATGAAATCTGATATATCTGTTGCAGAAATACCCGATATGTTGGAAAAATTTGAAAGAATTGACGCTTATCCCTTAAAAAAATTCTTGGGGGAAGACTACCGCGGTATGGGGTATTCGTTTTTAGTATTTATTTTCAACAGAAAACCACTCATTAACCCCTTCATAAAGATTTTTCGGTCTTTTTATAATCTAAAACAATGAATATACTAATATCCTCTGCGGGACGACGAGTTTCACTTGTAAGGGCATTTCAAAAAGAGCTTCAACAAGTATCTCCTGAAGCAAAAGTCTATGCCTCCGATGCAAACCCGAAACTATCGGGTGCATGCCATGTTGCCCATGGTTTTTTTAAAGTTCCGCTACTCAGTCATCCTGACTATTTTGAGAAATTGATTGAAGCGTGTACAGCGCGGAATATTAGTTTGCTGATACCTACAATAGATACCGAACTAGAGATGCTTGCAAAAAACAGGCAACTGCTTGAACAGAATGGCATAACACCCCTTGTAGCCTCAGAAAACTTTGTTGGAAAATGTCGGGATAAAAGGGAAATACATAAATTTTTCGAATCGCATAACGTCGCGGTAGCCAAAGAATACGACAAAAATAACTTTGAACTACCTCTTTTTATCAAGCCGATAGATGGCAGTCGAAGTGTTGACACTTATCTTATTCGCGAAGAAAAAGAACTGACAGATTACCATTTTAATAACCCTAAGTTGATGTTCTTGGAATATCTCGATCATGATCTTTACGACGAATTTACCTGCGATTTATATTACGGTAAAAACGGTGTCCTAAAATGTATAGTACCAAGAAAACGAATCGAAGTCAGAGATGGTGAGGTTTATAAGGCACTAACGGTAAAAAACTTTTTGGTCGAATATATCAAAAAACACTTAGGCAAAATTGAAGGAGCCGTAGGGTGTTTAACAGCACAATTCTTCAAACACCGTTCGGATGAGCAGGTATATGCCATAGAAATTAACCCAAGATTTGGCGGTGGCTATCCATTATCATATTTGGCAGGTGCGAATTACCCCAAATGGATTATCCAAGAATATATCTTGGAGGAGGCTATCGATGAAAAGTTCGATTGTTGGGAAAGTGACTTGCTTATGATACGGTATGATGATGAAATTCTAGTGCATGGTTATAAAGGTTGATAAACGTACGGTGATTGTTTTCGATCTCGACGACACGCTGTTCAATGAAATAGATTATTTAAGATCAGCATACATCGATATTGCCAAAAAAGTAGATTACGAAAATTGGCAATTACTTTTTGTTAAAATGTTCTCTCTTTACAGACATAAAAGAGATGTTTTCGAGATGGTATCAAAAAGCTATGGATATAAAAAAGCAGACCTGCTAAAACTTTATCGAGAACATTCTCCCAGCATAGAACCCTCCGAAGGTGTTATCGAACTTTTGAATAGCATCAAGAGAAAAAAAGGAAAGATAGCAGTAATAACCGATGGCAGAAAGGTCGCTCAAAAAGCAAAGTTAAATGCTCTAAAAATTCACGAATACTTCGATAAAATAATTATCTCTGAAGAATTGGGTACCGAAAAACCACACCTAAATAACTATTTATCCGTCGAAAACGCTTATCCAAACCATAAGTATCTCTATATCGCCGACAATTTAAAAAAAGACTTTATTCAACCCAACAAACTTGGTTGGAAAAGTATCGGTCTCGTTGATAGTGGGTTAAATATACACCACGATGCACATCTCTTTTCGACTAAAGTCTATTTGCCGGAGAGATTCATATTCAATCTCAAAGAAATCGAAATAATTTAAGTTTGAGATAGTGATTTAGCCAACGAAAAGTAAATGCTTTTTTTGAAGTTCTCAAGTGTTAGTTCAAGTAAGCGCATGCTTACTTTATTTATTACTGTTACACCTTCCCCAAAGAGTGTGCATTAAGAAGTTTATTCCAATTTCTAGATAATAAATTACTCAAAATTTAATACTGTTAAAACAGCCTTTTAAGGTTTTACAATACAGTTTTTGTGAATCTTGACCGTTCATCGATTTTTTACTTAATATTTTCTTAAAAAAAGTCTGTACTATGTATTTCGTCGTATATATGTACAGTTTAATCTATATGAAGAATATAATTGTGTCCAAATTTCAAAAAATAAAGAAGAAGTCGGCCCTGAGCCTGTGGATTGATGAACTCAAGGAAAGTATTATTCTTTCGATTTATAACCGATCTCCTATAATTTATCTTTTGTTTATCCGTTAATCGGTTATAATAGTCTTAATAGCCCCCACTTGACAACTTTAAAACGTAAATTAGATCGGTTCTCTGACCGAAAGGTTTTATTTTCAGATTTATTCGACACACTTCTACACCGAAAGGTACATCCTAATTACGCCATACGCCTTTGGGCAAAATTTTTAATCAGAGAATTCGGTTTGAATTTATCTGGTGAAGAACTCTACGACATCCGTTTAGATTCCATTACTTATCTGGGGAAGAAGCAAGGGAGGTCAGTTCTCGAAGTAAAGTATTCCGATGTTGTTAAAGAGATTTTCAATAGACTTATAACTACCGATTTAATACATGATATTTCGTACGGTAGGTTTAAAAAAGTTTTTCAAAGGGCGGACTTCGTCGCCGAAACTTCGGTGCAATTCAAGAATGAAAAACTTATCGCTGCGTTAACTTCACTAAAACAGGAAGGGTATCAAATTTATTTACTCTCAGATTTTTACCTATCCAAAAAATTAATATCGAACATTTTAGATTTTCATAAAATGTCACATTTGTTCGACGATATCTTTCTATCATGCTCTTCTCGAAAAAGCAAAGAAAAGGGAGCGCTTTACCCTCATGTCTTAGAGAAATTGAATATTGCTCCAGAAAATACATTAATGATTGGAGACAATAAAACAAGCGATGTAGATAATGCCAATAAATATGGTATTGAAGCGATTCATTTAAAAAGACTGACCCATAAATTCCGAAATAAAAAAAACCTTTTCGGAAAAGATGAAAACGATTTCATTAGGGCCTGCCAAATCGTCGAGAATGCCTGTAAAAAAAGTGAGCACCCCTTTAGTGAATATGCGATACATTTTTATTTTTTCACGGAAAGGTTGTACATGAAAGCACGTCAAAAAGGTTTGAAAAACCTTTTCTTCTTGGCGCGCGAAGGTTTGTATTTAAAGCGTTTGTTCGATTGCTATCAAGAAATGAACCTTTTTAAAAGTGAAACTAAAATACAGACACATTACCTTAAGGCTTCAAGGCAGTCGGCGACACAGGTCGCTCTAAGGCCATTACCCAAAGAAAACTTTGAAACACTGCACAAAAAATTCGGTAGAATGTCCTTAGACGATTTTCTGGATTGGTTGAGCATTGCTGATGATACAAAAAATCGAATTGTAAAAGAACTTGGTTCTAGTTTAGATAATACCTACACCAACTTCTTCGTTTCAGATACAATGAATCGATTAAGAGAAAATATAACTTTTCAAAAAGCGTATGAGCAAAATAGAAGGGAGCAAAAAGTTGCATTTCGTCAATATCTATATTCCTTTGATGCAAATCTAGAAGAAGAAGGTATCCATGTGGTGGATGTCGGTTGGGGCGGTACAATGCAGGAAAGCATCTATAAATTCCTTAAAAAGAAAATTCCGGTTACCGGTTATTATTTGGGCTTAAAGGAAATTTATAAGATTGAAGAAAAGACCAAGCGGTACGGTCTTAATTTCTCTATATATCCAAGCCACGGTTTTTCCGACAATATTTTAAAAGCTAACGGACAACTATACGAGCAACTCTTGGCTGCGCCGCACGGAAGTACGCTAGCGTATGCTGTTGATGGGAGCGAATCGCCGACAGTCGAGTTTCACGAGAAAAATGAAAAATATGTATTCGATAATTTTATAGGACCCATTCAAGAATATATGTTCGTTGCTTTCCAAAACCTCTTTCACCTTCTACGTCCGATAGATTATTCACAACGAATGGCTCAGGATTTTATGACAGACATGGCATTGCGAATCGGCATACTTGCAGATAAAAAGAAAATCAAGTTCGTCGACCAAATTTCCAAAGGTTTTTATCAAAATGTTGGAGAGAATAAAGTGGGTATTGCCCTAGGTCCTAAGCAATTGAAAAAATCGAAATCAGGGCTATTGAAAAATTTCTTTAAATCTCCAGAGCAGGTATTTCGGTATTTGGTGAAAGTGAAACCTTTTCTATATGGTAAGGGAATGTATTGGATATCTTGGCCTATTAATCTGGGCTATTACTATATAAAATTCAATTCTTGGTTCAAGAAAAAATGGTTGAATAAGGGGCTCGTGTCCTAATTCTTTGCACAAACCCCCTAACTATTTTCAGTTTTACCGAAGTTCCATCAGTATTTAGCGATTATGAAGTCAGACCTTCTATTAATCTGATGTTCTTCTTCGGTACAATAGGTGTTGTCGTCACATTCGTTCAATAACTCAGACTCCCCATAGGCCTCTGAAATAAGCCTACTTTCAGAAATACCTTTTTGAACCAGATAGGATACCGTTCTATTAACTCGCTTTTCCGATAACCATTTATTGTACTTAGAATTACCTCTGGAATCGGTGTGGGATGCTACCTTTAATTCAAGACTTGGATATTCTCTTAAAATACTGGCCATCTCATCTAAAAGCTTCTTTGATTTTTTGTCCAAGTAAGATGAATTCAATTCAAAATACACATGGCCCAAAGCATCGATTTCGTCCTTTATTTGCTGTTTTCTTTTGTTTTCTGCATCAATTCTGGCTTTTTCGGCAGCGGCCAATTGCGCTTGCTCTTTTTCCCTTGCCAACCTTTCGGCCAAAGCGGCGGCTTCTTTCGCTCGATTAGAGGCGTCAATTGAATCTTGAACGCGCTGTTTCTCTTTCTCCAGAGCTTCAATTATCTCCAATTTTTCAAGACCCTTTTTAGAAAGTTCTTTTTCGATACCAAATCGATAAACGACTCCTGCTGCATGCTGCAAATGGTTAGTAACCAAATCATTGCCCATTGCCCATTTACCCGAAGAGTTTAAATCGAGCCCCCAATGGTCTGAAAACCAAGTTCTAAAACCTACAACGGCATTAAAGGTACCTCTAGGTTCATTGTTTGCATCGGTGTACCCGAGACCAACGCCTACATAGGGATCAAACCATGCCGTCTCCCCAATGAGTTTATTTAGATCATAACTTAAACGCGTATCTATGGCGAGATAATTACTTTCTTCGAGATTCGTAGCACCGTCAATAAACTTACCGACTTTATATTTGTTGTGGCTACCTATAGCTTCAAAACCGATTCCACTTTTAAAGTATTTACCAATACTAAGCCTTGAAGGATATGAAAGTGCGTTCCATTGTGAACTCACGTCAAAAAGGTTACCGAATGCGTCACCTGAGTCATCTACAACATTATATCCTATACCAAACATCCATGAACTAGCAACAATACTATCTTTGGAGGTTAGCTGTACATCTTCCTGAGCATGTAGAAGACCAAATGTAGAGCATAGCACAATAAGTATACTTACCGTAAAACTTTTCATAATTAAATAAGATTTGGGTGTTCTTTCCTACAAAGCTAAGGTCGCTAAACCTACAAACCAGAAATAATATCTGAAATGCAGTAATTTTCGTTGGAATGCCAAATGAAAGGGCAAAAAAGGATATTATTGCCCCTTTTTGAAGATAATTTCTTGTTGAGTAACTGGCATTTTATAGACTGAAAAAGGAGTGGTAACTGCCGAATCAGTTGATTTTTGTGAAGCTTGTTTTACGCCAATAACTAGTTTTTGCTCTGAATCATGCATTACATAGAGCTCAGGTACCGATAAACCATCTTGTTTACCGCCGCATTGTATTACAATACTTTCTTTGGAAAAATCAATATCAGGAATCGGAAGACCTGGTTTTCGCGTTCTATTGATTTTTGAATAGAACTTTTGTAGACTTTTAGCATCGGTTATTACCAACGTTTCGGCCTCATCGGCACCACTATAGCTATCACTTAGGATCAAACTCAGAATACTATCGGTGTTTTGAGCTTTATCTTCGCCTGTAGTCAATGCGCTTCTTTTCTGCCCGTTACAGGAAAGTATGATGAGCAATAAACTGGAAATCAACCATTTCATATTAGCTAAACGATTGGTTAAACCTACTTTTATAGGCCTTTTCGTAAAGATTTTCGTATAATGGAAGAATCTTCATAATATCGAAACGTTCGGCAGATTTTACGGCGTTTACTTTGAATTTTTCCAAATTTTCGTCACTTCCCAATATTTTTAGCGCGTTTTGTGCCATTTCCTCGACATCGCCCACGTCACTCAAGAAACCCGTTAACCCCTCTACATTAACCTCAGGTATACCTCCTGCATTACTGGAAATTACCGGTACTTTATTGATCATTGCCTCAAGTGCGGCCAGACCAAAACTTTCGGACTCCGATGGCAACAAGAACAAATCGGAAAAGCATAGAATTCTATCGATTTCATTACTATTACCCAAAAAGATGACCTTATCCGAAATTCCAAGGGTATCGCAAAGGCGCTCCGCTCCTTCTTTTTCTGGTCCCTCCCCTACCATCACCAATTTTGCCGGTATATGTTGCTGAATACGGAAAAATACCTGAATCACATCAGGAATTCGTTTTACTTTTCGAAAATTACTGATGTGGGTAATAATCTTTTCATCATCCGAAGCCATTAGTGAACGCTGGCAGTCGGTGAATGAGTTACTGTATTTATTCTTATCGATAAAGTTCGGAACTACTTCGATTTCCCCTTTGATATCAAAAAACTCTAGGGTCCGCTGTTTAAGATTTTCTGAAACAGAAGTAACAACGTCCGATTGGTTGATACTGAACGTAACGGCCGGCTTATAAAATGGGTGCTTTCCTACTAAAGTAATATCAGTACCATGCAGTGTAGTTATCATAGGAACATATATGCCCTCTTCTTCCAGCATTTTCTTGGCCATATATCCTGCGTAGGCATGGGGAATGGCATAATGTACATGTAAAAGGTCGATATCGTACAATTTTATCGTATCTACCAACTTACTAGAAAGGGCAAGCTCGTAGGGTTGATAGTGAAACAACGGATACTCAGGCACATGTACCTCGTGAAAGTAAATATTGTTATTGAGTAGCCCCAACCGCACAGGCTGTCGATAGGTTACAAAATGAACTTCATGGCCTCGACCCGCCAAGGCGATTCCCAATTCCGTGGCCACGACACCGCTTCCGCCAAAAGTAGGGTAACAGACTATTGCTATCTTCATTGTTCAAATTTAACCAAAACTGTATTGTATATAGGTATCTGTATCCCTTAATTTTAACGCTTATCGGTTAAGGTTTCGTTAATGTCTCTAAAGCAAGATTACTGGAGTTTATGTTCTTTTTTGATTCGAATCAGCAGTCTTTCTGAGCATCCCCCAATCTTTAGGACAGGTATTGCTTTAAATTAAGTTCTGATTATTAATCATTATGCTGCTTTTCGTT
>ENA-ORXM01004440-ORXM01004440.1-marine-metagenome-genome-assembly--contig:-NODE-4440-length-12284-cov-14.412059_pt1 | contig 12284 bp, 10 predicted proteins | sample MGYA00237867_ERZ511480 | MGnify/ENA primary metagenome ERZ511480 (study PRJEB26309, sample SAMN06266103) | marine metagenome | isolation source: Algal blade | place: United Kingdom:Sidmouth, United... | reverse complement strand
CTTACCTGAAGCTATCAAGGCTTTTAATTCAATCACTTCTGTACATGTTAGAGTTACTCGATATTTTTTCATTTTATGGTATAACAAATATACTCGACTTTTTGTTCTTGACTGACCACTAGTGTAAAAATTACGTTTTACAACCCGTGAATATGAGTTATATGGTTCAAAAAAAAAGTCAGAACCGCAAACAGATTTTCCCAAAATGCCCCCCAGAAGCCTGATACCGAAAAGCATCCCCCAACCCCTCAAACCCAAAGATCAAATCCACCACAGGCTTCACCCCAAACTCCTCCAAAAACCCAACCATCTCCACCTGCATCTCCCGACTCCCCACAGCCAACCCCGTCAGCCGCACCTGCTTAAAAAACAACTTAGGAAACGTAATTTCCCCCTTACGCCCATCTCCCAAAATCCCAATCGACGCAATATGCCCATCAATCGCCACCGCCTCAATCGACTGCTTCATCGTAGAACCGCCCCCGACATCCAACACATGATGCACACCGCCCGTCATCCCCAAAATCGTCTTCCCCCACCGAGCATCCTCCTTATAATTCACCACCGCCTTCACGCCCATCTCCTTCAGTCGTTCCGCCTTCGCATTAGAAGAAGTCGTCGCATAGACTTCCGCACCAGCCGCCAAAGCCAATTGCAGCCCAAAAATCGACATTCCCCCAGTTCCCTCAATCAAAACACGCTGCCCTTTCTGCAATTTCCCTTCCACCATCAACGCCCTCCAAGCCGTCAAAGCTGCACAAGGCAACGTCGCCGCTTCCACAAAGCTATACCCTTTCGGCATCCTTGCCAACGAATCCGCCTTCAAACAAGCAAATTCTGCCATACAACCATCCACTGACTCCCCACCAATCGCCACCATTTTCGGCAAAGTAGGCCGCCCCACATCCCAATTTGGAAAAAATAGCGACATTACCTTATCCCCAACCTTCCAAATATCCACACCATCCCCCACAGCCGTCACCACACCAGCACCATCCGACATCGGAATCCGTCCATCTGCCACAGGAATCCCCCCAGTCGCCACCAAATAATCGTGAAAATTCAAAGAAGTCGCATGCCACCGTACCACCACCTCCCCAACACCAGGCACAAGCCCATCCCGTTCCACCACCACCAAATTATCCAAACCCCCAGATTTCCGTAATTCTACTACCTTCATAAAAAACAATTTTATACTTTTGAAAAAAATAAGGAGCGAACTGTCCAATGCTCCGTCGTTACGCTTCGGTCCTGCTGTCCGTTCCTATGGCTTAAGAGAATCACAAATCACATAAGAACCGAACCACAGCACTAAGAACCAAGAACTACGGCACTAATTAAGCCATACCACTACCATCAGGGCTATCTTAAAAAGACAGAGCGCAAATAAAAAAAAACTTAAATGAACTAAAGGAAAAAGAACCGCTTAAATGAACTTATATGGTTCAAAGAAATATGCTCCAAAAGTAAAGAAAAAATGCAAAAACACCTACTAACCCAAGAACACCAAATATTCCAACAAGCCGTCAAAGACTTTGTTCAAAAAGAAATCGCCCCCCACCACCCACAATGGGAAAAAGACGGAAAAGTCCCCAAAGAACTCTGGCACAAAGCAGGAAAACAAGGCATACTTTGCATGGACTTCCCCCAAGAATACGGCGGAATGGGCATCAAAGACTTCCGCTACAACGCCATCATCGCCGAAGAACTCGCCAAAATCAACGCATCAGGACCAGGCTTCGTCCTTCAAAACGACATCATGGCACCCTATTTCCTATCCTACCTCACCGAAGCCCAAAAGAAAAAATGGATGCCCAAAATGGCAACAGGCGAACTCATCACCGCCATCGCCATGACAGAACCAGGCACAGGCAGCGACTTAGGCAACGTCCGCACCACCGCCATCAAAAAAGCCGACCACTACCTCCTCAATGGTGCAAAAACCTTCATCACCAACGGCATCATGAGCGACCTAATCATCGTAGTTGCCAAAACAGACCCCGAAGCCAAACATCAAGGCATCTCCCTACTACTCGTAGAAGAAGGCATGAAAGGCTTCACCAGAGGAAAAAACCTCGAAAAAATCGGCTTAAAAGCCCAAGACACCGCCGAACTCTTCTTTGAAGACGTAAAAGTTCCCCACGAAAACCTCTTAGGCCAAGAAGGACAAGGTTTCTTCTACCTCATGAACAACCTCCCCCAAGAACGCCTATCCATCGCCGCCATGGGCATCGCCTCCGCAGAAGCAGCCCTCGAATGGACCATAAAATACTGCAAAGAACGAAAAGCCTTCGGCAGACCCATCGGTAAATTCCAAAATTCCCGCTTCAAACTAGCCGAAATGAAAACAGAAACCACCATCGCCCGCACCTTCGTAGACCAATGCATCATGGAACACAACGAAAATAAACTAACCATAGAAAAAGCAGCAATGGCAAAATACTGGGTTACCGACCTACAATGCAAAGTAATAGACGAATGCCTACAACTACACGGCGGATACGGCTACATGACAGAATACCCCATAGCCAAAGCCTACACAGACGCCAGAGTCCAACGCATCTATGGCGGCACCAACGAAATAATGAAAGAAATCATAGGCCGCTCCCTGGGCTTCTAAGAAAAAACACCCACCCAACCAAAAAATCCCCTCTAAAAAGACGGGACGATTGCCCTAAAGGGAAATCAGGGGTGTGTCAAACCTACCAAAAAAAGAAAAATCACCTCAAAAAAAACAACAGACACAAGTACAGACGCATTGAATGCGTCTCACGCCAGCCCCGAAAAAAACATCAAAAAAAGAAAAATCACCTCAAAAAAAACAACAGACCCAAGTAAAGACACATTGAAAGTATCTCACGCCAGAACCGAAAAAAACATCAATAAAAAGATACAATAATAAGGAGCGAACTGTAAAGAGCTTCGTCGCCTAATGGATTCCACTCTAAGATGGAATTAATTTACCGATATAGATGCATTTTAACTATAGCATTCCTTAGGTGCAGAAGTTTCCGCAAAGGCCACAAAGAGATTGATTTCTGTGAGCTATTTGCGCTTAGTACACTGTAAATTAAGTTTTTACACATTTTCCTAAATCGAGTCATCAATTGAAAATCAATGATTTAGATAGACCCAAAACAGGCAGTTATTTAATTTCCAGTGTACTAAGTTAAGTAGACAAAAATAATCGAACATTTAATTGATTCGTCCCTTATAAACGTCCCTTGCGTCCCTCTCTTAAAGAATAAATTTCTTAATCAAAAAATATAGATTTTAAACCATGAAAAGAATGTTTTTTGTAACGTGCTTATTGACAATTTTTATTGCCTTTAATGCATGTAGTACCCTTAAAAAGTCTGCGAAAAACAAAGAACAGTTAGCAGTCATTAGCACCGATTTTGGCGATATAAAAATCAAGTTGTACAATGGAACGCCTTTGCATCGAGATAATTTTATTAAGCTCGTGGAAGAACAGTTTTATGATGGAACTTTGTTTCATCGAGTACAGCCTCTATTTATGATTCAAGGAGGTGATCCAAGTTCTAAGTCCAATGAAACACCCATTGGAAGTGTAGATGTAGGATATACAATTCCCGCCGAAATAGTGCCAGAATATTATCACAAAAGGGGAGCTTTGGCCGCTGCCCGAAAACCCAATGAATTTAATCCAAAAAAAGAATCATCGGGCAGTCAATTTTTTATTGTGGTAGGTGACAACTATCATGTTAGCAGACTCAATCGTACACCAAAAGGAAGAGCAGGGAAATATACAGAGTTACAGGAAATCACGTACAAAACATTAGGCGGAACACCTTTTTTGGATGGCGAATATACCGTGTTTGGTGAAGTCGTAGAAGGTATGGAGGTCGTCGATAAAATTGCGGTGACTCCTCGTTTTATTGAGAATGATAATCGACCTGCAAAAGATGTAAAAATGACTATTCGATTGGTGAAAGAGTAGTGTTTTAGTGACGGGTGACGGGTGGCGAGTGACGGGACGGGTGACATTTAAATTGCCTAACATAAAAATGAGTGAAAGCTGGTGCGACTTTTCTAAAGTTGTACTGGCTTTTTTGTTGTAGAATAAAGACATATGAGTCAAAAAAGTAAGATAAATTTAGGAAGTGAGCCGATTGGGACTTTATTGATGAAACAGTCCGTACCTGCTGCCATTGGAATTTTGTCCATTGCTATTTATCAAATCATAGATACCATTTTTGTAGGAAACTATATTGGGTCTAATGCGATTGCCGCAATTACAGTGGTCTTACCGATTACCTTTTTGATTTCATCTGTAGGCATGGGATTGGGCGTAGGTGGTGCGTCGATTATAGCAAGGGCATTGGGGGCAGATAATCCCAAAAAAGCCGATCAAACTTTTGGCAACCTCATTAGTCTTGTCGCCATTTTTTCCTTAATTACCTTGACGCTGGGTTTCTTTTTTGCAGAGCCTGTCATTCAGCTTTTTGGAGGAAAAGGTGCCATATTTCCACTCGCCTATGAGTACTATATGATTTTGTTGCCCACACTTCCTTTTCTCGCTTGGGCCATGATGTCCAACAATATTATTCGCTCCGAAGGACAAGCACAAGTCGCCATGTTCACACTCATTATTCCTGGCTTAATGAACATTGTTTTGGATGCCGTATTTATTATGGGATTGGGTTGGGGCATGAAAGGCGCAGCCTTAGCCACAGCGATTTCGTATATGTGTAGTGCCGCTTTTACCTTTTGGTTTTTTGTATCAGGGCGCAGCAGTATTTCCTTCTACAAAGAAAACCTCAAAATCAAATGGTCCATTGTCAAGGAAACTTTGGCGATTGGTGGAACAACTTTGGCACGACAAGGCATCGGTAGCCTTTTGGCGATTATCCTCAACAATACGCTTTTTACCTATGGTCAAGAATTGGGTGTGGCGGTCTATGGAATTATTAGTCGAGTTATGATGTTTGTGTTCTTTCCTATCTTTGGATTGGTACAAGGATCTCTGCCCATTATCGGCTTCAATTATGGAGCATTACAATATGATCGAGTCAAAAAAACAGTTGTCACGGCGATGGTTACTTGTACTGCTATTTCAATGGTCGTTTTCCTTCTTATTTTCACCTTTTCAGACCGTTTCATTCGCATCTTTTCCAAAGACCCACAACTCATATCGGAAGGTGGACGTGCGCTCAAATTGGTTTTTATTGCCGCACCCATCATTGGGATTCAAGCGTTGGGCGCCGCTTATTTTCAGGCAATTGGCAAAGCTTTACCTGCCCTATTGCTGACCCTGAGCCGTCAAGGTTTTTACTTAATTCCCTTGGTGCTCATCCTTCCCTTTTACCTTCAAATAGATGGCGTTTGGTATGCTTTCCCCATCGCTGACGTTTTGTCGATGCTGACGACTTTGGCGTTTTTGTATCCGCAGTGGAAAGCTTTGAGTCGGGATTCTTAGTTTTTGTGTTTTTTGTAGTTTAAGTAGTTTTTGTGGTTTTATGATTACACAAGAACTACGGCACTACAGCACCAGGAACTATGGCACTACTCATTAATACTTTCATAAGCACCACACTTAAATTCCTTTTCTCCAAGTTGATCAGAACATTAAGGCTTACCCCATCGTCCCATCTTCCAACTATTGATTCAAGCAGTAGAGAATTAATACTTTTAATATCGTTTAGACCTTTCAAAATAGCCTCGATAGTAGCATTATACCAAAAGCAGCGAGGGCGCATATGTCGGAATGTATCGCATATGCTTTGCTTTGGCTTTTGGTATAGTAGCGGATAGCGAGACCCTGTGTTACGACGAAGCTCCAGACCTTTCGCTCCAAATTAGAAAAATATTAATTTTAAAAGCATATATGTAAATTGCAATAAATAACCTACCGTGATTTGCCTGTGCTTCACTGACATGTCCTGAGCGGACGGCTCTTCCTTTTTCAATCGAAAAAAGAAAGCAAAATTCTTGCTCAATTCATCGTTCCTCCTGCAAGCCTACGCTTCGCCACCGTCGTTGAGCTAGCCATCGCTTCTTTTTTTTATGGAGCTACTTATTTATTTTGTTTTACTATCAATAAGAACTAAAAAACTAAATCCGCATCATCTTATCCAAAAAGTCCTTCACCATCTCCTCCAAATCTCCCGTCTCTTGCAACGCCCCCATCATCCCATACATGGCAGCAGAACGTCCTTCGCCAATCTTAGAGTTTTTAGTGGCGATGTCCTTTATTTTTCCCATCATTTTTTTAGGCAAAAAGCGACTTGCGCCCTTCGTTGCTCCAACCTGTAAACGCTTAGAAAACTTGTGCATACTCAACTTTTTCGCCTTTTCCATAGACGCTTTTAAGTCCGCAGAAAAATCGTCGAAAATGTGTTCGTGAACGGGCGTGATGGTAAAGTGCAAACTTGGCGGTAATTGTTGGCGGTCAATCGACCAATCCAACAAACCCATCTCATCCCCCAATTCATAAATATCTAAAACATCTGACCCAATCGAAAAAATAGTCATATCGGGTTTTCCTATAATTTTTAATTCGGGATAGGTTTGAATTTCTTGTTGTAAACGCTTTGTTGTGTCCATCGCAATACGAGCCTTTTCCAAATAGCCATCTATTCCAATAAATTTCAAAGCCGTCCAAGCTCCTGCTATCGCTCCGCCAGGTCGGGTTCCCATCATAGAGGGTGACGCATAAATTCCGCCTGACCAATCCGCATAAACGTAGTATTGGTGCTTTCGCAATTCCGCATTTTTATACAAAATCACGGACGCACCTTTCGCTGCATAACCATACTTGTGCAAATCCGCAGAAATCGACGTAACGCCTTTTACCTTAAAATCAAAATTGGGAATCGGATACCCTAACTCCACCAAAAAAGGCAACATCATTCCCCCAATACAAGAATCCACATGGCACAACAAATTCCGCCTACTCGCAATTTCTCCAATCGCTTCAATCGGATCAACGACGCCTTGTGGATACGAAGGAGCAGAACCCACCAACATCACCGTTTTGTCCGTAATGGCTGCTTCCATCGCTTCGGGTATTGCCAAATAGTTTTCGTCCACATCTACCAGAACTATCTTCACCCCAAAATAATGACAGCCTTTATAAAAACCAGGATGCGCTGTATTGGGCATAACAATTTCCCATCCTTCCGTGATTCCCTTCGTTTTGCGTCCCCACTCTCTCGCCATCTTTACCGCCATCAATAAGCTTTCTGTTCCGCCTGATGTCATACTCCCACAACAATCTGAATCCCCATGAAACAAATCACACATCATACTCACTGCCTCATTTTCCATCGTTCGCAAACTTGCAAATGCGGTGGGGTTTAGTGCATTCTCAGAGAAAAACAGATTATACGCTTGCTTCACTGTATCTAAAATTTCCTCATCAGCAAAGTACACATAACTAAATGCACGTCCCTGCTTCCACTTCACATCTTTCGTTTTCATTTGTTCCAGTGTCGCTAATAATTCAGCTTGTTGCATACGTTCCTTTGGAAAACGTACTTTAGGATATTCAGCCATAATTTTTCTAATTTAATTTTATAAATATTTAAGCGTCGAGTGACGAGTGACAGGTGACGAGTGACTGGTGACTGGTGACGAGTGACGAGTGACAGGTGACTGGTGACTGGTGACGAGTGACTGGTGACGAGTGACTGGTGACTGGTGACGATATGACAAGATGTAAGTTTGAACAGGAACATAATAAAGGTTTCTAAAGTACTCTTGTTACTCACACCTGTACTTGTCACTCACTCACTTGTCACTCGTCACCTGCCACCTGTCACCTGTCACTCACTTGTCACCTACCACTACAAAATCAATTTCAAAAGATAAGCCACGCCCATTCCCAAATAATTCCCCAAAGCCATGCCGACCAAGCCCGTCGCAATTCCCGATACAATCACCTCCCGATTTTTTAGGACACTTGCGACCTGTCCAACGAACACAGGTCCAAATACTGCGGCAGTAGAGGTAATCATCGCTGTATCTCGATCAATTCTAAAAAACCTGGACAACACATAATGCAGTGTAATCGTTGATGACAATACAAGGGCAGTATACAAAAATATCTTCATTCCATCTTCCATCAAAAGAGAAAAATCTGTCAGCATCCCAATTGCTACACAAAACATCAATAGAAAATATTCTCCTACTTCAAAACTACCTCTAAGATTTCGGATACGGTCGCTTAATGAGGCGAAAATACTAAAAGTTGTCAGCAATAAAATCAAGACGCCAACATTTTTTAAATCGCCAAAAAGCAAATATGTCAATCCCACAGAAACGGCAATAATACTCAAGGTAACAAAAAGAGCCTCACCAATCTCTTGCCAAGCAAAAACAGTAGAAGTCGCTTCTTCTTGTGAAGCAGTTACTTTTTGATTCAAAGAAGTTTTAAATTTAGGTAAAAACTTGCTTAATAAGATGGGTAAAAAGGATGTCAACATAAGAAGATATATACCACTGCACAAAGTATCCGCAGCATTGAGCAAAATATACGTACTTTCTTCTGCTCCAACAGCCATACCAATTGCTTGTAGATTGGCCGTTCCGCCTGTATATACACCTACCAACATCCCTGACAACATCCAAGTATCTTCAAGGTTATCTTTAAATAAATAAGCCATCCCTAAAGAGCTAAACACACCACTCAAAATACACAAAACAAAAGATAAAATACTTGATTGTGCATGTTTGAACCACGCTACAATATTTGTCGCATACAACAACAAAGGAAGGGCAAGTATAATACAGCCTTCTCCAAAAGTGGTAGAGATTGTTTCATTAATTGGAAACAGCTTCAAATTTGCTAAAAGAATACCCATTGCATAACAAAGTACAATAGGACTAAGCCATTTATCTATTTTCCATCGTTTTATGCCTACAATGCATAAGTAAGGAAAAAATACAATAATCAGTACTTGAATAATATTTGCTGCCATTAAGCCGACAAGTTAAGGAAATTAGGCAATTTAAATTTAATAAGTATTCATTTTATTATTTTAAGTTGCCTTATCAGACTTAAAACCCTTTGTCCATCCAAAATAGCCCTGATGGTAGTGGTATGGCAAAGTAGTTTAAGTCGTTTTTGTGGTTTTAGTAGTTTAAGTCGTTGCGGTTCTGGCTTGGTTTACTTGGTTGTTCCTTTTGCCATAAGAACGGACAGCAGGAGCATGCGTTCCTACGAAGCTCCAAACCTTTCGCTCCTAAAAACAAAAAAACCCCAACACAATAAAGTGCTGAGGTCTTCTATTTTTTATCATTAAAGCGTCATTGTGATTAGTGTCTTACTTCCAAATATTTGAAAGTAGTATATAAATCATTAACACCATTATTGATTGTAAATTTGTAGAAGTATGTTCCTTCTCCTACACCTTTTGTACCGCTTGCTAATTTTCCATTCCATCCAGTATTACCGTTGAAAGTATCTTCATTGAAAACCTCACGACCTGTACGATCATAAACAGTAAGTGCCACTGTATAGTTAGCTGGCAATACGTCTAAGTTGTTGATAGTAAGTCCGTCATTGACACCATCGCCATTCGGGGTAATAACAGTAGGGAGAAACAGTGCGTCTAAAAACTCGGTCCATTGTGCTGCGCTATAGTTAGGGTCTAAACGTTCCGCTTCTGCAATTTGGTTGGTTTCTGTAACACCACCATTTGTAGAACCGTTACCACAATCACTGCTTACTTTTACCTCTGCCTGAACTGTCTCACAGTTTCCAGAAGCGTCACAGCCTTGAATTTCTAAATAATCTAATCCAACAGTCTCAAAGCCTGGAAGTGGTGTATAACGTACACATTTGTCATCCAAGACAGTTAAAGAACAATCGAAAGAAGAAGTTACTTGAGTGATTTCTTTTGAATCATCACAGAATTCTACGCAAATCACAACTGGCTCAATTGGCGCAGTACAAGTTGCGACGAACTCTGTTTTGTCACAGTCATCACAGATAGGATCACCGACCCCTTTGTTTTTAGACCAAGCATTAATGTTTCCAGAACCCAAAGTTGTAATTTGATTTCCAACATTAACGTTCATTGAATTAGGTACAGCAAATGGATCATTGTCTTCCATTAATCGAACTGGACCTGTGCAAGCTCCGCCGTTTTTGAAAGTAAATAATACAGTCGGCTCATTTTTAGCATAACCAATCGCATCTGTTCCCAAACTAACCAATCCAACATTGATATAATCAATATTAGCATTGTCTGATGGAGAAAGAATTGTTGCATTGCTTGACCAAGAACCGTTCACGCTGTACAAATCTACTAATTCAAAACCGCCTGAAGGAACTGTTAAAGTTATTTGGGCAGTAGAAGTTAATCCATGTACACCATTCCAATCTTGCTTAGGCTCCATCGCAACTTGGTAAGTCTCTCCATCGTCTAATAAGTCAATGATAAAAGTAACTTCGCCTTCTGTTGCTTCTGATGGGATAGCGCAGTTAGCAGCACCACCATAATTTCCTTTCCAAGCATTGATGTTTCCAGATCCTAAAGTTGTCAGTTGATTTCCAACATTGGCACTCAAAGAGTTAGGCACTTTGAATGGGTCATTGTCTTCCATCAAGGCTACAGGTCCCATGCATTCGCCTCCATTTTGGAAACGAAATAGAACCACTTCTTGATCTTTTACATAAGGAATAGCTTGAGTCCCTAAGCTTGCCAATCCTATATTATAGTAATCGAAGCTTGAGTTTTCAGTAGGACTCATAATGTTTGCATTATTTAGCCAAGTTCCTGTAACGCTTTCTAAGTTTGACAAGTCAAATCCTCCTGTTGGTACAACAAGTGTAACTTGAGCTGTGGCAGTTAGCCCCTTAGAACCGTCCCAGTCTTCTTCTGCTAATAATGAAACTTGGTAAGTTTCCCCGTCTGATAACAAATCTATCTTTAAAGACACTTGTGCCTGTGATTGTAATGTTAATAATAGAAGGAGAACTAAACCACATGCAATTTTGTAGTATTGTTTCATTCGTGAATATTTTTTATAATTAGTTTGTAAATGTAAATACATATGTCATTCTTCTCATACAGCAAGAAAGTTGAAATTTGTATATAGAATGATTGTAAAATAAAATATTACACGAGGGGAGGATATAGGAGGGTTGTCAATGTATAGACATACATTATATAGAAAAGTAACTAATCTTTTCCAATATATCTGCACAAATATAAACTATTTTTGAAAAAAAGTACAGTGTTTCTGAACATTTCTATAGATTAGCCGTTGAAGTTTTCCTTGAAAAAACCTATACAAATATCAAATTAACATATATTCAATAATACAATCAAAAGAAAAACAACAAAATACAAATATTATATATATATATTTAATGAAAGTTTTGTATAAAAATAAAAATCTCAAAAGAATCCTAAATTGATTCTATATCAGATTTTTTATACCTATCTCTTTTTCTCTTATCATTTGTTGTGGCTTGGTTTTGACCTTAGACAAAATAGATTCTAAGACAGGCAAAGTATTATTTAAATTCTTGGTTTTAATCAAAAAATTCCAAATGGGTTCTAACTTTTTCCATCCTCCTGCGTAAGCAAAATGCTTCAATTGGTGTTTTGCCTGTTCATCAGACCGTACTATGTTTTCTACCTGATTTTCTGACAGCATTGCAAGCTCCTGATTCATCAGTATTGATGTGAGCCTGTTCTTTCTATTTTAGGTTGAATTTGCTCAATAGTAGCACCTGAACAAACTTCTAAACGAATTTGTTTAGATTCTCTACCAAAGCATTCTTGGACAGGAGGACAATCATTATCAAAAGTGCCTAAGCCTTTTTTTTTTATTGGCTCTGACTCTTGGTGGGTCTTGTGGATGGTCGTGTCTGTCTCCTTTTTCACCTGCATTAATGAAGACTTCATCTGAGTCTACAACATCATCAGTTAAAACAGACTTATCTTTATTTTCAAAAGCAAATTCTTGAAGTTTATGACGCCACAGTAACAAATTATTATAACTTGATTGGTAGACCAATCTTCCTTTGTTTTTTATTTCTTCGTATGTTCCAACAAGCTCTAAACCCTTTTAATATCCGCCCCCAATTTGCGCAAGCGTCCATCAATATCTTGATAGCCTCGATCAATTTGATTAATATTGCTGATAACACTCTTGCCTTTAGCAGACAAAGCAGCCATTAACAAAGCGATACCTGCACGAATATCGGGTGAAGACATACCGATACCTCGTAAAGTTTGTTCTCGGTTCAGTCCAATGACAACGGCTCTATGCGGATCACAAAGAATAATTTGTGCGCCCATATCAAT
>ENA-ORXM01004439-ORXM01004439.1-marine-metagenome-genome-assembly--contig:-NODE-4439-length-12289-cov-3.016132_pt1 | contig 12289 bp, 10 predicted proteins | sample MGYA00237867_ERZ511480 | MGnify/ENA primary metagenome ERZ511480 (study PRJEB26309, sample SAMN06266103) | marine metagenome | isolation source: Algal blade | place: United Kingdom:Sidmouth, United... | reverse complement strand
CATCTAAGTTATATCTCATTGTAGTTGAATATCAATATTGTAAAAATGGGTATTTAGAAAAAAATCATGAGTTAGAATACAATATTAAAGATAGCTAAAAAACCTAAACTACAGCAAACAACAAAAGGCAAAAGCTTTCGCTTTTGCCTAATGCACATAAGGTTTAATTAAGGGCTAATTAATAATCAGTTTTAAGGGATTAAAATTATACTGATTACTAACGATTTTACAGAAGTATAAGCCTGTGCTTAAACTCGCTCTGTTTAAGGTGATGCTGTTTTTACCTTGTACAGCATTAAAAGTTGTATGATACACTTGCTTACCTAACTGATTGTACAATACAACTTGTACAGTTTCGTTTTGGTTTGCTATAAAGGCAATTGTTGTTTTAGAAGTCATTGGGTTAGGAAATGCTCTTAATGTATTGGTATCAGTCTCAAAATCTTCTACTGATAATGTACTGTTTTGAGATAAGCGTAAATCATTTAATTCTAAAAGTTTTGTTGTCGCTGTACCATCTTCTGCTACCATTGTAAAAACAAGCGTAACAACATCATCTAATACAGCACTATTCCCATTAATTGATTCAAAATCTTCTATTGATAATACAAAATCTTGAAGTGTATTAGACAATGTGATACTAGCTTTATATTGTTCTTCCCAATTGGTAATGCTCTGTTTTACAAATGTAATTTCTAAGTTCCCTGTACCTTTTGCACTAAACTTAATGCTATTGTATGCTGTAAGATCAACAGCTTTAAAACGTGGCGTTAAAGCTCTATAAGCTGCCATATAAGAACTTGTTGTACCTCTTAGAGTTACATTACGCTCTATAGGAAAATCGTTAGCTTCAAACTCAAAATTGTTTGACGTAACATCGTATAGATTTACTGTAGTATCAGCTTGCGAATCATCAATTCCCCAAGGTCCATCAGACATAAATAAATCATCTGGTGTAGCTACACCGTCGCCAATTCTAAAGCCAATATCAAATAAGTTTCCTGTATCTACAGTAACGTTAGTGATATAACCTGTTAGATTTATTGTTGAGTTAAGGGTATCAAATTCTTCTGTTTCTGTAGCTCTATAACCTGCATCTAAGTTCACACTTGCTGTTGCATTGGTATTGATAATTTGTAAATCTAAGCCTCCATTAATGTATTGTCCTTTTCTAACAAACACGGTTGGTGGAGTTGAGTTGTTGTATGCTGTAATTGGCTTTTCAATATTTAAAAGGTTTAAAACTTCTTCACCTAAACTGTAAAGGTTATCTACCGTATTAGACCATATCTGGAAGTTGTAAAACGTAACGTTTTCTTCGTACTGATCTAAATTCCAGTGACTCTCTATTGAGAAGTTATCTCCGTTATTGATCATTTTAGCAGATAAGCTTAATACAAACTCAAACGTGCCATCTGCATTTTTAATAATCGATTTTATAAATGATTGCTCATTAATCGTAATAGTGTTAACAGAGATGAGTTCAGCTCCTAGTAAACGATCGCAAATATATTTGGTATGCTCATATACACCGTTTTCAGTTTTTAAAGCTAAAATTGAAGCGACTGGAATATCATTTTTTAAATAGTCTACTCCATAGATATCAGTTGCATTTGTAATGCTTACCAAATCTGAAGGTGAAGCATCAATAACTTCGTTTTCTCCAATAACATCTAAAGGAATAAAATCTTGTAATGTAAATGCTGTATTTCCATCCCGACTTGCATAATTAAAATCTCTAGTGACTCTAGGCGCAGTCTCTCTATTGAAAGTAAAGCTTGTTTTTGCTCTATTAAAGTTTCTTTTATTAATTTGTTCTGAAAGTCTATTGTTACTTTCTAATCCACCGTCATTACTTCCAGATGTTGGTGGTTCAACAACATCACACATTCCAAAACCAGAACAAGAAGGGTCTTCACAATCTATAAGTCCGTCACCATCATCATCAATACCATTATCACAAATTTCTTGTGCTACTGGCGCAGTAGGACAACGTGCTCCATCATTTTGTGCACTTGAAGGTCCAAAAGCAAATAGATTAGAATCCATAGCACCACTATAAACAATATCTTGAACACTTTGAATAACATAAATGGTTCCTGTTTGATTTGCTGACACATAAAAACGACCAGATGCATCAAAATAAACCGCTCCGTATGTATAATTTAAACCTGAAAGTATAGGTACTTCACCTAAGCTTTCCATAGCTCCCGTTTCTGCTTCTATTCTATATAGTATATTTGTTTTCTTTTCAACTGCATAAAGTTTCTTGTCTACCGCATTAAATGCCCAATCGTGGATACTTATACTTTTGGATAAACTTAGCGTTTGTTTAAACGCACCATAATTATCAGAATCAGGATTTAAATCGATACTATAATATGTTGCCCCGCCTCCTTTTAAATAGTAAATACCATCTGAACTTACATCTCCTACATAACGACTACTTGAAGGTAACTCATCTATGTAAAACGTTTTTGTTTTGAAGTTTTTACCAATACGTACAATAGTATTAGCTGGTGTACTTAATGAACCCCAAATAAAACCATCTGCAGGATTGTAAGCCGTTGCATTTATGTTTCCCTCGGTAACATCTGTTGCTACAGTATACGAGTTCCCTGAAGCTAAATCGATAGCATACACATCGTTGTATTGAAATAAATAAGCATTAAAGTCGCAATTAAAAGGTACATCTTCTAAACCTGCATCTACTTGAGCATTAACTTGGCATGTAATAACGAGTAATAATAGTGATATTTTTTTCATGATATAATTTAATTATATCACAAAAATAGAAGACTAAACCGCTTTGAAATGTAATTTTCGATAGATGAAAATTAAGTGTAGACGAGTGGTAAGTTTAGTAAGTTAAATGATTATAGCAAATTTAATCGCTTCATTAATTCGGGACGGTTTGAACGACTTACCGGTATAACATCTTTCTTAATAAGCACACTATTATCCTCAATATCAATAATTTTTTGAATGTTTATAATATAAGAGCGATGTACTTTCAAAAACAGGTTTTTTGGTAACTTATCTTCAATTTTTTTTAGAGTAGAATGTACTGTGTAATTATTACCTTCGGTTTTAACTTGAATATAATCGCCTTTAGCTTCCACTAAATAAATACTTGGGATATCTATTTTAATGAGGCGCCTGTCTATATTAACATATAAATCGTTTCCAGAATTAATTTCCTTTTTTTCTAAGGAAATTTCTAAATTATCTTTAGGTTTAGAAACACTAACTAAAGCTTTTTGTATGGCCTTTTCAAATCTTGGTAATACTATTGGCTTTACTAAATAATCTACAATACATTCGTACTCAAACGCTTCAATAGCAAATTTAGGATCTGATGTTGTTAAAATTATTTTAGGAGGATTTTTTATAGCTTGAATAAAATCGAATCCTGTAAAATCAGGCATGTGAATATCTAGAAATATAAGCTCAACTTCATTTTGATTTAAATACTTTATAGCTTGCATTGCGTTTGGAAAGTCCTCTAATATATTTAAATTTGGTATATGAGTACAAAGCTGTGCTATAATTGCTCTAGCTGTAGCTTCATCATCAATAATAATGCAATTCATAAAAAAATTATTAGATAGTTGTTATAAAACTAGTCATAATTTTTAGAATGTTTTCAAATTCTACTTGCTCTGCTCTACTTTGTTCTAGTAGACTATCCTCATAGCTTTCAGCAACCTTATAACTCTCTTCAAGGCCCAAAATACTAATTTTATGTTTAAGTTTATGAACATTTGCGGCGGCTTCTTTAAAATTTCCAGCCGCTATGTTGTTTACATAATTTTGAATTTCTTTTGGTAGCTCGATTTTAATTATATCTATAAGCCTAGTTTTAAAGGCTTCATCATTTCCTGATAAACTATTTATGTATGATAAGTTGGGTGCTTCCATAATTACTTTTTAATTGTAAAATAAAATATTGAGCCTTCATTAATCTTAGATTCTACCCAAATTTCACCACCATATAAGGTGACTATTTTTTTAACAATAGATAAACCTATTCCTGATGATTCTGGACTATTTTCTAATTTTTGAAAAGTTTTAAAGATCTTCTCGAAGTAAGCTTCTTCTATTCCTTTTCCATTGTCTTTTACATAAAATTTCCAAAAACTATTTTCATCTTCCACACCTACTTCTATAAGTACTTTAGTTTTATCATTATACTTTATGGCATTATCAATAAGGTTTTGAAAAAGCTGTTGTAGTCTATATTTATCACCTTTAAGGATAGGAAGTTTTGACTTTTTAGTAATATGTATATGCTCTGATAAAAGCATCATTTCAATAATATCTTCAACTAATTTATTTGTGTCAACATCGTAAACCTCTGTTTGGTTTTTACTAATCGTGGAGTAATCTAAAATCCCATTGATTAGGGTATCCATTTTTTCAACATTATCCCTAATTAATTTAATACTATCACTACCATTACCTCCTAATTGATCCTTATAATCCTCACTTAACCAAGTTGTTAAAGTATCTATACTTCGTAGTGGTGACTTCAAATCGTGAGAAACCATATGCGCATAATCGCTTAATTCCTGATTTTGATATGCCAACTCACTTAAAAGTTTTTCTCGCTGCTTATTTATTTCAACAATTTCTTTGGTTTGATTATCAATAAACTTTACTAATTTTAATCCGTCTAAATCTGAATTTTCCAATTTTTCTTTTTCTGGAAGTTCATAAAACTTTAATGTTTCTATTACGTGTTTTAATTTATCAATAACCTCTTTTTGAGATTCAGCTTCTTGTTTCAATTGCTGATTGGCATCAAATAATTCTTCAGAACTTATAGACATTGCGCGCTGTTGCATAACGTATTGCTCATCAAAATTGGAATAAGATCTGTTAATAGCATCTAAAAATTCTTCTAATTCCTTAGATGAGGATTGTTCTTGAGTTAAATATTTTCGAATTTGACGTTTAAGTAGTGAATTCATTATTCGCTTATTAGCGTTATAGTCATAGTCTGGTTATGTAATTGGCAGTTAAGTTCACCATGAAAAGGAGCTATTTCACCATAGGAATAAAAACCACACATCGTAGTATCCTCGCCCACAACAGCAACAACTTCTTCAATCTCTTCTTCAACACGTTGGTCTAAAACGAGCTTTCTCCCAATGCAACTTACTAATAGTGCTAATTGAGGTTTCTTAGTTCTAAATTCCAAGGCTTGTTTTGCTGCACGTTCTGATGCATTTGCAATGTTATCTACATTAGTCATCATGAGTTGTACCTTAGAGTTTTCTGGAATATCACCAGCTAGAATCATAGTATTTTCATCTTCATTGATATTCAAAATAGTTCTAACAAACGATTGTTTTTCCTCAGAAGATTTTACATTAAGAGGATATAATAAGGCTGCTGCTGGTAATTCATTAGATTTTTCTCCTAAATATTTTTTATACAAATCTAAAGCAGGTAAATTATCTAGCTCGTAAAGCACATTCGATTTCGATTTTGTAACAACACGTTCTGGGCCAAAAGGCGTCCAACCGCCATGTATTGAAAATGAAACTTCTAAAGATTCACCATAAAAACCAATAGCTATAATCTCTCCTGGTTTAGGATTTTCATTATAAGCCGCTATGGTTTTTTCAAAACGAGCTGCATCACCGCAAAGTCCACCAGTAATCAAAATATTATTTTCTGTTGCAACATTCATACCTTTTGTTAACTCGCTTCCATTAACAAAACTACCTTCTGATAAAACAAAAATATATTTTAATCCTGCTTCAGGAAATTGCTTTACTAAATCTGCCCCAGTTTTGTAGCTATCTAAATCTGAATTTAAAACATTACTCGTCTTTATTAAAAACTCGCTCTTTTCAAATTCTATTGCTGTTATAGTTATACTATCATCATCAACTCGATTTGCAGTAATATCTCCACTTGTAGAACCAATCACAATATGTGCATCAGGAAATAGCGTTTTAACGTCATTATAAACGGTATCGCTTTCCAACAAATATCTATTTCCTAAAACTAGAACTAGCGGCTTAGAAAGTGTAATATTTTCTGATAAATATTCCCAATCACAATTTTTTTGTTTTTTTAATTGTACCGTTTTCATAACTTATTTTTTTAGTGTAAAAAAGAATGTCGTTCCCTTATTAGGTTCACTCTCTAACCAAATTTCACCTTCATGTAAATCGACAATTTTTTTAACTATTGACAATCCGATACCGGTTGAATCTTTACTTTTATTTAATGCATGAAATATTTTAAAAATTTTATCATGAAATTTCTTTTCAATACCCAAACCATTATCGGCAACTGAAAATTTATAGTGAGTTTGTAATTCTTCTACATCTATTTTGACAAAGCCTTCTTCTTTATCAATAAATTTAATAGCATTCCCAATAAGGTTTTGAAACAACTGTTGCAATTTCGTTTTATCGCCAATTACAGTTGGAAGTGTATTTAAAATCTCGACAGTAATATGTTTAGGTTTAAACATAATTTGTATTAAACCTGTTATAGCTTCATCCAAATTAACACTTATCTTTTCATTTTCGTTTGTTCCAACACTAGAGTAACTTAAAACGTCTGTTATAAGCTGTTCCATTTTCTCGAGTGTTCCATCAATGAGTGCAAAGTTTTGCATACTCACTTCATCAAGTTTGTCGGCATTATCCTCTTTAAGCCAACTTACAAGTGCATTAATACTTCGTAATGGAGATTTTAAATCATGAGAAACTATATGAGCGTATTCTTGTAACTCATCATTACTTTTGCCAAGTTTTTCTAAAAGTTTTTCTTTATCAAGTTCTAAACTTTTTAATTCAGTAATATCCAAATGAATTCGAATGGATCCAATATTATCACCATTTAAATTATAATTAGGCCCACAACTAACTAGCCAGTATTTAATATCACCAGATTTAGTTTTTGCTTTTAGTTCATAAGTATTAGGTGTTTCTTTTTTACGTTTTATACTTTTAGAATTACTGTTAACAGGAAATATTTCACTTTCAACTTTACCTAAAAGCTCAAACTCTGAATAACCAGACATTTCGGAAAAGCTTTGATTTACCATTAATATTTTTTCATCGCTATCAGCTTCAACTAAACCCAAATTCATATTGGCAATAATTCTACTATACTTCTCGCGTTCTACCTCAATACTTTTTTGATATTTACTATCAAGAGTTATATCTCTTACTATACCTTGAGCTGCTACTGGTATTCCATCATCATAAATAATGCTTGCATTAATATGAACTAATTTTTCTTCTTTTTTCTGTGTAATTATATTAACATGAAAATTAGTAAGTGTACCATTTTTAAAAAGTATTTGAAAGGATTCTGAAATGCGTCCCAGTTCATTTGGGGTAGCCATTTCTAATAGGTTAAAATTTACATTGGCATCCTTAAAACCTAATAGATTAACTGCGGCATCATTCATTTTTAAAATGTTACCCATTAAATCCATAATAACATAAGCATCTACTATGTTTTCGAATACACCTTGTAATTGAGAATCTGTTTTATTGAGTAGAGCTTCTAATTCTGAAAATGACTTCTCCAATTTTTCTTTGGCTTCAAAAAGCTCTGCAGATTTATTTTCAAGAATATTTTCCGCTTGTTTTCTAGCAGCTTTTTCACGGTTTAAAGCCCGTTGTAATATCTCGATTTGTTTTTGACTCATTAATTTTTATTAATTAAAAACTTAACTTCTGTGCCATCTTTTTTAATTTTTTCTAAAACTATATTTGCTGTTGAATTGAAATGTTCAAAGGTCTTATTCATTAACCCTAAACCAAAGTGATGCATAGCTCTGCTGGATTTATAAATAATGATGAGCGAGTTATCTGTTTTCTCTACAACCTCAAAAGTTGGTAACTCTGCATCTGGATAAATTTTTCTAACTTCTACGTGAATATGATTTTCTATTGATGAAATCATTTCAATAGGGTCTTTGTAAGTAGCCAATAACCCAGGATAATTTTTTTCAATAACGCTAAAAAAATGCTCTGCGTAAACCAACAATAAATCATCTATTGAAATGCCTGTATTTGCGCTTAAATGCTGAAGTAATTGTAGCATTTCAGAAAACGCATAAGTTCCAACAGAAGTATATACACCCTCAGATTCTAGGGTTGATGAGTTAATTATATTATCGACCATTTCTAAGCCAAACTTCTCTTCAACCAAATCTAAAAATTCTGTAAAAACAATACCCTTCATTTTAAATCTGCTTTAATTCATTAATACTCCAATATGCTAATACTTTTTCTATTTTGGAAACATAGTCTTCATACTTCAAAGGTTTTAAAACATAACCAGCAATCCCTAATTTATAACATTCTAATAAATCTTTTTGATTACTAGATGTCGTTAATATTATTGTTGGTAAATACCTTAATATATCATCCTTTTTTAGAATATTTAAAAATTCAATACCGCTAATTTTCGGCATATTCAAATCTAATAAAATTATGTCAGGTAATTCGTCTTTTTTTTCTAAAATTTTTAAAGCCTCTTCTCCATTATTGGCTTCCGTTATTTTGTGAGAAAGTTTAAGTGATGAAATTGTTCTATTTAGTTTCATAATCTCAATCATATCATCTTCTATCAATAAAATATTTAGAGCCTTCATCTTTATTTTTTTAAGTTGTTTTTACTAAACAAAACTAATTTAATAATATACTGATTTCATCTTAATTTCGCTGGAGCCATATTAAGTATAGATGAATAACGTTTAAGTGTCGACGAATGGTTTTAATTAATCAAGCAACTTTATTATTAAATAATTGAAGTGTATCTATTTGAGCTTGACGTTTAATATCCATTAAATCTTCTAAATGAGTTAACGTTTTAAGTTGCTCATCACCGTAGATTAACTCTAATTTATTAATAAAATCTAAATGCCTTAAATTTTTACACAAAATTGAACCTAATTCAGGCTTTATAAGCTTGTTAGGTCTTATAAATTTAGGTTTTATAGTCTGTTTTTGTTTTTTTATTATAACGTGAATCTGCAAGTTTTTATTCTTAATTTGAATCCTTAATTTTAGTATCATATTTGAGAGATTTAATCCGGACGTTTGCTTTTTCCTATGCTCAAATATGAGATAAATACAAGTTCAAATATAAATTAATCTTTAAATAGAAAAATTGTAAAGATTATATACCATTTAGTGTCGATGAATGGTTTTTAGATAAATATCATTTAATTAAAATCTTCTTCTCAAAACTACTCTTAGGGGCTTCACAGAGAGAACACTCATAATCTGATGATAAATTTTCAAAAACTGTATTTGGCGGTATATTTTGAGTAATATCACCATAAACTTCATTATAAACAGTCATACATTCAGAGCATTGATACACTTCTTCTTCAAACGTTTCCATATTTGAAACCTGAACATCATCATCTTCTTTTTCTGTTCCTAATTGCTCAAAATACAACTGACTTAATTCCATCAATAAACCAGGAAGTTCAACCTTATCCACGTCTTGAACATGCATAATATATTCTCTGGTATTTGGATCGAAATTTTTAGCGTATAGTAAATTATAAGTATCTCTTATTTTAAAATCGCCCTTAATTTCGGGTTGTTTATTTTTCTCTACAACTATGGAAGTAAAATTATAGGTATCACTATCATAATTTGTAATCCCGAAAGTCAACCCGTAGGTACTAATATCGTTTTGGTCAAAATTAGTAACTAAGTACTTTTTTAAGCCTAATGCTTCTTTGTCATTCACTGGCAAATGCCAATTCATCTCAAGCATAGAATGGCGCACATTAATTCCAAATTTACCCAGAAATTTTTCCCATTTTAATTTAGAATGTAATGGAATACCTTTTACGATAAAGGATTTCCATGGCGTGATAGATATTTTTCCGATTTTATTTTCTGAACATAAATCGCACATGGCTTTTAAGAACTTTAAATCATATCTGTTATTCCTCCAATAAAGACCTAACCAATAACGGTCTGCACTAATTCTGTTCATACCCTCGTAATATGGAAATGGATAAAAAGGAACCTCCAATGGCTTATCTACCGTTCTATTGTTGGCATCTACAGCATCGCTTACTAAATCAAAAATAGTTTCAACAGTTTCGGGTTCTTCTATCAAAATATTTTCGATAGCCAATTCAATTTTCCCCATATCCCAACTGTAAATAAGTGCAGGATACATTTTTGTTTTTTTCCAACCTGGAAGTCTTAAATACAAATACCAATAATCCTCATGCTCTGATGCTATAAAATTTACATTACCAGTAAATAAAGGTACTAAACGCTGTTTAGGATCGATTACATTTATTCGAAGTTTTGGATTGTGCTTAAACTGCTCTAATACATATAAATAACGTTCGCCTGTTAACCACGTAGTTGTTGGGAGGATTTCGGTACAGACATAAGAAGATGCTATATTTTCAACACCATCTCTTTTCGGTTTTACAAACTGAATTTTATCGAATTCGGTAAATTTATTTTCATCAATGGCTTCAGGAAAAATAATATCTTGACGCGACCCAAAAGAAATAGCATCCAACCCTAAAGATTCTGCAGCTTCACAAATATATTTTAATTCTCCTGGTGATAACACACCGCCGTTAATCATTAATCTATATGGTTCTTCCATTATGCTAATATTTTTGAATGTTGAAGAATATCTCTAACTTCAGTTTTACAACTACCACAACCCAAACCAGCTCCAGTTTTATTGCATAGTTCTGTGAAATCTGAACAGCCTTTTGCAATAGCCTCTTCTATATTTCCTGCGCCAACTTGACTACAAGAACATACTAATTTTCCTAAAACTGGAACATCGTTTGATGCGCCACGAAGTAATTTATCGCGCTTCTCAGCCATTTCAATCTTACTTTCAATCATGGTTTTAAATTCGGCAAATTCGTTTTTATCGCCCATTAAAACGGCACCAATCAATAAATCATCTTTTACAATACACTTTTTGTAATAGCGTTTTTTAATATCTGTAAAAATAATTTCCTCATAACTATCATCATTATCCGGAACATTAATATCTCCAATGCTACATAAGTTTAAATCGTTAAATTTTAGAATATTCATTAAAACAGAACCATTGTATGCACAACTAATATCTCCTGCTATAAAGTTTGCCAAAATATTAGCTTGCTCCTCCGCAGCAGATGTAATTCCGAATAATTTATTATTATATTCCGCTATTTCACCAATGGCAAAAATATCTGGATGAGAGGATTGTAAATGCTGATTCACCTTTACGCCACGGCTACAACTTATACCATTCTCTCTAGCTATTTCTATATTTGGAATGGTTCCTATAGCATACACAATAGCATTGGCTGTTATAAACTTACCACTTTTTAAGGTAATATTTAATTCACCCGTATCTTCATCATCAAACACCGTACTTACTTCGTTATCAAAGTAAATTTGAATACCACGTTCTTGAACATCCAAAGCTAATAATTTACTAGATACTTTATCTAACTGACGCTCCATTAAACGTGAACCACGTTGTACAATCGTAATTTTAGCATTCTTATGTTTCATCGCTGCTGCCAACTCTAAACCTAATAGTCCACCACCAACAATAACAACATGCTGTTCTTCTGGAGGCAATCCTGTGGCATCTAAATAACTCTTAAAACTATCAGCATCACGTTTGTTACGCATGGTAAACCGCCCTGGTAAATCTATTTGAACATCTTTAGGTATAAAAGCACGACTTCCTGTAGCTAATATTAACTTATCGAAATTGTGAACCGCATTGTTACTATCTGTAACTAGCTTATCCAATTTATTTATATTCGTAATAAAAGTTTCAGGATGTAAGTGAATGTCAAGTTTACTTAACTCTTTTTCCTTTATTTTAAGTAGCTGTTGCCATGTTAACTCTTCGGTAACATATTCTGGTAATAGTACACGATTATAAAATAGATTCGGCTCTTTTGAGAACACATGAATTTCATCAGCCTCGTTTTGTTCTCTGTAATTTTGAATAAACCGGAACGCTGCAGCTCCTGCACCAACAACAATTATTTTTTCTACTGTTTTTTTATATTTTGAAACTGAAACACATGTATACTTAAAATCGGGTTCTTTAGATACCGGGTCTACATGTGTGTTTGTTAAATTATTCGCCCTATTTAAATTACTCTGTAACTGCTTGCCCCAATGCATAGGTAAAAAAACGACACCTTTTTTTATATTATCGGTAATTTGAGCACGAACTCTCACAATACCATTATTACTTTTAATCTCCGTAATATCGCCGTCCTTAATTTTATTTA